>Ga0304730_1002836_pt1 | contig 12029 bp, 9 predicted proteins | sample M_130628_MF_Meta_FD_190474 | JGI IMG/M metagenome (GOLD analysis project Ga0304730, IMG submission 190474) | Freshwater microbial communities from Lake Montjoie, Canada to study carbon cycling - M_130628_MF_MetaG (v2) (version 2) | ecosystem: Environmental > Aquatic > Freshwater > Lake | place...
TGCTTTAAACCATTTGCATAAGGAAGTGCTGCTGTAATCAAATATCTTTTAGGCGTGTTCATTGCAGCAAAAGTACTTAATATTGTGGTATGATTCAACCGTCTAAACTAGCACCCGGCAGTACCATTGGCATTCTTTGTCCGGCGGGCGCAATTACAATGGAAAAAGTGACTATTTGTGCGCAAGTCTTAGCGTCATGGGGTTATCAGGTGCGCATTGGAAAGACGGTAGGCACTCAGTTTGGTCATTTTGCAGCATCAGACTTGGACCGACAAAATGAATTGCAGTCCATGATGGACGACCCCGAAATACATGCTATTTTATGTGCCCGAGGGGGATATGGATTGAGTAGGATTGTTTCCCAATTAGACTTTACAAAAATCAAAGCCCATCCTAAATGGGTGATTGGTTTTAGCGATATTACCATCTTACATGCTGCCTTGCAAAAGCATGGAATTCAAAGTATTCACGGTCCTATGTCGGCAGGATTTGGGAAAGGAGATGCAGGACTTCCTTATATCATTGCTTTAAAACAAATGTTGGAGGGAGCGGCAATGCCGGTGGAAGCAAAAGCCCATCCAGCCAATCAATTGGGCCAATCTGAAGGAATGTTGGTAGGGGGAAATTTATGCTTGATGACCCATTTAATTGGAGGCAAAAATCAATTGGACACGAAAGGCAAAATTTTATGTATCGAGGACGTTGGGGAATATCATTATAATGTGGATCGCATGCTGATTCAGTGTAAAAATGCAGGTTTATTGGATGGATTAGCTGGTTTAGTAGTGGGGGGATTTACCGATATGAAAGACGATGCAACGGCATTTGGAGAGACTGTTACAGAGATGATCCAACGTATTACCAAGGGGGCCAATTATCCAATTTCCTTTGATTTCCCCATCAGCCACGATTTAAACAATATGCCCGTTCAATTAGGGGCTACCTATCAGTTAGCGGTTACTGAAAATGCAGCTGTTTTAACAAAAATCTAAAGCCTAAGATACATTAATACATTAAATTTGTATTCTAAAATCGTATCCCATGCTAAAATCATTTTTATCTTTTATTGCTTTTGTTTTGGCAGGCCTACAGGGCGTTGCAGCACAAACCTATGTAATGTCTGGTATCCAAAAGACAGATAAGGACCAGATGCAATACGAAGTTTTAGGAAAAGTGGATGGTCGTTATTGGATCTATAAAAATAACGAGGGTATCTCAACCATTGCACAGTATAATGATCAAATGCAATTGGTGCAACAAAACGATTTAGTTTTCTTACCAAAAAAATTAACAGCGATTGAGTTCATCACAAAAACAAATAGGGTGTTTGCTTTTTATCAATTTCAAGCAGCAACCACGGTGTATGCGATGGTAGCGGAGTTAGATGAAAAAGGACAACTCGTTGGTACGCCAGTGATAGTGGATACGGCAGAAAAAATCCGACCAGGATCAAACACTAAAATATTTAATTTAATAGAAAGTCAGGATCGTTCAAAATTGCTATTATTTAGTGTGAATACAACCAATGCAGCTTCCGTTAAAGTTAAAACGATGGCATTGTCTACGCCATTTGCTTTGCTAAATGAAGCAACAATCAGCATCAATTCGCAAAATAAAAAAAGTAATCTTTCTGATTTCGCACTAGACAATAAAGGAAATTTATTCTGTTTAAGAAATGCAGATCAGCCAAATGCTGCTCCAGTGGTAAGCTTATTGTACATGGCTGCAGATGGCTCAGACGTGGTTGAAACGCCAATTGTGAACAATAGTTTGATCTTAGATGATATTCGTTTGAAAATTAACAATGCCAATGGAACCGTATTAATCAATTCATTTTATGCCACAGAAAAGAAGGGCAGTATAGAAGGCATGTATACTTTTATCTGGGATATTGGTGCTAAGCAAAATAGTGTAACTAATGCAAGTCGATTTACTGATGCAGTGAGAGATGCAGTAACAGATAAAAGAAATTTAAAGTATGCTTTTGATGATTTTTATTTTGATCAAATACAACCGAAAGCAGATGGCGGTTTTACAATTATTGCAGAAGCCGCTAAAACAAGTTCAAACAGAAATGTTTTTTCAAGATGGGATTATTTTTGGGGTGGGCCATTTTACAACCCATTTATATTTAGTTATTGGAATCGACCATTTGGATTTTATCCTTGGGCAAGATTTGGCTGGGGTATGATGGGACCATGGGGATTAGGTGGAGGATGGGGCATGATGAATCCATTTGCTAATTTTGGATATCCATCCGTATCCTACACTGCGGGCAAAGTAGCCATCTTAAATTTTGATGCAAAAGCAAATATTCAATCTGTAAAAACAATTGATAAACAACAATCCGACTTGAATGTAGATCAGTTCATTGGATATGGACAAATCAACAATGCGGCTGGAACCAATTTCCTATATTATCAGAAATCAAAAGGCGTAAAACAATTGGTGCACCAACAATTGAGTGCATCTGGTGCTATTGTCAAGGGCAATCCTATCCTAATCAATGAAAAGCAAGTGGAGTGGATGCCAAGGTCATTAAAGCAAGTGGGTGAAAAAGAAGCCATCTTACCATATCAATCAAAAGGAAAATTAGGGTTTGCTAAAATCACGATTCAGTAATCATGGTTTTTTTATTTAGAGATAGGTCGGATATCAATGTGCTCTTCTTGGTACTATTAAGTGTTGCAGTGCATTTTCATTTTTATTTAGCAGCGCCAATTGTGATTGCGAATCCGACGGATGGTTTACTGGCTTATCTTTTGTTTCATTACATCAAACCTTTGCCGCCTTTAGCGCTTATTGTTATTTTTCATTTAATTGTGATTATACAAGCACTGAGATTGAATATTTTAGTAAGTCGATTTAAGATGTTTCAACAGGTGAGTTATTTACCTGCTTTTACTTTTGTCATCTTAACCGCTTTGTTTCCTTTTTGGGATGCCATTAGTTCTGGTTTAATTGCAAATGCTTTTATCATTTGGATCTTAGTGAAGTTGAATCGATTGTACGATCAGACACAGCCCAAAACATTAGAATTCAATATTGGAATGATTGTTGGATCTTCCATTTTATTGTATGAGCCAGTCGCGATATTGATACCGGTAGTTATTTTTGCATTAGCCATCATCAGACCATTTAGATTGACAGAATGGTTGGTATTGATCATGGGTATTGTATTGCCATTTTACTTTATCTTCACCTATGTTTTTTTAACAGATTCTGCTGCAGCTTTTAGCGCATTTTTACCCAAATTAGATTGGAAAAATCCATTAGCTGGAATGGACTTTAAATCCATCATTGCTTTATCTTTTATGGGGCTTCAATTGTTGATTGGACTCTACTTTTGGCAGGATCAACAAAATCGCTTTATAATTCAGGTAAGAAAATACTGGGGGGTGATGTTATTGACCTTGGTAGTGACTTTTTTCCAGCCTATCATCTTTTCTTCGCAAGCATTATATGCTTCTGCCATTGTGATCGCCCCATTAGCTAGCTTTATTTGCTTTTGTTATGCTAGCCCTAAACAGTTAATGATTCCCAATGTCTTATTTTGGATTTCGGCGGGTTTGATTGTGTATAACCACCTTTTTTAGGTGTAGAATTTGCGCTTTTTAGCAAAGCATATTTAAGTACCTTTGTAGTTCAATTTTACTCAACTTTTAAGCTTACTACTATGAAATTTGGCGTATTGGTTTTCCCTGGTTCAAACTGTGATAGAGACATGCAAGATGCATTAGAAAAAGACCTTGGTTTTGAAGTGCAAATGCTTTGGCATAAGGACAGTGACTTATCTCATTTCAACACAGAAGATTGTATTGTTTTGCCAGGTGGATTCTCCTACGGTGATTATTTACGTTGTGGCGCGATTGCAAAATTTAGTCCAATGATGCAATCTGTAATTGAATTTGCAAATAAAGGCGGTAAAGTGTTGGGGGTATGCAATGGCTTTCAAATTTTATGTGAATCAGGTTTATTGCCAGGCGCATTATTGCAAAATGCCAATCAGCAGTTTATTTGTAAAAATGTATTTATCAAATCTGAAAATAGTGGTCCATTACAAATTCCAATTGCACATGGCGAAGGAAGGTACTTTGCAGATGATGCGACATTGGCTAGTTTAGAAAAAAACAACCAAATCATTTTCCGTTACTGCGACAAAGACGGTAAAATTGGAGGGGATGCCAATCCAAATGGGGCCATTCAAGACATCGCTGGTATTTGCAATGCAGGCAGAAATGTTTTTGGTATGATGCCGCATCCAGAAAGAGCAAGCAATCCAGCTTTGAACAATACGGATGGTGTTCAGGTATTTGAACTATTGGGTTTATTGAAAACTGCAGCTGCTTTATAATTATGGTTCTATAAAATTGGATGAAAGTTTTTTTGTTTATTTTTAAAAATTTTTCTGATGAAAAAAATATTTCTTGCTATATGTTTATTGGCTTTTGCATTGCAAAGTCAAGCTCAAAAATTAGCGCCAGTAAAATGGGCTTATCAAGCAGTGAAGACAGGAGAGAAGCAGTACAATATCATTATCACTGCAAATGTGGATGCGCCATGGCATATCTATTCTCAATTTGTAAAAAAAGGACCAGTTCCTACGACTGTTCAGTTTGCTAAAAATCCCTTGGTTGTTTTAAAAGGTAGCACAAAGGAAGTTGGTCAATTAGAAAAGAAATTCGATAATAATTTTGGTGCTGTCATTGGCTCTTTTGGGGGCAAAGTTCAATTTATACAGTCGGTGACTTTAAAAGTAAACACCAAGACAAAGTTGACTGGGACCATTGAATATATGGTTTGCAATGAGGAAAGATGTTTGCCTCCAACAAAACAAAGTTTTGAAGTCGATATCCAATAATTTTAGAACAAATCATGCTTATAAAAGGCTGTGAAGCCAAACTTTTTCATGCGTAATTTATTTTTGACATTTATAGCGCTATTCTTGACTGTCTCGCAGTTACAAGCACAGGCAGATAGTATTGCAAAAGCAACAGTGAACATCACCGCTAAGAATGATTCTGTGTATGCCATACAAGTAAGTGTTCAAGTTCAAGCTGGATGGAAAATCTATGATGCCAATGCAGAAGGCGTAGAAGCACCTAATTTAAAATTTACTTTAGAAACAGCGTTGGCTGTTAATCCACCAAACTATTCAGTGGTTGCTCAAGCACAAAAAGATATTTTGTTTGGAAATGCAAAAGCCTTCACAGGACAATTTGATATTACAGAAGAGATTGTGATATATGGATTTCAACCAGATAGTTTAAAAGGGGTAGTGGTCCTAAGTGCAGGAAAGGCGTCTTCATTTTATGTGATTGAATTACCTATTGCAATGCCATTAGCCAATGGGCAAAAAGGAACTCAGTTCAATATCTTACTTCCAGCATCGGCGCGCAATGCACCTGAAAATGCTTGTGGTGAAACAACATCAAGTGCCAATGCAGATAGTGGTGCATGGGGTGTATTCTTTCTAGGTTTCTTGGGCGGATTGATTGCACTAGTTACGCCATGTGTGTTTCCAATGATTCCTGTTACCGTTTCTTTTTTTACCAAAAGGTCTAAGACAAGAAAGCAAGGCATACAAAATGGGTTGATTTATGGATTGAGTATTTTTTTAATTTATGTATTAGCAAGTGTGCCTTTTCATATTGCAGGCAATGTGCAACCAGAAATTTTTAATAGTATCTCTACCAACGCTTGGTTGAATATTGCTTTCTTTGCCATCTTCATTTTCTTTTCAATTTCTTTCTTTGGTTATTTTGAAATTAGTTTGCCTTCGGGCATTGCCAATAAAGCCGACGCTAAAAGTGGATTAGGAAGTTTGGGTGGTATTTTTTTCATGGCTATTACTTTAGCGATTGTTTCTTTTTCTTGCACAGGGCCTATATTGGGCACTTTATTAGTGGGCTCATTACAAGGTGGCGCCTGGGCCTTAACACAAGGCATGGCTGGGTTTGGATTGGCTTTAGCATTACCATTTACTTTATTTGCCATCTTCCCACAATGGCTTCAGAGCTTACCTAAATCGGGAGGCTGGTTGGATACAGTCAAAAAAGTATTGGCCTTTGTTGAATTGGCATTGGCATTTAAATTTTTATCGAATGCGGATTTAGTGCAACATTGGGGACTACTAAAAAGAGAAGTCTTTATTGGTATTTGGATATTGATTAGCCTTGGTTTATCTGCTTATCTATTTGGTTTCTTATTGTTACCACATGATGTAAAAGGACAAAAAATTACTTTAGGCCGAAAATTATTGGGTGGACTCGCTTTAGGTTTTGCATTGTATTTAGGCGCAGGATTGATGCCTCAAAATGCCAATAATTTAAAATTATTAAGTGGCTTCCCACCTCCAACACATTATAGTCTATTTGCATCTGATAGTTTAAGTCATGGTTTAAAAGCAGATGTAGTCAACGACTATACCAAAGCATTGGCGATGGCGAAGGCGCAACAAAAACCAATCTTAATTGATTTTACTGGTTGGGCTTGTGTGAATTGTAGAAAAATGGAAGAGCAGGTATGGACAGATCCTGCGGTGCAAAATTTCATTCAAGAAAATTATATTTTACTATCCTTATATGTAGATGACCGAGCAAATTTACCGGTAGCAGAACGTTTTGTATACACAACACAAGGAGGTCAACAAAAGCAAATCAATACGGTGGCAGATTTATGGGCGACATTCGAGACCGAGAATTTCAATCAGTCTTCACAACCCTTATATGTTGTATTGAGTCCAGATCAAGTGCTTCAATCCAATCCAATTGGGTACACCCCAGATATTCAACAATACCTTGAATGGTTAAAGTGCAGCGCTAAGAAAAAATAAAAAAATTTTATACATAAAGAAGGCCCCATCGGGGCCTTCTTTATTAGGAAACTTATCTTTTTAAAACTACATTGTCATACCGCGCTCGTTCATCATTTTTCTTAGGTTAATCAAGCCATAACGCATTCTTCCTAAAGCGGTATTGATACTGCAGTTGGTCAAAGTTGCAATTTCTTTAAAACTAAAATTGGCATAGTGTCTTAACACAATAATCTCTCTTTGTTCCTCTGGTAATAAGTCCACTAGTTCTTGAATATTTTTATGTGTTTGTGCACGTGTCATTTTATAATCGGCAGAATGATCGGTATGCTTAATCACTTCAAAAATATCTTGATCGTCACTTGTTTTAATAACAGGCGTGCGTTTTACTTTTCTAAAATGGTCTACACAAAAATTATGTGTAATTCTTAAAGCCCAAGGAAGGAACTTACCTTCTTCGGCATATTTTCCTTTCTTTAAGTTGTTGATAATTTTTATAAAAATTTCCTGGATTAAATCTTCGGCTAAATAGCTGTCTTTCACCATAAATAAAATGGTATTGAAGATTTTTTCTTGGTAACGATCAATCAAGGCATCGAAAGCACGGGTATTGCCTCCTTGGAAAGATTGGATCAATTCGTTGTCTGTCAGTTCAACTACTTTGTTCATATTTGTTTTTTATAGGTTGTTCTTAGGTTGGGTAGTAGGTGCTACCTCTGGATTAGGTAGGAAAATTACTAGCTTATTGTGCTCGAATCGCAGATGTGGGAAACAAGAATTTTGTTTCAAGGATATCCACATTGTATTATTTACAATAATATTAAGGTAGAACACAACCAAATAGGGCATGATGGTGTTATTTTTGTACTATGGCTGTAACTAAGAAAGTGCTGGATAAAACGGAACGAAATACCATCGAAGTGGTGGGTGCAAGGGTGCATAACCTAAAGAATGTATCGGTTGAATTTCCAAGAAACCAATTGATAGTGGTGACAGGGGTTTCTGGAAGCGGAAAGTCCTCCTTGACCATTGATACCCTATTTGCCGAGGGACAAAGGCGCTATGCCGAAAGTTTATCCTCTTATGCTAGACAATTTATGTCTAGAATGGGGAAGCCGGATGTGGATTATATCAAGGGGTTATGTCCAGCCATTGCCATTGAGCAAAAAGTGACTACCCGAACTCCAAGAAGTACCGTGGGTAGCATGACCGAAATTTACGAGTACCTAAGGGTCTTATTTGCCAGGATTGGTAAAACCTATTCCCCAATTAGCGGTCAAGAAGTAAAAAAACAAGATGTACAAGATGTGCTGTCCTTTATTGAAAAAGGGAAGCAAGGAGATAAAATGGTCTTATTGGTTTTATTTAAGCAGCATGCCAAAAGAGATATCCAAGAGGAATTGAACATATTGATGCAAAAAGGCTTTGCTCGTATTTATTTAAGAGCTGCAAAGACGCCGCCAGCCATTGTAAGAATTGAAGATGCATTGAACTGGACGAAGAAAGAACTACAACAAAATATAAAAGACAAGGAAGTCTATATTTTAATTGATCGTGTGGTGGTGAAAAAATTTGAGGAAGACGATCTGCATCGATTGACAGATTCAATTGGAACTGCATTTTACGAAGGCGAGGGCATTGTTTGGGTAGAACAAAATGAAACAAAATTAGTCAGCTATAATAACAAGTTTACATTGGACGGCATTGATTTTGATGAACCAAGTCCTAATTTATTTTCATTCAATAATCCATATGGCGCTTGTCCTACCTGCGAAGGCTATAGCCAAGTATTAGGCATCGATGCTAACTTAGTCATCCCGAATCCACATTTATCGGTGTATGATGGCGCTGTGGCACCATGGAAGGGTGAAAAGCTGTCTTGGTGGAAGGATCAATTTGTAAAAGAAGCAGGTAAGGAGGGATTTCCGATTCATCAACCCATCCTAAAATTAACCAAGGCGCAATTACAACAACTTTGGAAGGGCGTTGGTAAAGCATATGGCATCGATGATTTTTTTAAAGACGTAGAAGCGCATTTGTATAAAGTGCAGTTTCGTGTTTTGTTAAGCAGGTATCGAGGCCGAACAGATTGTTCAGAATGTCAAGGATACAGATTGCGTAAGGAAGCATTGTATGTAAAAATTGCAGATCAACATATTGGACAATTATGTACCATGCCGGTGCAGGACTTACAAGTTTGGTTTCAACAATTAAAATTAAGTCCAACAGATACAGTGATTGCAAAGCGTGTGTTGATGGAAATTGAACAACGCATACAAACATTAATGGATGTGGGTTTAGGCTATTTAACTTTAAGTCGTTTAGCAAATAGCTTGAGTGGTGGAGAGAGTCAGCGTATACAGTTAACAAGATGCTTGGGTAGTAATTTAACCAACTCTTTATATATTTTGGATGAGCCATCTATTGGATTACATTCAAGAGATACAGAGCGATTGATTAAGGTATTGCAAAATCTAAGAGACCTTGGGAACACGGTTGTTGTTGTAGAGCACGATGAACAAATCATGCGCGAATCAGATCATATCATAGACATGGGTCCTTTGGCGGCGCATTTAGGCGGAGAGGTAGTTGCAGTTGGTAATGCAGCAAAGTTGATGAAAGATAAAAATAGTTTAACTGGAAAATATTTAAACGGCACTTTATCTATTCCAATCCCATTAAAAACAAGATCTGCAAAACATACCATACAATTAGAAGGGGCCTTCTTGCATAATTTAAAAAATATTGATGTGCAATTTCCATTGCAATGTTTGACAGTGGTGTCTGGTGTAAGTGGAAGCGGTAAAACAACATTGGTGAAGCAGGTTTTATACAATGCATTATTAGATGCAAAACAATTGCCTACCGAAATGAAGGGCGGATTCTCTGCCATCAAAGGTGACTTGCATTTATTTGATCAAATAGAAATGGTAGATCAAAATCCAATTGGTAAATCATCCAGAAGCAATCCTGTGACTTATATTAAAGCCTATGATGCCATTAGAGATGTATATTCAAAACAAGCTTTATCAAAAATAAGAGGCTTCTTGCCAAAACATTTTTCATTCAATGTGGATGGAGGAAGATGTGATACATGTAAAGGGGAAGGAGAACAATTGGTAGAGATGCAATTCTTAGCAGATGTGCATTTAGTATGTGAGGATTGCGGCGGAAAAAGATTTAAAGAAGCAGTTTTAGAAGTACAATACAAAGGAAAAAACATCCACGATGTGTTAGAGATGAGTGTGGATGAAGCCATTGCTTTTTTTAGTGAAGAAAAAAATATCGTCTTGGCAATAAGTCCATTACAAGAAGTGGGTTTGGGTTATGTGAAACTAGGGCAAAGTAGTAGCACACTAAGTGGCGGAGAGGCGCAGAGAGTAAAGTTGGCTAGTTTCTTAGGCAAGGGCAAAGCAACTAGTAAAATGTTGTTCATATTTGATGAGCCAACCACGGGTTTACATTTTCATGATATCCATAAATTATTAAAAGCTTTTAATGCTTTAATTGATCAAGGACATTCTTTGATTGTAGTCGAACACAATACCGATATCATTAAGTCAGCAGACTGGGTCATAGACATGGGCCCAGAAGCAGGCGTCAATGGAGGTAATGTAGTTTACGCAGGCGTTCCAACTGGATTGGCTAAATGCAAGGCCTCTCAAACTGGGAAGTACTTAGGCTAATCAGTTGGTGGGGCTAAGATAACTGCCTGCCTATGCATGAAGGGTATTTTCCTATTATTATGCATTGCGCTTGTCCATCCGGAGGAATTTGTAAAAATTTTAAGTATAAGATTGTCAAGCGATCTATCTATTTTATTAGATAATAAAATATGAGAGAGTTTGCCTTCTGTATCAACTATAAAGTCAGCGATGTACACAATGGTAGTTGTATGATTTGAAATTACATTACCAAATCCTTCCAAACTGTTCGCCAAATAATTCACCCAGCCTTTTTCTCCTCTTGTAAATTCTGGCTTGGTATTTTTTATTTCACATGCAGATGTTTCATTACCATTTTGGTCATAGCAAATTGCCTTATAATAATTTGTAAGTGAATCATAGCTTGTTTTTTCCATCGTATCGTATTTGAGTTCTGGTGTCAATGCTAAGACACTTTGATCTAGAGGATGGTAATACAGTATGGAGGCTTTGTTGCCATTTTCATGGTAATAATTCCAGGGACCAATTTTTCTCATTCCCTTTGCTAATCTTCCTTTATAAGATACATTTCCATTAGGGAAAAAACCAATTGCAACACCAGAACCATCGCCTGTACTATCCATTTGTAAAATCTTTTCAAGCGATCCATCTGAATACCACGATTTACAGATTCCTGTTAGAATACCATTTGTATATTGACTAGAATCTCGCATCATCCCATTTGGAAAATAGCTTTCAAAAAAACCATGTCTTTTATCTTCTTTATAATAGCCACTGCTTTCTAAAAATTCATTAGCATGATAGGATTTATACTCGCCATGATTATATTTAAATACAGTATCCTTATAGTAACTAATTTTAGCTAATTTTTTTGAATAGGCGTAGTAATCTTCTCTCAGCCATAAAGAATCTACTTTTTTTATAATGCTTATTATTGGTGCAGTATTGGGTGAACTAGATCTTACACCTCTCATATCGGAATAGAAAGTAGAAGCTTGGGAACTTGCTGCAACAGTAATCAATAGCAAAGGGGATAAAATTCCAAGAACGATTAGTTTATATTTCATTTTAGTCAATTTTTAGGGTCTCAATTGATAGAATCGTAATATGATTTATGAAAGTAGCCGATTTCTATGATATTTACAATTTATCAAACTAAATTTTATGTAACTATTTCATAATGAATATTTTATGTAGTATTCGTGTACTAATTTCATATTTTTTTGGCTAACTAAGAAATTAGTTATAATATTGACTAAGAAATTAGTTATAAAGCCAAAAAGAACGATATGAAAAAATTGACACAAGCCGAAGAACAAATCATGCAAGCCCTATGGTCCTTGGATCAGGGTGGCTATATTAAAGACATTTTGGAAGCATTGGATGCGCCAAAGCCACATCATAATACGGTGGCAACCTTACTTAAAATTTTAGTTGAAAAGGAGTTTGTTGGAATTCAAAATCCCAATAGGAACAATTTTTACCATCCCTTGGTAAGTAAATCTGCGTATTCTGGTCAAAGAATTGAAGGTTTGACCGAAAATTATTTT
>Ga0304730_1002837_pt1 | contig 12029 bp, 11 predicted proteins | sample M_130628_MF_Meta_FD_190474 | JGI IMG/M metagenome (GOLD analysis project Ga0304730, IMG submission 190474) | Freshwater microbial communities from Lake Montjoie, Canada to study carbon cycling - M_130628_MF_MetaG (v2) (version 2) | ecosystem: Environmental > Aquatic > Freshwater > Lake | place...
TTAAATATGTGCGTCTGGTGTTGGGTTTGTAATGTTCTATCTTTTTGAGTGTTTCCTCTACATTCTTTAAAAATGTAAATGATTTGGGGAACTCGCCTCCGTTGAGTCTGCGTAGATTATTGAAATAAAGTTTCAAAGAACTTTCGGTAATGTTCTTGGATTTCAAAGCGTCAAATAGTTTGTTGTTTTCCATTCCTTATAAATAAGTATTAGATTATATTTTTCGCTAAATAAAACTAATGCGTCGCCGAATCTTTCTGGTTTTGTTCTTTTTGGATTTCATTTTATAGTCTGCGTCAATACCGAGATTGTAATCCCAGAATTGAATGAAGATTGGTGTTTTCGTGGTGTCGTAATGAAGGGCGACCTTTACATCATCCTTAATTTCCCAAATCTCTATATATTTACAATTTGTATTAAGACACATTATAAATATACTTGCTAAATAATTATTTACCCAGATTTTTATTTTTTAGTTAAAGATGTCGGTTTGGTGATGTTCCCAGTATGCCTTCTCGTCTGCGGTCTTTGCGCTTTCGGCAAGTAATCCAAGTAGGAATGCGATTTTACTGACTCCATCAACTTTATCGTATTTAGTCTTCGGTATAATACAATCTAATCCATCGTAGTCGCCAATTACATCCTTTAAGGATAGATGACTACCCTCACTCCAAGAAAAATTGGGTTGAAGATGTCGTAAATCCATTAGAGAATACTTCTTCAAATCAAACCGCTTTAAATATAGGTTTCTCCAACTCTCCAATCTACCGAAGAACTTGGTCTTATCGTCAGTCGTATCTACAAAGACCTTAAACTCTGGGATTAGGTCTTTAACACGCTCACGCCTTTCCTCGTCTTCTTGTTGGATTGCTAATGCTTCCAAGCGTTCCATCTCTGCTTTAAGGGTTGCGATTTGAGTTCTGGTTGTTTGCGACATCTTACTTCTCGTTCTGCTTATACAATATATAGAGTGGTGTCTTTAAGTAGTTTAAAACAATATATATTATAATTAGGACTTGGGTAAGTATATCTATTTGGGGTCTTTACAGCGCTGTAATATTCGTCGGTGAGTTTGTAGCGCTCCATATATACCGAAAGAAAAAGCATCCAAAACCAATTGTTTATAATCTAAACCTTTTAAGAATGAAATCAAATCAGTAATATATTTCATTTATATAAATGGGATATATTTTTATTTTATTATTTTGTATTTTTGAATCTAATTTTCCTCGTCTTGCTCGGTGTTCCATTTGTATCCGCCGTATCCATTTGTCGTGAGTGGTTTTGCCTCTGGTTCTTTGAAATCTGGGATGAAATTATCCTCTAACTGATTCACATATCGGTAGTATGGTTCATCCACTTCGTAAAGGTGTTTCAGTAATGCCGTTTTGGTTTCTGGGAACTCGTATCTGTTTCCAGTATTGCCCTTTTTCTTGAAACATTCAATATATTTCTGCGAATGCTTACTGAACTCTTGAATCGTGAAATTAGCGGAACAATAGTGTTTCTTCGCCCACTCTTGCGTGATTTCATACAATTTAGAAGCGGAATATTTCGTTCCAACCAAATCACGAGTAGATTTGTATAGAATCTGGATGTAAGCGGAACGATGCTCGTAAATCATTTCCTTCTTGTATTCGGTTTCAATCACATTCTCCATTCCAATATTGAACTTGCCGTATTTTTTAATTGATTCTGCGGATTGCTCGTAATTCTTGAAAAAGGCGAATAATTTGGCGAGTTTTAAAGGGTCGCCGATTTCGGCGTATAACGCTTTGGATAATAAATGTTGTTTTTCTTCACGACAACGAACCATTAGAAATCGTCTATCGCCTTCTTCCACCTTGATATTGTTCTCGTTATTACTGGTGAAAATCCAATTCGTCAAATCATCCACTTCTATCGCATCAATTCCCTTTTTCTCTAAATTGGTTGTTGGTCTGGTGATGACTGCCTTCAATTTATCTGCGACCTTCTTTGCGTTGGCGCAAATCTCGTCGCCGTAGATGAATAATTTATTACAGAGATGGGCGTTAAAGTTTTTAGTAATGTCTTCAATACACTCCACACACGCCGACAATTGCTTACCAATAATCGCAATAGAACCATCCACCAACGAGTTCTTTCCGCTTCCGTGTGTCTTGGAATAAAGAATTGGGGCGACTTTTGTCTTGATGTGTGGGCGTTGAATAATACTCGCCATCCAACATTTATAATATTCAAATACTTTGTCTTCAACCAGCAACCATTTCATCAATTTAATATAATCACTATCTTCTTCCTTGATTGGTTCGGCACATTTATCATTTACCCAACCACAGAAAGCGTTGTAAGGTTGATATTCGCCTTCCTCTAATTTTTCTTCGGTATTCGTGGGGTCAAACTTGATTTGAGAATATTTCATTTTAATTGTATCATCTAACCAGATTTCGTGGAACTTCATCGGTTTTGCGCCCATACCACCCTTTACAAGGTATATCGGCATTCCTTCAATATCTCGTTTTACTTCCAAGAACTCTTGAATAGACCTCGTGATGATATATTTTCCCTTTTTCTTATCATTAATCAACTCGCAATACCGAACTGGAAAGTTTAATTTGAAATTGTTTTTTTGAAACTTTTCTCGGTATTCTTGATAATTCTTGGTTAGACGGATTTCGTCTGCTCTCAATTCACCAGACATTAATGCGCTTTCTTCGCCTTGCTTACAGAGTGGATGCTCTGGGTCTAATTCGCTCAACCATCTATAAAGCGTCGCAAGAGTGATTTTATCATCCTTCTTGCGTCCTTTCTGGGTTGCGTTGTATTGTTTGGAAGCGGTATTAAATGAAATGATTTGGGGCGCATCCCTCAAATTAGATAATTCCAAGAATAAATCGCATCCGTCATCACTTCCTTTGGTCTGGTTGGAAATAATATAACCCAATTGCGCCCACATATCGTATTTATCAAAGAAATCCGTTTTGATTCCAATAATCGCTTCAAATACTTCTTTGATTTTGGCGCAATCTTCCGCAATCTTTTTTCCATCTTGACTACTTGATACGCTTTCGGTTTCTTCGGTTGTATCGTCTTCCTCTGTTCTGGGTTTAGATTTCTTGGTTTCCTTCTTGGGTTTTGTTTCCTTCTTGGGTTTGGGTAATAATTTCTTTGCTTGAATATTTTCTGGATTCAACCAAGACAAAATGGTTTCCCATTTTATCGTGGATAATCCGCAATCATCACTCACATTATACAATTTATTTTCCACTCGTTCCCAAGCGTGATTAAATAGAATATCGCCTTCAAAATCTTTGAGAACACCGATGTATTGTTTGTTGGTTTGAATCTCTGGTGGGATTCCATCCACCCACACGACGAAATGCGGTAATGATTTGGTTCTGGATAAGAAAAATGCGGATTCCGCCAATTCTTCTGGGAACTCTTGCGTCGCAAATAACTCATCAATATCAATATCTCCGCTTGATTTGTATCCATCAATATCTATAATACACATCGTTTTACCTTGATTGTTAAGACAAGGGCGGATTTCCCAATATTCCGCATCCTCGCATTTTATTTTCATTTCCCAATCCTTTCCGTTTGTTCCCTTACCGACAACCTTGTTGGTCGTGGATAATTCAATATAATCCGCCAGAGTAAATGCGGATTTTGTTCCAGTTTTGAATGTTTCGCCATTCTTGGTATAATCTTTGACTGGTAATGTAGTAATAATTGGGAAATCAATCCCTTCTATATCGTGGCGGAAATAGGTTTCAATAAACTCTTTGATTTCGCAAGACGACACTTGGTTTGTTTGGATAAAGGCGTTTGCCGATTCTCGGCGAGATACTTGTTGTTCTTTTGTTAGACCCATTATACTTATACAATAGATAATAATATTGTCTTTAAGTCGTTTTTTAGATTATATTATATATTGTAATAAGTATTCCTAAATAAACGGCGGAATCTGGAATATTGGATTTCTTCCTAAATAATTCTAATATTGAAAATTAGGATTATTAAATATATTGGGGTAATTACAGCGCTGTCTAACAAACGGCGACTGGTGTAGCGCTACTGGGGTCAAAAGAATTATTATATTCGGCGACTTCTTCCTTCATCTTGGTTTCAATTGACTTCTTTTCCGCCTTTAATGCGTCCAATTTGGGTTTCCTTATTTCGTTGTAATACTTACGCTTTTTCTCTAAAACTTCCTTGTATTTATCTGGTTGCTCTTCCTTCAATTTGGCGTTCCATTTCTTACACTTTTCTCGCATCTTCTCTGGGTTTGCCTTTTGATAGGCGCAGACTCGTTTAATGTGATTCTGGTAGAATCTTTCCGCTGGGGTTAAAATGATTTCGGCAGTTTGTTCGGTCATCTTCTTATACTTATACAATATATTATATTCTTGTCTTTAAGTAGTTTTCGGCAATTATATAAGTTTGCCTAAATACAAGAAATCTAAAAGTGGAAGCATTTTCGGCAAAACCAATTGCTTCCACCTTGCTTCCACTATTGCTTCCACTCGGTTTCCTTACCATTTACGCAGTCAAACTTTTCAACCTTCAAAAAAGTATGGTAAGGGTGGAAGGAGTGGAAGCATTATTTCACTTTCTATATACAAAACAAAAAAAATATTTTTTCTTAAAATCCCCAAGAATGTAAAAAAATGCTTCCACTCGTTCCACCCTTACCATCACTTTTTCACTTTTTAAAAAGACAAGACCAGATATGGTAAGGATTAAGAGAAACGGCGAGTGGAGGCATTAGTGGAAGCAAGGTGGAGGGAATAAAATGCTTCCACTTTTGCTTCCACCTTTTAAATATACTTATTACAATATATATCGTAAATGACTTAAAGAATGCGTTCTATATAGTGTATAAGTAGAACCAGAATGAATTGCCTATTCCAAACCAAAAACAACACCGTCTTTATCCAAGTATGCCGAAAGGGCAACCTTATACTTTGTATGCGATTATCAACCACCAACCCATTCCCAGATAGAATTGCCGTCAAATGCGAAGATATTACAAACGGAACTTACTTCACCGAATACCAGAGTGGAGATGAGGTGGATGAATTATTTTACGAATTACAAAAAGAAGCAAAAAAGAACCTTTAATAGTTGCCGTCTAATTGCCGAAATGTGTCGCTCGGTGTTCTGGTAAATACAATCCAAAAATATCGCCCACGCCATTTCTTCACGGCACACACCAACACATTTGAAAGAAACCATCCCTTTTCTCGCAACGCTTTCAATCTTACTGGTGTAAGCGTGGAAAAACATTTATCATTTGAAAGAAATGCGATTCCAGTCGTCGCAATATTGGAAAAGTAATCCAACAAGGGATAAAACGCATTAACATTCTTCCCCTTTTCGTCAGTAATACGAAACGGCGGATTGGTAATTACCCAATCTATTTTCTGGAAGCGGTAATTAGTGTCCTTGTAATCTCTACCTTCTTCCAACTCGGCAAAATCTTTGACGCAATTTGTAGGGAATTGGTCGTAAAATGCGCCTTCGCCTTTAAATGGTTCAAGCAAATTAAGGTCAGCACCCAGATTAAGAGATTCAATCAAATCTTTTGCTAAAAGGGTCGGTGTCTGTTCCAAATAATAGAAATCGTTTTTTACCATTTATATTATTCGTTTAGATTTTATTTAGATTTATTTTACTTCGTTAAAGCGTTACTCTTTGACTATTATCATTTCGTTCCATATCTCGGTCTTCTTGTTCTACTTCTCGGTGTATCGCCATTAAACCAAAGCAACAACTCACTCGGTCGCATTTTGATTTAAAAGCGTATCTCAACATTAGACCCAGAAATCCAGTCCCAATTCCTAAAATGATAATAATTGTCTGGTCTTCCATTTACAATATACCGATATTTAAAAATCACTATCCATCTCAAAAATATCGCCAGTCTGTTCTTTATTCGCCAAAGCATATTCGCTCACACGAACCTCAAAAAAATTAGATTTCCGCTCAATAGAGATGCTTTCCATATAATTAAAGGGGCAACCAACACCCCATATTTTATCATACCCTAATTGAAGGCAGACACGGTCGGCGACAAATTGAATATATTGAGTCATTAGAACCGAGTTCATTCCAATTAATCGGCACGGAAGCGCCTCGCAAATAAACTCGGTTTCTATTTCAACCGATTCCTTGATAATGGCGTGGATTTGGTCTTGATTTAATTTATTTTTTAATTTCTTGTATAGCGCTACACCAAACTCGGTGTGAAGCGCTTCATCACGACTGATTAATTCATTAGAGAAGCAAAGACCTTGTAATAAGTTTTTGGTTCTAAACCAGTAAATAGCGCAAAACGCACCGCTGAAATGGATTCCCTCTACACAGATGAAGGCAACCAATCGCTCGGCAAATGTAGTGTCGGCGGAAATGTGTTTTTTAACCCAATCCGCCTTCTTCTTCACACACGGATAGGTATTTATCGCATTAAATAATTTCTTCTGTTCGTTCTTGTCCCTAATATAAGCATCAATTAAATTGGCGTAAACTTCTTGATGGATTCCCTCAATCGCCATTTGAAATCCGTAAAATAATCTCGCTTCGCTATTTTGAACCTCGTTGAAAAATCTCACGGCAAGATTCTCATTTATTAGACCATCCATACACGCAAAAAACGCCAGAATCAAACTGATAAAATGTTTCTCATCTGTCGTCATCTTCGCCCAGTCGCCCAAATCCTTTGATAAATCTACTTCTTCGGCAGTCCAAAAACACGCCACAGCGCTCTTATACATTTGATATAGGTCTTGGTATTTGACTGGTAAAACGACAAATCTGTCGTCATCTGGGATTAACAAGGGTTCATCGGTATTCATTTGATATAGAATGTTATTATATTCCTAAATCAAATACGACAGCGCTATTATACTTACGCAATTTTAAAGGTTATTGTATCCATACACCACCGCTTCCAGCGTGAAATTATTACTCGCACCAATAGAGGTTTGTTGGATTGTTAAACCAGTAATCGTCGCACCAGTCAAAGCAGAGGCACTAATCGTTCTATCACTCGCACCGTTGACCCCAGGGTTGCCGTAAAGCGATTTACAACTTAACTGAACTAATTGAGTGGCGGTGGTCGCATATCCTACATTTTGAATATCAAAGATTATCTCTTTGTTTGTATTAGACGAAACGGCAAATATTAGAGGGGCAGACGATATGGTCGCACCAGCAGTATAAACTGGTGAAACCACCGTAGTAGCGGTGGAAATCATTTCAAACCCATATAAAGACGCAACCGTCGGCACACCAGTTCCCAAGAATGCTTGAAGAGAATATGCTGGATATTGAGTGAATGATACTTGGGTTGTAGGGTGTAGAATAATTCGGTAATTCTTGTAGGTTGAATTGAAGAGAGAAGCAAACGAAAGATTTTGAGCGACGGCAGACCCAGTAATCGCCACTTGAACCGCAGTAATTTTAACCAGACCGACTTGACCGAATGTGGAAGCGACAGATGCCGTTGCTGGTGTTCCAGTAATCGTATAAGCAGTTGCCGAAGTAGTCCCAGTTGAAGGATTATAACTAAACGGTGTAGTCACATCATCAATAAAGAGTGGTTTGTTTCCAGTTCCACTCGTTTTTGCGAAAGGAATGTAATAAGTCCCAGCAGTATTGTCGCTCGTGATTCCAACATTCGTGGCGTTCGTAGAATTAGTTATTTCACTAACAGCGAAATAAGACGCTCCACCAGCAGTAACAGCAAACCTCGCAACCGACCCTCCGTTTGTAGCGTTGGTCGCAACTGGAATAGTCGCAATAGTCGTTGATGCTGGATATTGAACCGCAATCGTAAAAGAAGTTGATTTATTACAAATAGCATACCAAAACCCAACAGTCCCAACGGTAGGCGCTGGTAAAACGAATATTCTTGTCGTAGTCGTGGGTGTATTAATAATAGTCGCAAAGGCGTTGGTGATTGTTAAAGTAGTCGTTCCAGTTGTAGTTGCGTTTATAACGCTATTTTCCAACATTCCAACTGGGTTAGAACTCGCAGTATTCGTTGTCGTGGATATATTACGACGAAACTCAACTGGGTCAGTAGAACCAGAACCAATCGTGATTGCTGACTGGTTCGCAATACTTAAAGCGAATGTATCAATACCAAGAGTTAAAAAACTTGATAAACCCACGAAATCAAACGCAGAGCGTAATTTTATATAATTATTAGAATAACTTCCGTCTTGGTGTAGAGTAATCGTATTCTCTGGAAGGTCGTTTGGCGACGCTTCGCCGTTTTGAATTACAATATCGTCGCCAGTAGCAGTTCCCAAATCTATTTTATTTACACTCAATCCGTATGCTGGAACGGCAGTATAATCGGCGTATGCTTGTAAAACCGCTCTCGGTGGGGTGGTTGTTAAATCACCAGATTTCAAATCTAATCTGGCGTATCCGTTATTACTCGCCATATTAGAAGTTATTTGATAATCAATACTACTTGATAGATTACCAGCGTTTATTCCAGCAGTAGAATAATCAGTTGCCGACGAAAGATTATCTACATTCATTCCAGTAATAGAAATAAGATTTTGACCCACACCACTTACAAGATAAGATGACCCAGCAGTCAAAGTATTACTTTCGCCGTTTGATGTGATGATTGATACATTATTCGCAGAAACCGAAGCGTCATATTGAGGCGACCCAGTTGCGTCTGTTGCGAGAAACCCAGTATCGCCCATTTGGGAAAAGAGGGTTAGTGGGGTGGTTGCGTCTTGAAGAGTGATTGTATTAACGGCAGTATTTCCAGCGGTAAGAACCGCACTCAAAGTATCCGCTGGAACTACTGGTGGATACGGAACACCATTTATATTTACAACCCCACTCGGCGTATCCAAATTAATATCACCGTTGGTTGATTCAATATTTAAATCGGTGTTTGATGTCGCACTAATAGAACCATTTGGGGCGGTCAAGTTAATATCAACAGAACTGTTAATACCGAGGTCGTTATTACTACTCATTCCAGTAGAAGAAATCGTATTGATGTAAGTGGGTGTTGAAAGATTGTTGCGGAACTCCGCCGTCAAATCGGTAATATTATTTGCCGTCAATACTTCTTGAAGCGTGTTCGGCAGACCACTTGGAACGGCAGACCCATTTATCGTATTGGTCTGTAAATTGTCGCAGTTTAGAATATCGTTAAAATTAAGGTCAATATCCGTCACCCCAGCGCTGTTGCCGTTAAGTAAAACATCCGCCAAATCACTACTGGTGGGAACACCACCACCAGCAACTTTCGCTTCTAATGCCGACAAGCGAATATTAAGATTGTAGTTGCTCGTATAACTCATTTATATAATGGTAAGATATTATAATTCCAGAATAATAATATATTTGATTTTTAGATTCTTTTCGTTTCACTTTAAGATTTTAATTCAAAGAAACCAGATATGCTTCTTTCTCGCTAATTACCACTTGCGGATAAGTTTTCAATACGGAAACCCATCTGGATTTCAAAGACTTAATTTTTTTAATTTGCGCCTTATCTAACCCTAAATATCCTTCTAAAAGGTATTTCAAACTACGACCCCCTAATGAGTGCGGAAAGAATGTGATTGCGTGTGCCTCATTTAAGATTCGTTTTGTATCATTACCAGCGCAAGGCAAATGCGAAGTATATATACAATAAGTATTCGTGTGGCGACCAGTTTCCAGAATAGAGTTGAGAATCCCAGTTACTTTTAGTTTCATCTTTTTATCGGTTAAACAATCCGTATCGTCAAAAATCACCAGACTATCCTTGAAGTCAGCGCTGGTTAATTCATCTTCCAATAATTCTGGTGTGAGTTTGACTCTCTGTAATCCTTTTATTTCGTCAATACTGGAATCCTCATTTATACTGGAAAATAGGTAAATAGGGTTCTTGGGAAAAAGACGACGATATTCCATACAATATTGCTTGGTGTAATAGGATTTACCGCTCCCAGAAGCGCCAGTAATATAAAGGATATTACGCTCGGTTTCTGGATTTGGAATAGGTTGAAACTCACCATCATTTTCACCCAATTTCAATTCGTCAAATGGTCTAACTGCTTGTTCTTTCTTATCCGTAACAAACAAAATAGGGGAAAACTTCTTGTCTTTTGCCTTGCTATTTTTAATAATGGAAATCGGTTGTCCTTGATTTTCAAAGTTCATATTTAATATAACAACACATTTTTATTTTTTGAAATAAAATCTAATGCTTTCTTGTCTAAAACTTCTTTTAAAATACTTTTAGATTTCTCTAAATAATCTCGCATTTTTACAGCGCTGGTTGCGGATTTCGCTAAACCCAAATATTTTACAGCGCTGGGTGCTTCATCCGTAGATGCGACTCCATCTAAAATAATTTTGATATTTCGCCTCAAATCGTCGGTGGGTGGTTTTCTAAAAGTGTTCTCCATCAGTAAAAACATCGTATCAATTTCGCTTCCCAATTTATACAATAAACCAGCGCTGGAATTAAAGAACTCCAATAGCGCTTTTAATTTGCCGAGATGTTTGTCTTCGCCGTCCATCAAATACCACGAAAAACAGCGCTTCAATCCTTTAAAATAATTGCGCTCTGCGTAAAAATATTCGTCGTAAGAATGCTTGATGGAATTGAGTAGATGTTCTCTGGAAATATCGTGGGGGAAAAAATTAGCATCATCACCCAGTTTTATAAGGTAATTATCGCTGAACTCGGTAAATACCCCATCAATCAAAGCGATTACATCCAATTTCATCGTAGTCTTCATTAAAATACATTCTTGGAATCGCACCTTGCGACCAGATGGTTCTATTTTGTATCCTTTTGCGATGTCGTTCTTTTCCCATCGCAAAGGTTCGCCATCTTCACCCATTCCGCATTTAAAATCCACGATATAATAATTGGGGTCTTTCTCTGCCTCTTCAAACTTCTTCTGGAACAGCGCTGTTATTTTATCCAATAATTTTTCCTTACTCAATAGACCAGATTCTTTGAATATTTCATTCAAATCGTAATCCGCATTATACTTCACATTTTTCAATCCGCCAGAACCGATTACTTGATAAGAGCGAGATATGGTAAGCAAATTGAAAACATCACGAACTTTTTTGCTAAACTCGTCTAATCGTTTTCTTTCAAATAGGGATGAGTGTTCTTGAACCATTCTATATATACAGCGCTACATTATAAATAAAAAAAATTATTTTAAAACTTTTTTTATTTTATTTTTAGATTTTATTTTTAGATTTTTTTATTTTTTATTTTAGATTTTTTATTTTATTTTTAGATTTTATACTTCGTCGTGGTCTTCGTCATCTGGTTTCCAACCATTCACTTTTTCCAAATGTTTAATTGAGAATGATTGAAGAATGACTTCTCGGTGTATCATCTCTTTTATTTTTTCTTCTGGGATATTTTTACTCGCATATTTTTTATTTCTGCGACCTTGATAATGAACCATCGTTTTAAGATGTTCTTCGTAGAAATCTCTTTCTTTGGAACAATATCTTCCGCAATTACACAGAAGATAAAGGTCTGGTTTTTGACGCTTTTGTTCTTCGGTTAATTTCTTGCGTTTTAGAGTCGTTTTCGTCGCTGGTCTAACGAAATGAGTGTAATAGTGATTATTTTGAATGATTTGTTTCATTTCACTCAATCTATTCACATTAATATTCATCTGCTTAAATAATTCGGCAAATTGGATGTATTTTCCATCACCAACATCCAAGTCTTCAATCATACCGAAGACTTCTACCATCAACTCGTTCATTTGCTCTTTGGGGGTTTTGGGGGTTTGCGCTTGTGTCGTCATCTTACTACTTATACACTATATATAGGGGTGTCTTTAAGTAGTTTATTTGGATAATATATATATTGTAATAAGTATATATACAGCGCTGTAATTACCCTTATATATATTGTAATAAGTATCTTAAAAAAATGATAATAGTGTAGCGCTGTAATTACCCTTTACTTTGGTGTAGCGCTGTAAATACCCCAAAAAAATTATTTTTTTTTTGAATTATTTTTATTTTATTATTTA
>Ga0304730_1002843_pt1 | contig 12020 bp, 5 predicted proteins | sample M_130628_MF_Meta_FD_190474 | JGI IMG/M metagenome (GOLD analysis project Ga0304730, IMG submission 190474) | Freshwater microbial communities from Lake Montjoie, Canada to study carbon cycling - M_130628_MF_MetaG (v2) (version 2) | ecosystem: Environmental > Aquatic > Freshwater > Lake | place...
TGGGGCGGTGGTACTTGGGGGCAAGGTGTGTGGGGTACTGGAGGTACTTCTTTATCTAGTATTCGCATTTGGAGTCAAAGCAACTTTGGTCAAAATTTAATTTTTAGCTACCGTGGGAGTCCTATTTATTATTGGGACGCAGCATCTGGTTTGACAACTAGGGGTGTTCTTGTTTCATCTTTGTCTGGGGCTTCTGATGTTCCAACAGTTCAAAATTTTATTTTTGTATCTGATACAAGCAGGTTTGTGTTTGCGTTTGGTTGTAATGACATTGGTTCAGGAACACTAAATCCCATGTTAATCCGTTGGTCAGATCAAGAATCTGTAGTAAATTGGACACCAGCAGCAACCAACCAAGCTGGTAGTGTGGTGTTATCTCACGGCTCAGAAATTATTACAGTTGTCCAAGCTAGGCAAGAAATTGTAGTATTTACTGATTCGTCTATTTATTCATTACAATATCAAGGCCCACCAGTAATATGGAGTTCTCAACTTCTTGGCGACAACATTTCAATTATTAGCCCTAATGCGGCTGTAATTGCTTCCGGTGTTGTGTATTGGATGGGTGTAGATAAGTTTTATAAATACGACGGTCGAGTCCAAACTTTGCGTTGCGATTTACTTCGTTTTATCTATCAAGACATTAACTTAGTTCAATCAACGCAAGTGTTTGCGGGAACCAATGAAGGCTTTAATGAGGTCTGGTGGTTCTATTGTTCTGCTACTAGCTCTGCCATTGACCTGTACGCAATCTATAACTACGCAGAAGATGTTTGGTCTTATGGGACACTAAGCCGTACAGCATGGCTTGATTCGGGTTTGCGTGATTATCCGTTAGCAGCTACATACAACTCAACTACAGGTACTGGTAACCTTGTAAACCATGAGTATGGTGTAAACAACAATGAAACTGGAACACCTGTAGCAATTAACGCGTTAATTGGCTCTGCTGAGTTTGACATTGATGACGGCGATCACTTTGGTTTTGTCTGGCGTATGCTTCCAGACATTACATTTCGTGGTTCAGATGCCGTGTCTCCACAAGTCACAATGACATTAACACCTATGCAAAACTCTGGTTCAGGCTATAACAACCCTGTTTCTGTAGGTGGAAACTCTAATGCCACTGTTGTGCGTACGTCTACTTCTGTAATTGAACAATTTACGGGGCAGGTGTACGTCAGAGTGCGAGGCCGTCAAATGATTCTTCAAGTTGAATCTAATCAAATTGGATGTACATGGCAACTTGGCTCTACTCGTATTGACATTAAACAAGATGGCCGCAGGGGTAATTCATGATTGTTACATCTGAGTTTGAGATTGGACAAGTAGCTTCACCAAACCTTCCGCTTGCTACGGAGGTTTATTCCCGCGTCTATTCTGACCAGCTTAACAATGTTTTACGTTTGTACTTTAATCGTCTTGATGCAATTTTGGCTCAGTTAAAGACAGATGAGATTATCCCACCGTTAACTAACTACACTGTAGCCACATTGCCCAGCGCAGTCACTTCAGGTAAAGGCGCAAGGTCTTTTGTAACAGATGCTTTAGCTCCTGTATTTGGAGCAACCGTTGCGACTGGTGGGGCTATTGCTGTACCTGTATATTCCGATGGAACAAATTGGAAAGTTGGATAATGGCAATTTCAGACCAACAGATATTTGATTGGTTTTCAGCTAATCCCGGGGCGGATGATGCTACTGTTGCCAGCACAATGGATCAGTTTAAAGTGTCACCTGCTGACGTTGCGCGGGCTACGGGAACTGATTTATCAAATGTCCAATCCCGGTATGACACAGCTTCAGGCATTGGTTCTCTTCCAGCCGCAACGTCTGCTCCTTTTGTTACTACAGCTACTGTCACAGCGGCTCCAGTAGTTACGTCTGCCCCAGTAGGTACGTCGGCTTTTAATTATGAAAGTGTGTATAACGTTTTTGGCGGAAAAGATGCTACCAACGATTTAATTACGCAATTTAGAGGTATGGGGTTGTCTGATGACGCAATTGCTTCTGTCTTTGCCCCATATTTACCAACTACATCTACTCCTGTAACTACGACGGCTCCAGTAGTTACGTCTGCTCCTGTAACAACGTCAGCGCCTGTAACTACGGGTACTCCGGTAGTAACTTCACCTACATCATTACTTGATACCAATACTTCTACTGCTGTAGATACGCCCAACTATGACCAGATGGTTCGTGATGCATATGCAACGATTGGGCGCTCTGGGATTGGTGGGGCGACAAACCAGATTGATCAAGCTGGCTATAACAATTTTGTAAGCGCATTGCAGTCTGGCGCAATTAAACCAGCAGACTTTGCATCTACGTTTCAAGGTTCTGTTAATAGGTACATTGCTGACAATCCTAACGACCCATACACAAAGTACGTACAAGGATATTTAGGATTACCAGCTACAACCCTTGCACCTACAGTAACTGCACCTCCGGCAACAACTGCACCTCCTGCAACAACCGCTGCTCCTGTAACTACGTCCGCGCCAATTGATTTATATAACGGCACATATTTAACTAGCACCGGAGACATTGTTAATTCTGAAGGCACGCAGATTAAGTCAACCGGCTCAGCTGCAACTGCCACATTAACTAATCAGATTCTTAGCCAGAATTTAACATCCCAATGGCAAGGTCAAGGTAAAGGCTCGGCGCAAGCCAATGCCGCTGATATGGCTAGTATCTTGGCTAGTATTGGTATTACAGACATTAAACAGTTTGGTCTGGTTACTAAACAAGTACCTAGATATACGTATGATGAATATGGCGGCAGTTACATAGACGGATATGACACTGTACAAGTTTACGGTAACAAAGTAACAGGTCAAGAAGTACCTAATACGTACAGCGAACGTCAAACAGGAAATGCTTTTGGTGGTACTTTTGATGGTAAAGGCAACACAGGTTATCGCGTCCAATTTACCGCTGATGGTACGCCGGTCTTTTACACCACACAAGCATCTTCCAACGATCTTGCAAATCTTTTAGCAGACCTTGGCCCAATTGGTCAAATTGGTATTGCGCTGGCTACAGGTGGTTTGTCTATACCTCAACAGATTGCCGCGCAGTTTGCCATAAAAATGCTGTCTGGCGCTGATCTGGAAACTGCTATAAAAGGCGCGGCAGCATCTTTTGTCGGCTCTCAAATACCCGGCCTAGATGCAATGAAGGACGCTACTGCGTACTTAAACGGAATTGACCCAACCGGGGTTCTTGCTAAGTCGTTTACAGGCGCGGCAGTGGGGGCGGGTACTGGAATTATTACTGGGCAAGATTTATTGTCATCAGCCGCAGCGGGCGCTGCAAGTGGTGGTTACTCTGGCGCTGCTGATGCAATCATGGGTAATTTTGATTTGACTGGCCTGACCGCTTCTCAAAAATCTGCACTAAAAAATACAGTTACAGGTGTGATTTCTGGCAAGCCGCTTGACCAGACTTTGATGAATTCCATTACTGGACTTGTAAATGCGGAAATTAAAAATGCCACAACACCTACTGTTACTACAAAAGTAGGCGCGGCTGATGATGTTAATAATCCAGTAATTGCAATGGATGCTGACGGCAATCCTGTACGTCTAAACGATATCAATACATTGTTTGCAGGAACTTCAGGCGCTACTGATTATGCTGCGCAAGCGCAAACAATTCTTAATAGCTATGACACTGCGGGCTTGGCGGCTGTAGCTGCTCCTGCGGCTGGGGCAAGTGCGGCATCTAATGCTCCGTTGCTTCGTCTTGTGCAAGCTGCGGCTAATGATCCTGCTTATGCTACAAAACTTACCGCATTAGAAAATGTATTGACGGCGGCTGGTAGCTCTATTGCTAGAATTTTGGGCACAGCTATTTCGTTGGGTACATATACGCCCGGATTAAATGCAGATGAAGATGCAACTCTTAAACGCTTGCGTGACTCAGGATTAATTACATTAGATGATGTACAAACTCCACCTAAAGCTACATCAGCAGTTACAAGGTCTCCTACAGTTACAGCAGCGCCTACTACAACTCAATATGTTGTACAACCCGGAGATTACACAGACACAACTGAAGTTCTTCAGCCTTGGCAACATATTGATCCTGTTTCTGGCTTACCTGTACCTGCTGAACCGCCCGGGACAGAGCCGTTAACTCCTCCGGCAAATGATCCTGTCTACGATCCAGCTTTGCCTGTATTTGATCCTAAAGACCCAACGACTTGGCCTGATCCTGCAAATGATCCGCAGTTTGATCCTGCTAATCCTGACACATGGCCTAGACGCAATGTGCCGCCTGTTATACCGCCAAAAGTTACGCCCGAGGTAACTCCTAATACTACGCCTAGTACTACACCAAGCACTACGCCTAAGACAACTCCTGAGACAACGCCAAATACAACACCTCAGACTACGCCTAGTACCACGCCAAAAACAACGCCTCAGACAACGCCTGAGACAACGCCAAATACAACGCCTCAGACTACCCCTAGTCCATCGCCTACACCAAATACAACGCCTCAGACTACACCTGAGACAACGCCTGAGACAACGCCTGAAGTTACTCCAGAAGTAACACCAAAAGTTACGCCCCAAACAACCCCTGAGACAACACCTCAGACAACACCTCAAACTACGCCCCAAACTACGCCTAGCCCTTCACCCACGCCAAATACAACACCTCAGACTACTCCTGAGATTACGCCAAAGGTAACGCCTGAAATCACACCGAAGGTTACTCCTGAGATTACGCCAAAGGTAACGCCTGAAATCACACCGAAGGTTACTCCTGAGATCACGCCAAAGGTTACTCCTGAGATTACGCCGAAGGTTACTCCTGAGATTACGCCAAAGGTTACGCCTGAAATAACGCCGAAGGTTACGCCTGAGATTACGCCTAAAGTAACGCCTGAGATTACGCCAAAGGTTACTCCTGAGATTACGCCAAAGGTTACTCCTGAGATTACGCCAAAGGTTACTCCTGAGATTACGCCTAAAGTAACGCCTCCAGTCACAACGGTTCCTCCTGTGACTACAAGACCGCCCGTTACAAACCCACCTGTAACAACTCAGCCTCCAGTTATTACAAACCCGCCTGTAACTACGGTTCCTCCTATTACTACAGTGCCTCCGGTGACAACTCAGCCTCCGGTGACAACTCAGCCTCCGGTAACTACGGCTCCGCCTACAACTACAACACCGCCAACAACTACTGCTAAACCACCTGTAGTAACTACAAAACCTGTGGCCCAAGATTTGGGTTTAAATTTCCCTCAAATACAGCAAGCACTTGCCGCTGCTGGCATCCCACAACTTGCCAATGTGTTCTATTACGGCAAAGAGTTTGGATCTAAAAAGCAAAAGCTCAATGAAAAAGGTGAGTTGGAGTTAGATGAATACAAACCATTGAGCGTAGTTAAAAGCGGCCCAGAGCTAGAACAACTTGCCGAAGAAGCAAAAAGCAACGAAAATGTAGCCTTGAAGGTCGCAGATAGACTTATGGGCGAACAAACGTCATTTGATGACTTAATCAAAATTTTAAGGGGTTAACATGGATTGGTATGATGATTTTCTAACAAGCATTGGCATTGACCCCGCTACTACTACTTCTGACTTTGGTAATAATAATCTTACCAATGATCAATTGCTTGCTCAAATTACAGGGTCTAACTCCTCTAATCCAATATCGTTTATTACTAAACTACTTTCAGGTACGGGTGAATCAGGCAAAGTAGGCCAACTTGCTGGTATTGCAGGTCTGTATTCTTTGATTAATTCTATTGGTGGTGGATTAGGCCAAACAGGGCAGGGCGTTTATAAAGGCTACGAAGGTGGTATCCCTAAGTACACTGCTTCTCGCACAATGAACCCAATTCCACAAACTATGGATGTGCCAGCTAGGGCGGCTGTCCCTGCAACGGCAACTCAAGCGGCAATCCCCGCTATGCCTGCAACAACTGCCCCACGTCGTCCCGGTTCTGGTGGAGTTACTTACTTTACTCCCATGACCTATACACCCACTGCTGTACAAGCCGCGCCTACTGCGGATGTTGTACCTAAAAATGCAGCCCAATTTCTTCCTGAAGTTAAAGCGGCTGGTGGCGGCATGATGTCTGCTGGTGGTATTTCTGCGCTAGGTGGTTACTCAGATGGTGGCCGCTTACTCAAAGGCCCCGGAGATGGTGTTTCTGATTCTATTCCTGCTACTATTGGTGATAAACAGCCAGCACGTTTGGCTGATGGAGAATTTGTAATTCCTGCACGTATAGTGTCTGAAATTGGCAACGGCTCTACAGATGCTGGCGCTAAAAAGTTATACGCCATGATGGATCGTATCCAAGGGGCCCGTAAGAAGTCTATTAAAAATGTTGCTGCCAACACTAAGGCAGACAAATATCTTCCTAGTTAAGGATTACGTATGACCACACCATCAACACCCGGTTCAAGCGGCTCCCCATTAGCGGGATCTGCCAATATGTCTACCCTGTCTGAATATGCAGGGCCGTATGTAACAGACATGTTGGGTAAAGCCCAAGCGCTTTCCAATACTCCGTATCAGACTTACGGTGGCCCAATGACGGCTGGCGAGTCTAGTTTGCAAAACAAAATGTTCCAAGGGCTTGGCGGTTTAAATTTTCCTAATCAACTTGGTAGTACATTTAGTTCTAGTGGCGCTTATCAGCCACCCGCTATGACCCCTAATACTTTTGCCAACCAACCTATTGGTACGGGCGCTGGCGCTGCTCAAGGCACGGGTACAGGCACTGGAACAGGAACAGGAACATTAGGCGATGGTGGTAATGCGCCAAGTTCTACAGGTATTGCTCAGCAATACATGAATCCCTATTTGCAATCTGTGCTTCAGCCTCAGTTGGAAGAGCTGCGCCGTCAGTCACAAATTAATTTGCAACCCGGTATGGCTAAACTTACCCAAGCTGGTGGTTACGGTGGTGGCCGTCAAGCCATTATGGAATCTGAAGCTAACCGTAACTTGTTGCAGGCACAAAACCAAGCTATTGGTACAGGCTACTCCAATGCATACGACAAGGCTATGCAACAGTTTAATACTGAGCAAGGTCAAGCTAAGACTCTGGCTGATTTGATGGGTACGGCTGGCGCACAACAACGTGGCATTGAGCAAGAAGGTATCACTGCTGACTACAACGAGTTCTTAGCGCAACGTGACTACCCACAAAAACAAGTGCAGTTCTTGCAATCCATGCTTCAAGGCTTGCCAATTTCTACTGTATCTAACGTCCCACAATCTCAGACCGGTGCGCAACAGGCAGTGGGTGGCATGACTTCTGTTTATCAGATGCTGCAAAATCTTGGCGTTATTCCTAAAGCTTGAGGATAGATCATGATTCAACCCGGTCAAATTGACTATTTAAAGCAATTAAATTCTTTAAAAAACTTGCCTGCTAGTAAGGAGTCGGTACAGTATTTAACTGGCCTTTTGCGTAACCCTAGTTCTCCGTTTGAGAAGTTTTTGATTGACGGTCGTTTACAGCAACTCACCAAAGCTTTGCAAAGTCAAGCTGGCGCTCAAGCACAAGAAGCTTCTCCTAAAGGAACAATTACTGACAGCATTGAACAAGCCGCGGGGCTTGCTGCACTGCAATCTGCCCAACAACGTCAAGTTGCAGAACAAATGCAACAGCAGGCAGGCCAAGCGCAGATGCCAGTTCCGCAGGGTATTACGCAACCTCAAGCGCAGCCTGAAGCAGAAAGCGGTGTAGCTAGTGCGCCTATGGATTCTGAAATGTTTAACTTTGCTCCCGGCGGCATTGTTACGTTTGCCAACCCAGAAAAAGAAAAGAAGCAGTTGGTCAAAGACGAGGAAGAAGAACGCCTAAAAAAGCAAACAGAAATGTATATTGCTGGCGCTCAAGAGGCTGCAAAGCAACGCGCAATAGATGCAGCAAACGCTCCTCCTAAAGAAGTCCCAACTGAAGATGCTGCAATGGGTATGTCCACTGGGCCAGCCAAAGTAAATCCATTGTCAAGGATGTTGTTAGACCCATTAAAAGCTGCGGCATCAGGCATTAGCAGTTTGATCTCTCGTCCTACTCCTCAGACTATGATGTTAGACAAAGGTGAAGCGCCAGTAGCAGCGCCTATGGCTGCACCAGCGGTTGATTCAGAAACTCAAAAGCTTGCACGTTTAGCGGCTAACCCCCCAGCAGCGCAGAATATGAACCCTGCTTTGCAACCTAATGCTGCGCCACCTCCACCACCTGTAAAAAATACAGGTATTGCTACGCCTAAACCACCTGCCGCTCCCGCTGGGCCACCTACAGGTATTGCCGCTACTATGGCTGCAATGCAAAATATGCCACAACAGGCTGCGTTTACTAAAGCAATTGAGGATGCGCGTAAGTCTGTAGAAGGCACGACCCGCGAGCAAAAAATTAAAGACGAACTTGAGTTGCAGAAAACTCTTGGTATTGGTACGTTTGATAAGCAGCAACAACAAATGTACGAAGATAACAAAGCGCGTCAAGCCAAGATTGAAGCTGGTCGTGGAGAACGTGATTTCTTGGCTCAACTTGCTACCTACTCACGCCCCGGTGCAAATTTTAGTCAGGTAGCAGAGCGTGATATTGCCAATAAAACAGCGCACATGCTGGAAGATCAAAAGTTTGCCGATTCACAAAACAAACTATTGACAGATATCCAAAGTACTGCGGAAGCACGACGTGTTGGTACAGCCAACACTATTCGTACAGCAGAAGCAACGGAGAAGAAGACCAAGCAAGAGATGTTGAACTACATCATGAAAGAGTTAGGCGTTAACTTGCAGGTTGCTCAAAAAATTCTTGGTGACACTTTACAAGCGCAAGTACAGATGCGTAGTCAAGACATGCAGTATAAAGTCGGCATGGCTAACGTTGATGCTAAACTTGAAATTGCCAGCGTAAAAGCGGATATGGCAAATCAAAAACTTGCTGCAACAATGGCGGGTATGGATACTGCAAACAAAATAAAATTAAGTAATTCTGATCCATATAAAAAGTTAGAAGCGCGTATTGCTGGACTTGATCAACAAATTAAATATCAAACAAATCCGGACGGAACTCCAAAAGATGTAGAAAAAATGGGTAAACTAAAAACTGACTTAGCTGATTTAAAAACCCAGCAAGCAACTTTGGCTACAAATATTCTTGGTGGCGGTGGGATTGGTACGTTACCCCAGAGCACTCCCGGAGCAGGCACAAAAGTAATAGACTTTAACAAGATTAAATAAAAGGTCGCGTAATGCCATATGCTATTCGGCTGCCTGATGGCACTCTTGTTGAAAATATCCCTGATGGGATGTCTCCTGAAGCAGCTAAAGCAAAGATTATTGAGTCAATGCCGCAGTATGGTTCTAAAGAACGTACCTATGGCGAAGCATTTAGCGACATAGGTGCGGCAGGTCTTGGTGGTATTGGCTCGCTTGTTCAGTTGCCCGGTCAACTCTATGGCTTAGCCACTGGAGACTTTTCTAAGACAGGCGCTTTGGGCGCTGGTCAAGACATTGAAGAATACGCCAAAGGACTTAAGTCCAAAGGCTTACTTGCCCGTGAAGCCACCCGCGATGTGGCAATGCAAAACGCTGAAAAGCAAGGTCAGCTACAAGCATTTAAGACTGCAATTGGTCAGACTATTTCTGATCCAGCCCTGCTGTCTACATTCCTTGCAGAACAACTGCCACAAATTATTCCTGCCGCTTTAACAGGTGGCGCTACTGCCGCAGCTACATCCGGTAACGTATTGGCAAAAGCAGCTGCTAGACAAATCTCTAAAGAAGCCGCAGAGAAGGTGGCCCAGCGTGAGGCTATCCGCACAGGTACATCTGCCGCTATTGGTACAGGTGCAGTGCAGCAAGGCGCAGATATTGGCGCTGGTACTTACGATGAAGTGGTCAAAGAACTTGTAAGCAAGGGCGCAACTCCTGAACAAGCTGGACAAGCCGCTATCAATCTGGCAAGGGCTTCTGGCGTATCGGGCGCGGCTCTGTCTCTTATTGCAAATAGGTATTTACCCGGGGGCCAAGCCTTGGAGCGTGTGTTGGCCGGTGGGACAACAGGCAAGGGCTTACTCATGGGCGCGGCTACTGGCGCACTCAAAGAATTGCCAAGCGAAGTGTTGGAAGAAACAGGCGGCAAATTTACGCAGAACCTTGCCTTGCGCGAAGTTAAGCCAGAGCAAAGTCTTACACAAGGTCTGGGTGCAACTGCTGGTCAAGCGGCTCTTGGCGCGGTGGGTCTGGGCGGTGTGACTGGAGCGATTGGTGGACGTGGCGGTGCTACGCCTGAAGTACCTGCTGATCAACAGCAACAAGCACCTGCTGTAACACCTGCGCCTACTGCGCCACCCGAGCCAGAAAAAGAACGCACGCTTGAAGAATTACTTGCCGCTGGTAAGCGTCCGCCTCCTGAATACAAAGCACCAGAGGGTGTGACTATTACTGCGCCCAAAGGCTCACTAGATGAGCTTGAGCAAATTATTGCTGCACAGCAGCTAAAGTACGACACTCGTAAACAAGAGATTGAACGCAAACAGGGGATGAATCAAAATCCCAAAGGACAGATAACTGCAAATGAACAACTTGCTGCTGAACTCACGGCTATGCGGGAAGCGCTTGCCAAAAGAATTGCGGATGGAGAAAAGTATGTTACAAAATTTGACCAAGGAACAGGTGGAGATGGCGCTGGAATATCTGTACCACCAAGTAATAATGTACCCCCCGCCGAAGGAGTTGGAGCACCTGAACGAGGCGGAGTGGATAGTACTGGACAAAATGTTGGAGGGGCTGATACGGGAGCAGCAGGGCAGCAGGCTCCAGTAACACTATCGGCAGAAGCGCAAGCCGCTAAAGATTTACTAGATGCCATAGACAAAGGTGGCGTTCCATTAAATCCAAGCAAAATTAATGAAATTGCTAGAAATCTTGGCCTTGAAGTTAATAAAGCCGCTAAACCCGAAGAAACCATTGCAAGATTACGCGAAGCCGTAACACGCGCATCACAACCTACAGGAGAAACCGTTGGCACTCAAACCACTCAAACCAAGCAAGCAGAAACGCAAAGACAAAAACCACCCGCAGCCCCCGTTGTAAAAACTGCTGCGCAGCAAGACGAAGACTTACTTAATAGCCTTTTTGGAGATGATGGACTTGCTTCAACCGGTTCTGCACGTCGTACTCAAGCACAAATTGCAGACGATAAAAAACGTGAGGCGCTTGGTAAAAAATACGGTTTGACTCAGGGTGAAGAAGAGTCGCAACAAGATTTTGGTAAACGTTTGCGCAACGCCGTTGCGTTTGAAAAAGAACGTGAAGGCAAGCCACTTGGTGCTATGAGCACGCAGGCAATTGCAGGTCAAGAACTCAAAGAGGAAAAAGGATATTTTCCACCTCAAGAGCAACGTGACTTGTACGAAGAAACGCGCCAAGAATATAACGAACGTGTTGATGAACAAATTAAAACAGGTGAAGCAACTGAAGATGATAAGCTGCCTGCGTATAAAGAGTTGAGTGACGATGATCGTCGTGTTTATTTTCAAAATAACATTCAACAAAACAATCAAGTAGAGCATGACAAAGCAGCTAAAGCATTGGCTGAACATCTGTCTGATAAACGTTCCGAAAGCCGTGCCGCGCCAGACTATCAACGAACTGAGGCAACGGATCAAATTCGTGCACAGAAAAGTTACGAGCGTGAACGCGGTGGTTTTGGGTCTAAGACAGGTATGGCATATACATTCCCCGGATGGAATAGTTTGTCAGACGAAAGCCGCAGACTTTTTGCGAGTCTTAACCAAACCGATACTGTCCTTGAACAAGACGTTGCGTTCCGTGCCGTAAAGAAACAAGTTCAAAAAGAAAAGTTAGAAGAGCAGTCCCGTGAGAGATTGCAAGAAGCAGAAAGCCGCGCAAGACAAGAGATGCTTGCGGCTGCGGAAAGAGCTAGGGCTGGCCAACCGTCAGGTAAAGGAGTTGTACTTCCTGACAATATTATTAAAGCTTTGTTTGATGGCGACATCAAAA
>Ga0304730_1002844_pt1 | contig 12017 bp, 11 predicted proteins | sample M_130628_MF_Meta_FD_190474 | JGI IMG/M metagenome (GOLD analysis project Ga0304730, IMG submission 190474) | Freshwater microbial communities from Lake Montjoie, Canada to study carbon cycling - M_130628_MF_MetaG (v2) (version 2) | ecosystem: Environmental > Aquatic > Freshwater > Lake | place...
TGGTTAGAGTTAATCGCGTTCTTTTGTGAATTTTCATGAGAGAAATTGGTTACATGGTTAATGGTTTTTTGGTCGAAACCAAAATTAATCATGTAAACAACGCGGTCAAATCTTACAGTTAAACCGAGTTCGATCTTACTCCATCAATAATAAAGAGAAGGAGTTAAACCGAGTTCGATCTTACTCCATCAATAATAAAGAGAAGGAGTTAAACCGAGTTCGATCTTACTCCATCAATAATAAAGAGAGGGAGTTAAAACGAGTTAGATTTACTCACCCTCTAATAAAGAAAATGAGTTAAACCGAATTCGATTTGTTCTCTTTTTAACAAAGGGAGATTGTTAAACCGAGTTCGATCTGCTCCCTCTCCCCTTGCGGGAGAGGGTTGGGGTGAGGGGTTTTTATGTTCAGCAAAACCAATCTAAAATGTTTTTTAACGGGCTGACTTTTTCGAGTTTTTCTTGGTAGTTTAAATAATTGCCAATGTCGCAAAAATAAATTTCGCCATTTTTTCCCCTCGCAGGACGGGTTTTGCAAAATTATAAACCCGCCAAAACACCGTCCGCATTTCAAAAAACTGCATTTATCAACAATGTGAGTGGAATCTTTATTTTATCAATTTTATCACGCGTCGAAAAATATAAAATTGTAATCGGATAAATATTCTATGGAATTAGTTCAAATTCTAGCAGGCTTTTTACAGTCTTTTTTAGGCGCTATTTCAAAACTTCCTCTGATTTTTTTAATCTCTATTGATAGGTTTCCTTTTAAGAACTGGATTATTCTTATTTTTATAACCGTTATTTTGTTTGAGGTGCAAAAAAGATTTTTTTTGAACGTAGAAAAAATTTGGCTAATTCGAGTTTTAATAATTGCATTTTCTTTTTTGATTTGTTCTAGCGGTCTTATTGAAAACTGGCTTTTTATGAAAAGCCCCAGAATTAAAACAGGAGAATATAAAGGTTATCACTACAGAATTATGGGAACGGGAAGTTTTGTCAATTCAAGCGTTATAATGACCAACCATCACGTAATTAAAGGATGCAAAAAAATTATCGCCAGAGATAAAAATAATTTATATAAATCAGAATTAATCGCTTCTTTGAAGGATGATTGGATTGACATCGCTTTTATTAAAACCGATGCCAATAAAAAAAACTTTGTTTTGTTGAGTAGTAAAAATGCCGAAATTAACGACGGTGTTTTTTATCCAAACTTTACTGATTATCCAGGAATTTTTACCAAGTCGCTAGGAAAGGTTTTAAGAAATATTGGAAATGAATTGGAGCTTTATTCTCCCGTAGGAAGACCCGGAAATAGTGGCTCGCCAATATTTAATCAAAAAGGATATTTGATTGGTCTTTTGTGGGGAGGAAGCGGTTTTTTGATTAGTGAAAATGTTACGGCTAATTCGCTAACGGTGATAGAAAAATTCGCCAAAGAAAATAAAATAAAATTATTTTCAGTTAAAAATCAGGAAGAGGATTTGAGCAAAGAAAAAGATTTTCTTGAAGATCGCGTGGTTAATCTTTTATGTCTTCAAAAAAGCTTAAAATTTAGTTTTGAAGGCTGGATAAGCGCTTATTAAAACCCTTTAACAAATAAAAAAGATTTCGTCAGTTGCCTCAAATTAGCGATGAATAGAGGCTTGTTTTTAAATTTAGTTTTTCCTAAGACGAACAAATTGGGATTTCCAATGCTGTTCAAATATTAATCAAAATATCAAAAATATGACTACTTCACGCGACCCAAATTCAGTAATTTATATAGGTTTTTGGAAAAGAGTTTTGGCATGTATAATTGACGCTATTATAATTACTCCGATCTGTTTAATCGCAATGTTACCTTTTTTTTCAAAACTTGATCCTGATTCAATTTTTTCAAACATTTTTGTTTTTGTGATCTTGATGACGCTATCTTGGATTTATTCAGCAGGCTTACAATCTTCATCTTGGCAAGCTACTGTCGGTAAAAAAGTTTTGGGAATTATAGTGGTTGATGAATATGGTGATCGTCTAACTTTAAAAAGGGCGACAGGTCGTTTTTTTGCTTCGATTCTTTCCTCGTTTTGTTTTAATGTTGGCTACATAATTGTAGCTTTTACCAAGCATAAACAAGGTTTACATGACAAAATTGCAAAAACTTTTGTTATCAAAAAATAATGACTAAAAAAACTAAAGTCGCAATTTTAATTTCAGGGCGTGGATCAAACATGCAAGCTATTGTGCGAGCTTGTGAACATCCTTATTTTCCGGCGGAGGTGGCTTTAGTTTTGTCTAATAAAATTGATGCCGCGGGATTAGAATTTGCCAAATCAAAAAAAATAAAAACCGCTTTCGTCAATCATCGCGATTATGATTCGCGCGAAGAATTTGATAAAAAAATGAGCGAAGAAATAGAAAAATCGGGGGCTGAAATTATTTGCCTTGCCGGCTTTATGCGTCTAGTTTCGCCTTGGTTTGTCAATCGCTGGCTCGATAAATTAATCAATATTCATCCGTCACTTTTGCCTGAATTTAAAGGAGCGGATGCGGTGGGAGATGCGATTAAAGCTGGGGTAAAAATTTCGGGTTGTACGGTGCATTTTGTGCGGGAAGAAATGGATTGCGGGCCTGTGATTTTACAGTCGCAAGTTGAAGTGAAGCCGCATGATACGAAAGATACTTTGGCGGCGAGGATTTTAAAAGAAGAGCATAAAATTTATCCCGAAGCTTTAAGAAAAGTTGTGAGTGGGATAGCGAGTTCTTAAGATAAGTTCTAAAGCGTGGAAAGCCCGAGTCGACCCCGTCGTGAAGACGGGGTGACAATTTAGGAAGAACTACCAAAAATGTTTTTCGGGCAAGAAAAGTTTGTCACCCCGTCTTCACGACGGGTCGAGTCGGGCTTCAATTCATAGTAAAAACAACAACATAAACAAAACATGAAAGTTCTACCAATCATTTTAGCGCCAGATCCAATCTTAAAAAAAGTTTCCAAACCAGTCGAAACAATTGATGACGCTCTTCGCCAATTTATGAATAATATGGTGACAACAATGTATTCGGCAAGTGGCGTTGGTCTTGCGGCGGTACAAGTTGGAATGTTAAAAAGAATTTTGGTGATTGATGTTGATTATGAAGTTGATGATCATGATCACCATCATCACGATCACCATGGTTGTGGCGGAGTTCACGTTTCAAACACTAACCCGCGTTTTTTTATCAATCCGGAAATCGTTGAAATTTCTAAAGAAAGCCATTCTTACAACGAAGGTTGTCTTTCATTTCCTGATATGAGATCCGAAGTTATTCGTCCCGAAATTGTTAAAGTAAAATATCTTGATGAAAATGGTAAAGAATGTGTTGAAGAAATGGATGGTTTACTTGCAACATGTATTCAGCACGAAATCGACCATTTAAATGGAATTACTTTTGTCGATCACATTTCAAAATTAAAACGTGACGTGATTTTAAATAAAATGAAAAAATTGCAGAAAAAATAATGAAGCACTTCCGATATAAAGTAATCAACGAAAATGGCAGATATGTAAGTGGCAGAATGTCGGCAGAAAATCCTTCTGATCTGGCGACAATTCTACGTTCAACTGGTTTAGAACTTGTATCATTCAAGGAAGAAAAACAAAAAACTTACGGTTTTTTTAACAAGATTAAAACGCGAGATTTAATCGCGGTTTTCATTCACCTCGAGCAGCTTGAAAGAGCGGGTGTTTCAATTATCGATTCCATTAATGATCTTAAAGAAACTGCAGATTCAGAAAGAATTAAAAACTTGATGGCAGAAATTTATGAAGCGATCAAAAACGGAAGTCTTTTTTCAGAAAGTTTAAGCAAACACCCCGATGTTTTTAACCCGATCCACGTTGGTTTGATTAGCATGGGTGAAAAAACAGGTAATCTTGCCACGTCATTTGGCAGCATCATCGAAGATTTGAAGTGGAACATGGACATCAAACGCAAAACCAAAAAAGCCACAACCGGACCGCTTTTTGGTATTTTTATGATGTGTATCGTACTTGGAATCATGACTACGGTTGTAGTGCCGAAAGTTACTGGATTCATTATCTCTCAAGGACTGACCTTGCCAATTATGACTATAGCCTTGATCGGCTTTTCCGATTTTATTAAAAATAACTGGTACTTCATAATTTTCTCGGTTCCGCTGATTATGATTTTAACGAAACTTTTGGCAAAAAATCCGGAGATGGCGGTTAAAATTGACGATTTAAAATTAAAAATCCCGATTATTGGCCCAATCATCAGTAAAATTGATGCGGCAAAATTCTGTCAATTTTTTGCTATGACTTTCAAAAGTGGTCTGGGCGTTATTGAATGTCTTGAAGCTTCAAGTTCGGTGATCAAAAACAGGGCGATGAAAAAAAGTATTATTGTGGTGAAACAGCAAGTTACCGACGGTCAATCTTTGGCAAAAGCAATTGCGCTTACTGGATATTTTCCAAACCTTGTAATTCGGATGTTTAAAATCGGCGAGGAAAGCGGTAATATGGAAACGGCGTTACAAAATATTAAGTTTTTCTATGACCGCGAAATTAATGACTCAATCGACAAATTGGTGGGAATGATTCAGCCAACTTTGACAATTGTGATGGGTGGTATGATCGCTTGGATTACAATCGCGGTATTCGGCCCGATTTATGGCTCTTTCTCCAAACTTAAATAATGCTAAAAGAGAAAATTTATTTCATTGTTGGAACTGGAACCGATATTGGAAAAACTTTTTTAGTTGAAAATTTATGCCGCAATTTTCCGAGCGCGATGGCGATAAAACCTATTGTAAGCGGGTTTAAAGATGATGATGAAAATAGTGATTCAATAAAACTTTTGAATTCTACAAAACAGATCCTGAAACAAGTTCAGGATGACGATGAAGGAAAGATCTATCAGAAGATTTGTCATCCTGAACTTGTTTCAGGATCTATTCTTAATTCAATTAGTCCTTGGCGCTCTACCGAAGCTGAAGATGAAGGAAAGGTCTATCAGAAGATTTGTCATCCTGAACTTGTTTCAGGATCTATTCTTAATTCAATTAGTCCTTGGCGCTTTACCGAAGCTGTTTCCCCGCATTTTGCTGCTAAAAATTCTGGCACAAATATCAACTTTCTTGATGTAAAAAATTTCTGCCAAGAAAAAATTGCTCTCGCTAAAACTAATAACCAATTTCTTTTCATTGAAGCCGCTGGCGGCGTAATGACGCCAATCAATGACGAAAAAACTTTTCTTGATTTAGCGGCAGATTTAAAAATTCCAACCTTGCTCGTAAGTGCTAATTATCTAGGTTCAATCAGTCACACTCTTTGCGCAGTTACAGCTTTGAAATCAAGAAATGTGGTAATTGAAAAAATCATCATCAATGAAGATTTGCCAACTCAATTGCCACGATCTTTATCGCCAAACCAAACAATTGAAAATTTCAGTAAAATCGCAGTAATTTCTTTGAAAAACCTGCTTGCTAACAAAGCTTCTCCCAAATAAAAATTGGCTCCTGTTTTTATAAAATCAATTTCAACTGCAATGACCAACATCATCAATTTCTCCGATCATCAAAAAGAAAAAGAAGGCATTATTACGTCGATAGAAAATATCTCCCTGCAAAAGGAAAAAGGCCGTCAGGAATGGGCGCATAAGGCAGAAATTCTTTGCGAAGCTTTACCTTACATGCGCAAATTTGCGGGAGAAACTTTTGTAATTAAATTTGGCGGTTCGGCAATGGGCGGCGATAAAAATTTACGCAATTTTGCAAAAAATGTTGTGTTACTAAAACAGGTTGGAATTAACCCAATCATAGTTCACGGCGGCGGCCCACAAATTGGGCAGATGTTGGCGAAATTAAACATGAAATCTTCTTTCGTTGATGGTCTTCGCGTTACTGATTCTGATACGGTCGATGTTGTTGAAATGGTTTTGGCAGGTTCGATCAATAAGATGATTGTAAAAGAAATTAACGCCGCAGCAGGAAAAGCAATCGGCATTTGTGGTAAAGATGGTAATTTGATTCGCGCCAGAAAATTAACCAGAACCAAAAAAGATCCAGATTCAAATATCGAAAAAATTCTTAATTTAGGTTTCGTTGGCGAGCCTTATTTAATTGATCCAGAAGTGCTGAATGTTTTTGAAGATTCTGAAATCATTCCAGTAATTGCCCCAATTGGAATTGGCGATAATGGTGAAACTTTCAACATTAATGCTGATACTGCTGCAGGCGCGATTGCCGCGGCGCTACAAGCTTCGAAATTAATTATTTTAACTGATGTTGATGGCGTGATGTTGCCAAATGGCGAATTGGTAAGTCACTTAAATATCGCAACTGCGAAACAGATGATTCAAGACGGCGTGATTACTGGCGGCATGATTCCAAAAATTGAAACTTGCATCAATGCCTTGGAAAATAATGTTAGCTACGCCCATATTTTAAATGGCGGTGTGGATAACATTTTATTGATGGAGATTTTTACCGAGAGCGGCGCTGGAACTATGATTTTGTAGTTCATGCCAAAACATAAATTTATGTTTTGGTATATGCCTGAATTATTTGATGATCTATAAATTTTTCTCAATCGCCGCAATAACTTCTTTGGATTGCGGATCGGTGGCAGAAGAAAACCAAGTGATAAAATTACCATTTTTATCAATCAGATATTTATGAAAATTCCATTTTGGCGAGGCAAAAAAACCCGCTTCATTATTAGCCCAAAGATAAAATGGATGAGCATTTTCGCCTTTAACTTTACTAACTTGAGTTAGCAGAAAAGTGACGTGAAATTCTTTGTGAACAAAATCTTTTACCTGTTGTAATTCGCCAAATTCTTGATTACCAAAATCGTTTGAAGGCACGCCGATTATTACCAAGCCACGGCTTTTATATTTTTCATAAAGGCTTTGCAAAGCTTTATATTGAGGCGTGAATCCGCACTTTGAAGCGGTGTTCACAACTAAAATCAACTTGCCGCGATAATCTGACAAATCAATTTTTTTGCCGTCAATTCCATTAAAAGAAAATTGATAAGCATTTTTTGCGCTGATACTGGCAAAGCTTTCTTGACTTAAGCAGAAAAATAAAAATAGGCTGAAGAATATTTTATAAATTTTCATGATTTATAGTTTGTTTTGAATTGCTGGATTGAAGGCTTAAAATAAGTTTCGCGATCTTTTGTAGATGCCATAATAAACAAAATATTTACTAATTCACAAACCAAAACACCCAACAAAAACCACTTTAAATTTCTCTTCTTTTTCTTCGATCTCGCCCATCTCAACAAAAAATTTGGATCTTGGTGAAATTTAAAAAAAGCATTTTGCGCCACATCATTATCTGGAATTTCTTCTAGTTTTTTTAGTTTAAAATCGGAAAAATTTTCAAACTCAAATCCAGTCAAATCAAGGTCAGAAGTCGTGTGGGTGCCACTATTATCAAAGCCAATATTTTTGACTAAAGTTTTAAGTGGATGTAAAGTATAGGCGTTATTCTTAAACATCGAATAAGACATTTGAATGTCCCAAGTATCGATCTTTTTTTGCATCTGAAATTTCAACATTTCCGCCATATTTGAGCCGGGTTTGTTAAATTCTTTCACCAGATTTTTATCCTTAACAAATTCAGCATAATCCCTCACTTCAAAATCGATTTTCTGCCAGCGATCTTTCCAAGTTCCCCAGCCCCAAGCGCAGTTGCGGCCTTTGGCGAAGAAAATATCGGCGGAATAATTTTTTGGATATTCGATAATTTTTGATGGATAATTAAAGCCAGCAACGCACCAAACTTGAGGGGAATTTTTATAAAACTGCAAACCTTCATTAATAAATCGAAGAAAATTTTTGGCAGTTAAAATATCATCTTCAACTACGATTATATTTTCACTATTTTCTAGAACTGCTCTAATACCGCTCGTAATCGAGTTTTTAATGCCGTGATTTAATTCTTTTTTAAGAATATGCTTGGTTTTAAATCCAGAAATTTCATCAATAACTTGGTGAACTTCTTTTAAAGCTGGCAAATCTTTGATGTTTCTTGGCCCGTCGCAAAAAATAAAAATTTCTGATTCTGCGGCTAAATCATTTTTTGCTAAAGCTTCCAAAACTTCTTTGGTTTTGTCGGCGCGATTAAAGCAAAAAAACGCGATTGGCGCTGGTTTAAATGATTGATTCATAAAGCTCCCGCGTTTGTCTGGCAACATTTTGCCAAGTAAATAATTTATTTCTCTCCAAACCTTTGGCGCTCATTTTTTTTCTTAAATTTGAATCAGAAATTATTTTTTCAACACTTGCTTTAATCGCCAAATTATCTTTCGGATCAAAGTAAATTGCTGCGTCACCCGCAACTTCTGGAATTGGTTCTTTATTGCTTGCAAGTACGGGACAACCGCAAGCAAAAGCTTCGAGCAAAGTTACATAAAAACCTTCGCAATAAGAAGGTGCGAGAAAGGCGAGGGCGTTTTTGTAAAGACCAACCAAAGTTGAATCATTGCCTTGAATTGCGAAAACTTTTTTATCTAAACCATGGCTGGCTAAAAAAGTTTTTTCCTTTTTGTTAAAAGATTGACCAAAGCATAAAAGATTTAAATTTGGATTATCTTTTAGAGTTTTTTCAATTGCCAAAACCGTGAAATAAAAGTTTTTATAAATGCTTCTGGTTCCAACAAAGAGTAAATATTCTTGGTTTGTTGAAATAAGTAAATTGCGGTCGATATTTATCGAAGTATCAAGCGAACAAGCTTGCGCGATTACAGCGATTTTTTCTTCTTTAATATCGGTTAAACGGATTAAATCTTTTTTGGTATTTTCCGAAACCACGATAATTTTTTTTGCTCTTTTCGCCGATTCCAATTTTAAATTTGCAGTTTGATCTTTTGGTGAAAAAAACTCAGGATAAAGTTCGTAAGTCATATCGTGAATTGTAGTCACGAAAGGCTTGTTTTGAAGATGTTCGAGGAAATATTTGCTGTAATAAGTTGGGTGAAAAATATCGAAATTTCCTGATTCAAAAAATGAATTAATTGCGACGAAATTTTGATCTTTTTTTAAGAATTTTTGAATTTTACTGGGTGCGATTTTTGGATTTATGATATTGGTAAATTCTTTTAAATATTCATTTTCATGCTCAACAACAGGCAATAAAATTTCGGTATTTTTTTCTTGCTTCAAATAGTCGATTAAATTGCAAAAAAAACGCGAAATACCGCCATTTTTCTGGGAGACAAAAATTTGATGGTCGAAGAGAATTTTCATAATGTTTTTGAATTATTATTCGCGCTAGATCCTGAAACAAGTTCAGGATGACAGATCGTAGTAGGCCTTCTCACATCATCATCCTGAAACAAGTTCAGGATGACAGATCGTAGTAGGCCTTCTCACATCATCATCCTGAAACAAGTTCAGGATGATGATGTGAAACCTACTAGATCTGTCATCCTACTAGATCTGTCATCCTGAACTTGTTTCAGGATCTTATTAACAAAAGATCAAACCAAAGATTTAATCTCCCTTTGTGGGAACGGAATGCGGATATTATTTTCTTGAAGTTTGTCCCAGATATTTATCAAAACATCGCTCTTTGGCTTGGCGCGTCCTTCTACAATGTCGCTGATCCAGAAATAAAGTGTAAATTTAATATCATATTCGCCAAAAGATGTGACAAAACATTCAGCTTCTGGATAGTTTAAGCAGCGCGGATTTTCTCGCGCACAATTTAATAAAATATCGCGAACCATTGTCAAATCTGAGCCATAAGCCACGCCTAAATTAATTTCAATTCGAGCGCGGTTATTAGTGTAACTCCAATTGGTCACTTTTTGGATGATGAAATCTTCATTTGGCACCATGATTTCTTTGCCGTCGGAGCCTTCAATTAAAGTATAACGGCCGCCAAAATGTTTTACGATGCCGTAAATATTGCCGCCATCAAGTTCAACAACGTCGCCGATTTCGACTGATTTTTCAAAAAGTAAAATAATGCCGCTGATAAAATTGGAGGCGATTTTTTGTAAACCAAACCCAATTCCCACGCCAACAGCGCCGCCAATTACAGCCAGAGTTGTCATATCAACCCCGAAAGTTTTAAGCAGAATTATTAGGACTATTGCGTAAACTATGATGTCGATGAATTTTGCGATAATGCTTTTAGTGCTAGATTTAATGCTTTTGGAATTATCGACGTAAGATTTACTTTTTTTGCTTACTAAACCTGAAATCCAAAACACGATCATCAAAACTATAATGGCTTTAACTACTAGGTAAATCGAGATGCGGAGATTGCCGATTTTGAAAGCGTAGAAATCGAGATATTCAATTACTAAATCGAGCATGCCGAAAATATCGAGAATTAAGGCGGGAATTAAAAAAAAGCCGGCAACATTGGCAACAAAACTATTGTTGGATGAAATGCGTAGGAAGCGCAGAAACAAGAAAAGCGCGACCAATTTTAATGTGGTGGAAAAGAGAATAGTTTCTTTGAAAAATTCGGAATAAATCGACAATCCGATTGCTAGAAAAATTACGGCAAAAATTGGATAAAGTAGCGGAATTAAATATCTGGTGACGAGGCGATTAAGTTCGATATTTTTTTTAAGAGTGGAAGAAATGATTTTTGGGAAGATGAATTTGCGGCTGATTTTGTAAAAAATGTAAGAAAGAATGAAGCATAAAATCAGCGACAAGGACTGCCAATAAAGGCTAGAACTCGCAACTGTTTTTTCGAGAACTTCAAGAAGTTGATCGTAGCTGATTTTATCTTTCATTTTTTATGATATTAAAATTATTCGCCTTGTCCCGAAGTATATCCCGCTTTGCCGTCGAACAAGTACAAGCCTTCATATTTTACAAAATCAATTTCTTTCTCATTCATAATCGAAAGCATTTCAATAATGTCTTGATGCGTGATTGTTTTTTTGGCGTCAATAATATCATTGCTTGATTTTCCGGTAATTCCTTTGCCGATAAAACGCAAAATTGTTTGTCCGCCTGCGTAATTTGGCATCATGTGTTTATCCAAATGTGGCCATAGAAGAAGGCCTTTGGCGCTGATCATTTTTACTTCCAGTTTTTCGCTTTCCATGTCTTTTAAAACTTCTAATAAATCGTCGAATTTTTTGCTCCATTCCACGAATAAATCAAAGCCAATCAAAGTTCTTATTTCTATTTTTTGAGCAATTTCTTCGCCTTTAATTTCAGTTTTATTGTCGGAAGTAGAAAATTTGGCAAGCGGCAATTGGATTGGCTTTTGACCTAATCTAGAAATTACTGCGCGAGTAAATTCTTTGGTTCCAACCTTCTTTTTGCTGTTGGTTTCATTGAAAATATCAGAAGTGTGAATTCCATCTTCAATCGTTTTGTAAAGGGCATTTCTAATATTATTGGCAACTTCATTTTGACCGATATGAACCAACATCATAATCGCACCATGCAATAATCCTGTTGGGTTGGCGATATCTTGCCCAGAAATGTCGGGCGCTGATCCATGAATTGCTTCAAACATAGCATAATCTTTGCCGATATTTGCTGAACCAGCCAAACCTACAGAGCCTGATGTTTCGGCAACAACATCGGAAATAATATCGCCATAAAGATTCATTGTTACAATCACGTCAAAAATTTCTGGCTTAGCGGCAAGGCGTGCCGTTCCTATGTCGATGATGTAATGTTCATTTTTAATTTGGGGATATTCTTGAGCAATTTCATCAAAAACTTTATGAAAAATTCCATCTGTCATTTTCATAATATTGTCTTTTGAAAAACAGCTTACTTTTTTTCTGCCATTTGCAACCGCATATTCAAAAGCATAACGAATAATTTTTTCACAACCCTTGCGAGTCACTAATTTCAAGCATTCGTAAGTTTGTTCAGATTGACGATATTCAATTCCCGCATAAAGATCTTCTTCATTTTCGCGTACAATAACCACATCCATTCCCGGACATTTTGTGGCGATAAAAGGGTAAAATGATGAAACTGGTCGTACATTGGCAAAAAGACCCAGTTTTTTTCTCATAGTCACATTCAAACTTTTGT
>Ga0304730_1002845_pt1 | contig 12016 bp, 4 predicted proteins | sample M_130628_MF_Meta_FD_190474 | JGI IMG/M metagenome (GOLD analysis project Ga0304730, IMG submission 190474) | Freshwater microbial communities from Lake Montjoie, Canada to study carbon cycling - M_130628_MF_MetaG (v2) (version 2) | ecosystem: Environmental > Aquatic > Freshwater > Lake | place...
GAAGCTAATTTTATTTTAATAGATGTATATTGGAATAAACATCTATCAAAATAAATAAAATATTAATCATATAGATTATTTATAATCTATATGATTTTTTCCATAAATTCATATATATTATTTATATAATTGGTGTTTTTTATTGGAACAAGTTAATTTTTATTTGCCGAACCTAAATGTTTGGGTATATATTTGTTTGCTAAATCATCACCCATCTTATTTCTTACTTCATCAAAATCTTTTTTGCCATTACATACTGAAAATAATTCATCTAACATTTTATATAAAATGTTAATATCATTATTACGGACGATCATTTTATAAATAGCACTATAATTTTTGATAAAGGAAGGAAAGATAGATTCCATTTTCATGGTAAATTCTAATTCATTCATTTGCCCAGATGTCAAATGAATTTCTTTTTGTTTCAAAATTAATGAAACACATTCTTTAACCATTTTAAGTTCTTTAATTTTATCATCGTTGTTCCAAGTTGCCATTATATATATTATAATATTATATTATATATATAATTAATAATTTATTTAAACTTGTAATATTGTTATATTGATTCTAAGATTTTTTTGGTTGAGACTTCATTGTGTTGCTATTTACTTTAATTTTTTCTCTTAATTTTTTTAATACTTCAATATAATCTTTCGAATCTATCGGTAAATATGTTGACACAAAATATTCTGTTGATTGTATTTGAATATCTGAAAACTCATTATATACCGGACCAAAATGTTCCTCTGAATTTATATATGTTATTATCTTATTTTCATTTTTATGTTGGTCCGTTGCTAATTTTCGATTTATAAATGATAATCCAATCATAATCTCTTTTGGAATATATATATCAGTCATCATATCTGTTATATGATTAGTTTTTTGTTCATTTATCTTCTCAACAAATTTCTCCAATTTTTTTGATACAAGATTATATGTTTTCTCTCCAAAACCCATACATACTAAATATTTTTCGGATGATGTTGACCTCACGTAATGTGGTTTATGAATGAATACTGCATCAAATATACATACTAACAAACTTATTAATTTCGCTGTTGGTTGTGCAAACGTATCATTTATGTTAATTATCAAATTACCACTATTTTTTAGACCACCAAATAATTTTAATAAATTGTTCATTAACACTGGATAATATAATGGTTCTTGTTCTAGAACTGATGTGAAATTATCGAATGTAAATATGCCAAGATTATATGATTTATTTGCGTAATTAATAGTGTCTTTATTAAAAATTTTGTTTGAAAAACTATTCAATGTTTCCTTTACAATCTTTTCATTATTTGTAATCATATTTACTGTGTTTGTTTTTGTATCAAGTAAATCGTGCACTATTAATAGTTCCCATATTTGTAAAAATAATGGATTTGTAAATATTTCATCCATATTTTGTTTTCCAAAATATTTACGCAGACTATTCAATAAATCATTCTTGTTCTCTGGATTTGTTAATAATACCTCATTACTGTTAACTACCCAAAAATATGTCTTATTACCTGTCTCTTTTATCTTATTACTAAAATTTACATATGATTGATGAACAAAATAATTGTATCCCAAAGAACATAATGGTTGTGGTGTATATTCTGATACATTGAAATCAAATGATGATTTTAATATTGAATCTCTATCTTTTTCTATAATTGGTAGTGCATAACATTTTAAGTCTGTATTTGCGAATGCCATTATTATTATACTTATATATAATTTTATATCTATTTATTTACTTATTATTTAATAAATCAATTTTTTAATATATGTTTTAATCAATATTATCATTACGAAAATTGCCTTCATAAACAAGTTCTCCTGTGCTATCGAATAAAATTCCGCTTCCATGTTTTTTACCATCATTAAAATTACCTGTATATATTACTACATTATTCTCATATAATGTTCCAATACCTTGATATTTGCCATTAATATAACTTCCTTCATATTTTTTTGAACCATTTAAATATTCTATGCCGTGTCCATGGTATTTTTTATAATTCGTTCCTGTTGGTATTATTGCATTTGTATTAAATTTTCCATCATATATTATATTCCATTTATCTCTTACATTTAATTTCGATTGTATACCTCTTTCAAAATGACCATTTAAAAATGTCCCTTCAAAACAATAATTATATTTGACAGAACTGTTATCGTCGTTTGATTCGTTATAATAAAATTTGCCTTGATTAAGTGATCTTAATATAATATTTAAAGTTATTGGCGAATAAAATATATTATGGTCTAAACTATTTACTAAACTCGAATTAATAACACTATTAACAATCATAGTACCATTGAATACAATATCAATGTTCCCATCTCTTTGTTTAGAAATTTCGCCAACTTTAAAACAATTATCAACAAATTTACCTGATAATATATATTTATTTGATAGATCATAATATGTACCTGATCCATGAAATATATTATTTTTTATTTGTCCATTATATAACATCGAACCATTTGGACTATAATATATCACGTCACCTGTATATATTTCTTCCATCAAATATTCCCTGAATGTTTCTATTTTTTGTATATCTAAAGGTTCACACAGATCGTCATTTAATTTGTTTGACAATATTTTGAAATATTTTTCTGCATCATCTTGTCTCTTTAAACGTTTCACTGTAATTAATTCTCTCGTTATGTAAAAATCTAATGATCTTATTAAAGTTCCATCTTTGTATTCACCAATCTGTTTTAATTGCTCTTTATCTCCAAACATTATTCCGAAACCATTATATTTACCATTCTTGAACCCTCCATAATATTTCTTATTGTTGTTCTCATCATAACTATAATATGTCATCTCACTTTCTGGCTCGTCATTTACCCAATTTCCTCCATATTTTATACTTCCCTCCTTCGAATGTAATGTTCCTTTTCCTTCTCTTACATTATTTTTAAACTCACCATAATATGTGTCTCCTTCTCTATAATACTCCATACCTGTTCCATGTTTATTCCCGTCTTTGAAATCTCCTATATATTTTAATATTGATTTATCATAATATTTTATTTCACCATGTCCATCAAATCTGTTCCCCTCATTAACGCTTCCACTATAATAATATTCTGTTTTTAATGTTGTATTTACATCTGAACCATCTATAAATTTCCATATTTTTGCATTATTGCCCTTCTTTGATATTATATTGTTCGACATTTTGTATGACAGTAAGCTATTGAAGTTTGTTGATTTCGCAGATTGCATTATATATATATTATTTTATTTATTACTAATATATTATAGAACAATTAAATATCAATTTTTTATATATATATATATATATATATATATATATATATATATATATATATATATATATATATAATAGTCAATCTAATAGACCATATATATAGAATATATTGAAAAAATCATATAGATGATATTTAAATAATTTTGATTAATTATTTACAAAATTAATATATTTAAATTATATATTTCTATAATATATAATGTCATCAAAACTCAATAAATATATTTCAAAATCTCTTGAAAGTATACGTAGTTTTATTTCTTCGCCATCAACTGATAGTGATAATATCGTCCCTCTTAAATATTTACAAAAATTAGACCAATATAATATTAAATTATCTGCTGATTCTATTATTATTGAATCATATGAAGTTGCATTAAAAAGCAAGATATCACCATCTCTACTTAATAATCTTCTCACTATCTTTTTGCTTTCATATGACAGTATTAATGTCAAGGGTCGTCTTGGTCGATTTGTTTCTTCAATTTATGTTGATCTTTTGATCACTTTGATTATTAGTAGTTGTAAAAACGAAAATGTTGATGAAAATTCGTTAAAATTGTATGCGGATGTTGTCAATTCCAAATTTATCAAGCATATGAATAAATCTTATAATTTCCCATTAGCTACTAAGATATGTCCTATCCATTGTCCTATTCTTACTGTAGTTAAATTACTAAATCGTAAAAATAAACATCATAATTATGTTCAATTTCTTGGCACACAAATTAGCTCCAATAAAAATAATGAAAATATTAATCATAAATTGAAACATTTATATGGCGGTGCTTTACGACTAAATTACATACCAACTATTAATAAATTTAATAATTTTTTACTTAACAAAATGCTTGGGGTTAATCAATTTGGTGGAGTTGGAGATTTTAATGGGCTGCACTATGTAAGTAAAGATGACAATACATATATAGTGGTAGATTTTCGAGAAAGAACTAGACAGACAATTGCGAATAAAATAAATCCTGATAATTTTTTCCTGGATAAAAATGCTTTCAAAGAATATATATTAGATATTATTGGACAGGATATTAGTAATTCTAAAGATGAATATAATTGGAAACTTATGAATGATACATTAAGCGATAGAATTTCAGATGTGGAAGAAGGAACAATCATAGATATTGATGACCGTTTAATTCAAAGTATATTAAATATATATGGAGAATCTTTTTATACTGAGTCGAATTTTGAAAATGTTGTTGTGGCTATTAAATTACTTGAGGATGACTATGTGAAGGAATATTACCAAGAAAAAAAACAAAGTACTGATAATAAAGTAAAAGAAGAAAGAATATCTGGTTTTATTCAGAACATAGAAAATTTTTTAAAATTTAACAACACAACATTGTTTGATGGTATGATCTCATTAGAAAATTCTAATTTAGTAAATGATTACAATTTAATTACCCCTATAAAATTTAGGGAGTTAGTGAATGCTAATAAAACACTTACAGACACCGATGATACTGATGCGAAAACTTTTGGTACGCTTAAAAAAAATGTAAAAACCGCTTATGATACTTTAATACAGAACCCTCTTATAAAGCAATTCATTGAAGAACATCGAGATAAATCTAGTAGTACCGCTGCCGCTGCCGCCATCACCGATCCCACTTTGATGGAGTCTTTTGTTTCCGAGAGCGACGATTTACCAGACTTCGAAAACACCGACAGCGAACTCGATGACCCGCTGTCCTCTCCCAAGGGTGAAAAAGAAGAAACAAAAGATGATTCTAACATAGGCTTCGAACAACAACAAATAGACGCAAATACAAAATTAAATCTTATATTAACACAATGGAAACAAAAGTTAACAGCTTATACACCCATTTATGATTTATTAAAAATCCGATTCGATAAGATAAATAAGATAAAAAGTATACTCGACAAAGAGACTGAACCAAAATTAGACAAATCAGTAGTTCTAGACGAAGTGTTTCAAATGACAACAGAAGAGTCAGATATTTTAAATAAGTTAGATCAAAGTCCTAATGATGCATATATTAGTAGTCTAGCAATGTTAAAACAAGCAATGTTAAAACAAGTTGACAGCAAAGAAGCAACTGCTCTTATCAAACAAATGTTAGAACAAACGCCCAAAATGAAATCATATACCGATAATATTAAAGAGGCAATTGCAGCATTACAATATCATTTATCATCGGGTTATAAAAGTTCAATTAAATTAGTAAGGGAATCTACAGGATATATGGCCATAAAATTTATGAGTGCTGATAACAATATTAAATATCTGATTGGAGGATATGCTACAGAATTAGGAGATACACAAGTAGATAATGCTAAATTATTAGAAATATTGAAGTTGTTGGTTTATTCTGATAAAGAACAAACATATGTTGTTGATGATATATCTATTTTTTTAGATAACCCAAATATCGTCAGTGTTAGTGAATCTATTATTGATACTATTACGAATCTTTTTCCCTCAACACTATCGTTCGAAACAGTTATTAAACAAGAAGTAACCGAACAGAAAGAGGAACAAGCAGCAGCCAAAAAAAAAATTGACGACGTACAAGCAGCAGTAGCCGCCGCCAAAAAACAATATGACTACGCACAAACAGCAGCCACCAACGCCGCCCACCAAGCCAAGACCACCAAAGAAGAGCAGGAAAAAGCACAAGCAGCAGCCAAAGACGCCACAAAAAATGCAGAAGAACTACAGGAAAAAGCAACAAAAGCAGTCGCCGCCGCCAAAACACAAATGGATACCGCACAAGGAGATATCAAATTGGAAGAAGCAAGCACAGCAGCAGTCGCCACCGCCAAACAACTACAGGAAGAAGCAAAATTAGCCGCCTTCTTCGCCGCAGAGAAACAGAAAGCTGCACAAGCAGCAGCCACTATCGCACAAACAGCTGCCGACAACGCCTCACTACTGGATGAAAAAGCAGAATTAGCTGCAATAAACGTCTCAGAAAAAGAAGCAGCAGAAAAAGAACGTCTTGAAAAAGAAGCAGCAGAAAAAGAAGCAGCAGAAAAAGAACGTCTTGAAAAAGAAGCAGCAGAAAAAGAACGTCTTGCTCGAGAAGTAGCCGCCAAAAAACAAAAGGAAGCAGAAGAAGAAGCAGAAGCATCAATTGTGGGTGAAATTAAAGTATTAACATCTAATGTCATTACTCAAATAAAAACAAACAAAGGAATATCAGAGTTATATACAAAAACTATCGCTGAAAAAATGGTTTCCAATAAAGTTCCAATCGAAGAACTATTAAGTTCAGTCAGCAATATTAGTGAAATTGATTTAAAAGAAATAAACTTTTTTGCACTTGATAATAAACCTAATAGTTCGGCGGGATCATCTATTAATAAACCCGAACTTGTAGCGGTGTTTGATGAATTACTTACTAATGGTGTTAACCACGACGAAAGTCATATTATACTTACAACGGCAATAGGATCAATCGCAGAAAAACTCCGAAATAAAGAAGAATTGAGAGAATTAGTGGAACAGGCACATGTAATATTAAAAATAAAACAAGACAAGAAATTAGAAAGATTTGAAGGACCATTAACGAAAGCAACAAGTAATTTAATAATGAAAGCAGTTGAACTAACAAATAAAAAGTCTCCACTTGGGGAATAGAAAATCAATAAAAAATTATTTTAAATAAAATAATATATTCATATAATATATTATGTTATCAAAACCAGATAAATATACTTTAAAAATATTAGAAAGTGTACGATCTTTTGTCTCAAATGGAACTGAAGAAATGGTGCCACAAAAATATTTACAAAAGTTAGATCAATATAATCTTAAACTGCCTGCAGCTTCAATTGTTATTGAATCATACGATGCTGCTTTAAAAGTGCCAACTTTTAATCCATCAACTTTAAACAATTTAATGACAATCTTGTTGCTATGTTATGACAACGTAAAAGTAGACGGTAAAATAGGTAATTTTATTTCTAATATTTATATTGATGTTTTAATGGCTTTAATAATTAGCAGCTGTAAAAATGATAATGTTGATATGAATTCATTAAAGCTGTTTACTGATGTGGTGTCATCTAAATTTATGAGTAATCTGAAAAAATATAATGATTTTCCGATTTCAAAAAAAATATGTCCAATAAATTGTCCACTCTTAGCAGTCGTTAAATTATTAAATAGGAAAAATAGACATCATAAATATGTAGATTTTTTAGAAAATCGTTTGACATCAAACAAAGAAAATAAACAAATAAATAAACAATTAAATGGTTATTATGAAAATGCTCTTAAGCTAAATGATATGCCTGTTATGAATAAATTTAATGATTCATTTATCAATGTTTATTTAAATAATCAGTCAGATGGGTCTATATCAGGTGGCAGTAGAGAAATAGATAGAATGTATATGTCAGGTGGAAGTCAATCTGCAGAAGTTGTAAAACAAAATAAAGCTACTAAAGAAACTAAAGTAGATGGTAATTCGGGAGAAACTGAAATATTTACTATATCTGAACTAACAGATGATACCATATATCAGATATTAAAAATCTATATGTTTGAATACCATCATACTTTAAAAAATGAAGAAAGTGAAGTAATTGCAATAAGTGCAAAGGCAAAACCACCAGCAAAACAATATCATTTATTTAATTTTAGAGGGATGTTGGGAATTACATCAAATCAAGGAAAGAATAAATATGATGTAGATAATAGTGTTTTGAATATTTATACAGGAATATTTAATTATGTGATGAATATTTTTACGATTGAAGGACCTTTGGGAGATGTTATATTTGATGATAATGTGTTTAATCAGTTAGAAAAAAAACTTGCCGAAATTGGAAAACAAAGTTCGTATACAGTTGCGGGTTCAATAAGATATATAAATTCACAGCTTTCTGAAGCAAGCCGAGAAATGATTACTGGACCCCACCCATTTTATAAAGGTGATGAAAAAACACAACAATTGTTTGATATTTTTAAAAAAAATTTGTATCGTGTTAATGTTGATGGTATTGATGGAGTAGTAAAAGCTTTATACAAAGAGTGTGAAAATGATTTATCAGGTGGAAAAAACGTTGACTCTTTTGATGTTGTAAATGAACGTAAACCAGATGAAATACCAGATCCAAGTGCTACAATGTTGTTCGATCACATAATACCTAAACCAAAAATAACCGAAGATTCAAGTTCAGAAGATAATGTACTTGCCTCTAATATTGATTTGGAAATACAGAAATTATATAAGTTAAATAGTAAATTAAATGATGCTATAGTGCTCAAAACATCTGGAACCAATAGTGATTGTTTAATAAATTCAATTTTGATGTCTTGTAGTCCATTTTTTATAAGTTTACCAATTCATAATTATAAAGATGACTCTGTATCTAAAGAGGACCCAGAAAATCGAATAGATGATATGAGAAGCAAATCCGGTATTAGTTCATTTATCAGGAGATATTTATTACCAGATCAGTTAGACAGATTGGCTGAACAAAACTCTTCAGCTTCATCGTCTGTTTCTGCGGCAGCTGCAGGCTCTGGTAGTGTTGATGCAGAACTGATGAGTAAAATACAAGAAGTAAGAAAAAATTTATTAAAAGAAGAACAACAGTTAACAATTCAACAAGATGTTAAAATTATTTGTAGATTTTTAGGGATAAATGCAGTTATATTTATGCCAACATTAAATAATATTGAAATAATAGAGGATGAACAAAGTTCTGTTGATAATTATATATTAATTCATTATAATGGAGGCAATCATTATTCTACAGTAAGATCATCATTATATTTGACATCTGAAAAAAAATCTTTACCGAATCAATACAAATATATTCTAAATAAGGCAGAGGTTTATGATCTATTACAGTTAAATAATAAATTAACACTTTTGCCAGACCCAAGTTTAGTGAAGTTGACGATTGCTCAAATTAAAGATACCATTAGAGAAAATAGCGTAAGAATGTATCTTGGTTATTTTAATCCACCAACATTGAAAAATTTATTAAAAAATTTATATCAACAACCAGGTAAAGTAGACAGTGAGAAACTAAATAATGAAAATTTAAAATTTGCATTTGCAACTGCTAAAATATTTAAATATAGCGATTTGCCATTAATTCAAACAGAATTTGGATTACATAAAAACGGTATTGATAAATTAATTGGACAACCATTAGGTGAAATTCTTGGTCCTGAATGGAAAGAATTTGATGTTATACAGAATGCTAAGGGGAAATTATATCATATTACACATATTGATCTTCAGACGAAGGAATATACGTTATGCGAGGGTATTGATCTAAACCCAAAAAATCCTGAATATTCAGCAGTTAAGTATAGTACTTCCGATGTATATCAATATAGCTTTAATCAGGATAAAACTATTAAATTAAAAACTAAAACAGATGGTAGTATTATACCATCTGCTACAAAAAAACCATCATTCTCTGCGTACACAAAAACATCGCCTGTATTTGTTAAAAGACAAAACAATAAAAAAAGTATGAAAAAAGAATCCAAACAAGCATCATCCGCATCATCCGCATCATCCGCATCATCCGCATCATCAGCATCATTAGCACCTGTAGCAGAGCTTAGTTTAGAAAAAGAATATGAGGAATTAAAAACACTATATACAAATGATGAAAATTTAAGAATTCATTTAAAAACCAAAGTAGACGAATACTCAAATACAAAAAAGGATAAATTACAGAATGATTATGATGATGAGGGAACCGAATATGTAAAATTAATGGAAGAATTCAATAAATCAAATGAACTTTCTCAAACAGATATTAAAAATTTAATATCAGAAAAAATGAAAGAATTTGAAAAAAACCAAAAGCGATATACTGAATTATACGCTTTGCATACGGATACTATTGCTTTAAAGGTTGCTTCATATGATGGTGCAGTTCAAGCTAAAACTAACGCAGAGTTAGAAGCTAAAGCAGACACTGACGTGAACGCAAATCGTGCAGCCGCAGCTGCTAAATCCGATTCAGGCAATGGATCTTCGCTTGTTTCTGAAATGGGTGCAGCTGCTGTTTCAGAAAATGATTCTAATTTAGAAATTTTAAAAAAAATATATTCTGCAACAAATATATCAGATATCATAACTCAAAATAAATCACAAGTAAAAGAATATTTGGAAACAGTAATTGAAGCCGCAAATAAAGTTAGTTTACCAGATGTAGCTATTAAACAATCTTATTCTTCTCATGAAAATAAAACACATAATCAAAATCTGATTTCAGTTCAAAAGGGATCTCAGCAAGACAAACATGGATTACAATTTATTTTAGACTATTTAAGCCATCATAAAAACAAAGGAACAGAAAAACATTGGAATTGGTATGTGTTCCCAAATTTATATCCTGGTAATGATACTCAAGTTGCAGGAACTGATGATGATTTAGCTAAATTTGTGTCAGATAGTCCATCATTATGGATAGATGTATTAGAAAAAATTTCGTCATTAATAGATGAACATGCAAAATCAAATATCAAAGATATTAAATGGGATTTAGTTATGCCACATATTGATCATGATAGAATGATTAAATCTATTATATTTTGGTTATCACGACATTTTGTTCATCAACCACGATTTAAACGGTTTAAATCAGCTCTCATTGAATTAGCAAAAAGATATGATGGTTCAATAGAATTAGGAGCCAAACCGATTATACCAAACACAACAACATCTGTTCAACAACAATTATCTGACCAAAATAAAGCAGAAGGACTTAAAAAAGAACAAGATAAAGAACAGCTTCAAAAATTACGAGATGATGCAGCCGCTAAAAAACTAGCAGAAGATGAAGCCGCCGCCAAAAAACGAGCAGAAGATGAAGCAGCCGCTAAAAAACGAGCAGAAGATGAAGCAGCCGCTAAAAAACGAGCAGAAGATGAAGCAGCCACCAAAAAACAAGCAGAAGATGAAGCAGCTGCCAAAAAACGAGCAGAAGATGAAGCAGCTGCCAAAAAACGAGCAGAAGATGAAGCAGCTGCCAAAAAACGAGCAAAAGATGAAGCAGCCGCAAAAAGAAATGGAGAAGCACGTAAACGAAAAGAGGAACAAGAAGCAAAACATTTAGAAGAAGTAAGAAACAAGGCAAGCTTACAATATCCCGGAAATACTATAAATCCAGTTTCAAAAGATGAAGCAGCCGCCAAAAAACGAGCAGAAGATGAAGCAGCCGCCAAAAAACAATATGACGACGCACAAACAGCAGCCACCAACGCCGCCCACCAAGCCAACGCCACCAAAAAAGAGCAGAAAAAAGCACAAGCAGCAGCCAAAGACGCCACAAAAAATGCAGAAGAACTACAGGAAAAAGCAACAAAAGCAGTCGCCGCCGCCGCCAAAACACAAATGGATACCGCACAAGGAGATATCAAATTGGAAGAAGCAAGAACAGCAGTCGCCACCGCCAAACAACTACAGGAAGAAGCAGAATTAGCCGCCTTCTTCGCCGCAGAGCAACAGAAAGCTGTACAAGCAGCAGCCACTATCGCACAAACAGCTGCCGACAACGCCTCACTACTGGATGAAAAAGCAGAATTAGCTGCAATAAACGTCTCAGAAATAGAGGAAAAAGCAGAAAAAGCACGTCTTGAAAAAGAAGCAGCAGAAAAAGAAGCAGCAGAAAAAGAACGTCTTGAAAAAGAAGCAGCAGAAAAAGAAGCAGCAGAAAAAGAACGTCTTGAAAAAGAAGCAGCAGAAAAAGAACGACTTGCT
>Ga0304730_1002847_pt1 | contig 12012 bp, 9 predicted proteins | sample M_130628_MF_Meta_FD_190474 | JGI IMG/M metagenome (GOLD analysis project Ga0304730, IMG submission 190474) | Freshwater microbial communities from Lake Montjoie, Canada to study carbon cycling - M_130628_MF_MetaG (v2) (version 2) | ecosystem: Environmental > Aquatic > Freshwater > Lake | place...
TCTGATGCATTACCAACTCCATTATTCGATTTTGAACAACCTGATTGCATGGCTGCTCAACCAAGCTCCACAGAAAATCAACCCCTTTCTGTCGTTGATCTTAACTCAACAGACCCATTATATCTTCATGAACCCTTTGACCCTGATCAAAACTTTTTTGAATGATTCTTTTATAGCCATTTACCTAAATATTAAATATTTCAATTTGACAATTTATAAAAAAAGAATACTATTAAAATAAGCAAATCGTTCAAAGTAAAAAAACCTTAAAGGAAACTTATGCTTAAAAAAATAGTTTTCGCCTTTTTTATGCTTAATTTATCTTTTGCCCAAGCAGCAGAAGATAATCCTAAAGAATCTGCCGGACCTAAAAAAATAGTAACAGCCTGCTTTGCGTGCACATCATTCTTTGCCCCAACACTTAAAGAAAAACACGAAAAAACAAAATGCCATCTAAAAAAACTTTCTCAATTAACAGAAGATACGCTTCTATTTAAAGATGTAGAAATAGAAATTACAAAAAATAAAACGTGCCCTCGTTGCGGTATAGTATTTGCATATCCTGGAAACCTTGCCCTTCATACTGTATTTAAACCGGATTGCACTGAAGAGCCAGCACCAGCAGCAGTGCCTTGCAAACATAAACCGTCTTATCCAGATCAACCTGGGATTACAAATACACTAGAAGATGGACTGCCTAATGATTTGAAAAGAAAAATTGCAGCTTTTTCAAAAATAGGTTCCGTAGGTAGACCTAAATCAACGTTGCCACTTGCAGCATCCAAGTTAACTGAAAACAAAAAATGTCATCATTGTGGTGTAGTATTTTCATATCCAGAACAGCTTATAACCCATACTCTATTTAAACCATTCTATTGCACTGGAGAACCTGCACCTTATAAATTCTCTTATCCTGATCAACCTGAAATTACAAATACACCAGAAGATCGACTGCCCGATGATTTAAAAAGAAAAATCTTAGCTTTGTCAAAAATGGGTTCCTTAGGAAGAGCTACATCCGAACATCAGCAGAAACGTAAAAAATCTGAAGAACTTGATCCTTGGATATCTGCTCAACCAACCTTTATAGAAAACCCTCCACTCCTATTTGATTTTAATTTACAAGATCCTTTAGCCCTCCCAATTTTACCTGCAGATTTTCTAGGGACTAACCCCTTTTCTGATGCATTACCAACTCCATTATTCGATTTTGAACAACCTGATTGCATGGCTGCTCAACCAAGCTCCACAGAAAATCAACCCCTTTCTGTCGTTGATCTTAACTCAACAGACCCATTATATCTTCCTGAACCCTTTGACCCTGATCAAAACTTTTTTGAATGATTCTTTTTAAGAGCTTATCCGAAAATTAATCAACAAAAAATCAATGTCATTCCCAACGAACGAGGAGCCAGGTCCGTATGGACGAGTGGCGACGAGCAAGTGGTAGGGGAACCCAATTTATGTGGATGTAGCCCCCGCTAATACCCATGATTCAAAATTATTCGAACCCATTCTTACCCAAATTAAAAAAAAGAAAAAGGTAAGAATAATGTCTGCAGATAGCGCATTTGATGTAAAGCGTCTTTATGCAAAATGCAAAGAAAAAAACATTGCTTTAATGGCAACCCCTAATCCAAGAAGAAGAAAAGGTATTCATAGATTTAACGTTCCGCATCGGTGGATTGTTGAACGAGCTTTTAGAATTTTATCATGGCTTCGTGGTCTTAAAACTTGCTGGGCAAAGACAATGGAATCAAGCTTTAGGATTTCTTCAATTAGCCTTTTCTATAAGGCTTTTAAAGATGATTTAATTTTCGGATAAGCTCTAAGCTTGAATCGACAATATTAAGCGTTGACTATCGGAAAAATTTTAGTGTCACACTTCATATTTGACATCATCTATTGCTTTCAATCCAACGATAAAGCTACTATTCAAATAAGATATTTTATAATTATTTAAAAAATAAAGAATCTGGATATGAAAAACAAAAAAACACTGATTATGATGATGATGACTCTAACATGTTCACTGCAGGCTATGGATGGGGAAGTCGATTTTAAAGAAAAATTCAAAAAACAAATATCAAGAGATCGCCAAAAACCTCCCCGCTGGTGGTGGCAAAAACTTAATCCATTTCGTAGAAGCAAGCCTCAAATTAAAGCCACTAACCCTTCTTTTTCGACTTCAAAGAAACCCACAATTCAAGAAGATTCTATTGATACTGAAGACAGATCACAATCATTAACTCAAAAAGAGATTTTAAAACTTAATGAAAAAAAAGGATTTTTTTCCTTTTTTCGTCGTCGTAGGCAAAAAAATTTAGACCTCATCAAACAGAAAGAATTAGAGACCCAAATAATAAATCTTAAAGCTGAATTTCAAAATCAATCGGCTATATACAATGAATATAAAGAAAATAGTTTTTATTCACAAATTGGAGAGGAAGAAAAAAGTATTGATAAACTCTTTACCGACATTTCAATAAAATTGAATGCAGCCAATCCTGAACCAAAAGCTATTTTAAAAGATTTAGAAAAAATTAAACAAGCATTAGAATCTTTTCCAAAAGAATTAGAGACTCGTCAAACTATAGATGAAAAAGCCGCTCTACAAAGGCTAGAGTTGATCGAAGCCGCAGCAAAAGAAGCCGCCGCAGCAAAAGAAGCCGCCGCAGCAAAAGAAGCCGCCGCAGCAAAAGAAGCCGCCGCAGCAAAAGAAGCCGCTCTAGATGTCAAACCTAACGAACGCCAAGCTTTTTTGGAAAGCATTAAAACGCTTAAAAACGAAGTTGATGCAGCATTAGAAGCACAGGGATTTGCAGAAGGTTCAGATCTTCCAGAGGAAAGCCTGTACAATGAATTTATAGAGCAATCGCAAATGCTAGAAACTTACGCTACAAGAAAAAACAACCCGTTCACCTTCGTTCAATTAAACAAGAATCGCCCACTAGAGGAACGCGAAAAGCAAGATTTTAAATATTTAAAAGGCTTACAAATAGAATTACTTAACTATATTACATCTACACAACCTTCTGCCCAAGTCGCTCAAAAATTTACATCATTGCAAAAATTCAATCTTACCCAAATAAAAACAGAAGCTAGGGAACTTTATACTAATTATGCGACGTGGTACTTTAGGCTGCCAGCAAAGAAAAAGCTGAAATCAGCGAATCCAAGTACATTTAATTTTACTTATGACACGATTCAAAAATGCAAGGTTGATTTTGCGGAAACCAAAATGCAAAAATTGTCTCTTATTAATATGCTCGATACATTAAAATCAGAAATCAAAACACAATACGAAAAGGGTAAACGAGACGACACAACAATCACTTTAGATGAAGCTCCATTCCCTAAATCTCGTCAACAACCATTAGCAAACCCTACGATAACACGTAAAGAAAGCCTTCCCAAAGATCCTGTAACAGTTGATGAACTTATTCAAGCTATCAAAAAGAATATTAATCTTTTCACACAAGAAGTTACTGCAAAGCTAGAAGAAAAGGGATTTGAGAATGGAGATGCTATACCTAAAAGAACTAGAGCTTTTGCTCTTTATCAAGAATTTCAGATAGCTGCAATGACCCTTTTAGGTGAAATGGGCGGCGCAGATGTTACCTTAAGATATAAACCTGGCACACAAGATGAACTTAAAAATGATTTTCGTCTAAAGTATATATCTTTAAAAGAACAAGAAGAATATCTTATTCAACAAATTGAAGAAGCTACACTTACAAACTAAAAAAAAAAATTATGAATATAAAAAAGCTGCTTTTTGAAAAGCAGCTTTTTTTAGTTTTTTAAATGGTAGAGAAACGTACTTTAAATGCGCACTACAAAATCTAGTGCAAAACTTTTCTCATTTTTGAACCATCTGCTGGCATCACTTTCCCTTGCATTTCAAGCAATTCAATAACGCGCGCTGAACGATTATACCCAATTTTAAAACGGCGTTGTAACAGGGAAATTGAAACTTCATCAATTGTTCCTAAAAATTGAATAATGTCTTTTAAAAGAGGCTCTTCAGCTTCTTGATGTTGTGCCTGATACAAATCAACCGCCGCTTGTAAATCTATGTACTGCACTTTTTGTTGTGATCGTAAAAAATCGGTCACTTTTTTAATTTCAGAATCGCTAACATAGGCTCCATGAACCCTCCTCATACGAGCGCTTGAAGCATCCATAAAAAGCATGTCCCCTTTGCCCAACAAACTTTCTGCACCGGCAGCATCAAGAATAGTACGCGAATCGATTTTTGACGTTAACCTAAATGATATTCTGCTTGGAAAGTTCACCTTAATAACACCTGTTACCACATCTACTGATGGTCTTTGCGTTGCAACAATTAAATGAATCCCTGCAGCACGGGCCATTTGCGCAAGGCGAGCAATTCCCTCTTCGCTTTCTTTACCTGCAACCATCATTAAATCAGCAAGTTCATCAATCATAAGTACAATAAACGGAAGTTCATCTTTTGTGCCTTCTTGCAAACACGCTTTTTTGTATTCAGTAATACTGCGCAACCCTTGTTCTGCCATCAACTGATATCTGTCTTCCATCAGCTTTACCAACCAACGAATAACAGGAGCAGCACGATGAGGATCGGTAATAATAGGAAACAAAAGATGGGGAATATCTTGGTATGCAGCAAATTCAAGCCGCTTAGGATCGACAATAATTAATCGTAACTCTTCCGGATTTAAACGGCATACTAAACTCATAAGCATTGTATTAAGAGCGATAGACTTTCCTGACCCGGTTGAACCTGCAATAAGTAAATGCGGCATATCTGCAAGATCAACAATCACCTGAGAACCGGTAGTATCTTGCCCCAAAATCAAAGGTAATGAACCGCCTCCATGCTGAAAACTAGAAGAAGTTACTATGTCACCCATACGGACACTTTTTCGCTCTTTATTAGAAACTTCAAAACCTACTCGTGAAGTTCCTGGAATAGGAGCAACAATGCGCACACTCATTGCCTCTAAAGCAAGTGCAAGGTCAGATTCTAACGAAACAATTTTACTCAATTTTGTATCAATGCTCGGTTGATACTCAAACAACGTTACCACTGGCCCTTTTTTAGTAGCCACAATGTTCCCAGTAACTCCAAAATAAGAAAGCTTTTCTTCTAGTAATGCTGCATTATGCTTGCTTTCATCAGCTTTAATTGACCGCTCTTCTTTTGAAGATTGCATAAATAAGCTCATAGAAGGTAATTGAAAAGCAGTACTTTTAGATTCTATTTCTGTTTTTTTTACGTGATGAACAGTTAAAAACTCTTTATTTAATTGAGTTTTTTCTTTTTGAAAGTCATTTTGTTTCTGTTCATGTTCTTGCCAAAACGATGCTTCTTCAAAAGGACGTTCTTCATGTTTTTTTTGTAACTCAGCTTCTTCTTGTGGCTTATACACAAAATTCCAAAATGATTGCGCTGCTAAAACTAAACCTCTTGCTAAACCCTGAAGCAGTTGCATTCCCAGATGCCAGAAAAAAGAGGCTACTTTTATAAAAGGGGCTATCCATACACGACGTGTTTTAAACAAATACATAACCGCCCGTTGTACACCTACAACCACCTGAATGCCAGAAAGACGAGAAATTAACAAAAACTGACACGCAAGAAGTATATATAAAAAAAGAAGCGCCCCCTTGGCATCAAATAAAGAAACAAGCCACAAAAAACCTTTGTTTCCTAAAAATCCCCCTGCTAGCATGTAGGGTTTTTTGCCAACCTCATACACAGATAAAAAAGCACTCCACGAAAAAAGCAAACTCAGTAAAGCAAGACCTCTCTCTAGTTCATCTTCTAATAATCGCTTTTTCCAAAGCACATATGTCATATATACGCCAATGCCAAGCAAAACATACGCAGCCTTTCCCCACATATAAAAACAAAATGCAGCAACCTGTGCCCCCAGTAATCCTGCATAATTAAAAACAGGTAGCGGCTCAGTAGAATAATAAAACCACGAAGGATCATGAGGGTGATAAGAAAATAATGAAACACCTATAAAACAGGTGACAGCTGAACATAGTGCTGTAGAAAAATGAGATAATTTTGTTAAATAGTTACTCAGTAATCTCTTTTTATAGCGCGAAGATTGAGTTTTTTTATTCATTAGCAAGCTCCTTTTTTTAGTCTCATTCCCAGCTTGCTATTGCAAGCGGTAAGGGAATCTTTGGCCTATAAATAAATCCTTTTAAATCAGAATTTTTTCTTTTTGAAGATTCCTTTACCACTTCTTACGTTGCTGGAAGTGACACATCTAAGATTATGTTTTTCAATTTTTTTAACCTATGATCCAAACACTCAACCAAATCTACGGCACAAAGACCTTTGCAATCACACTTAAAAGTGCGGTGTACCAGGCAAAAATCCACAAAGTATTACGTTTGACCATACCAAAAACGTATTGAAGAACGCAAAAAGAGATCACCGTTGCTCCTACTACAACCAGATAAAAAACAGGGTCATCAAAAGGAACATATGTTGGTGCATGCGCAAGAGACCATAATCCTTTTAAAAGAGCTGCTCCTAATAAGGGAACTTGTATTAAAAACGAATACTTACAAGCCTTTTTGCAGGAATACCCAAGCCAAATACCAACTACCACAGTACTTGCAAACCGAGAAATACCAGGAAGCAGAGCTATCCCCTGAACCAATCCCAGTATAAAAGCATCACAATACTGCAATTGACTCTTTTTTACTGGCCAAGAAAAAAAATATAATGATGCCAATAAAAAAGTGGTGCATAAAAAACCAAGCCACAAAGGGAAAAAGGTGGTCCCGACCTCCTTCCAAAGAAAATAAAAAATCACCGTCATTGTATCAGCTACTGCACAGCAGCCAGCCACTACCATAAGACGCGGAAAGGTTCTTTCAATAGCTACTAAACGAGACGACCATGATTGAAAAAAGAAAAGCCCAATAATAAAAAGTGTAGGCGCATGAAGCAAAAAATCAAAGTCTGGCAGGATGTTTCCGATAGGCTTAAGGCCCAAAAACTTCTGCAGTACCGGCATCCACAATAAAACGTTTCCCGAACTACTGACAGGCAGAGACTCAAAAATAATTTGCATAACGGTGTACACGTACAAAACATGCATGTCTAGGACCTTTTTTTCTACCTGAACAACTAAACTTCCTGAGTAAGTCGACTCTTACCTTTCTAAACCTTTACAGTAAAAACTCCCAGTGAGTATAATGGCCAATAACAACAGAGTCGAGCGCGAGCAGACTGTGTTGACTTGTAGATTGAAATATATTAGCGTTTGCTTAAATTAAGCTGCAATTCTATAGAAAACTAGAGAGAAAAAAAGTTCAACCATCAAAATTTAACGAAAGGAGAGAACGACAAAAAACAATGAAGAGCTCATAGTTCTTCAATTACATTTTCACAATTGTTGTGGTGATTTAAAAAAGTTTCGGTCCTTTTACGGACTTGAAAAGGAGTAAACAAATGAAACAAATAAAAAGAACGCTGCTCGCAGTTACTATGCTCTTGAGCACCGTACAGCTTTCTGCAACAACCGTAGGTCAATCATACTTTTTGCCTCGCGCACAAAATGGTACCGCTGTTGATGCTTTAGGTTGGTCTCCGTTTATCAACAAATATGATGCTGATGCCATGTATTTTGACTTCAAAGTACAATCTGAATATCGTCAATCTTTCGATTCAAGCAAACTTGGCAAATACCTTTGCTTCAATGGCGAAAACTCAATGACTTGGGGACAAGCAGCTGCTGCAACCACTGACGTATTCTCATTGAACTTCTTGCTTCCTTCAGGATTCCAGTCAACTGTTGAATTCTCTCCAAAAGTTCAATCATCTATCACAAACTTCGGTTTGTATGTAGGGCTTGATGAATTCGTTTCAGGATTGTGGGCATCTGCACTTCTTCCATTGGTATACACACGTTGGAACACACACCTTGACGAAACAGTAACAACTGCTGCTGCAACCTATGGTGCTGGCGAAGTTCAAAATGCTGCTGGTCTTGCTGCTGCTTATCCTAATGTTGTTGCTGCCTATAAAGGTGACAAAACTGCTGCAACTTCTGTTGTGTGGAGCTACGGTAAAATCGATGGTTCACAAAACCAAACCAAACTTGGTGACGTTGCATTGAACCTTGGATATAACTTTGTAAGCAAAGAAAACATGTACCTAGGCCTTGCGGTTCGTGGTCTTTTCGGTGCTGGCGGATCTTCAAAAGCTGAATACGTTTTTGAACCAACAGTAGGATACGCTGGCCGTATGGGTGTTGGTGGTATGGTTGATGCTGGTGTTCGTCTTTGGGAAAAAGATGAAGATCACAACTTGCACCTTTACTTCACAGGTTATGCTGTACACTTGTTCAAGAACAAACAAAACCGTTCATTCGACTTAACAGCTTGTGGAACTGGTAGCCGTTACAACTTGGTAAAAAAACTTACCATTCCTGCAGCTGGTGCTGCAACTTTCGGCAACCTCGACAACATGATTAACATCGGTACCCAACATGCAAAAATCGGTATCAATGTTGCTTATGAATTCAACCTTCAATTCACCTACCAAACAGGTAACGTAGGTTTCGACCTTGGTTACTCAGGTGGTGGACACGGTTCTGAAAAGTTCGGTTCATTTGTTGATACAATCACTCCAAACACCTATGTTCTTTACGGTTCTGGAACTGCCGATGCTTCTACTGGACTAGCTACAACTAGTATCACAAAAGTTACTGTTTCTGGTAACCAAACTGGTACAGCTACTCCTGCAGTTGTTACAGCTCTAAACCAATCAACTTTCTGCATTTCTAATGAAAGCTTGGACCTAGCTTCTGCATTAGCTCCAAGTGTGTATGCTAACACCATCTATGGTGATGTAAGCTACACATGGAGAGATAACGATTGGCAACCAAACGTTAGCCTTTTTGGTAACGTAGAATTTGGTGGATCGAACAAAACTCTAAGCACATGGGGTGTTGGTCTTCAAGGAAACGTTTCCTACTAAGCCAATCACTAACCCTTTAGTGTGAACGTAAACAGTACTCAAAAAGGCTCGGACTAAACTCCGGGCCTTTTTCGCTTGTATCATCGAATGATAATAAGTCTTATTCTGCAGAAGCTGCACCATCCGCTTGAATACCTAGAAAATCTTGTTGATCATCAAAAGGTTGATCCCCAAGAAGTTGCTGCACGTCTTCTTTATGAAATTTTTTTTCATGACTTTCTAAATTGCTTTTTTTACTAAATGACACCTCGCAAAAACCACACGAAAAATCTTTCTTATCTTCATGAATTGCCCGAATATGATCTTGTAAATTTTGTTTTCTACCAAATGACTTTTCACAAATGCCACACGAAAAATCTCTCTTACCTTCATGAACTAACTTAATATGAGTTTGCAAGTTTGATTTTTTAGAAAAGAGCCTATTACAACCATCATGCAGACAAACAAAAGACACCTTTCTTGTATGAACATTCATATGTTCTTTTAAAGAAATCTTTGTCAAAAATACGCTACCACACGCTTGATCTTGACAAACAAAAGACTTTTTTTCCGCATGAGTATCCATATGTTTTTTTAATACGGAATGCAAAAGAAATCGCTTATCACAACCTTGATGCGGACAAGAAATCGACCTCTTTTGAGGAGCATGAATCTTCATGTGTTTTTGTAATGTCGAATTCAAAGGAAATCGTTTATTACAACCTTCATACGTACAAACAAATGGCCTCTCTCGAGCATGAAACTTCATATGTTTTTGCAAGTCTGAACACAAAGAATATCGCCTACCGCACTGTTGATACTGACAAATAAACGACATTGCCATACCATCATTACTTTGTTGTTCATTATTTTCTACTTGAACCATTTGATCTGGAATGCCAGCAGGCTGAAAAGCTTGCTGATCATAAACTCTTTGTAGAACAGAAAAATCGATAAGCGCATCAGCAGCGATGGCTTCATTCGATTCTGCACCATAAACTAAAAAACTTTTCCCGATAAGAAATAACATTATTATTTTTTTCATCATATCTCTCCATAATTAACAATCAGCCTATTTTATTTTCAAATAAAAATACATTATAGGCGTGGAACGAAAAAAATGCAAGTGGGCTTACGTTTTTAGTATAAAAATTTTTCTTAACCTTTATTAAGCCTAGCATCAGTCATTTTTTTAGGTCAGTTCGTTGGGAAAAAGGAAGCTTTTTATCTATGAGCTTATCCGAAAATTAATCAACAAAAAATCAATGTCATTCCCAACAAACGAGGAGCCAGGTCCGTATGGACGAGTGGCGACGAGCAAGTGGTAGGGGAATGGCTGTAAAAAAACAGCGTCAAAGATAACTAAAGTAATTTTCGGATAAGCTCTAAAATAAAATCTGACAACGTCCCTCATGAAGTTAAATCTCGCGCAAACAAGACCCTTTTGACTAACCATCCAAAGATGTTATTCTCTAATAAGAGATAAAAAAACAAATAAATGCTCGGAAGTGACAAATTGGGTTTTTAAAAATTATTATTATAATAGTTTTGTACCATTTGCCTGAAAAGCTTTTTTAACAAAAGGAATAATCAATGATAAATAAAAAAAATCTCTTATTAATGTTAAGTTTATGCACCACCCATTACGCAACAGCAGCGCATTCTTTTTCTAGTGAATTTCCATCACTACGAACTGTATGCATTGGCGGAATAGCAGTTGCAACAACTGGCGCACTCGCTTATAACTATTTTTTTAAAAAACCGTTATCAGGAGTTGAGTTAGAACAAGCTAATGAAAAAGCTCTTAACACTATTTACAATAAAATTAATGAGTATGCTACTCCTCCAAATGATTATACACTTCTAGAAGCTTTTTATGGTGATGGTTTCGATACGTTTCCCAATGAACATTCTGTAGATATTTATTATAACAACACATTAATGATGAATGTAAAAGCTTCAAACCTAAAAAATAAACCGCTTTTTTTTACAGAAATAACAAATCTAACTAAGAACGAAATGGAAGAATCTGTTTTTATTTCAATAATAAAAGAGACATTCACTCCTGCTACTGTAATTACAGTAACTTTCCCTAGGTAATTGCCTTAGAACTTAAGCAAATCAACAGAATAAAAAAAGAAAAGAGAAGAAAGCATAAAAAGTGTTTCTTCTCTTTTCTCTTTTTAAATTTAGAGATTTTAAACAAAACAGTTACAACAACAACAGGCATTTTTAAAATTCAACAAATACTAATAAAATCTGACAACGTCCCTCATGAAGTTAAATCTCGCGCAAACAAGACCCTTTTGACTAACCATCCAAAGATGTTATTCTCTAATAAGAGATAAAAAAACAAATAAATGCTCGGAAGTGACAAATTGAGTTTTTAAAAATTATTATTATAATAGTTTTGTACCATTTGCCTGAAAAGCTTTTTTAACAAAAGGAATAATCAATGATAAATAAAAAAAATTTCTTATTAATTCTAAGCTTATGCACCACCCATTACGCAACAGCAGCGCATTCTTTTTCTAGTGAATTTCCATCACTACGAACTGTATGCATTGGCGGAATCGCAGTTGCAGCAACCGGCGCACTCGCTTATAACTATTTTTTTAAACCGTTATCAGAATTAGAACAGGCTAATAAAAAAGCTCTTAAAGATCTTTCTGAAAAAATAATTTCTCTTAAAGGGACTAAGCTAACTATAAAATTGAAATATAATGATAAGACAATGACTGCGATTTGTACTATTTTATCTAACAACTGTGAACCTATAACAGTAACCGTTACAAACATTAATGCTAAACTGAGTTTTCTTGAAGCAATAACTGTAATGCAGAAAGCTGATACTGAAGAAACAATGCGCAATGGGGTAGCAATGATAATGCCGACATTAAAGAGTGATTCTGTAATTACAGTAACTTTCACTGAATAATCTGGCTTAAAACTTAAGCAAATCAACCGATTAAAAAGAGAAAAGAGAAGAAGGCATAAAAAGCACTTTCTTCTCTTTTCTCTTTTTAAATTTAGAG
>Ga0304730_1002854_pt1 | contig 12004 bp, 9 predicted proteins | sample M_130628_MF_Meta_FD_190474 | JGI IMG/M metagenome (GOLD analysis project Ga0304730, IMG submission 190474) | Freshwater microbial communities from Lake Montjoie, Canada to study carbon cycling - M_130628_MF_MetaG (v2) (version 2) | ecosystem: Environmental > Aquatic > Freshwater > Lake | place...
GATGACCCCCTCACCCAACCCTCTCCCCCAAGGGGGCGAGGGCTTTATCGTTCTTAGCCCTCTCCCTATGGGAGAGGGTTGGGTGAGGGCCTTGTTTCACGCCTCGCAATGACGCGGAAAAATCCCCCACATCCCGCGTTCCCCGCGAAGGCGGGGATCCAGACCCTGTGAACTGAGGACGGTGGATGACCCCCTCACCCAACCCTCTTCCCCAAGGGGGCGAGGGCTTTATCGTTCTTTCTTAGCCCTCTCCCTATGGGAGAGGGTTGGGTGAGGGCCTTGTTTCACGCCTCGCAATAACGCGGAAAAGATCTCGCCACATTCCGCGTTCCCCGCGAAGGCGGGGATCCAGACCCTTTGAACTGAGGACAGTGGAACACCCCCTCACCCAACCCTCTCCCCCAAGGGGGCGAGGGCTTTATCGTTCTTTCTTAGCCCTCTCCCTGTGGGAGAGGGTTGGGTGAGGGCCTTGTTTAAAAACCCCCTTACCCCGGCTGCGCCGAAGGGGGTCTTAGGAGTAAAAAAAGGCGGCACCCTCAGATGCCGCCCCTTTCCGTTCTAATCCAATCAACCCCTAAACCGTCTCCGTAACCCGCTGAGCCGCCTTAGCCTTTGCCGGGTTGGTAAAGCGCATCACCCCATCGTCCAGCGAGCTGAAGCGCAGGTTCATGATGTCCAACGCGTAGTTCTGATGCAGTTTCCACGGGGCGCGGTCGCCTTGGCGGGGGAACTTGTCGATCGAGCGGGTGACATAGCCGGACGAGAAGTCCAGCCACGGCTCAGTGCCCATTGACGGATCGGTCAGGACCGGCGTCGCCTGACGCAGGCCCTTCTTGTCCATTTGGTTGATCAGGCGGCAGACATATTCGCAGGTCAGATCGCACTTTAAGGTCCAAGAGGCGTTGGTATAGCCAAAGGAGGCCGCCAGATTGGGCAGGCCGCTATACATCATGCCGCGATAGCTCAGCGTCTTGGACACATCGGTGGCGACGCCATCAATGGTGACCTGAAGACCGCCGAGCAGTTCCAGATTCAGGCCCGTGGCCGTGACGACGATGTCCGCCTCCAAGGTCTCGCCCGATTTCAGGGTCAGGCCAGTCTCGGTGAAGGTCTCGATCTGGTCGGTGACGACGCTAGACTTGCCGTCCTTAATCGAGGTGAACAGGTCGCCATTGGGCACCAGGCACAGGCGCTGTTCCCACGGATTATATTTCGGCGTGAAGTGCTTTTTGATGTCGTAATCGGGGCCGAGCGCCGCGCGCACGCCGCTGAGCAACAGGGCCTTGACCCGGTCCGGAGCCTTGCGACACATGCGGAAGAAATACATGCCCAAGAGCACCGTCTTCCAACGGGTCAGGCTATAGGCCAGCTTGGCGGGTAGACGGGCGCGCAACCAATCGGCCACCGCATCATAGTCAGGCCGCGCGACAATATAGGTCGGCGAGCGTTGCAGCATGGTCACGTGGGCGGCGGTCTTGGCCATCTCTGGCACCAAAGTCACCGCCGTCGCGCCACTGCCGATGATCACGACCTTCTTGCCGGCATAGTCGAGATTTTCCGGCCATTTTTGCGGATGGATGATCTGTCCGGCAAAGCGCTCGGCGCCCGCAAAGTCCGGCGTATAGCCGCCTGCATAGCTGTAATAGCCGCTGCACATAAAGAGGAAGTTACAGGTCAGTTGGGTGACGGTCTTGTCTGGCCCAACCTCGCACTCAACGGTCCAGGCCGCATCGGCGGTGGACCAGCTGGCCCGCTTGACCTGATGGCTAAGGCGGATGTGCTGATCGATGGAGGCTTCCGAGGCGGTGTCCTTGACATATTTCAGGATCGACGGGCCGTCGGCGATGGCCTTGGACTCCTTCCAAGGGCGGAAGGAATAGCCGAGCGTATACATGTCACTGTCCGACCGGATGCCCGGATAGCGGAACAGGTCCCAGGTCCCGCCAATCGACTCGCGGCCCTCGAGCAGGGCGAAGGTCTTGCCGGGGCAATTGAGCTGCAGGTGACGCGCCGCGCCCACGCCTGACAGGCCTGCGCCAACAATGATCACGTCAAAATGGGTATCACTCATGGCCGGGCCGGTCCTTCACGCAAACACTAAATAGGTGATCAGCGATCACTCAGCCTATAGGCTAACCTTGGGGGACCAAGCTGTCCAGAGACGCCCTGACCCTTAATGCGGATCACGCAAAATCGCGTGACAGTTCGGCCCGTGTGGCGGGGCTGAGAATGGCCATGTGGGCGTAGGATTCGTGGTCGCTGCCGATCAGGATGGTGGTCGCGGGATCGCGGAACTGGGCGATCTGTTCGGGCAGCAGGGTGAAGTGCAGGAAGTGGACGGCAGAGGTCTTGCCGTCGTCGCGCGTGCGCTCTTCTTCACCATCGGCTGTGCCATAGATCTTGGTCTCGCCGACCTTGAGGTACAGCAGGTCCTCAACGCCGCCCAAGCGGGCCAAGATCTGGGCGCGGCGAACCGGGTCCTCGACCTCTAACATGATGGTGGCGACCAGTTCCTGACCCGTGGGGATCATGGGATTATAGGCGGCAAGCTCGTCTGGAATCTGAGCGGCACCGCCCTTTTCGATCAGGAGCATCTCCTGGATCTGGAACAGCATGGTGTCGAAACACTCAAAATAGAAGGTGCAGTGCGGGCCCAGATGGACGCGGCGCAGGCGCTTGATCGGCAAGAGCGCGGCGCGGCGCTCCTTGCGGACCTTGGAAAATTCAGCGTCGGACAACAGGTCGGAGGCGGCGATCTGGCGGGGGCTGGTGGGCATGGTCATGGGCTCTCAAAATACCCCGTAGGCACGGGCAAAGATTTCGATGGGGTGGGATTGGCGCGGCTGAGCCTTGTCGCCGGTCTCGGCAATCAGGATCTGGCCCAGATGCTTGCAGGCCAACGGGCAGTCGGAACAGAGCTCTGCCGTATCCTTTTGCGCCACAGCCTTGGCGGCAGGCTTGCCGATCTTCATGGCCAAGGGACGGGTGTCCTTCATGACGCCGAAGGTGCCGCCATGGCCCGAACAGCGCTCGACAATCTCGACGCGGGTGTCTGGGATCAGGCGCAGCAGTTCGGCCGACTTGGCCCCCATATTCTGGGCGCGGGCGTGGCAGGCATGGTGAACCGTGACGCCGCCCTCGACGGGGGTCAGACCGGGCGCGAGGCCTTGGGTCTTAGAAATATCGACGACATATTCGCAGACATCGCGGGTGGCGCGGGCCAGGGCCTGAACCGCTTCATTCTCAGGCAAGAGCAGCGGCCACTCGAACTTCATCATCAGTCCGCAACTGGCGGTCAGGGCCACAACCTCATAGCCCTGCTCAATATAGGGGGCGAAGGCCTTGGCCACGCGCTCGGCCCGCCCGGCCACATCGGCCAGATCACCGGCCTCAAGCTGAGGCATACCGCAACATTCCGGATAGACCAGCTTGGCCTCAACCCCTTGCTTGGCCAGAACCTTAGCCGCAGCAACCGCTGTATCAGGGGCGTTGTAGTCGACAAAGCAGGTGGCATAGAGGGCTGCCTTGCGCTGACCAAAGGCGGGTCCAGCCGGATCGGGCGCATAGGGGGTGGCGAGCAGGTCGGTGGCGGTCTTGGAATGGAACTGCGGCAGCTCGGCCTCGGCATCGATCTCGGCGATGGCGTCGAGCAGCTTGCGCAGCGGGGTGTTCTTGCGGGCCGTCATCCAGTTGGCGATCCCCGCCACCGGCTTGGCCATCTTGCCATTGCGGTCGGTCATGCCGAGCTGATCACGAACGAAATTCTTCTCTCCCGCCCGGCGCTTGGCGGCGCGGTAACGCAAGATCAGGTGGGGAATATCAATGTCAAACTCGTGCGGCGGCACATAGGGACACTTGGTCAAGAAGCACATGTCACACAGGGTGCAGGCCTCATCGACCTTGGCATAGTCTGCCTTGGCCACGCTATCGAGCTCGCCGGTCTTGCTCTCGTCGATCAGGTCGAACAGGCGCGGGAAACTGTCACACAGATTGAAGCAACGGCGGCAGGTGTGACAGACGTCGAACTGACGCTCCATCTCCTTCTCGACGGCTTCGAGATCGTAAAAGGCCTCGTCACGCCACGCGATGGGGTGACGGAAGGGGGCATCCAAACTGCCTTCACGGGCGGGTTTCACAGGATCAGCCACAATGTGCCTCTTGGATCAGATACGCGAACAGGAGCTAGAAATGGATTGGGCGGCGAGACCATCAAGCCCCACCGCCCAAAAACCGTTTAGGCCAGGGTGTCGAGGGCGCGCTGGAAGCGGCCAGCGTGGGACTTTTCAGCCTTGGCCAGGGTCTCGAACCAGTCAGCGATCTCGTCGAAGCCTTCTTCGCGAGCGGTCTTGGCCATACCGGGATACATGTCGGTATATTCGTGGGTCTCACCGGCGATCGAGGCCTTGAGATTGTTCTCGGTACCACCGATGGGCAGGCCGGTCGCAGGGTCGCCAACGGCTTCCATGAATTCGAGGTGACCGTGCGCGTGGCCGGTTTCACCTTCAGCGGTGGAGCGGAACACGGCGGCGACATCGTTATAGCCTTCGACATCGGCCTTTTGCGCGAAATAGAGGTAGCGACGGTTGGCTTGGCTTTCGCCAGCGAAGGCGTCCTTCAGGTTTTCTAGGGTCTTGCTATTGGCGAGGCTCATCTTCTGTTCCCTTTCCCGCGCTGGCTCGGAGCGTCCAGCGTTCATTGGCGATTTGGACTGTAAAGCCGCCATTGGCAAAGGGCTAATCGATTTAATTTCTTAAACCCATAGGAAAAATCAATGATTATGGAACCGGGCTCAGCAGGGGCTCACTGGCAAAATGAAGCCGTAAATTTTCGAAGGTCTGACTAATCATGGCCGGGATGCCTTCAACAGACTGTCCCGCCGTGTGCGGCGTGAGAAGCGTGTTGGGAACATCGGCCCAGCGCGCTGCTGGAGTCGGTTCAACCTCATAGACATCTAGCGCCGCGCGGCCCAGTGCGCCGGACTTCAGCGCGGCGATCAGCGCGGTTTCATCCACCACCGACCCGCGCGCGACATTGACCAGCAGGCCTTGCGGCCCAAGGGCCGTGATGACCTCTTGGCTGATCAGGCCGACATTGGACGCATCGGCCCGGCAAGCGACAAAGAGAATGTCCGACTGTTTGGCCAGTTCGACCAGATCGGCGACATACCGCAAAGGCTGATCTGGCTTGGCCCGAGGTCCCCACCAGGCGATCTCTAGACCAAAGGCGGGCAAGCGCTCGGCAATGGCTAGGCCGATGGCCCCAAGGCCCACAATACCCGCCGTCCTGCCCCGCAAGGTTGGCCGAAGGGGACCGCGATAGGACGGTGTCCATCCCCCCGCACGCACCATCCGGTCGCCCTCAAGGATTAGCCGCCAAGAGGCCAATGCTGCGCCCACTGCCTGATCGGCGACATCATCGGCATTGAGGCTGTCGGCATGGGTCAGCTCGACCCCCCGCCCGCGCAGAAAGATCGGATCATAGGCGTCGTAGCCGACACTAATGCAGGCCACGAGGCCAAGATTGGGCAGGTTTTCGTAAAACTCGCGGGCAAAACCGTGCTCGCCCGCCGCGACCAGGGCCTGAACCGACTGGCCCGGTCCCTTGGCCCAATCCAAAGGATCAGCCATCTCCCAAACCCGCAGGACCTCATAGGCTTGAGACAGCGGCCCCTCCAAACTCTTGAGCATAGGGTGGGTCAGGGCGACGACGGGCTTGGTCATGGTGTTTTTAGCGTCCGAACTTCTGGAACTTGAGGCGCTTGGGGATCAGGCTGTCGGCTCCCAGACGGCGCTTCTTGTCTTCCTCATAGGCCTCGAAATTGCCCTCGAACCATTCCACATGGCCGTCGCCTTCAAAGGCGAGGATGTGGGTGGCCAGACGGTCTAGGAACCAGCGGTCGTGGCTGATGACCACGGCGCACCCGGCGAACTCCTCCAGCGCCTCTTCGAGGTTCTGCAAGGTTTCGATATCGAGGTCGTTGGTCGGCTCATCGAGCAGGATGACATTGCCGCCGGTGGTCAGGGTCTTGGCCAGGTGGACGCGGTTGCGCTCACCGCCGGACAGGAGACCGACCTTCTTTTGCTGATCGCCGCCCCGAAAGTTGAACGAGCCGACATAGGAGCGGGTATTGATTTCGCGCGCCCCGACCTTGAGCACGTCCAAGCCCTGAGACACCTCTTGCCAGACGTTCTTGTTGGGGTCGAGCGCATCGCGGCTCTGGTCGACATAGGCCAGCTTGACGGTCTCGCCGAGGCGCACCGTGCCGGTGTCCGGGGTCTCTTGGCCGGTGATCAGCTTGAACAGGGTCGACTTACCCGCGCCGTTCGGACCGATGACGCCGACAATCCCGTTCGGCGGCAGCTTGAAGGTCAAGCCGTCGAACAGAACGCGGTCGCCGAAGGACTTCTTCAGATCGGTCACCTCGATGACCACATTGCCAAGGCGCGGCCCAGGCGGAATCTGGATGGTCGCGAAGGATTGCTTTTCGCGCTCCTGCTGATTGACCATCTCCTCATAGGCCGCCAAGCGGGCCTTGGACTTGGACTGGCGGGCCTTGGCCGAGGAGCGCACCCATTCCAGTTCGCGGGTCATGGCGCGCTGGCGGGCCTCAGACTCGCTATTTTCCTGCACAATCCGCTTGGTCTTTTGCTCGAGCCAGCCGGAATAGTTGCCCTCGTAAGGGATGCCCTTGCCGCGATCCAGTTCCAAGGTCCACTTGGTCACCTGATCGAGGAAATAGCGGTCGTGGGTCACGAGGATGACGCAGCCGGGGAAGTTTTCGAGATGGTGCTGCAACCAGGCCACGGACTCGGCATCCAAGTGGTTGGTCGGCTCATCGAGCAGCAGCATGTCGGGCTTGGAGAGCAGCAGGCGGGCCAGAGCGATCCGGCGACGCTCACCGCCCGATAGCTTATCGACGGCGCTCTCGTCGGGCGCGCAACGCAGCGCGCCCATGGCCATTTCGATCTTGCTATCGATGTCCCAGAGGTCGCCCGCGTCGATCTTCTCTTGAAGGGCGTTCATCTCCTCCATCAGCTCGTCGGTATATTCCTCGCCCATCAGGGTAGCGACTTCGTTATAGCGGTCGAAAATCTTCTTTTCTTCGCACCAAGCTATGACATTGCCGCGCACATCCAGGCTCTCGTCCAGATGGGGCTCTTGCTCAAGATAGCCCATCTTGATGCCGTCAGCGGCCTTGGCCTCGCCGTTAAATTCCTTATCGATCCCGGCCATGATCTTCAGCAGGGTCGATTTACCCGAGCCGTTGACACCAACCACGCCGATCTTGGCGTCGGAATAGAAGGACAGCCAGATGTTCTCGAACACCTTCTTGCCGCCGGGATAGGCCTTGGTCAGGCCTTGCATCTGGAAAATATATTGCTGTGCCATGGGGCGCGGGCGCTCTTCACGATCGAGGAAATGGGGCTGACAGGGATGTAGCCGCCTATGCGATCAGAGGCAACGGTTAGGCGGGGCTTTCTGAGTCATCGTGATGTCCCTCCGCCCTGCTCGGCGCAACCTTGCCAAGCCTCACAAAGTAGGACATAAAGATATCCTTATATCTTTATGTGATCGGCGAGCGCCATGACATCGGAAGAGGTAATTGAAGCATTGAGGGCGGCGGGTGAGCCCACGCGCCTGCGCATTCTTGCCCTTTTGGCCAATGAAGAGCTGGCCGTCATGGAACTGAGCCAGATCTTGGACCAGAGCCAGCCGCGTGTCTCGCGCCATCTCAAACTGCTCAGCGACGCGGGGTTGATCGAACGGTTCCCAGATGGCGCTTGGGTCTTTTACCGCGTTGCCGCCGATCCGGCCATGCGCCATTTCGTCGATCAGGTTTTGGACATGATCGTCGCGTCGGACCTTGGCATGCAGCGCGATGCCGAACGGCTCGATGCGGTGCGCGGTGAGCGCTCGTCCGATGCCCAGTCCTATTTTGAGCGCAATGCCGCGCGCTGGGATGAGATCCGGTCGCTCTATGTGTCCGAAGCCAATGTCGAGGCCGCCATTCTCTCTGCGGCGGGGTCTGGTCCCTTTGAACGGATGATTGATCTGGGCACTGGGGCTGGCCGGATGCTGGCCCTTCTGGGACCCAAGGCCAAGGACGCCATCGGCCTCGACCTGTCGCAGCAGATGCTCAATGTCGCGCGCCTGCATGTGACCGAAGCTGGGCTTCAGGGCGTCGAGCTGCGTCATGGCGACATCTTCGCCACCCGATTGCCCGACCGCAGCGCCGATCTGGTCGTCGTCCATCAGGTTCTGCATTATCTCTCGGACCCAGCCTCTGCGGTGATCGAGGCGGGGCGGCTGGTCGCCCCGGGCGGACGGCTCTTGATCATTGACTTTGCCCCCCACGCGCTGGAGTTCCTGCGCGAGGCACACCAACACCGCCGCCTTGGCTTTTCCGATGATGAGATGGGCCGTTGGATGGCGGAGGCGGGACTGCTCGCGCCCGACCTGACCACCCTGCCCTCAGCCTCGTCTGAGGGCCTGACCGTAAAGATTTGGGTCGCCAAACGCGGCCCAGCCGACCTTAAGAGTTCGAAAGTTTCCTAATGTCTATTTCGCCTACCCAAGCGCCCTCCGTCGAGACCGACACCCTCGGTCCAATTGCCCGCGCCGGTGAGCGCAGCAGCCGCGACGTGCGCGTCAGCTTTGAGTTCTTCCCGCCCAAGACCCCCGAGATGGAAGAGTCGCTCTGGGCCTGCATCGGTCGTTTGGCCCCGCTAAGGCCGGAATTTGTTTCTGTGACCTATGGCGCAGGTGGCTCGACCCGCGAGCGGACCCACCGCACGGTTAAGCGCATTTTGGATGAGACCAACCTTTCGCCCGCCGCACACCTGACCTGCGTCAATGCCTCCCGCGAAGAGGTGGACGAGGTTATCCGGCAATATTGGGCCTCTGGCGTTCGCCACATCGTGTCCCTGCGCGGCGATCCGCCCGAAGGCCTAGGCGGCGCCTATGTGCCGCGCGCCGATGGCTATGCCAATGCCACCGAGCTTTGCACCGCGATCCGCAAGATCGCGGCCTTCGAGATCTCGGTCAGCGTCTACCCAGAAAAACATCCCGAAAGCCCGTCCTTGGCCCATGACATAGACGTGCTGAAGGCCAAGGTCGATGCCGGGGCCACCCGCGCGATTAGCCAGTTCTTCTTCGATATCGACGCCTATAGCCGCTTCATCGACAAGGTTCGGGCTGCAGGGATCACTATCCCGATACTGCCCGGCATCATGCCGGTGACCAACTTCAAGGGCCTGGTCAAGATGGCGGCGGCTTGCCAGACGACCATTCCGGTCTGGTTGGCCAATCTGTTCGATGGGCTCGATGATGATCCTGAGACCCGCCGCCTTCTGGCCGGAGCCATCGCCGCTGAAATGTGTTCAAAGCTGCAGGAACGCGGGTTTCAAGACTTCCATTTCTACACCCTAAACCGCGCTGATCTGGTCTATGCCATCTGCCGCGTCTTGGGCGTGCGCGAGACCGTCTAGGTCCTCATCCTAAGCCGAAACCGTTCGAAAGAGACCCGACCATGAGCCGTGCTGATCGTATTGCCGCCCTTAAGGCCGCCGCCGCTGAACGCGTGCTGGTGCTGGATGGGTCATGGGGCGTGATGATCCAGAAATATAAGCTGACCGAGGAAGACTATCGCGGCAGCCAATTCGCGGACCACGCCATGCCGCAAAAGGGCAATAATGACCTGCTGATCCTGACCCGTCCGGACATCATCACCGACCTGCATGATGCCTACTATGCGGCAGGCGCAGACATTTCCGAGACCAATACCTTTTCCTCCACGTCCATCGGCATGGCCGACTATGGCATGGAGAGCCAGGTGCGAGCCTTGAACCTTGAGGCGGCGCGATTGGGCCGCGAAAGCGCCGACCGCTGGACCGCCAAGGAACCCCATAAGCCGCGGTTTTTGGCCGGAGCCATTGGCCCCCTAAACCGCACCCTGTCGATCAGTCCCGATGTGAATGACCCTTCGGCACGGTCTGTGACCTTTGACGAGGTCTATAATGCCTATCGTGAGCAGGTCTTGGCGCTGCATGAGGGTGGGGTGGACCTGTTCCTGGTCGAGACCATCTTTGACACCCTCAATGCCAAGGCGGCCCTGAAGGCGATCCTTGATCTGGAGGACGAGGGGCTGGAGCCCTTGCCGATCTGGATTTCTGGCACCATCACCGACCGCTCGGGCCGCACCCTGTCGGGCCAAACGGTCGAGGCCTTCTGGAACTCGGTCAAGCACGCCAAGCCCTTCGCTGTCGGCTTTAACTGCGCCCTCGGGGCAGAACTGATGCGCCCGCACATTGCCGAGATCAGCCGCTTGGCCGACACGCTGGTCGCCGCCTATCCCAATGCGGGCCTGCCCAATGCCTTTGGCGAATATGACGAGGAACCGCATCAGACCGGTCACATGCTGCATGAGTGGGCGGCGGACGGTATCGTCAATATTTTGGGCGGCTGCTGCGGCACGACGCCCGATCATATTCGCCATGTCGCCGACGCGGTCAGGGGCATGACCCCTCGCGTGCCACCCGCGCGGCCCACCGCCATGCGCCTGTCAGGCCTTGAGCCGTTTGAGCTGTCCTGAACCATGACGACCTCTGAAAGCATCACGACCATGACCGCCGCGCCTCGCCCGTCCTTCATCAATGTCGGTGAACGCACCAATGTCACGGGCTCAGCCAAGTTCAAGACCCTGATCGTCGAGGGCAATCTGTCCGAGGCCCTGACCGTGGCGCGCCAGCAGGTCGAGGCCGGGGCTCAGATCATCGACATCAATATGGACGAGGGTCTGCTCGATTCTAAGCAGGCCATGATCACCTTCTTGAACCTGATTGCCGGTGAGCCGGACATCGCCAAGGTTCCGATCATGATCGACAGTTCCAAATGGGACGTGATCGAGGCGGGGCTGAAGTGCGTTCAGGGCCGCTCTATCGTCAATTCGATCTCGATGAAGGCGGGCGAGGCCGAGTTCATCCATCAGGCCAAGATGTGCCTGCGCTATGGCGCAGCCGTGGTGGTCATGGCCTTTGACGAGCAGGGCCAGGCCGATACGGCGGCCCGCAAGATCGAGATCTGCACCCGCGCCTATCGCATCCTTGTCGATCAGGTCGGGTTCCCGCCGGAAGACATCATCTTCGATCCCAACATCTTCGCCGTGGCGACCGGGATCGAGCAGCATGACAACTATGCGGTGGACTTCATCGAGGCCACCCGGGCGATCAAGCAGACCCTGCCCTATGCGCGGATCAGCGGCGGCGTCTCCAATGTCTCCTTCAGTTTCAGAGGCAATGAGCCCGTGCGCCGGGCCATCCATTCGGTGTTTCTCTACCATGCCATCGGGGCGGGCATGGATATGGGCATCGTCAATGCCGGGGACCTGCCGGTCTATGAGACCATCGATCCTGAACTGCGCGAGGCGGTCGAGGATGTGATCCTCAACCGTACGACCAGCCGCAATATCAGCCCGACCGAACATCTGGTCGAGATCGCCCCACGCTATAAGGGCGACAAGGGCGTGGCCCGCGTCGTGGACTTAAAATGGCGTGATGCGCCCGTGGCCAAGCGGATCGAGCATGCTCTGGTCAATGGCGTCACCGAATTTATCGAGGCCGACACTGAAGAGGCCCGCCAAGGCTTTGAGCGCCCGCTTCACGTCATCGAAGGCCCCTTGATGGACGGCATGAACGTGGTCGGCGACCTGTTTGGCGCGGGCAAGATGTTCCTGCCCCAAGTGGTCAAGTCGGCCCGCGTGATGAAGCAGGCCGTCGCCTATCTGGAACCCTATATGGAGGCCGAAAAGGTCGGCAAGCCACGCGAAATGGCCGGCAAGATCTTGATGGCGACGGTCAAGGGCGACGTCCACGATATCGGTAAGAACATCGTTGGCGTCGTGCTTCAGTGCAACAATTACGACGTGGTCGATCTGGGGGTCATGGTGCCTGCCGACCGCATTCTCGATGCTGCTATCGAGCACAAGGTCGATATTATCGGCCTGTCA
>Ga0304730_1002860_pt1 | contig 11986 bp, 4 predicted proteins | sample M_130628_MF_Meta_FD_190474 | JGI IMG/M metagenome (GOLD analysis project Ga0304730, IMG submission 190474) | Freshwater microbial communities from Lake Montjoie, Canada to study carbon cycling - M_130628_MF_MetaG (v2) (version 2) | ecosystem: Environmental > Aquatic > Freshwater > Lake | place...
AAACCATTCTACCATCTGATGAGAAAATCTCAACTTGCTGTATTTTTTGAGACGGAAATTCTATCTCAAACACGCCATTACTGGGGTTTGGGAATACCATGATTTCACTGTTGGTTAAATGATTCATGGCTAGAGCTTTCACTTGAATTGAAGCACTAAAACTGTCGCACCCTTGATGGTTCCATGTACGAAGTTTATAAAGGCCATTTTGGAACAGTTTGATCTTTTGAGCCGTTGCCCAGGTTAACGCCGTATCATTTCTATACCATTGATATTTGGCCGCGTAGGTATTGGTAAACAAACTGTCATTCCTTCTTGTGATCGTTGCCGATTGGGCAAAGCTGTCGCATACTCGAACCCTGATGGTATCTTGGTACACGCACATGACTTTATTCAAGGCACGACATATGTACAGCCCTGTATCGTTAAATCCGAAATCTTGCTTGATTGTCTCCGTGGTATCTCCGGACTTAAACCAGTGCACACAATGCATATTTTTAGGACCCGTCAACATTCCAGTCACCGCTGAGTTTTTTGAAAACAGCAAATCTTCACCGAGGTAAGCCGTAGGCAGTGGTTTTAGAATAGTTATGGTTTTACTGAGCGTATCATTTCGTTTACTGCCAAAACAAATCAAGCGAATATTCCATACACCAGAGTCTGTAAACGTGTGTGAAAGGGTTTTGCCGTATTTGATTTGGCGAGTACCTCCTTTGGTAAATTGCCATTCATAAAAACCGCCTCCGATAGTATCCTTGGCTTTAAGGTTTATCGTATTGGTACTACACTGAAATGTGTAAGTAAAATCAATGGCCGGCGTATGAAAATAGCTCGCATTTAGATTGGGTAGACCACCTGAACAGTATTTACTCCCAAAGAGCTCAGGGGTGTACGAAAAACTATATTTACCTTGCATGTCTTTAGAAATTTTTGCAAGTCTATTGGCGCGAGCAATTGCAATGTAGATATTTCCATCGGGAGCATTTTGCAAATCAGATATAGAATTATCATCAATTGTATCATACAGAACCTTGTTACTTGATTGAAAATCAGCCAAATTCAAATTTTTCATTGAGTATTGTCGAATTTTACCATCCCTTGCACAACCAATGAATAATGAACTTTCTTTGAATTCAGCACAACTGGCACCTAAACATGGCACATCTAAAATTTCTATGATTTTTCCCGTTTGATTATTGAATTCACACAAATAAAAATGCTCGATTCCCCATGCTGTAAGCACAACAAATTTTCCATCTGCACTAAATTTCAATTTACCCTGACCGGCATACCAATCCTCGTAAAAATGTCCAACATGGCTAATTACTGGGCAAGTCTCAAGTCCTTTTTCAGTTAGCAAATAACTGTAAAGGGTATCACCCAGTCTACTATGCCTTACAACCCATTGCCATTTGCCGTTTTGGTGGTTGACCAATGCTTGGGTTTGGGCAGAGTATTTATCTAGATGTAGCGCTTTCACCACCCACTTCTTTTTAATGATATCATATTTTGAGTAATTGAATCCACCATTTTTGAAAAATGGATTGTAAATATTCGCTGACGTTGCAAAAATATGTAAAACACTATCATTCAATGACGTAAGCATTGTAGCTTGAGAAGAACTTCCATCTCCACCCAAATAAAAATCCTTGCATAGTTCTGTATTGCTCGAATCATACAACCTACCCCAATCAGAATAAAACAAAAGATTACCCTCACTATCATTGAAAACTCCCGTTCCTTCTCCTGTATTACCCTTTAGATCTGTTCCAACATTCAATTGATTGTCCTTTGTAAAAAAAATCTTCAGGCCTTCCCCAAAATACCATGACCTTGTCCTATCTATTTGGCAAAAAACAGAGATTGGCAAAATGAAAATCAATATTACAATCGACTTAATGTTCATGATTATATACAAAGGTATCTGTTAGATTGATTTTTTTGCAAACTTGTTGTTTCAATCCGATAATTCATTTAAACTGAGTAACATTCAACTATATATTTTGAGAATATCAAAATTATGGTAAATTCGAATTACATAAATGACCTAAACCATTGAAATTCAAAATGAAAACTATGAAAAAAATTGCACTTTTACTCATGTTTTTTTGTGTCATAAAATTTTCCACGGCACAAATAAACTCCTGCGCCACTGATGAAGTTCGCGACTTTATTGAATCTGCTGATATTCAATATTACAAAGAACAGCACCGAGCTGATGTGAATTGGTGGACATATTGGCGAAGTCAGCACTCAGAAAGTTATAACTCATTACCTTCAAGTAATGAATTAACCAGAAGAAGTAATTGTAAAAAAGCTCGAATTCTTATTCCTGTTGCTGTACATGTAGTACATAATAATGGCATTGAAAACATCACTTTAGCCCAAGCTCAAAATGCCATTGATGTCATGAATAATCATTTCGCCAATGTTTTAGGTAGTTCAGACAATTTGGCCGTAAACACAGATATTCAGTTTGTTCTAGCCAGATTTGATACTGTTATCAGCACCCTCACTACCCATCACAAATTGAAAGAAAGTGGATTGCTCATGGGCAAGAAAATGGCAAATACGGACACCTTCTTGAATATTTGGGTAGTAAAAACAATACTTACTCAATATGGTAATGACACCGGCACACTTGGCTACTCTACCTATCCTGGGCGTGCCTTTGCAGGAGGAAAACAGGGTGTGGTGATCCGATATTCATGGTTTGGAACACCATCAGCAAACAATAGTGTGAATTCTATGTCAAATGGTGATGTTTTAAGTCATGAGTGCGGACATTATTTGGGATTATTCCACCCTTTTGAAGGCGGATGTGTTGGCCTTGCTGCTGGAAATGCATATATCGAAGGTGATTTATGTAAAGATGTCCCCGCTGTTTCTCAGCCGAATCAAAGTTGTTACACTGCGCAAAACACGTGCCCTGAAACATACTCAATACCAGAAATCCCAAGGAAGGACCCTTATGACCAAAAGCAATTATTTATGGACTACAGTCTTCCAGATTGCAAGACAAGTTTTACTCGCGACCAAACCCAATTGATGTTTGCTCGTTTGCAGCAATATCGCCCTACCCTTGGAAGTCCTTTGTTTATGCCAAAGAGCTTTCCCAATTCTTGTGTATCTGTGGCCCGAATTGACGGAATTACGGGCGCTTGTAATGGCGATAGTATCATTTTGTATACGTACAATTTAAAGAATACAGGTAGTTCTGCAACATATAAATGGGAATTATTCAATGGAACGAGCACTATTCACACTGTAAATGGAGGTCCGCGCTTTGCCTATAAATTAAGCACAGGACTATTCAGCGTGAGACTAACAGTTACCAATAATGGCTATATTACTAAAGACTCGCTGATTAACAAGATTGAAATACTTGATTGTAGCAAACGAATTGCAAGTACCAAGGGCAACTGGGAATTCGGAAATTTGGCGGGTTTGAATTTTACACCTGGAAAAACAATTAGAGATTTAAATCCCCAAAATGCGTATTTACCAACCGCACCTAATATCAATTCACCAGAATCCAGTGCCTGCATGAGTGATTCTTTGGGTCAATTATTATTTTATGCAGCTCCATCACCCAACAATGGAAATTATGTTCAAAATGGGAAATTAAGAATTTGGGGCAAAAATTATATTGAGATAAACTCTAGTCCTCTTGACGGTGTGAACCTTACAGCAATGCAACCGGCATTAATTATCCCATATGCTGACAGTATTGGCAAATACTATTTATTTTACAATACCCGCGATGCGAATTTTGCGTATTATGCCATCGTGGATCCGAGAGATTCAGGTATATATACTAATGGAAACAATTATTACGGCCGAGTTACACGCAAAGGATTTACAGTACTTCCAGATGCGGTTTTTGGTAGTAATGCCGAGTGTGGTGAAGTTTTGTCCGCAGTACCTCAATGTAATTCAAAGTATCACTGGCTGTTTTTACACAATTTAAAAGATGGTAAATTGGGGGTGTTTGACGTAAGCACTGGGGAGCCCGCTTACCACAGCAATTTTAGCACAGGCTTTACAACTGGATCAGAGTATCAAGTAATTTTCAATCCCCAAGGCACCAAGTTTCATTTTGGAACAAATATTTACAATTTTGACCGAAGCACAGGCACAATATCACTCTATAAAACGCTTAATTTTAGTGGTTTAGACAAAGTGTGGGGTGCAATGTGGAGTGCAAATGGAAAGATTCTATATCGAACAGAAGGAATAGTGACCAGTGGAAATCCTTTGGAACATTACATCTACCAGTACGACCTAGAAAGTAGCGAAACAAATTTGAACCGTACTTTGATTACTTTGAGTGCAACTTACCGAATAATGCAACTAGGCCCTGATGGCAAGATCTATATTGCCACTGACAATCAACCATTCCTTGCAGAAATCCAAAACCCAAATGCAATGAATTATAGCGGATCAAACGAATGTAAATATGAACCAGTAGGCGTCTTGCTTAAACTCGGAACTAGCGGTGGAATTAGCAATCATGAAAGTTTGCCGAATTTAATCAATGCAGAAAAAGAAATAATTAAAAAAGCCAATATTGATTTCACGATGGTGAACACAAATTGTAGAACCGTAAAAACGGAACCCAATATTTGTTGCGCAGAAAGTTATAAATGGTTGTGGGGTGACGGCACAGTTTCAACAGGTCGCATTGCTTCACACACTTTTAGCAACAAAGGTATTTACAAAATTGGGTTAATCATCAATGCCACAGACACCGTTTTCAAATATGATACTGCCCAATTAAATTCAGCAGACAACAAAGTCTTAGGTCCAAAAGACACAATATGTGACAACACTATCCAACAAGAATTCTCAATGAACTATAAGGGTTACTATACTTATCAATGGAGGGTAACAAATGGAACCATCGGTAGCATTCTAAACAACACAGCTCAAATGAATCTTGCAATTGGCACTGCAATTATTAAAGGCATAATAACTGACTCCAGAAAAGGATGCGCAGATTCCTCGACCAAAACGGTGTTTGTTCCTTCCCCTATTTTAAATAATCTCATTGATAGTAACCAAGTTGTGTGCGACACTAGTGAATTAAAGGATATCGTTGGAAGTTATCCAACTGGAGGAAATGGCAATTATTTGTATAAGTGGTATTATAAGTCGCTTGTTTCAAAAGATTGGATAATAATCAGTGGTGTTACGGGTAAAGACTGTTCAGTAAAATCGGATGGTAGTTACCAATATCTGCGTGAAGTAGTTAGCGGCGCAAGCAAATGCAAATATTCGAGTTCTATTTTGACCAAAATACTGATTTCTGAACTTGCTAAAATAGAATCCGCTGATTCTGGATGTACAAAAATTTTCAAATGTAAAACCCAAAACACCTTTGGATCAACGGTAACTTTTCGATGGCAAAACAGTACCGACAGTTTGAATTGGAACGATATTACTGGCGCCTCTGGATTAAAGTATGAAATAAGCCGTGCTAATATGAATGGTTTTTATCGATTAAAAGTAATGTCAACAACATGTACATTATATTCTGTAGGAATCAAACCCTTGCCTCCATTTACAATTTTAAAACAGCCTAAAGGTATGGTTATTTGTAAGGACCTAGATGGATGGTTATCAGTTGAAGTCAAAGACAACTATAATTCCCCGGCCAACATTCGTTATCAATGGCAAGTAAAATCTTCACCTTGGTCAAATATTCCAAAAGAAAATAATCCTTCTTGTAAATTAAACGCGAGTATGTTAATTGATTTAAATGGAGGCACTTATAGATGCGAAATTCGAGACCCTTATTGTGAAATCGATGTCTATTCAGACATTGCTAGTGTAGGTACCATGCCGAGCCTTGGATTTGTATCAATTGATAGTGATAAAAACATTAGTAGTGGAATCCCAATTAAACTTGAAGGCAAATGGCATGGAGAAAGAAATGTGTGTTACGCAGTTTGGCAACGAAGTAAAAATCCCGAAGGAGGAGTTTGGGATAGTATAGGTAAAACGGGTTTAGACAGTTTTACAGTGGTCCCCCAATTCACCGAATGTCAACAACGATGGTATTATCGGATTGGACTCCGCAATATATGTCCAGATATAATAAATTGGAATTTTTTCGATAAAGTAAGCAAGCCGATCGAAGTGGGTGCTTATCAAAAACCTCCAAATCATGCAGATTTGTGGATTCCTGATAGTAGAAGAGATAATGGAAGTGAACCAAACTGGATAGATTCTCAGAATTTCACAGGAAGTCAGTATTTATGGAATCGTAATTGGAGATATAAATATAAGGTCCCAGATCATTGGAAATGGGAAAATAGAGAGGATGCTATTCAAGCTGACCGAGATACCAATTTCGTACATGTAATGGTCTTTAACCGAGGAAATCAGCCTGCAACATCTGGTAAAATAAACCTATATTGGACAGTAATGAGTCTTAATGAAGACTGGCCATATAGTTGGGTTGGCTCAGCAATATTTAATAATGATTCTATTAAAAATGATAATGGCAAATTTAATGGGCCAGGTTGGAATGGACATAAACGATATCCTATGGGCGGGAGAATCAACAAAACACCAATAGATATTTCTGTCTTCCTTAATCAAAAACCTACTGTAAACTATTTTATGACGCCAAATCAGCAATGGCATCCAGATTACAATGGAATATTGAATCCTGGCGATTCTGTTATGATCACTTACGCATGGGTGAAAGCGGATACAGTTCCTGAGCCAGGTTGGTATTACATGGTAACAAATAAAGCCAAACGTGAATCAAAAAAATCAAATCTAATCGGCATGTGCATGTTAGCGCGTTTGATAGATTGTGATAGTTCAAGCTTTGGCTTCACTTATCCAGAAAAGATAAACACTGGTTCTGATCCCAAAAAGAATATTGGCTACAACATAGTGCGGAATAATAATATAGTTTCTTCCAACTATTTTCTTGGATATATGAATCCTCCATTTTCAGATACTTGTGACGTATTTGTTTTGGGAGCTGTTAAAAAACGACATGAATTAGAAGGTCTTTTAGATACAGTTGGAGTTCGTGATATGAAATTAACCATGTGTGTTGATGACCCACGTTATTTTAATGATGGAGAAGTTTTGTTGACAATGTCTGATGAATTATGGACAGCTTTTGATGCAGCTGGAAAGCCGGGAACTTTTATTACATCACCTGGAAGAAACCAGGTGATAATAAATAATGCTTGTGCTGAAATTGGCCCCATCAGTTTGCCAGATACCTTTAAAACAATGATGGGACTTACATGGCGCTATAAACCAAGCAGCAACCCTGCAACCGGTACCTTAATTAATACGCTTTTTACCCTAAGTGAGTATAACGACGCAGAATTTATTGGTTCTTCGCATTTTGGAATCAAATCCTATCAAAATGGTATAGGTGTTGGCGGTGGACACGGCCCTGGAGGTGAAATAGGCGCACCAAACAAAGAAGATCATACCACCGAAATGGCCAATCCCAGTGAATCTCAAAAATTGAGTGTTACACCGAACCCTTTTGATGATTTTTTAAATATTTCATATTCTGGTCAACCCCTTTCGAAAGTTAGAATTGAAATGTATAATTCTGACGGCAAGTTAGTGAAATCAATCTGTGATTGTACATCAGATCCAGAAGGAAAGGTTACTATTAGGACCGAAACAGAAAATTTATCACAAGGAAGTTATACTATTAGGGCAGTCGAAAATGGAAAAACGTCGGCCGAAAAGGTCATTCTATGTGAATAATGTGTAATTCCGGATTAAACTTTGCAAATAAAGCCAAGTTTAATCCGGAATTACACAATTCTTTTACGGCTCACCAAATGTATCAATAATTAGTTGCACCTGCGATGGCTTAAGTAATCGCGCACCTTTTTTGTAACCAATATTTGACAGGGAAATACATAGGATACTATCGGATACAATCCATCTTCGCAACTGCCAGGTAGCGCTCTTTTTTGAAATGTTTGGAAAATATAATTGTGCGAGCTCACCACAGCCGTAAGCTCGCACTTTAAATGTTTCTTCTTTATTCACAGTGTCTAATTTCATTGGGACACCACCCTATCATAATGACTTCTGGGCAAAAACAATAGATCTATTGCCCTTCAATTTGGCAGCCAAAAGTTTCATGTCGTCGCCCACTTTCTGATCAACAATGCGAGCATAATGCTGCGTACTTTTGATGTTTTTGTGGCCTAGCATCTTACTTACAGTTTCCATGGGCACTCCGTTCGTCATGGTTAAAGTGGTTGCGAATGAGTGTCTAGCCACGTGAAAAGTAAGCTCCTTGTGTATTCCACACAGATCAGCCAACTCTTTCAGATAGGCATTCACTTTTTGATTGCTTAACACGGGAAGGATGGGATCTTCAGGCATGAGCAAATCCAATCGGCAATAATTATTAATGATATCCATTGCAATTTCCAACAATGGAATATTTGCACGAGCATCAGTCTTTTGACGCCTTGTTCGAATCCAATATCCAATCTCGTCATTTCCTTCTACTTCCGATTTCTTCAATTTCTTGACATCAATATATGCCAATCCCGTGTAACACGAAAAAATGAAAATATCCCTCACCCTTTTCAAACGTTCAATTTTTGAATCGTAGTCAATCAACTTTTGAATTTCTTCCATGGTTAAATAAGGCCTGTCCACTTCTTTAATGGATAAATTAACACCGACAAATGGATCTTTCATAAGCCAACCACTCCTCATGCTAATGCAAGTGATCCTTTTTAGGTTTTGCAAAAACTTAGTCGCTGTATTGGAGCTACAACCCTTTTCCGTTTTTAAGTACATATTGTATTGCTGTATCATATGATAGTCAACCGATTTAATCGAGACATCATTGACACGGTAATACTTCTGCAAGAATTTTATAAAATGATTCTTTGCAGTGTTGTACTTCTGATAAGTGGCATAGGTGTTTTCCTTGCCAATTAGTTTTTGGAGTCCATTTACATGGTCTTCCCAAATGTCGATGACGGTCCTTGTTTTGGCAGTGTTGACCCCCAGGATTGCATCCCGGAGGTCGGTAACCAAGACTTCCTCATTGAGCATCAACAGCTCATTGTATTTCTGATGAGCACGGACACGAACAGCATCCAAATAGTCATTGAAGACATTGGCTTCTGTGGTTCGACCTTTCATTTGATACCTCCTCGGATCCCATTGGTCTGGATGAATAAAGCGTTTGAGTCTCAGGGCAACTTTGTCGCCGTTAATGTTGATGCGTAGCATCACGGGGCATTCCCCGTTCTTCTTGTTTTTTGTCCGGTTTATGTATAAAACCAGACTGAATGTTGTTTTTGACGACATATGGCGCAATTGTTTTAATTGTGCCCCCCATTTGATTACAATAATACATTGACCCCTTGGCTAAATCAAGCTTATCTTGTTGATTTTCAGTCCGATTGTGTTCGTATTTGTTCGCACACCGTTGACCCCTTTTGCTTTTTTAAAAAGGGGTCACCAGAAGGAAACCCAGTTGGCGTACAAACGCGAACATTTTCGGAAAGTAAAGAACAAAAAAAAGTGTGTAAATCAACGACTTACACACTTTTCGAACAGTTACGGACTGTATCAAGCGGAGAGAGAGGAAAATGAACCTCAAGACCCACACGTATATTTTACTAGTGATTTGTACTTGTTTTGCCGATTGGGTTACCAGTTAGCTACCCAGTGAGAAAAGATGGGGACTTAAACTCATTTCGCTGTGGTAACCAATAAGCATAACAAAAATAATAAAATTAAACGGAGATATTCAAAATGAACCAAATTTTTCCTCCCCTATTTCTTCTTGATGATTCTATAAGAAGAAAACGCAAAACAGAGGAGCAAAAAGTATAAATTTGAATTATGGTTCTTCCCCGCTCTTCAACTCAAAAATACCTCTTCACCTTAATGGTCAATTTGCAGCGGCGCGTGGGGGTCAGTATTACCGGCGTATACTATAATGCCATTTCCACCAATTGAAGAACAAGAACAAATTGTAGCACACATCAAAACCGAAAATACTACCATTGACGCAGCCAAAGCCGAAATAGAAATAGAACTGCTAAAGGAATACTATGAGGCCATGATAAGTGAGGCGGTGATGGGGAAAATAAAATAACAGACGGAGATCAATTTCCCTCTGTTAAACGAAATAACTGATAATCAACACTGAAACATGAGTGAAATAGTGATTTATAAAACACCTGATGAACAAACTGCAATAGAAGTTCAGTTTGAGGGAGAAACCGTTTGGCTTACTCAAAGCCAAATAACAGAATTATTTCAGCGTGACAGAACTGTGATAACCAAACATATTAACAACATTTTTAAAGAAGGCGAACTGGAAGAAAAAAGCAATGTGCAAAAAATGCACATTGCAAATTCAGACAAACCCGTAGTATTTTATAACCTTGACATAATCATTTCTGTTGGATACAGGGTAAAGTCTCAAAGAGGCACCCAATTCCGCCAGTGGGCTACACAACGGCTGAAAGATTATTTGGCAAAAGGTTATGCCATTAACCAAAAGCGGCTGGACGAATTAGGCAGAATGGTTCAACTCATTGAACAATCAGGCAAAACCGAAACATTGCAATTGCAGGAAGCCAAAGGATTATTAGAAATTTTGGGCAATTACACCAAAAGTTTTGTATTGCTCAATCAATACGACAGGCATAATCTGCAAGCAGGCAGGTTGAGTAAAAACATTACTTACGAAATTGAATACGATGAAGCAATAAGTGCAGTTACCGAATTGAGAAAACAACTCATTGCAAAAAAAGAAGCAACAAAATTATTTGGCAATGAAAAAGATGAAAGTTTTAAAAGTTCGTTGCGAAGCATTGTGCAAACTTTTGGCGGACAATATTTGTATCCAAGCATTGAGGAACAAGCGGCGCATCTACTTTACTTCGTGATAAAAAACCATTCATTCAGCGATGGCAATAAACGCATTGGTGCATTTTTGTTTATCTGGTTTTTGGAAAAAAATAAACACCGTTTCAAATCATCGGGTGAGTTAAAAATAAATGACAACGGACTTACAGCAATTGCTTTGCTTGTGGCACAAAGCAAGCCTGAAGAAAAAGAAATAATTGTTCAATTGATAGTAGCCTTAATAGCAGACAGCAAATGAACCTTGCTATAAATCATCACTGCGGTTCTTGAATAATCACTGCGCCAGTCTAGGAAAAACGCTGTAGATGAACCCCCTTCGTCGCTCTAATTTGACCCTTCTTCGTCGGAGCAATTTGATCCCACAAAAAATACTGCATTTGATCGCTTTTCAACACCTCAGTTAGCACCTTAAATTTGACTCAACGGTGGGGTCAATTCCAGTCCGACGAACAGGGGTCAATTTCAGCGTTTTTTCCACCCTATCCGTCGGACTCAAATTGATCTTGCAATAGCACGGAAATCACACAAGACCCTTTTGGATTCGAAACCTGGGACCTTTTGGATTCGAAACCCGGGACCTACTGCAAGCCTAACACGTCGGCTCAAAAACACTTATACACTTAAGTTGGAAAATTGGCAGCAGCGCTGGAGAGTGAATATGACCGGCGATTACAAATAACTCGCACCACAGTAGAAATCACATTGATACGATGATCAAAATCGCCATACATTTGAACTGCCTCGTATTTTAGTACAATAAATTGTATTAAATATGATCAATTTCTATCATTCCCGATTGATTGTAATGAACTTATTTTGCCCCATGAAAAGTCATTTCCTGCTCCTACTCTGTTCAATTGGATTATTCTCTCAAGCGTATTCTCAAATTGAAAAGCCTGAAAAGCATGCCTTCCCCGGTATCACTAACTGGGAGGACGTTGTAGCAAAGGCTGTCGTTCTTCAGAGTTTCGTAGACACCAAAGTTAAATATTTAATTTACACTTTAACACTTCATAGGGTGTTTTTCCTTTGAACGAGCCATGTGGCCGATTGAAGTTGTAAAACTGTTCCCATTCTT
>Ga0304730_1002863_pt1 | contig 11979 bp, 8 predicted proteins | sample M_130628_MF_Meta_FD_190474 | JGI IMG/M metagenome (GOLD analysis project Ga0304730, IMG submission 190474) | Freshwater microbial communities from Lake Montjoie, Canada to study carbon cycling - M_130628_MF_MetaG (v2) (version 2) | ecosystem: Environmental > Aquatic > Freshwater > Lake | place...
ATTTTCACTAAAGTTTATTCATTAAAATCTACTCATTTCGAGATTCTCTTTTGGTGTTTATTTACTTCGTTATTATAAAGGATATCGGTTTAACTCGCTACACTATTTTAATGATTTGAGGCTGATTGATATTTTACCATATTTTCCGCGATTTTTATATTTTTTCAAGAAAATTCTCTGAAACTCAATGTGGATTTAAGCGGAAAACAAGAGATTTTGCAAAAAAATATAGATTTCAAATAGCTATTCAAAACGCGGAGATTTTTCTTCGCGTTTTTTTATTCATTTATTTTTTACAAAAACCTTTTTATCTTTCCGTTGTTATAATATTTTAAATAAATCATGCAATGCAAAAAATAGTCGTAGCGGTTACAGGCGCAAGTGGTTCAATTTATGCCAAAGTACTATTGGAAAAATTATCAAAACTGAACGATCAAATCAGTGAGCTTTCCTTATTGATGACCACCAATGCAAAATCAGTATGGGCAACAGAATTAGACAATGAAGATTATCTTAACTATAACGTAAAGCAATACACGCAACAAGATTTTGATGCACCTTTTGCATCAGGATCTGGTCAATATCAAACAATGATTATTATACCTTGTAGTATGGGGACATTAGGCAGAATTGCTCAGGGCATTTCTAACGATTTAATCACTAGAGCAGCAGATGTAATTTTAAAGGAGCGTAGAAAATTAATTTGTGTAGCTAGAGAAACGCCATATAATTTGATACACATAAAAAATATGGAAACCATAACCCTAGCGGGTGGAATCATTTGTCCAGCTACACCTTCATTTTATAGCAAACCAAAAACAATAGAGGAAGTCGCAGCAACCGTAGTAGACCGTGTAATTGATTTGGCCGGACTTAAATTAGAAACTTACAGATGGGGGAAGTAATATTTTTGTAAGTGTTGAAGATTTTCATTCCATACAAACTTATAAACCAATAAACCCGCGTAGCAAATTAAACCTTTAAACAGATTTAATCGCTGCAATCCCAGGCAATTCCTTCCCTTCAAAATATTCCAACATTGCACCGCCTCCGGTAGACACATAACTCACTTGATCTGATAAGTGGAACATATTTACAGCAGCCACACTATCACCACCACCAACTAAACTAAATGCGCCATTTGAAGTGGCTTCTGCAACAGCAAGAGCTATTGACTTTGTACCATTTTGAAATTTTTCCATTTCAAAAACACCCATTGGACCGTTCCATAAAATGGTTTTACTTTTTAAAATCACTTCTCTGAAATCAGAAACTGCTTTTTGTCCAATATCAAGTCCCATCCAACCTGATGGAATGCCATAACTTTCGCAATTGGTCGTTTGCGCATCAGCAGCAAATTTATCTGCAATGGTGCTGTCCATTGGTAAATGTATTTTAACCCCAAGATTTTTTGCTTTCTCTAAAATTTCAAGTGCCAATGGCATGCGATCATCCTCACATAAAGAGTTTCCAATTGTTTTTCCTTGAGCTTTCCAAAAAGTATACGCCATTCCGCCGCCTATGATAATATCTGTAGCGCGATTTAAAAGGTTTTCGATAATTAATATTTTATCAGAAACTTTTGCTCCACCAATAATTGCGGTAAATGGTTTTTGAGCATCGTGCATTACTTTTTCTGCATTCAAAACCTCTGCTTCCATCAACAAACCAAACATCTTATTTTCTGTAGAAAAAAACTGAGCGATTACAGCTGTTGAAGCATGCGCACGATGGGCAGTTCCAAATGCATCATTTACATATACATCACCCAACTTGCTTAATTTTTCAGCAAACGCTACATCCCCTTTCTCTTCTTCTTTGTAAAAACGAAGGTTCTCCAAAAGCAATACCTGACCGGGTTTTAATGCTGCAGATTTTTGTACAGCTTCTTCTCCAATGCAATCATTTGCAAAATCCACTTCTATATTACCCAATAAATTTTTAAGATGGGCAACCAAATGTTTCAAAGAATATTTATCTGTTGGTCCGTCTTTTGGACGTCCCAAATGACTCATTAAAATTACGCTTCCGCCATCAAACAATATTTTTTTAATGGTTGGAATAGTAGCCGTCATTCTGGTATCATCTGTAATGTCAAACTGATCATTTAACGGCACATTGAAATCAACACGGATGAGTGCTTTTTTATTGGAGAATCTATAATTTGAAAAAGTAGACATGCAAAAAAGGTTTAAGGGTTTAAAGGTTTAATAGTTTAAGGGTTTAAACCAACGAAGTGAATTAAACCCTCAAACCAGCATTGCGAATTAAACCTTAAATTATTTCGAAATTAATCCTGCAAAATATTTTACTGTGCGTACCAATTGAGACACATAGCTCATTTCATTATCGTACCAACTTACTGTTTTAACCATTTGCTTATCTCCTACCGACATTACTTTGGTTTGTGTAGCATCAAACAATGAACCGAAATGAATACCAATTACATCGGTACTAACAATTTCATCTTCGTTATAGCCAAAACTTTCATTGCTTGCTGCTTTCATTGCTACATTGATTTCATCTGCAGTAGCCGGCTTTTCCAAAATAGAATATAATTCAGTTACAGATCCTGTAATTACTGGTATTCTTTGTGCACCACCATCTAATTTTCCTTTTAATTCTGGCAATACCAATCCAATTGCTTTCGCAGCACCAGTACTGTTTGGTACGATGTTGGCTGCTGCTGCTCTTGCTCTGCGAAGATCTCCTTTTGGATGAGGTGCATCCAATGTATTTTGGTCGTTTGTATACGCATGAATGGTACTCATAATTCCAGTAACAATACCGAAATTATCATTCAACACTTTTGCCATTGGCGCCAAGCAATTTGTAGTACAACTAGCACAGCTAATGATGGTTTCGCTACCATCAAGAATGGCATGGTTTACATTATAAACAACAGTTTTCAAATCTCCAGTAGCAGGAGCAGAAATCACAACTCTTTTAGCACCAGCTGTTAAATGTGCTTCAGCCTTAGCTTTGTCTGTAAAAAATCCTGTGCTTTCAATTACTACATCTACATCATGTGCTCCCCATGGAATTTGTGCCGGATCTTTTTGCGCGTAAATTTTTACCTCATGTCCATTAACCACAATTGCATTTTCTGTGTGTGTAACTTTTTCTGAGAATCTACCTTGAGCACTATCATATTTTAGCAAATGAGCAAGTACTTCTGGACTAGTTAAATCATTTATCGCTACTACGTCAACCCCTTCCATGTTGAAAATCTGACGAAAAACTAGGCGGCCAATTCGACCGAAACCATTGATGGCAACTTTTACTGTACTCATAATAAATTTTTATATGTTTTAAACTATATTTTTTGACTTGGCAAATTTACGATTAGCACTTTAAAAAAACTAGATTTTATTTTTATTGCAAAAAATCTGTTACTTAATAAGTTGGATTTTAGAATTCAACTTAATTTTTCGCATTTATTATTTCTTATAAAAACACGCTTTATCCTTCAGAAACATCTTTGTTTTTCATCAACATTGTAGCAACAGAAGCAAGCAATAACATTACTCCGGCAAATAAAATAGCATTCGCAGGATTGCTATTTAGAAGGTGTTTGTAAATGCTTCCGAATGAAATGTTTTGTATTAACATGGGTATAACAATCATCATATTTACAATGCCCATGTAAACGCCGTATCTTTTTTTAGGAATACTATTGGCAACCATAATGTATGGCACGCCCATCATGCTCGCCCAGGCAACACCAAAACCTAGCATAGGCGCAAACAACAAATATTTATTTTCAATAAATGGGATGATAAATAATGAAATTGCGGCCATAATCAAACAAATGGAGTGAACCATTTTTGCTGAATATTTTTTTGCCAACCATACTAAACCGAAAGCAGATAGAAAAGTAATGACGTTATAAAAACTATTCACCAAGCCTGTCCATGCAGCTGCATCTTCGTAGAGTTGTAGATTTTTTTCAGAACTGGTATGCCAAACCGATTGTGCAATACTGTGTGAAATATATTGCCAATAACACATCATCGCATACCATTGAAATAAATAAACAAGCGCCAATTGCCACATTTGTTTGGGCATTACTTTTATGGCCATAAAAATATCAGAAAAAGGTTGAAACAGACCTTTATGTTCAGATCTCATTTCTGCCAATTCAGCTTCTGATGGAGGTATTTCAGGTGTTTTGAGCACAGACCACAATACTGAACCTATTGAGCAAACAGCGCCTACAAAAAAGGAACCAAATACCCAATATGGAATACCTGAAGGGGTGGCTCCTGTCAACACCTGTTTGAAAATCCATAACGAAGCGGCGGCTAAAGTGATGCCAAATCCCGTAAAAAAACTCTGTGATAAAAAACCCATTGCTTGTTGATTTACTGGTAATTTATCTGCTACAAATGCCCGATAGGGTTCCATTGCCGTGTTGTTTGCAGCATCTAACACCCACAACAATCCTACTGCCATCCACAAAGAACTACTGAAAGGGAAAACAAATAAACAAATGCTACACAACAATGCACCAATTAAAAAATAGGGTTTTCTTCTACCCCATTTCGGATGCCATGTTCTGTCGCTCATCGCACCAATGATAGGTTGTACCAATAATCCCGTCAATGGACCTGCCAAATTGAGTATAGGTAAATCTTCGGGTCGGGCATGCAAAAATGTATATAATGGATTGATGGCATTTTGTTGCAAACCAAAACTATATTGAATGCCAAAAAAGCCCACATTCATGTTGATGATTTGACGAAAGGATAACTGAGGCTTTTGCATTTATTTATGAAAATTTGAAATAATAAAATGAAAATAATGAATAAACTTAACGATAAATTATCGAGTACTGTTCATCAATAATAATGTCTGCCATGTGTTGATGCTGTTGAATGATGTCACTTTCTTTATGTAGAACACGTTCGATAAAGTCAGTAACTACTTCTCTGTTTCGTGCAATGCGTTTTGTTTTTGTTGATTGATAATTGGCATTCATAAAAATACGTATGTCTACATTTTTCAGCAAACTCGTATACGTGCCATCAACCAAAATAATATTGGTATTTCCTATAGATTTTTCTTCAATTTCTTTCGTATCGCTTGCCCAATTCATCACAGGTATTAGAAGCGAATTGGCTAGTTTATTTTTAATGATATGGATATCCTTATCTAAAGTTCCCAACTCTACTTCATCAGTGCCAATATGGTTAAAATCAATTAGTCTTTGTTCATGATTTTTCCTTGGAGGCAATTTAAAATAATCATCTTGGTGCAGAATGAAAACATGATGCCCATTGGCTTCCAACGTTTTTTTAAGATTTACACTTAAAGTGGTTTTGCCACAGCCCGATTCACCTGCAATAGAAACAACCATTACTTTATTATTGTCTATGGCGATATGATTATAAATATCTTTCGCAAGGTTTTCTGCAGTAGAGCAACCAGAAATTTCCGCCGATGTATCTTTTAAACCCAGTACTTTTTTTATTTGTAAAACATCATGTTTTGCTTTATTGGCAAGCAAATATCCAGATGCGCTAAAACACAATTGCGAAACGCCATTGGGCGCTCCGTTTTCCAAATCAAAATATTCTGCAAAAGGATGTTTATCTATGTGTTCATGTAAATTTTTTTCTAATGCCGATTCCAACAAAATTGCTGTGTCCACTGCATTTGAACAAAACAATGCGGTTATCAAAAAGCCATTGGTAACTGGCCAAATACCGCCATTGTGAAAATGTCCAGTTTTATTTTTAAAACGATAACTATAATTGGAAGTTAACTGCGCATATAATTCATCACCAGGTACTATAGGTGGCCAAAATGCAGGAATGCCTTTATTTCCGTATGTTTCAAAGGCAGATTGAATAACTTCAATTAATTTATTTTTTGTTTCTGCAGAAGGAATATCCAACATTAACATTAAAGCAATTGACCAGCTATCATATTTTTGAATCAATTGTGTTGGAGAAAAACTGCTGAGAAAATTTGCTGTGATATCAAAATGATTAACCTGCTGCTTTTGCGATTCTGTAAACAACGCATTGGTTGTTGGCATTTCAAAACAATAATGCTGCTTCAATTTCATTTTAATTTCAGCAGCTTTAGCAGACCATTCTGGTTTTTCAAAAAAATCGCCGGCTAAAGATAAAGCCCAAAAGCGTAAGAGCTGATCGTACAACACATACCCGCCCGTAACATACTCATCTGCCCAATTGCTACTCACCGGCAAATACATTAATCCTTTATGGTTGAACTCCCATGTATTGGCTAATGCAATTATTTTTTCTGATTGAGCATATACAATGTTTTTAAACGCTTCGTCAATATGCTGTTGTAAATACGCAATTGAACCAATCATCCACCAAAAATTACAATCCGTTCGCCCTACCGGCCCACCATAACTTACAGCCTGTATTAAGCCGGTATGATCAACAGAAATATTTGAAGGGATTTGTCCGTTATTGGATGCTGCCTTTTGTAATTGTTTTAATGAAATTAGGAATGGCTCATACAAATCAGTGAGTTCATTGGTTAAAATAGCTAACCCTGTTACAACCACATCTCTTGCCCAGATTCGATTATAATTATCCGTTAGTTGTGCAGATGCAGTAATGCCTTGTGCAGATGCCGCATTAGTAAGCACTTCAATGGCTTTTTCTTTCACGATAGCATGTTGCACGTTGTCCATTACATTGCTTTTTAATAATAAAAAAAGAGCGTAGTGAATTTACACTACGCTCTAAAACTGGGTTTTCATTAAAAATTAAATCCGATAGTTGCAGAGATCGTTCTTCCTGTAATTGATCTTGCACGAATAATATTTGTTGTATTTTCTACAATTGAATCTTCTTCTGCTTCTGTAATACCAAGCGTGTTAAAAATATTATTGGCATTTAATGAAGCCGATAAATTCTTGGTTAATTTATACGTTACAAATGGGTTAACGATAGCATATCCATTAAATTTCAACTTGTTGTTGTCTTGAGAAAATGAACTGCTGGTACCAATCACACTCATACCTACACTGAAATTCTTTTTGGTATACGTAGGAACAACATTGTAAATAAATGGTGCTTGTCTTCTTGGCTGGTTGCCTTTATTTGCACCATCTGTAATTTCTGCTTTAGTGTATGTAGCGTTTGCTCTAACGTTTAAATTTTTTGTAACATTAATGTTCGCTTCTAATTCCAAACCAAAAGATTTGTAATGGTTTTCAATTACTTTTTGTGTAGTAGCTTCGAAACCACCAGCCTCATTCACGTTAGCATAGAAAGCAGTTACAAAAATTCCACCCATTTTATAGTTACTTTTGTAACCCAACTCTGCTTGTGTAATTTTGTCTGTAACTCCTTTTGCATTTCCATCAGCAAAAACATTTGGTGTAAATAAAATTCTATCTGCTTTTGCAGAAGCACCATCACTAAAACGACCAAAAACAGCTTTTGATTCACTCAATTGATAGTTTGCTCCAATACTGAAAGAAGGATAATCGTATTTGTAATTCACTGCAGATGGATTAGCAATATTTACAGAAGAAACACTTTGTTCGTTCGCAGAAATAACACCATCATTATTAACGTCTCTTTCAGATTGAACGGCACCAGCATAACTACCAGTTACATCACCCATATCCCATCTTAAACCACCATCAAATGACAACTCTTTAGTTGCATTTAAAGAAATAGAAATTGATGGAGCTGTGATTGAATATTTTGTATCATAACTACGTGTGCAGCAATTTCCCCAAGCTGGTACACCATAAGCGAACAAACCATTCTGTGTTAACTTGGTTGCTGATGCATTGTAAATGTCTAAAGGTCTTGTGCCATTTCCGTTTACATCAGTCATGTAAGAATTCCATAACCATGACATTGAAATGTTTTGATAAGATTTATAAAATCCAAAATTGATTTCTCCATTTTTGAATTTCTTTTTCAATTTAAAATCATTCACAAAATTGTCGAAGTTGTTTAATTCCACATCAAACATGTGCATCATCATTGCGTTTGTTCCAGTGTAAATAGCATTTGTATTCGCATACTTTACTGTTGCACCAGTTAAATCCCATGTAGTTGCACCTGCGATTGAACTTAAAATGCTAGCTGTTGTACCTACAGAAGCTGGGAAAGGAGTAACAAATCTTCCGTTATTTATTGCCAATCTTCCTCTGTTTTCAATTTTCCAACCTTCGCCCAAATCAAAATTAAATTCTAGTCCAACTGATTTTGAAATTGGATGCATACCGTCTGATACATCGCTTCTGCGTAAATCACCATTTACACCTGTACCTAAATTTTGCAATAAATAAGGACTATGAATGGTTCCGTTAAGCGCATCAAAACCTGGCAATGAACTATAAACTGGTTTTGCATTCGTACCAGAAACCTGAATTGGCATTGGCATATATGCTGCTGCTCTATCATTTAAATATTTAAAATACACACGAGCAAATCCACCTTTAAATTGTTTGGTCATATTGAATTTTAATTGACCACCATTATTGGATGTATAACCCGCAGTACGTGGACCTTCGCCCAATCTGTAAAACCCACCTACATTGAAAAATAGACCGTTTGAAATAGGCGCACCATAATTGAAATCGGTTCTAAAGCTATTGTAATCTAAACCTGTTGTAGTTGAAACACTTCCGCCTTCAGTATTGCCTGTTTTGCTAATAAAGTTTATAATACCTGCAGGTGAATTGGTAGCCATTGTAGAAGCCGAACCACCTCTGATCGCTTCAATTTTAGCCAAGCTTTGATCCGCTCTTAAGAAGATATCTTGTGTAGCAAAAGCGATGTCTCCAAATTGCATAACTGGCAATCCGTCTTCTTGTAATTGTAAATATTTAGAACCTCCCGCAGAAATAGGCACACCACGAACAGTGATATTGGTATTACCATCTCCACCTGAAGCTTCAGACTTAATACCAGGAATAGAACGAAATATTTCGGCAGTTGTTCTTGCTGCAGATTTTGAGATATCATCCGAACGTAATGTACTGGTAGATACACTCGATGATAATCTAGATCTAGGATTTGACACACCCGTTACCGTTACATCAGTTAATGAAAGGGCATCTGATGCTAATGAAATCACTACATCTGAAAGACCAGCTGCGGTTAAATTAAAAGATTTTTCAGTAGCTACATAGCCAGTGTAAGAAATTTTTAAAAGCACTGATTGATCTACAGGCAAACCATCAATAACGAAATTGCCTTTCTCATCAGCTACAGCCGATTTGTTGGCTGCCGAATAAATTACGGTAGCGCCAGATAAGCCTTCTTGACTGTTTCCTGTAATCTTTCCTTTAATACTTGTTGTTTGTTGTGCTGCTGAAAAGAGCACGAATCCTACCATTGGTAGAAGTAGAAGTAATTTTTTCATAATGCAATTTGAATTGGTTAATATTTTAATTGATTAAAAGTATTCTTTAACAAAATGATGGAATACGCAAATTGAAATATCATTCACCGCAAACGTTTGCGAAAATGTTTGCGAAAATGTTTGCGGTGGAAAAGTTTATTTGTACTTTTAAAAAAATGCTTAATGAAGCCCAATACAACGCTAAAAAAAATATCAGATAAACTGCAAATCAGCATCTCTACTGTAAGCAGGGCACTAAAAAACCACCCAGATATTTCAGAACACACCAAACAGAAGGTAAAAGAATTGGCCGAGTTAATGGATTACGAACCCAACAGTTATGCCATCAGCCTTCGTACCAATAACAGTAAAGTGTTTTGTATCATGGTTCCCCAAATATCAAACTTGTTTTATCATTCATTTATCGGTGCAGTCGAAGAAGAAGCGCGATTGCATGGATATTCATTAATGATACTCCAGTCGGGAAATGATCCTGAAATAGAAATTGCTAATCTTAAGCTTTGTAGGCAAAATCGTGTGGCGGGAATTTTTGTATCTATCTCTAATTCAACTACGGATATACAACCATTTTTAAAAATGGATGAATTAAATGTACCCGTAATCTTTTTTGATAAAGTACCCAGTTTTCAAGCATGTAATAAAGTGTGTATTGCAGATGCTGCAGCCGGTACACTAGCTGCCGATTTACTTGTACAAAAGAAAAAGAAAAACATATTGGGCATTTTTGGCGATCCTGAAATGTCTATCACAAAAAAAAGATTGGAGGCATTCACACAAAAAATTGCTGAAAACGGTAAATCAGTTCAACTAAAAACAAAATTTGCAGTCAACCCCGAAGCAGCGCGCAGATTGGTTCATAAATACTTTTCTCCTTTGCAAAAATTTGATTCTATCTTTTGTATGAGTGATGAAATTTTGACTGGTGTAATGAAAGCCTTACAGGAATTAAAACTAACGGTACCCGAATCTGTTGGCGTGCTTGCACTTAGCAATGGATTTATCCCAAGTTTATATCATCCCGAAATCAGTTACATAGAAACCAGTGGGCATAAACTAGGCAAATTGGCTTATTCTCGAATGACGTCATGCTTATCGGGAAGTACTTTTATTCAAGAACTAATTGTAGACTCGGTTTATGTAGGAGGTGGCTCTTTGTAATGACGAAACAAAAAACAGTCTTATTACTTATCCAAGTTCAAAACTAGTAATCCCGTATATGTGACTGATAGACGTATTAGGCGCTTGCCCATGGTACATTCTGGCGCATTCAAAAATGTATTTGCCATCATATTTTTTTACCAAGTTTATTGCTTGTTCATTAATGGTAGGAATGTCTAGAAATACGGAATCTTCAGACGCATAACTCAAACAAGATTTTAGTAACTCCTCTGCTACTGTGTCATTATGCGCAAAAAGCGGACCGATTTTATACCCCTTTTCGGCTTTCCTAATAACAGCGTATCCCTCAATTTCATTGTTGTTTGTGTACTTAATCGCTTTGCTTTCAGGCATTGTTAACCACTGTTTTAAAAACGATGTCCTTTGAAATCCGAAACATAATTTGTCGTAATTCATGATGTCAGAAAAATCTTCAGAAACAATGGTTGTTACATTATCTGAACAACTGTATTCTTTACCCGTAAACTCATAACGTTCATCGCGAAAAGCAATCTCAAATCCTCCTTTTTGGTAAAAAGGTTGCATCGCCAAAACACCATCCATTCCTATGCTTGCATTTTCTTTTAACCTGCTGATTAAAAGATTTTTTCGTGCATGCCAAAGTTTGTTGCCGATACCAACATTTCTATATTGGCTATGAACGATGAAAAGTCCCATGAATCCAAATGCACCTTCATACGAGATAATAGCTCCACCCGCAATTAATTCCCCATGCATAAAACATCCATAAAACCCGTCGGAATCGGTGTTCCAAAAAACATCTAAATCATATTTTCCAGGATTCCAGCCTTCATTAGATGCCCAGCCTATAAGGATTTCTACATCAGACTTATTAATTTTTTGAATGGCAATTTTCTCTAGATCAATTTTCATTTTATCAAAGATAGGATGGCTTGAAATTCGGTTTCGCTAATCTCATTTTTAATGACATCAATAACTGCATTAAAGGCTATTTCAGGGGCGGCGGATTTAAACCCAGTTAGAACCTGAGCATTTTCTTCTGGTCTTCTGGCAGGAACAATATATTTAAACCACAATAGTAACGTTTCAAAACTCATTTCACCCATTATAGCAATCTGATGCTGCATCAATTCTTCATCCGTAAATTGTTTTTGCATTTCAATTTCAAGCACAGTATCTTCTTCGTTAATATGCTCTAAATAATGCGCTTGAAAATTGCATAAATCTAAATACAGTTGATGTCCAAAGTCATTCGATTGCTCACCGTTAAGCGACAAGAAACGATCAAGCAATTGCTGTTCAACTTGGTCAATCTCTACATGATCAGAAAAATAATTCTGGGTAAAAGATGGGTTTCTATTTTCAAGAGGCGCAAGGATAAATTTATTTTCTGTTGCGGTATGGTCTTTCAATAAGTGAAAAACTTCTTTTGCAATTAATTTCAAATTTTCAACACTGCTCACT
>Ga0304730_1002864_pt1 | contig 11977 bp, 9 predicted proteins | sample M_130628_MF_Meta_FD_190474 | JGI IMG/M metagenome (GOLD analysis project Ga0304730, IMG submission 190474) | Freshwater microbial communities from Lake Montjoie, Canada to study carbon cycling - M_130628_MF_MetaG (v2) (version 2) | ecosystem: Environmental > Aquatic > Freshwater > Lake | place...
GGGGCGTGCAGAGGTGATCCTTGCTCTGGTAGCCGCGCACGATGATCGTGGTACCGGGGCGGAGCGAGGCCTTGTTGATGCCCGAACGGAACAGAGTATTGGGCGTGCCGCCCTCAACCATCCACTCTTGATCAGGCTTGCCCGGGGTTTGCACCATCAGGTGCACCCAAGCGTGAGGATTAATCCACTCGACCCGCGTCACCTTGCCCCTCAGGAGCACAGGAGCGTTACTGTCAAATTCAGCGGCAAAAGCATGATGTGCTTCGGCCTGACCGGACATACCAAGGGCGAAAGCAAGGACGATGGATGCGAATTTAAGACCACGGGTCATGGGCGTTTAGGCTCCGGAATGGGCGTTAGAGAATGGGTTTCGGGACTATTTCAGCGGCTCTTTACGCAGGTCGCCATAAAGAAGCTCTGTCACATGTTCCACGCACTTGAACTGGCCGAGCGTGACGTCAGGACCGACCGCCCTGTAAAGGGTCATCTCCATCTTCCACGGCTTGGTATAGGTCTCTGCGTCGGTGATTTCTGCTTCGTAGCGCATGGTCACGGCGCTGGTCGGCGTATAGCGCTCAACCACGGTCATCATGTCCGAATGGAAGTTACCGGCGCGGTCGAGCCAAGATTGGTCATTGAGCGCGGTCACCTTGACCACCAGGGTATCGCCGTCCCAGGTCGCGACGGACTGACCCATCCAGCTGTCAGCGGGATATTCGCCGGGATCCTTGAACAGGATGGTCCGGGTCGCGCTGGCATACTGATAGGCAATCATCATCTTGTCTTGCCCCTGCACGATTTGGAACGGATGGGGCATGTAGGTCGCGCGCGGCACGCCGGGCAGGTAGCATTTGATCTCTGGATCGCGGCTCAGCCACTGAGCCTTGTTCTCATCGCGCTTGGCCAAGGCCTCTGGCTTGTAGGGGATTGTACCCCCAACCACGACGCCGGGTCCTGGAGGAACCGAACCCACAGCGCCAAGAGCGACAACCTCTTTGGCCGGAACCGGGATAACCGGTCCTGAGCGCATGGCCATCGCGGCCGAACTCAGGTGAGGTTCGATATTGTAGTTGGCAGAGTTCAAGACCTGCCACACGCCGTTCAAGTCCGGATGGACCTTATCAGGTCCGCGTGGAGCCTTATAGGCTGGGCCTTGCGCCATCGCTGCGCTGCCGAGCGCACAGGCCATTGCCACAACGGCCATTAGGGTGGCTTTTTTCGATACCATGGGCTTCCTCACCATTTTTGTCGCGCCGCAGCGGATCAACTCAGTGATCCTTGATTAGATACAACGCTGAACAATGCTGCACAGCCAATCCGGCCCTTGTCAACGCTTGCAGTGCATTTGATTGGCGCACTTGCAAAGCGATGGCTCCTGTCGCACCCTTGCCTCGGAGCCCACAATCAAGTCCGCGCAAAATCGGGCTCCCGCAACACGCCGCTTCGTCGGAATTTGCAGCAGCGCGGCACGGGAGGGTGCGGGTGTTAAGATCCTTTTTAGTATGGCTTCAGACGTCTCTGGGTAAGGGTCCAGAAGAGTTTGATCCATCTTGGAGCGAGGCCCTTTTGGGGTCATTGAACTTTTGGGGACTGCTTGAAGGTACCCATCTGATCAGCCTGATGCTGTTTGCTGGCGTGATGCTGGTGATTGATTTGCGGCTCATGGGCGTGGCGCTCAAGACCATACCAAACTCCGTTATCACCCGAAGACTGCTGCCCCTCGTGCTGGGCGGCTTTGCCATTATGGTCATTACCGGCGTGGCGTTATTTTTCGCCAAGCCTCTGGTTTATTATCATAATATCTGGTTCAGACTAAAGATTGGCTTCCTTGTCTTGGCCGGTTTGAACATCCTCTGGTTCCACCTTGTGCTCCATCGCCATCAAGACCAATGGGACGCTCAGGAGCGGCCGCCGACGGCGGTTCGACTGTCAGGACTGGCCTCTCTCACCGTGTGGCTTCTCGTCATCATTATGGGCCGGTTCATTGCCTATAATTGGTACGAGTGCGGAAAGCCCCAGACTGCCTTCATCAATCAGGTTCAGGCCTGCGCGACCTCTGAACAGGGCGCGGTTGCCATTGAGGTCGCTCAGCCATGACCCTATCCGATCTGTTCCCGACCCTCCAACCGTTCGTCGCCCATCTGGTCGAGGTTTGGCCAGCCTATGACATCAAAGCCAATTTCGCGATCTGGGAGGTATTTCACATCGTCTCCGTCCTCACACTCGGTGGAGCCTCCGCGCTGGTGAGCCTGAGGATTTTGGGGGTTGGACTGGTCGAGCGGCCGATTGAGGAGACCTATCGCGGCGTTTCGCGCCTGATCGCCATTGGCCTCGTGGCCACCACCATCAGCGGCCTGCTCATTGGCATGGCTAATGCCGAGCGGCTCTATGATAGTGCCGCCTTCCTCGCCAAGTTCATCGCCCTGATCGGCGGGATCGTGCTGAGTTTCAAGGTCCTTGGCCCTGTTGCCTTAAACGAAACGCGATCAGCTACCCGCCTCTGGGCCGGTCTGGGCCTTGGTCTCTGGGCCCTGTCGGTCCTGGTCCTCGCCACAGGCGGCCTGGTCACACCAGGCCTGCTCCATGTCTTGAGCGCGGGCAGCTTGATTGTTCTGGTCGCGGTGCAGGGACGCGCGCGCTGGCTATATGGCGCTGGATGCCTCGCGATCTTGGCTGCCATGTCTGTGGCGACCAATCTGCTCTTCAAGCCGGAGGACATGGCCAGTATCGACATGGCCAATATCGTGCTCTCTGGCGTTTGGTTCGTTTGGGTTCTTGGCTTTGCCGTCGTGAGGGGCCGAGCCATCATGAAGGACGGTGGACCCTCGACCTTCGCCCAGACCATCGCCTATTCTCAGATCCTCGTCTGGGTCACCGCAGCCGCAGGCGGACGCTGGATCGCGTTCGCCTGAGACGATTAAGGCGTCTTATTTGCCATCCACCGAGAAGGCCAGCAGGACGTTGCGCCCATTGCCTGCGACGCGAGAGGCGCCGTTAAAGCCGGACATGACAAAGACCATGCCATCGGCAATGGCCGGTCCCATACCGTCGAAGCCGCCGCCCAACTGAGCGGGCACGCCGTTCACCGTCGAGAAGGTCTGGGCCGTGCTGGAATATTCCCAGATGATCTTACCGGTCTTGGCCTCGTAGGCGCGCAGCCAGCCGTCGGTCGTACCGGAGATGATCGCGCCTGGAATGACGCTCGGCGCCGCAGATTGGGCGCGGATACAGCCTTTCAGATCATAGGTGGGCTTGTGCAGGCCGCAGGGTGCGGCCGGTGAAGGCGTATACCACTTGATCTTGCCCGTTACCGGATCCAGCGCCGACAGACCGGGCTTGGCCAGATCTGGGCTCTTATCGCCTGATGCCGCACGAAACAGGCCCGTGAGATCGGCGATGGCGACATAGAGCTGCGCCCGATCAGCCCCCATGCCCCACTCGATACCGCCCAAGGCACCACCGACACCGACTTGGGTGTTCCAAAGCTGCTTGCCATCCTCTGGCGATAGACCATAGGCCATTCCAGATTTCTGCCCCGCTAAGAGGACCTGCTTGCCGCCGGGTAGGGTAAAGAGGATCGGAGCGGCTCCAAAATCATGATCCGGTCCCATGGGCGATGGACAGTTCCCCGTTGCCGCTGCGCCCTTGCGCTCACAGCCCATCACGAAATTGTCGTTCTCGGTGACCTGCTGCGTCCAGCGTATCTTTCCTGACGCCATGTCGAAGGCCATGATCGCATCAGAGCCCTCCGTGTCGATGTCGGTATAGCTGTCGCCCGTCGCGACATAGACCAAGCCGCGTGCGGCATCGACCGTCGGCGCAGACCAGATGGCGCCGCCGGCGGGACCTTTCAGAGCCATACCAGAGGCATTGACCCGGCCATAGTCGCGCGGGGCCTCTTCGATTGTGTAGGTCTTCCATTTCTGAGCGCCGGTCCGAAGATCTAAGGCCACCAGCGAACCTCGGAAGGTGCAGCAGGCATAGGTCTTGGACATGGACACAGCCTCCTCATAGGAGCTGAGCGGCACATAGAGCGTGTCACCAGAAGCCGTCGCAGCGCCCGTCAGTGAGGCGGCGACATGGTCATCCAGCACGGGACTGCGCCAGAGGGTCTTGCCGCTCTGGGCGTCAAAGGCGCGAACGCGCTTATCCAACTGGCCGATCACCACCATCCAGCCGCTGGGCGAGGCCGTGCTCTTCAGCACGAGCGGGGTATTGCGCGATTGGGAATCGGAGACGGACCAGATCACACAGCCGGTCTTGCCATCCAAAGCGTAGAAAGAGCCATTGCGGTTGGTGGCAAAGACCCAGCCCCCCAGAACGGCAGGCTGGCCACCGCCCTCCATCGAGAACGACCATTTGACCTTTAAGCGCGAAACATTCTGCGCCGTTAAGCCCGCGTGGGTTTGGAACCGGCTCGAGGCCCCGTCAAAGCCAGACAGGGCCCAACTGGAGGCGCTGGCCTTCAAGGTCTTGCCCGCAGGGCAGAGCTTGTCGACCGTGGCGGATTTGGACGCAGGCGGGTTGAGCATACTGGTCAGGCTGTCAGACTTACCCGATGAGGTCAGGTAGCCCGCAATGTCGCGCATATCGCTGTCAGACAGGCCTTGAGACATGGCCTTCATGGCACCCGACTTGAGGGCAACAAAAATGTCGGCGGGATCGCGCTGGGCCAGTTGCTCGCGGCCGGGCGTGCGGCCTTGAGCGGCCTCGTGGCAGCTCTTGCAGCGTTCGTTATAGAGAACCTGTCCAGCTGGAATCTGCTCAGGCACGGGAACCGCCAAGGCTCGAACCGGCAAGATCAGGGCCACCATCAGGGCCAAGGTCCGAACCACGCTTAAATCTGATCGCGACATTTGCAAATCCCCTCGCCGCCCCCTTGATCGGAGGTTCTGCGTCTGTGGGCCAGAGTGTCAAAGCTCTGTCCTGATCTTTCAAGCCAATTCGTGCGCCATCGCCCAAAAAGAAAAACCCCCGGACGTAGTGAACGCCCGGGGGTCTAACCTTCGGTCTAGAGGCTGGCTCTAGAACTTATATTGCAGTTCCACACCGAAGGTGCGCGGTGGCACCACAGAGTAGGTCTTGGAAATGCCTTGGATCGTCGGGGTCATGGTTGCTCCGGCATAACCGAGGCTTCCTGCTGGACGGATATAGCCCGCCATTCGGGTTCCGGTTGCACCAGCGTCATAGCCAATCTCATCGGTCAGGTTCTTGACGTAGCCAATGATCTTGTAACGACCTTCGGCTTGGGTCCAGATCAGACGAGCGTCAATCTGAGCCCATGCGGGCGCCTCGTTATATGAACGCTCGAACAGGGTACCATATTGCTTGTCGCGCCAGACATAGCTGGCAGAGGCCACCAGATAACCGGGCTGGAAGTCCCAGCTATAGTTGACATTGAAGGCCAGCTTTTGCTTCGCCGCGTTTGGCAACTGGCTACCGTTTAGGTTCTGCATCCGGGTATAGCCACCCGTGAACACATCGATCGGGCAGGTGGTTGTACCGGCGACGATCACGGCGCACTGAGCCAAGGTCAAAACCGGCTTAGCCTTAGGATCCAAAGCCAGTGGGTCGACGGAGTCGACGGCGGTGCCGGCCTCAAGGTGGGTATCATTGTAGGAATAGTTGAACAGGACCTGCATGTTCGGGGTCGGCTTCCAGGTCGTTTCCATCTCAAAGCCCTGAGACACTGATTTGGGCACGTTATAGAAGTCAGTCGCCGTCGTTGGTCCAGGACCAACTTCACCCACAGCGCCGGTCGCGATACGCGTGATGGGGATCTGTAGGTTTGTGTAGTTGTAGCGGAACACAGCGAAGTTGGCCTGCAACGTGCGTCCGATATCTTTCTTCAGGCCGATTTCGAAGGCATCAACCAGTTCTTCATCCGTTGTTGGGAAGAAGCTCAAGACCGTAAAGATACCGATGTTGAAGCCGCCAGCCTTATAGCCCTTGCTATATTTGAAATAGGCCATGGTGTCTTGATCAGGGGTCCATTCGATACCGGCAGTACCGGTAACGGCAGACCACTCATAGTCCTGTTTACGGGTCGCAAAGCCGGTAATCGGATCAAACGCCGTCTTAGCGACCACACCCTTTGGCAGCGAGTTACCATTGGCCACGACGCTACCGGTCTGGGTAATGTCGATTGCGGGTGGCACGCCGTAAGGTGCAGAGAAGTCGCAACCCGAAACGGCGAAGCAGAGGATGCGGACCGATTCTTGACCATATTTGCGGTCATGAGAGTAACGCAGACCACCCGTCATTTTCCAATGGTCGCTGACCTTCCAGTCGAGCTGTCCAAAGGTAGCGTAGGACTCAGCGTTCACGTCTGGACGGTTATCAAACCGGCGATTGGTCGTTGAGGTTGGGCACGCGCCGCCTGGGCTGGCGGGGCAAAGCGCAAAGGCGAACGGACCGTTCCATTCCTTCTGAGCCAGGTTTTCCGTGTAAACAGGCTGGGTATAGTGCTGCTTGAAGTAGTAAGCACCGGCCACCCACTGTAGCGGACTGTTGCCGGTCGAGATAAAGTTGACCTCGTGGCTCCAGAACGAGTTGTCCTCTTGATAGACAAAGCTTTCGTTCGGATAGATCGTCAATGGCCCACGATAGCCCACGGCTGGCAGCGTATATTGCGTGATTGGCGCCGCGCGGTTGGTGTCCGTGGTGCCCTTCAAGATATAGTGATAGTGCACGCCGCCGGTCAGATATTTGATATCGAACTTATCGGCATGATAGATCCAGTTGCTGTGGATCGTCAGGGCGACGGGCAAGGTCACACTATAGGCCGTGGCGCGCGCCATTTCCCAAGGACTGTTCTTGGCCGGGTTGCTACAGCCTGTGGGGTTCAGGTTGACCACATTGGTGATGCCAGTGATTTTCGGATCGGAGCAACCGAAGCCGTTGTTGGGCTCAGTCGCCGAAGGGGATTGATAGGTGGTTGGCCAATCATAGGGGGTCCAGCCGCCAGACGCTGCGCCAGGTCCGCCAGCGCCGTTGCGCCACTGGCTACCGATCACATTGATCCAACCTTCGAATTTTTCAGAAAAGTCAAACTTCAGTTGAACATCAGTGGTCCATTCGTTTCGGACATTGCCTTCGTCAGGCATGCCCGGAACCTTATTGTCGATATAGCCATGGCTCTGGTTGAACCAAGCGCCGCCAATACGAAAGCCGACCTTCTCATTGATCGGTCCCGAATAGGTGCTTTCCAACATGGTCGCACCGTAATTGTCCAAGCTTCCGCGGACTTCACCTTGGAAATCCTTGGTAGGCTTCTTGGAGATGATGTTCAGCGCGCCACCGATGGAGTTACGTCCATAAAGCGTGCCCTGAGGACCGCGAAGGACCTCGACCCGATCGACGAACAGGGTCGACGATCCGGCGCGAACCGCGAAGGTCTCGTAGATACCATCAGAATAGTTAGCCACGGCCGCGTCGGCCGAAAGCACGTTGGTCAAACGACCCACGCCGCGCAGCGATACGCGGTCGGTGGAACTGTTATACTGGAGGCCAGGGGTAAAGTTGGTCAGATCCTGGATCGTATTGATCCCGATCAGATCGCGTTTGGCGGCGGTAAAGGCCGAAACGGCAACGGCAACAGTTTGGAGGCTTTGCTCACGCTTTTCAGCGGTAACCACCAGTTCTTCGATATTGCCGCTCTTGTCGCGACCAGATTCTTTTTCTTGGGCATAGGCCTGACCAGAAATACTGATCAGCGAAATGGCCGAAACCGATAGGCAGAGCAAGCTCCGCAAACGCGTCGTCATCATAATGTTCCCCCCTGGAACCAACACCAAATCGGTGCCGTTAAACTATTCATCCGTTCGAAACCGCGTGCGCAGCGAGCCATTCGGCTTCATTACGGATTTGTTAGAAACCAGCCTCTGCGCCTGACGCGCCGTGTCAATGAACCACAGGTAACGTTTTTGTGATGTTGCGGGGCAGCAATTTCTTTGTGTCGGCAATATTCTTCTAAAACCCCCTTGATAGCTAAGGAGTTATGATTGCTGCGGCGCAAAATATAAGGCGTTGATATTTTTGCTGCTCCCTCGCCAAGATATACAATTTTGCAATGAGTATCGTCTCTAAATAAATTTCAGGTTGCGATTTGGATCGTTCGGAAAGTTCATGCGAAAAGCGCAATAGGTTCTCGTTTAAAATCATGAGGATGGATCAAAATCGAGCATTCCATCGGCATTTAAGCGCTCGTTAAACCAAATCACGTCAGGTGATGGGATGAGCTTTTTGGCTCGACCTTGATGAGCGTGGCCATGGCCCTACCTCGACAGCACAGCTTCACACCGCTCAATGCCGCTTCAATGGTGCGTGAGGGACAGGCCCATCTTGCCGCTGGCCGCGCTCAAAAGGCGCGCTCGATCGCGGAATTGGCCGTCAAACGCCAGCCCGAACTCTCGGCGGCTTGGCACCTGCTCGCCCTTGCCTGCGAGGCCTTGGGCGACAATAGCGCCGCGCTGGACGCCTATCAGCAGGCCATGAGCTTGGCGCCCGATCAGCCGCAGATCGGTGTCGATCTGGCCCGGCTGGCCATGTCGCTCGATCTCTTTGCCGTTGCCGAACGACTGCTCTTGACCTGCCGACAGCAGGACCCAAGCTCCATCGCGATCATCAACAGCCTCGCCTTGGCTCAAGCCAGCCAGATGAACCTCGCCGCCGCCATCGCCACCCTGACCACGGCGCTTGAGGCCCATCCGACCGAACCCATCCTTTGGAACACACTCGGCCTCATTCTCTTTAGCGATGGCCGCATGGATGAGGCCGCGACCTTCCTTGGCGAGGCCCTGCGCCTCAGTCCCGGCATGGGGCAGGCGCGGATCGCCCTTGCCGACGCCCTCATGTTCACAGCCGGATTTGATCAGGAAAAACAGTCTATTGCCTTGGCTGAAGGGGAACGTTCGATCACCGACGCGCCCCCCTCTCTGGTCGCGACGGCACAGGTCAGTCAGGCCAAACGGTTGTTTGTCGCGGGGCGTCTGACCGAAGGCTGGCAGGTCTATGAAGCGCGCCATGATTTGACCTACGAGGACGCCACGACCTTCCCCCTGCCCTATCGGCAATGGCAAGCGGGCACATCGATTGAGGGCCGTCACCTGCTCTTGATCGGCGAACAGGGACTGGGTGATGAGATCCTCTTTGCCCAAACCGTGCCGGACGTTCTGACCGCCCTTGGACCAAAGGGTCGCTTGACGTTGGCGCTTGATCCACGGCTGCAAAGCCTTGCTGCCCGGTCCTTTCCCACGGCCCAAATCGTGCCCCACACCACAGGCCGCGCCAATGGTCGGGGACTGCGCGGCATAGAAACACCCTTCGCCAAGGATGAGGCCCCTGATCTTTGGGCTCCGTTGGGCACCGCCATGGCCGCCCTGAGACCTGATGCGGCCAGCTTTGGCGCGGGTGCCCCGTTCCTGATCCCCGATCCCGAGCGGGTGGCCCATTGGCAGGCTTGGCTTGCCACCTTGGGAACTGGCCAAAAGGTTGGGATCATTTGGAAGAGCCTGCTGGTCGACCTCAACCGCGCCCGCTATTTCGCGCCGCTGAGCGCTTGGGCACCGGTCCTGACAATGCCCGGTGTTCAGTTCATCAGCCTGCAATATGGCCGCGCCGAGGATGATCTGCGCACCATCGCCGAGCAGATGGGGGCCGAGGTGGCCGTGCCGCCCGGTCTGGATCTAAAGGATGATCTGGAGGGCGTCGTGGCCCTCTGCGCCGCGCTCGACCTAACCATCGGCCCGGCCACGGCCACAACCAACCTCGCCGCTGCAAGCGGTTCGGCCGTTCAGATCTATATGACCCCCGCCTCGTGGCCCCTGTTCGGCACCGACCACTATCCCAGCTACGCCAAGGCAAAGGTTCAGTTACTCAGCCGGTTCGGGGCTTGGGATGAGGCGATGGGGGCGATTGCCCAGGGATTGGGGTGAGATTTGTGGTTGGTTCAGCGGAAGTAACCCCCTCACCCAACCCTCTCCCCCAAGGGGGGCGAGGGCTTCTTCATTCTTAGCCCTCTCCCTGAGGGAGAGGGTTGGGTGAGGGCCTTGTTTTTACCGCGTCATTGCAAGCGCAGCGAAGCAACCCAGTAGACTGACACGATCCTCAGTGGATGTTCCCCTGGGTTGCTTCAGCGCGGTGCGCCTCGCAATGACGCGAATAAAGCCCCCCTCCCTTGCCAGAAACCTCGGTCCGTGATTTGGCTGAGCCTTGACCTGACGTCGGTAATCGACCGGCGCGGACCATCAAGGGAGAGACCAATGTTTTCACATATCATGATCGGCACGAACGATCTGACCAAAGCCAAGACATTTTATGACGCCGTTCTGGGCACGCTGGGCGTTGCCCCCGCCCATGTCGATGGCCACCGCATATTCTACATGACGCCAACCGGCGTCTTCTCGGTCTCGCTGCCCATCAATGGCGAGCCAGCAACCCATAGCAACGGCGGCACCATCGGTTTTGCCTGCACGACCCCTGAGCAGGCCGACGCATGGCATGCGGCGGGCGTGGCCAACGGCGGCACCACCTGCGAAGACGCGCCTGGCGTTCGTGAAGGCGGGCAGGGCAAGCTCTATCTGGCCTATCTGCGCGATCCAGACGGCAACAAGATCTGCGCCCTGAAGCGTATGTAAGCGACGAAGGCAAACAGGCTGGCGCTTAAGGCGTTGGCCTGCTTGCCCACTCGGCGGTAAGATGAGCCATGTCGGATCACACCTATCCCATCCGGGTCACCGCCCTCTATCGATTTAGCCCCTTCAAAGACTGCGAAGCCCTTCGCGCGGGGCTAGAGCCTGTTTGCCGCGCGGCAGGGGTCAAGGGCACGCTTCTGCTGGCCCCCGAAGGCATCAATGGCACCATTGCAGGCACCCGAGAGGCCATTGATCAGGTCCTAGCCCATATCCGCACCCTGCCCGGCTGCGCGACCCTTTCGGTCAAGGATAGCTTCGCTGAGACCCTGCCCTTCTACCGGATGAAGGTTCGGCTCAAGCGCGAGATCGTGACCATGGGCCAGCCCAATATCGACCCCCTGACCGAGGTCGGCCACTATGTTGCGGCCAAGGACTGGAATGCCCTGATCGCTGACCCCAACACCATCCTGATCGACACGCGTAACGACTATGAGGTCCGCATCGGGACCTTCAAAAACGCGATCAATCCCAAGACCGCCAGCTTTCGTGACTTTCCAGACTGGTTCCGTGCCAATCGGGCGGCACTGCTGGATGGTGCCGAGGCCCCCAAGGTGGCCATGTTCTGTACCGGCGGAATCCGCTGTGAAAAATCCACCGCCTTCCTCAAGGCTGAGGGCATCGACGAGGTCTATCACCTCGATGGCGGTATCCTGAAATATCTCGAAACCGTGCCAGAACCTGAGAGCCTGTGGGAAGGCGAATGTTTCGTCTTTGATCAGCGCGTATCGGTTGGCCACGGCCTGAGCCTCGGCCACTATGGCCAGTGCCACGCCTGCCGCATGCCCCTCAGCCAAGAGGATCAGGCGTCGGAACATTATGTCCCCGGCGTCAGTTGCCCCGCCTGCTATGATCACCGAGACGAGGCGCAGAAGGCCGGCTACGCCGAACGCCAACGCCAAACCGCGCTGGCCCAGGCCCGCGGTGAGGCCCATGTCGGCGCGGTGATTTCGCCTGATAAGAAGGTGGATATAGCCCCCTCACCCAACCCTCTCCCCCAAGGGGGCGAGGGCTAAAACCGATAAGCCCCCTTCCTGAATAAGAGGGCCTAAGTGAGGGCCTTGGATGAATACCCCCACTCCCAACCCTCTCCCCCTCAAGGGGGGAAAGGGCTTTACTTGTTTTCACCCCCTCCCCCTTGACCGCCGCAGCGTAAGCCCCTCAGGCTGGCATCAACAGCAAGAGGACCTCTGCCATGACCGTTAAACCCTTCACCGTCGACTGGACCGCCGAGCAGGTGGACAAGGTTCTGGATCTTGTGCGGACCTATCCTTTTCCGCCTGCAC
>Ga0304730_1002874_pt1 | contig 11958 bp, 11 predicted proteins | sample M_130628_MF_Meta_FD_190474 | JGI IMG/M metagenome (GOLD analysis project Ga0304730, IMG submission 190474) | Freshwater microbial communities from Lake Montjoie, Canada to study carbon cycling - M_130628_MF_MetaG (v2) (version 2) | ecosystem: Environmental > Aquatic > Freshwater > Lake | place...
TCCGATCTATGACTTCATTTCATTTAGAAGAGAGAAAGCCCTTTTATTTTATTTAATTTCATTTAATCCCTTTTCTCTCTTCACTTACTATTTCAATCTATTTTTTATAAACGTAAACCAAATACCAAACTAATATTTTCATTTATTTTCTTTGTCTTAAAACTGTCGGGTTTGAATCTAGTTTTTACTATATTACGAAATCTATAACTGTCACCTGTTTCACGCATAAATATATTATCTCTCTTTATGATATCGTGTGCTATTTTCCGAGCCTTCTCAAGTCCAAGTTCTTTTTTAACTATCACAACCTGAAGCTCATATACCATTCTATATATTTTCTCAATATAATTTATATGCCTTATTCCATAAAAAAACTTCCTCATTCTTCCAAGTATGAAGTCAAACTCAAAGATACTGGAAAGGTTCTAGCAAAACATACCACTCTTAAAAATGCTCATGCTCAAATTAAAGCAATTGAATTGCATAAACATAAAAATCCTATGGTTTAACTTGTTTGTAATATTGCTTCTTCCGATATTATTTTATTTATTTGTAGATAAACACTACTATTTGGACCAATATTTAAAGCATTTTTCATGTTAATAGGATCTATTAATCTCACTCTGAATGAATCTATTACTTTAGGCACTGGACTATTGTGTACATAAATTGCAGTATCGCTGAAAGGTTGTGTCGCAAATGCTCCCTGTGATAAATAATAAGTTGAAACTATTGATTTAATATTGTAAATATCGTCACTGTTAATGAAATCATTTTTGGTATTTTTATAACCATCAATGTTTATCAAGTAATGCCCAGTAGAAGATATTTGACTTAATGGTGCTTGAATTGCATACAATGGATTTGTTGCTATTAAAGCTGAACTATATTCCTCATAAAAGTTTGGCCCAATTAAAGTATAATAATCAAATGGATCACCATCTGTTTGAAAAATACTCCCATTTATTAATATAAAATGTTCCAAAAACCACCTCGAGCTATTTAATAAATTGCTATATGTTTCTTCAAATGCTGATGGAACTCCGTCCTGTTGTGTTGCTGCAGGCATCGGTGTGAGATAAGAAGGTGCGTTTAAGTTTGGAACAACTGCCTTCGTATCTGTTGAATCAGTAAAATTAAAATTATTTTCTATGCCTACATAACCTGATGTAGTTATTTTATTGAATTGTTCAAATGTCATCTTCCGATTATCACCCCATACATACGCTTCGGGAAATGTAATGTTTGGAACATCGAAGCCCATGATTTGAGACCAAAAACTCGCTGGTTCCATTGACTGAAAAAATATTCCACTATGTCTTGTCTGTTCACATATTTTTACTTCTCCTGTGGGTTGTTTGACAAAGGTATCATTATACATCTCCACATTATCTGTTTTAATTATTTTTACTACTTCTACTGGTTGTGTTCCCGAACTTCCATTCGAAGATAGGGGCAATTGTAAAAGTGGAGTATGCATGTATGTAAATTGAAATATTCCCAATGTCTGATTATATTCAATACTTATTTCACTTGCTCCGACTAATGGACTTGCATAATTTAAACCTGCTATTGACCTAATTGTTTGTTTTCCCGACCCTCCTGATTGATTTTGTGTCAATACATACTCACCCGTAAAATGTGATGGTAATATTACTAATGGATTAACGAATTGGTCTACATTTAATAACGCATTCATATTTGGATTGAAATATTGTGGATTAAATGATATATCTGTGCAAAAGTTCGCAAAATATCCATAGTTTAATGGTTTATCAGCAAATTCAGGACTATTTGATGAAAATAATAATTGTTTAGTAGGCACTAAATTATCATTTACGTATGGATGTACTAACATTGCTTGATCTCCACTATTCAATTCGTAGCTTGATTCAACATACGCTACTTGTGTGCCTTGTATCAAAAAATTATTTATATTTGTTGCTGTTGTCGTTCCTACTTGTTGATACGGATTGAATGATGGTGTTTTTTTTTCTATTTGAACCTCCGCCATTTTTTTAGTTAATAAATCAGCAAGTTCAGAGGGATTATATGAACCCGCTGGTAATGTATAAGTCCATGTTTTCGTTATTGGTCTTCCAGTGACCGCAGGGGGTGCTACTTGTTGAGATTCTACTAAAAGCATTGGAACTTCCATCGCCATACTTTGATTTATTTGTGCGGGAGTTAAATAATTCGGATATAGAGGATTTTGAGGTGTTCCCGTATTTGTTGCATAATCATTTATTGCTCCTTGATATATTTGTAATGGTCTATTAGATTCTATATCATGCGTTCCAGTCCATAATACAAAGTCTACTGGACTTTCGTATGCTGCATCGAATGCACCAAAATCTTCAAAATCTCTTGGATTTTGTCTTTTCACTTCTATTGGATCTCTTTGTTTTGATGCTCCATCACAAGGAAACATATAATAAAAATAATATGTCAGTGATAATTCTGTATCTCTTTCAATTACTATATTACCTGAACTGTTTAACCGACTATCTATATATGCTTGTCTAACTGATATTGAATCTCCTTGATTTAAGATTGCGGGGACTGCTAGGTTAGTAACCCATTCGCTATTTGATGGTGTATCAGTTGAATTGAATCTTGCTGATTGAATTATTGTGTTAGTGGTCATTTACTATATATTAAAGTGATTTAAAAATTAATATATACTACATTATCGCTATAAAATAATTAAACGACTCCGATATAGCGAATAAGACCAGTACGTTTATTGTAGGATTTAGTTACTTCTGCTAGTGTCACTAAAGTATCACAATTAGCAGTTGTAGCTCCTCCTTGTCCTCCTTGTGCTAAATCAGAACTATATTGAATAACTATTTCCTGACCAATTAATTGTTCAATTCGCACTACACCCCATGCGAATACAGCTCCAGCACTAGCACCTAGTGTTGATGGACTGCTATAATCTAATCCCAAGTTTGGATTCCATAATCCCTTAAGACCTAAAACCCCGTCTATATAAGAAGAATAATGTGTGATATTCGTTTTACCACTCATATCATTGAGAAAATGTAACTTTTTGCTATCCGTATCTATTCCGTTAAGCGGTAAAATTTTTCTGCCTCCAACGGTTAATTCGAGCCGTTCGTTTGGTCTGCTCAAAGGTAATCTTAATGTGTTATTAGAGCGACCAATATTGAAGTAGTATAAATTGCGAATATATTGATTATAATAAGACTGTAATCGTCGTTCAATTGCATCTGTAGTGAGAAGAATGCGATCATCAACAATGGAAATGAAACCAAACTCATCTGCATCATCTACTTTAATATCATCATTTAGTATATAGTCTACCGCTAAAACAGGCGGTTTTGTAAAGCTAAATTGGTAGCCAAGGGTTGCTGCATCTGTCCATTCGATCTGCAAAATTAAACCCTCATCTGCTACACGACGAGATTGTAAATACGTAAGCATGGAAGAAACATCAATATAAAGCGAATCTCCCATTAAAGTCGCATCATCTTTCTTTGCCGTTTCAGTTAGTGTCGTCTGTGAAAAAGATGGCGTGAAAACACTATTGCACATCTGCTGTGACAATTGTCTGCCGACTGAAAATTCAGTAGAGTTTGGCAATTGTGCTAAACGAATAGCCATCATTTCTAATCCTAAACCTTGTAATCTGTCAATTTCAACTCCCTCTAGGGAGTTCACTGAAATTTTACTAATTAATGAATATACACCTTTGTGCCCAAAATAAATCTGATCTCCTCCTGAAAGACTATTTCCGCTAGAATTGCTTAATCCAAAATTACATAAACGAAGTTTTCTTGTATGAAACTTACGACCTGCTTCAATTCTAAATACTGCTCTACTTGGCGTTGCTGATTGCGGATCTAATAGAAAAGTTTGTGTGTCCGACATTATTATATATTATACTTTTAAAAAAATGTTTCTTTATTATAAATTATTTTTTATAAATTATAATATTATTAATTTATTTCACTACAAAGCAACATATCCATTTACATATAATAGACAATCATAACGATTTTCGGGAATGCTATACTGATAATCTGAATCTGTAGCCATCTGCATTACCACGCCCAGTTTGTCCAGCTGGTTAGTTGAGTACGACATTCCAATGCAGAATGCCGAGTTCTCCTGTAGAACTCTATTCACGATAGAGTTTTTATCGGGATTTCCTCGAAGTGCCTTGAGTGCATTGACAGCCAAATCCTGATAGGGCGGTGAAGCACCCGAACCAATGCGGTATGTAAGGGGACCATAACTCTGATTATTGAGGGTAAACTCTACTGCGATAATATCACGTAAATATTCCGCCATATTTCCATCTTTATAAAGATTATTCCGATTACTCTGCTTAATGAATGTAGCAGCAACACTATCATAAGGATTTGGAGCGACCACATTGAGATTAGTATTACTAGACTGAACCGTTTGCGTAACTAAATAATTCGTATTAAATACAATTTCTTTCGGTTGAACTTTCTCTTCAGGTCGTTCAATCCAATGCATCTGAAGCTGACTAATGGTATAATTCAAAGCAATAATATCAGTTCCAGCAGGATTTGCTGGTTGAGGAGTAGATACATATAAAGCATCTAAAGCAGAAGACAAAGTAAGCATCATTTTCATCATAGGGTATTTGGAAGATGGAATATTTGCGCTAGATTTATTCATAGACAGATTTGGACTAATGCTAAAGGGAGCATCTTCTTTTGCTAAAATAACATTTCCATTATTACCTTTCATCTCTACAGCACTATCAGAACAAGCAGTTAATTCCTCTAAAGTATTTTTAGCAATCGTGTCCATAATAACTGTTCGGGGGTAGAATGCAATACTCTCAATCGTTCTGTCGTTAATAGATACAGTCGCATTCTGAATAAATACATGAGCACCAGCATAAGGATTGCAAAAAACGGCATCTTGTGCCTCAATCGCAACATAATTTGTTGGAGTTGCACTCAATGCTTTAGTCACATTCAATACGCCTGTGATCCTGAAGCTCCCCGCAACGACTTCACGTCCCGCAACTTGTTTCACTAAAAAATCTACTTGATCATACTGCGAATATGAATCCTTCACGTTTTGAGGGAATGCTGAATTATAAAACAACGCCATTATTATATTATATGTGTTTAAAAAAAAATACTTTTAAAAAAATATACTTTTAAAAATATTTATTATTAAAATATTGCTCTACCAAACTTCATAACTCTATAATTAGGTAGTGTTCTAGTAGCCATTATTACTAAATCTTTCTCTGTTGGTTTTGTTGGTATTTCTGTTTGTGGTTTTGCAATCAATGGAGTTGTTTCAGTTTGTGGTGTCGCAACATTTCCCTTAACTACTTCATTTGCTTTCTTTTCTAGTTCTTGTTTTTCTCTCTGTTCCAGTTTTTCACGTTTATTTTTTTTATATTCTTTAATCTCTTTAAAGTTATTATCTATTCCAATAAGAATATCCTCTAACCTCTCAAACTTGCTGCTGTATTTTTTTTCAAATATATCTTCATTTTTTAAATATGAGTTTACCTTCTCTGTTTTCTCTTTTTCCTCCTCTTTAAGTTTTTCTCTCTCTGCTTTATTCTTCATTCTCACTTCAAAAGCTTTCTTCCGACCTTCCTCTAATCGTTTTAACATTGCCGCCTTCGCTTCCTCGGTTCGCTCGATCTTTTTACGTGGTGCTTTCTTCTCTATCATCTTAACTTTTATTGCCTCCTCTTCATCTGACAATGCTAATTCATATTCGATTGCCTTCGTTTTTTTGGGCATTATATATATTATTTTTATTAAAATAATATTGAAAATAATATATTTTTATAATTTTTCAATGTAATTCAAATGCTTTTTACTCTCTTTTTCGTGTCTTGATTTATGTTTAATGCTATAATGACCTCCACACGGACAATGATGCGTTTGTGAGTAATAATTTTTTAAATACTTATCAGCATATTCTTTGTTTGTTCTAGTAGGTATTATTGAATTGACACAATTGTCATTTGCTTCAATATATGCTCTCTCTTTTTTTAGTAGATCTAATTGATTTTCATATTCTACTTCTTCCAATAATTCAATTCTAGTATTTGGAAATTCAAATATATATTTTGAATTATTACCATTTTTAGAATTTGATTTATACATACATTTATGTTCACTGAATCTAACTGATAATTTTTTTTTAGTTGAACCGATATAAATTTTATCGGTATTATCTGCTAGAATTTTATATATTCTACCAATCGGCATTTTATTTAATATATAAAATTTTATTTACATCATTTCAATTTTATTTAAATTGTTCTCAAGCAGTGCTTAAACAAGAAGATTGGTCCCGCTGTGACTGGTTTTCCGTGTGCTACATCACCATAGAGGGTAATCTGCACTGTATAACCTTGGGGTTTCATCACATAATTCATTCCCTCACGAACATCATACACTTTCAGAGGAAAGGCAACAACGGGGTTGACACTATGCGGCACTGTTAAAATACCACTTAACGACTTCGCAACTCTATCGCCGTCGTTTTGTAAACTATCCATGAGTTTCTCCACATGTAAAGAAGACGGATAGAAAGAAGTATTCGAAGAAACGACAATATCACGATTTGAATCATCAATATTGCTGACAGACCATCTATATGCTTGAACACCACGCCCAAAACTGATGAGCGACTGCGGCTCATATCCATCAGTTCCAGCAGCATAAGGTGTTGTCGAAGTGCTGTATTGGGGTGTGCATAATAAAATAGAATAACAATTTGGTTCAGTAACTATGAACTGACGTTGATAAATGGGCAATGGTGTTTCAATCGTCGCAACCTCCACTCGCCACGTGGGATACACTCTCGACATAGGTATTCTTGGATCTTTTGCGTGTTGAACCAACACCAATTCCGCTTTGTCAATTGAATAAGAATAATCATCAGCTGGAACAACATCAGTAGCAAAATTAAAGTTAGTAATCCAAAATGAATAGTTACAAGACACTGGATTACCACCAATATTCTGACCATCTACATACGTATTACCATCCAAAAATAGAGCCTGTTGTAGAGAGTTATTATTGACTAATCCTAAATCACTAAATACCAAGTTCCAATTTCCTCCTTGAAGTGGATCAATCGCCAACAATCTGCACGATGCACCCTGAATTGGTAGTTTTTGAGCACAATTGCTAATAATTGCACGAGAAGTAGGAACATCCGCATTCTGAAATATATCAAAATAAGGTTGGATTTCAATATCGGCATTATTTGCAGAGCAATGCATTTGTGTATTCAATACAAATGGCGAATTCGTTGGAGTGTTTGCATCACTAATCAATCCTGCTAGCCTCATTGCTGTATATTGAGCACCTGTAATTTCAATAATATTTTGTTCCCGAAATGCTGTTGCTGCCGCTGTATTTACATCTGACAACTGAATTGCTCTCGTTACATCAATAACCTCAACAGTATCCAAAAAGGTTGCCCATTGAACTGAAGACCATTGTCTAAAAAAATTAGCAACTGTAATAGTAGGCACTCCAGCATTCAATGCCACATTTGTAATTGTTGTAAAAGCACTCACAATTTGGTCTTGACGCTGATTAACTAATCCCGCTGTTGCTCTCAAACGAAAGTTCATCTTGAGAACTGAATCTGCAACTAGGTTCATTTGTGTTAATGTTTGATTTGTCCAACCGCCAGTTAAAACTAATGTTTGAGTAGGAGTTGCTATGTTTGCATCAAAGAACGAAGTAATTTGGTCAGCATAAATAGTGAGAGAAGGAGGTCGCATTATCGTCGGCACGTCCGCATTAGTCGGAACCAATGTATTTGTCGGAAGATTTGTGCCGTTCTGTGTCATCTGTCCATTAGAGTTTTGTGCGGTCAAAGATGTATAGGGATTTACGGCAAGAGAATATGTTAAACCACCAACACCAACATCTTGCTCATTAGGGCAATTAATCGTATCCACGCATGTAATCGCTTGAAGAAGCGGTTTGCGATCCTCGAGTTCCAGCCATATTTTCAATCCCATCAGTGCTGGATCATTCAAATACACATTTTTATTTCGGAAAAAACCAAATAATTTCTTCAATGGAATATGCACTTCAATCGGCAACTGACCACCCGTCGCAATTGCGTCAGGAAGAATATTCGCAAAATATGCACCTAAAGATTGCGGCACTCCAAAAACAACCGAACTATTGGAAGTCAGCGAACTTGATCCTACACTCTCAAAATCAGAATAAATTTGATTCAAACATTCGCTTAACACATTTTGAAAATTCGTTTCTTCTAAAAGTTGCATATTACCAGTAAAAAGACGGCATAATTTCACTAAACACATCGGCGAATAAGTATTTCCATTTTGACCAAATGACACATACGTATTCTTTTCAGCTAAATCAATTAATTCCTGTTTAGTATATTGAACTCCACTTTGATGCGTCAGATACATTCGCAATGCCAAATACGATTCACTTAAATCGGAAGATAAATCATCGGGCATTATGGTATACTGCAATCTGTTGTACCGAGGGGAATACGTTGCATCGACATCCGAGCGGAGCTTAACTGTTCTAACAAAGTTAGCAGGGTTATAAATGGACGTAGGAACTGTTGGTGCTTGAGCCATTCTATACTATATACTTTTAAAAATATTTTTTCAAAAGTATATTTTTAAAAGTATTTTAATTTAAATACTAAAATATTCCTTGCTGATGTTGGAAACTTACAACTTGACTAGGTGGGGGTGGCGGTGCTTGGTCGTGTCTTCCTCCGAATATATCCACTAATGCAGTTATTCCAGCTGCTAAACCAATTCCGATGTCAATTACTTCTCCTGCTGCAGGTAAAGCTGATGCTGCCGCTGCCGCTTCGCCCTCACCAGCTAATGCTGCACCTGCTTCTCCTGCTGCCGCTCCTGCTACTTCTCCAGCTGCCTCTCCTACTTTTGATGCTCCACTTACCACATTTTCTACTGCTTTTTGTGCTTCTGCTGCTGTATCCGCTAATTTTTGCGTTGCTTCAGTTCCTGTTTGTTTAAATGCTTCTATACCTTGTTGAACTAATCCTTGACCACTTCTCGAGGCTGCTGTAATATTTATTCCTGCTCCGACTTTATCTCCTGCGGTTTGCAATTGTCCTTTTGCTGCTCCAACTATTGATGAGATTCCGCCAGCTACGCCTAATCCCTCACCCGCTACTGATACTAATGAACCTAATCTTGAACCTATGGTACTTGCTTCAGCTGCTGTTTGTTGAAATGCTGGTTGTAATTCAGATAAAGTTTGTCTATAGGGTGCTGTTTCTCTCTGTAATGTTTCTTGAAATTGATTTACCATTTGTTCTCTTCCCGATTGAACTTTGGATAATTGCGAATCTAATCCATCTATTATTGATTGATGTTTTGCTACTAATGCTTCATCAACGGAAGATTGTCCTGTTCTAATTTGATTTCCTATTGACATTGAACCTCCACTTCTAAAACGATTTAAACTACTTGGTTCTTCCATCACTGCAACACCTTTTGTCAAATCACTTGCTCTCGATTGTAGGCGATCTTGTGCTTGTTTAACTATATCCAGCGACGCTTCTTTTTGTGCTTGTAATCTATTTATTTGTTCATCAGCTGCAGATAATTTTGCTTGATGTTGTTCGGTTAATTGTCTAGATTTTTGCTCTAATGCTGCTGTTGCCTCTCTCGCTCTACCAGCTAATACATCTTTTGCTGCCGTTACTTTTTTAAGTTGCTGTTCTAATCCAATATTTCTCGCAAATGTATCACTACTTGCTTTTAATCTCGCTACTCCTTCAGGGGTTACTTCGCCTTTGGATACTAAATCATTTAATTGATTATATTGTGCTTTACTTGTTTCTGACAAGTTCGCAATATCTGATGGACTATATGCTTTTAAAGTTTCACTATATTTTTGATGTAATCCACGCAATGCCTCTTGTGATTGATTTGCTAAATCAGATTGTATGCCTTCTATGTTGCCTTTAATTGCTCCACCAAATTGTTCTACGCCACGATTAATATCACTTCTTAATTGAGTTGTAACTTGCTCCGCACGTTCACCTAATTGTCCTTTTAATTCGGCCGTTGCAGCTCTAACACCACCTTCTCCTTTACCTGCTTGAACTACAGCTTCTAGATTTAAACCATATTGTTTTGCAAATGGAGCAAGTTTTGCTGCCGCTGCTTCACCACCAACACCAACAATTTTACTCGCAATACCACCTATATCAAATGGTTCATCGGAAGGTTGAGTTAATTTTTGTAGTGTATCTGCTATTCCACCTTCTCTTGTGACTAGATTTCTTGCTTGAACTGCTGATTGATAAATCCTTTGCGATGCATGGTATACCTCTGCAAGTGAAAAAGGTAAAGCTGATATTGCTTGTTGAACTTGCTCTTTTCCCATCGCTTCGAGTTGTTTTTTTGTCGCTTGATACGATAGCGTTTCTGCTGACTCTTGATTATCAATTGTCAATGCATTTTGTAAATAATCTTGAAGGGAAGACATATTATATATACTTTAAGAAAAAGTATTTCAAGAGCAGTATTTTACTCTAACCAAACAATATCATTAGGTAAATCCATTTTATAACAATAATAAAAGCAATCAAAATTACAAGCATTTTTATTAGATTCGGGTATTTTACCATCTACTTTTTTTATGAAATGTATTCTCTTGCGTGGAATGATAATCTGCAAATGTTTATCTTTCCATTGACGAAAATAAGATGTACATATCTTGGAACATGGAAGAATAAGTATAAAGGGTTTATTTAATGTCATTAAGCGTTGCATTATTTCTTTTACTTTTGAAAATGGCGGATTGCTGACAATAACCTCTCCCAAATCATTTTCAAAGAAATCCACTTGTTCGTGTATGACATTAAATCCTAATTCTTTTAAATAATTTCCACTCTTACTATCTCCATAGAATGGCTCCCAAATAACTTTATCTTTTGGTATATATTTTTTAATATCTTCCCAAGCGTGTTTAGGTGTCATATAGTCATCGTGTTTTAAAAAAGTTTTTGTATGAAATACCGCCATTATATATACTTTAAGAAAAAGTATTTCAAGAGCAGTCTTTGATTAAATGTGTAAAATTGTGATGCATTGTCATACGATCCATATTCAAATAAATAAAATTATATTTTTCTTTTGTATATTTTTCAGCTAATTCTATAAAATCAGTGCAGAAGTTTTGTCCGTACTCCTCGTCAATCTTTTCTAATTCTCGTTTGCTATTCAGATGAAAAAAAATCACTACATTTGCACAATTTCTAATCAATAAAGGTATTGCTCTAAATGACTGACTTACTACTGAAATTGAAATAGATACGTGGCGTGAACGTGTTGCTAAAACTTGAACTGGTTTTAACATACTTACACAATCATCGAGTATGACCCAAATTCTTTTTAGAGGTTCTTCTTCTTTTTCTAATTTTTTTTGCGATTTAATTAGTTCAGAAAGTAAAGTATCTAAATTTTGAATATCTTCTATCTCGCTAATCTGTATAAGATTTTCTTTTTTCGGCAATAATTCTTTACAAGTATTATCTAGCATTTGTGAAGGTGAACAATAAAATATTTCATCAAAATAATCATCAGGATACAATCGAAAGATTTTATTGATGAGGTATGACGTCTTGCCCCCACGTGGAGGGGCAATAATGCACTCAAGCCACGCATGGCGAGGCAATATAGGGTCTAAATTCTTATCTAATTTATGGATTGTATTTTTAACATCTTTTACTTTTAGTATCTCCAAGTGCGCCTTTGACATATTATTATATTACAATCATAAAATAATAATATTATTTTTTTTTCTGTGTCTTCTTTTTTTCAAAAAAATCATAACTTGGTTTATTCTTTCGTTGCTTTTTTTTTAATTCTTCTTTTATCTCGTGAATTGTTAATTCGGGTTGTAAATGTTTCATTTTATCTCTCAT
>Ga0304730_1002876_pt1 | contig 11950 bp, 8 predicted proteins | sample M_130628_MF_Meta_FD_190474 | JGI IMG/M metagenome (GOLD analysis project Ga0304730, IMG submission 190474) | Freshwater microbial communities from Lake Montjoie, Canada to study carbon cycling - M_130628_MF_MetaG (v2) (version 2) | ecosystem: Environmental > Aquatic > Freshwater > Lake | place...
GGTGTTGCAGCGGCACGCGGTCGCCTACTTCACGGTCTGCGGCCGGAAGATCGGCCTGCTGGGACTGCATCTGAAGAGCAATCCCTCCGATGTTGGCAGCAACGCGCAGCGCTCGGCCGAGACGGCGATCGCCCGCGAAATCGTCCGCCGGGAGATCGTCGCCCGCGGCTACTCGCCGATCGTGCTTGGCGACATCAACGACTACGACCCCGACGTTCCGATGGCGGACGCCGGCCGTCGGACCCGCACGACCGTGCTGCACGACCTCAAGGATTATGACGACGCTGTTGCGGGTGACGAACTCGTCAACGCAGCGCAGTTCATCCCGCGGGTGGCCGATCGCTACACGTCGCACTGGGATTTCAACGAGAATGGCGCCGCGGATAGTGATGACGTGTTCACGATGATCGACCACGTGCTCGTGAACCGCGACCTGGTTCCGGCGATCACCCGGGCCTTCATCTGCCACGCGATCGATCTCGACATCTCAGACCATTTCCCTGTCGTCGTTGATTTCGATCTCGGCAAACTGCCGTCCGAGTGAGCCGAGGGTCGGAGACCCGCCAATCTCTACGCCTGCAGTTCTTCTCGCACGCGCTCGAGCAGTTTCTTGGTGGCCAGAATTCCCTCCGCCTCGGGCACCGCGTTGCCCTCATACTCGATGCCGACCCAGCCACGGTAGCCGGCGGCCACGACCAGTTGCAGCATCCGACGGTAGTCGGTGCGCACCTCGTTGCCATCGGCGTCGAACTCATGGCTCTTGGCGCTGACGGCCTTCGCGAACGGGAGCAGTTCTTCCACGCCGCGGTAGCGATCATAGTCGTGGAAGTTGCCGAAGTCGGGCAGTGTGCCGCAGTTCGGTTTGTTCACGAGTCGGATCACCCCCGACAGCCACTCGCCGTTGCTCGACAGGCCGCCGTGATTTTCCACGAGCACCGCCATGTCCATCTGGGAGGCATAGTTCGACAGCCGCGCCAAGCCATCAGCTGTCAACTTCTGCTGTTCCTCGGGCGTACCCTTGCTCGCTGCATTCACCCGGATCGAGTGGCAGCCGAGCCGCTTGGCGGCCTCGACCCATGGAAAGTGGTTTTCGATTGTTTTGCTGCGGGCCGTGTTGTCGGGATCACCGAGATTTCCGAGCCCGTCGCACATGATCAGGACATTCGTCACACCGTGATCTTCCGCGCGCTTGGCGAGGTCGGCGAGGTAGGCCGCGTCCTTCGCCTTGTCCTTGAAGAACTGGTTGACGTATTCGACGGCAGCGATGCCGAACTGTTCCTTCGCAGCCCGAGGGAAGTCGAGGTTGTCGAGTTTGCCGGCGAAGATCGTGCGATGCAGCGACCATTCCGCCAGCGAAATGCCGAAAAGAGGGGCTGGGATCGGGGCGTCGACGGCCCACGCCTGTGAGCTGGCGACCGCTGCAGAAATCGCGGACAGGAATCCGCGACGAGTCCATCCACGTCGGTTCACGGTGGCGGTGTGCTGATGAGAGGCGGCGGAGTTTGGCATGGGTGCACCCTTGCCGGAAGAGTACCAGACGCCGATACCGCGACACCATGCCGCACGGCCGCCATGGGAAAACCCCCCGACATCCTCGTCGCCGGCGTCAGTTGTTTTGCTCGTCCTGCAGGTATTCGCGGGTGCGGTAGGTCCACATCACCGGCAGCAACAGCACGGTGGCCGCGGCCATGCAGCCGCAGAAAAACCAGTAATAGGCCGCCCCCGACAGCATGGAATTGCCGGCCGCATCCTGGGAGAGGGTGTTGACCAGTGCCGTGAACAGGTTGCCCAGCGAGACGCTCAGCAGATACAGACTCATGATCAGCGACTTCATCTGTGGCGGGGCCTGTGTGTAGCTGAATTCGAGGCAGGTGATGGAGACGAGGATCTCGGCGGCGGTGATCACGACGTAGGCCAGCAGCTGCCAGCCCACGGAGGGCCAGCTGGCGGCCAAGCGGGTGCCGTCACCGGTGATCGCGATGCCGGCCCCGACCATCGCCTCGATGCGGGCATCGGTCGCATCGCGGACGGGTTCATTGTTCTGGAAGGTGTCGGCCAGCGCATTGAGGCCCGCGTCTCGCATGGCGGCCTCGGTCGCCCCGCGGTCCACGCCGTCGTCGGCGACGACAGCCGCCACCACACCGCGAAATCGGTCTGCTTCATCGTCGATCAGCCGCTGGGCGTGCGCCGTGATCGCGAAGGCGAGAATCGTCAGCAGGAAGCCGACGAGAATCTTGCGAAGCGGCGTGAGCGGAATGAACCGCGAGATGCCGGGATAGACCACGAGACTGAAGAGCGGGATGAACGCGAGCACCAGCAGCGGGTTGATCGCCTGGATCTGGCTCTCCAGCCACTCGACACCGAGAAACCGTCGATCCATCCGCTGCGCCTGCTGCACCCAGGCGCCGCCAGACTGGTCGTAGAGCGACCAGAATACGGCCACCAGAAGATAGAGCGGCACCAGTTTGAAAATGGCGGCCCGGCCCTCCGGGCCGAAGGTCTCCGCGAAGTAGCGCGGGCCCCGCGGCGGCACGTGGATGAATCTGTGCCGCCCCAGCCAGAAGACGAGCGTGGCGAGCGCCATCAGGATGCCGGGCACGCCGAAGGCCCAGCCTGCGCCGTATTGCCGCAGCAGCCACGGCGTGAGGAGAGTCGAGAAGAACGAGCCGAAGTTGATGGCGAAATAGAACCAGCCGAAGACCCGCTCCAGGAGGTGGCGGTTTGAGTGACCAAACTGGTCGCCCACGTGCGCCGACACGCAGGGCTTGATGCCGCCGGAACCGATCGCGACGAGGGCCAGACCGGCCAGCAGCCAGCCCCGTGGTTCGAGCGTGGCCGCGAGCAACGGCTGCGGCAGATCCATGAGGGCGAGGCAGAGGTGTCCGAGGCAGTAGACGACCGAGAGCAGCAGGATCGTCAGGTATTTTCCCAGGAAGGCGTCGGCCACGATGCCGCCGATGATCGGGAAAAAGTAGGCGCTGGCCACGAAGAGGTGCATCCATTCCCGCGACTCCGGCTCCGTCATGAAGTCGGGGCCGCCCGCCGTGGAGTGCAAAAACTGTGTCATGAACACGACGAGAATCGTCTTCATGCCGTAGAACGAAAACCGTTCCGCCGCCTCGTTGCCGACGATGTAGGGGATGCCTGGCGGCATGCCGGTGGTGGCGGATGGCTGCGTGGCAAACCCGGTCTGGTTGGCGGTCGTGCTGGTCATGTCTGTCTCACGGGCCCACGCGGGGCAGGTTGGCAGCGTGGCCAGAACGGCTGACTGCCCTGCAGAATGTGGCACATCCGCCGTCTCTGGTGCAAACGCCGCATTCAGCGGACACTTGTGACTCTATGGAATCGAAACCCAATCAGCCGAACCATCACGGCGAGCCCGCGGCTCTCCAGCAGGCGGGGGTGCTCGTCATCACGGTCGATCGGCTGCCGGCCTGGATGCTGGCCGCCTACGGCGCCACCTGGGTGTCGACGCCGGCCCTCGACAGCCTCGCGGCGCGGGGCGTTGTGTTCGATCGCGTGATTGCGACGTCGCCCGCTCCCGATCAGACGATCCACGATCTGGTCGACCAACTCTTTTCCGTTGCAGGTGGCTGGCAGACCGCGGTTGTGACCGACGATCCTGTCGTGGCGGCTGACATGGCTGCTGCCCCTGGCGCTGGGCCTGCGGTCAGCATTCGGTTGGTCGAGGCGGCGGCCAAGACGAAGGTCGAGGAAGACGATGCGCAGACCAACATCGCCCGGCTTGTCGATGCCGCGATCGACACGCTCGCGGTGCGGCAGCACCGGCTGGTCTGGTGCCACGTCGGCAGTCTCGGCGTGGCCTGGGATGCCCCTGAGAGATATCGCGATCGTTACATCGACCCGGATGATCCGCCGCCGCAGAGCGGGGCCAGCGTGCCGGGGTTTGCGGTCGATGCCGACACTGATCCCGATCGTGTCGTGGGAGTGCGACAGGTATTTGCCGGACAGGTGACCTTGCTCGACAGCCAACTCGCCCGATTGTTTGCAGCGACGCGGAAGGGAGTGGCGAACGCCAGCGACTGGACGGTGGTCGTCGTCGGCGTCCGTGGCCTGCCGCTTGGGCTCCATGGCTGGGTCGGCGTGGGGGGACCAGAACTACCGTATGGCGAACTGATCCATCTGCCGGCGATCGTCGTCGATGCGGCTGGGAGGATGGCTGCCCAGCGGTACGGCGGGCTGGTCGTGCCTGCCGATCTGGGGCGGACGCTTCGCGATTGGATAGCCGAGGCGGCTGGATCGCAGCCGCACGCATCGGCTGCCGATCCGCTGACGCCTTGGCAGGGCAGAAGCCTGGCGGGACTGTTCGAGAACTGGTCGGTGCCGGTTCGTGACCGGGTGGTCGTGGCGGGGCCCGATGGTGCTGCGATCGTCCTGCCGGCGTGGCATTGCCTGCTAGCCGCCGGTCCTGTGGAGCCCGGCCTGAACCCCGAGCCGCAGCGGACCCACGAACAATCTGTCCGCCTCTTTGCCAAGCCGGACGATTTCTTTGAACTGGCCGATGTCGCCAACCGCTGCTCAGACGTCGCTGGGCCGCTCGGCGAGTTGTTGGAACGTGCCATCGCTGGTGAGGAGAGGGCCGTCTGGGGGGCGTCGCTACCCGATGCTGCGAGCGGATAACGCCATGAAAACTTGCGTTTTTCGCCGATAAAACCCGCTTGGTGGCGCAGGTTGGCCCCCGCTACCATCCCCGGATGGTGCGCCCACTGCCACAATCCGTTTTGCGATCGCCCTGCCGCAGCCGCGGGCTGGTCTGGCTGCTGCTCGCCACGGTCGTGCTGTCGGCCAACTGGGAGATGGCGCCGGCGACCGCTCAGGATGCCGGACTCGTCGAACGCCCGGTCGCCATCCGTGTGACCTGGGGCGGCGGGAAGGCCCACGCCTGGTCGGGTTCGATCCGGGTGGTGCCGGCTGAGGCTGAGGCGAAGGCCGCTCCTCCTGACCTTCAGTGGCAGACGCTCTGTACCGAGCCCGATGCGGCCGCCACCGTCCACGCGGTTGGCAGCACGATCTTCGTGCACGAACCGAGCCGCCGCGGCGGCAATGGGATCGAGCTGGTGATTCCGCGCTGGCGAGGGGCGCGGATCGCCGTACGACTGGTGGCCGACGGAGACGAGCGGACTGCCTCGACATTCGAGGTCTCCGTCGCCGATCTGCTGGTGGAGGCCCAGCAGCAGCCGCTCGATCGTGACGGCAACCGCCTGGCCCTGAAGCCGGCACCCGGAGACGCGCTCCGTGTTGAATGCTCCGTGCCCGCAGCGGTCGCCGGAAGCTCACCTGTCCCCACGACGATGTTTCGCCCGGGAGAGATCGTCCGCGTCGCCGTCGATCCGCTCCTGCCGAAGCGGTCGCCTGGATCAGGTGCGGTCGAGCTCCGCATGCGGCTCAAGGCTGCAGTCGACGCCGAGCCAACGGCCGCCCAATCACTGCTGCTGGTGGAGGCCGGCGGGGCGGCTGCCTTGTCGCCAGCTGAGCCACGGTTGCAGCGTTACGAACGGGTCCATTTCGACATCCCGCTATCGGCCCGCGAAGGGGTCTACGACATCGAACTCGAGGCTGTCGAGCGGGGCGGCCTGCGCTGGTCCCGGCCACTTGCCACGCGGACGGTGCAGGTGTTGGCCGTTTCCGACGTCGACCCCAACGTCACCGCAGCGGCATCCGACAACGGCTGGAAGGTGATCCACGAGCTCGATCCGGGCAGTCCACGGCTGCACGAACGGCTCCGCCGACTGCCGGGCGTTGGCAAATCCTATGTGCCGATGCCGGCCATGCCGATGCCCTCGATGTCCATGCCGTCGATGGCACTGCCCAACGTGCCCATGCCGAATGTGTCCATACCCAGCATGCCGATGCCGAAGCTGCCGATCCCAGCGGTGTCTCTGCCGTCGGTGTCGTCAGTGTCGTCGATGGTGCCCCGGCTGAGCGGTCTGCTGGCTGCGGGGCACTCCACAGTCGAGGTGCACGCCCTGGGGCCGATGCTGCGACTGCCACCGGCGCGATCGACTGATGAGCCAGCGTGGGAAGGTATCGTGATCGCCGGAGCGCAGCCGGGCCTGCCACATCTTGTGGAGGTGGAGTTTCCACGTGATCAGCGGGCGGTCGTGGGTGTGACCGTGCTGGAGGCCGACGCGGCAGAGGCGTCAGTCGAGGTCCGTTCGAGCGGCGGGTTCGAAGTGACTCCTCCCGTCGCCGCCGCCACTGGCACGGCACCGACAGAGCTCGGCCGACACAGTTTTGTGTTTTGGCCGACGACCCGGAATCCGCTGGTCGTGATCGCCAATCCATCGCGCCACGCCCCGGCCGTCTTCGGTCGGGTGCGCGTGTCAGCCGGTCCTTTGCGGCCGCCGGCCAAGGCAGCCGACAGCGCAGACCGCAGTCTCACCGCAGCGGCTGGTCGCGGCCGACGTGTGCATGCCTATGTGCCCACTCCCGACTTTTCCCAGTTCGGTGCCTTTGAGCGATCGGCCAGCGGTGCCGGTCGGCCGTTTGCGGACTGGAAAACGTTTCTCTCCGGGGCGTCGCATGCTGCGGAATGGTTTTCAGCGCAGGGGGCCGCGGGGGCGATGGTGGTCGTCTACGGCGAGGGCGCTGCCACTTGGCCGTCGCGGCTGACGCGGGGTGCGCCGCGTTGGGACAGTGGTGCCACGTCTGATGCAGGGCTCGATCCCATGCGCAAGGATTTGCTCGGCATGCTCTGCCGCCTCCACGCCCGCGAGGGGCTGCGGCTCCTGCCGGCGGTTTCGTTCGATGCACCGCTCCCGGCCGTCGAGGCGATGCTTGCTGTCGGCGGCTCGGAGGCAACCGGCATCGCCTCCGTGGGCCGCGATGGGAAGCCGCGGCAGATCCCAGGTGGCCGGGGCTATCACTACAACGTTCTCGATCCACGGGTCCAGCAGGCCGTGGAGGATGTCGTGCGAGAACTGGCGGGACGGCTCCAGGGTGCCGAGGCCGTCGATGGCTTGGCACTGGTGCTGCCGCACGATGGCTGGATGCATCTCCCCGGCACGGCCTGGGGGCTCGACGACGCCACCTTCTCCCGATTCCTCGCTGAGGTGGGTGGTCAGGAGCCGGCGACGGGTGGTGAGCGGTTTGCCCGGCGGGCGGCGCTCGTCGAAGGCCCGCTGCGGGAGCAGTGGCTGGAGTGGCGGGCGGAGTCGATGGCGCGGTTTCATTCCCGGCTGGCAGCTGTGTTGACAGAGCACGAGCCGCGGTGGAGCCTGCACCTGGTGCCCACGTCGCTCTTTGCCGAGGGAGAACTGGCGTCCCGCTTCCGTCCCTCCTTGGCCACAGAGCCTGCCGACGCTGATCTGCTGCGCGAGATTGGGCTTGTTCCCGCGCGAATCACCGCCGATCGGCGGATCGTGTTCGTGTCGCCGCACGTCCATGCTGCAGCAGACTCGCTGCTCGACCGCTGCATCGTGGATAATGCCAACCATTCGCTGCCCGTGGCCCGGGGCGTTGCCTGCGCGGCCCGCCGGGGAGTGATCGCGATCGAGCAGTCGCTCCCGTTGCCCATCGATCACATCGTGCCGCATGGACCGTTCGGCGGCGTGGCTGCAGCTGCTGACGTGGCGGCCATTCACGCGGTGGCCGAGGGGCCGGCGCGAGGCAGGTCTCTCGCGGAATCGCTCGTGACGTCGGATGTGGAGGTGGTGTTTGACATGGGGCTCCTCTACGGTCGTGTCGAGCCGACTTTCGATCGCTGCCTGCAGGCCTTCGCCGCGCTGCCTGCGGGCGGGCTCGAGCTGGCCGAGTCGCTGGCCGCACCACTCGTGGTCCGGAGCCGGCGTGACGAGGGGCGGACCATCGTGAGTGTCGCGAATGCGGGACCGGCCCCTTGTCGGGCCGGGCTTGCGCTCGCAGGCTCGCCTTCTGCGGTCGTGGACGCCGTCGATGGCACGCGGCTGCCGCTCGATCCATCGGGAGGTGCGACGGTGCCGCTGCGGCCGTGGGAGATTCGCACGCTTGTGCTCGATGGCGGTGTGTCGGTACGAGGATCGCGGGTGGAATTCGACGACGATGTGCGGGCTGCGATCGCCGCAAGGCTCGCCGACCTGAATCGCCGTCGTGCCGTGCTCGAGACACCGCGGCCACTCGACGTGCTCGACAATCCGGGGTTCGAGTTGGCCGGTCCGGGAGGCGCCGCCGCCGATGCGGGCGACCGTGCCCCGGGCGGCGGGGTGGGAGGCTGGGAGCTCGTGGAAGCGAGTCGCGGCAAGGTCAGCTTTGTGCCCGGGGTCAATGGTGCGGCTGGCCGCGGGATCGGCTTCTCTTCGGTGAACGGCCTGTCGACCGTGCGGAGCAATCCGTTTCCGCCACCCGCGACTGGCCGTGTGAGCGTGGCCGTGTGGCTTCGCATTGCCGAGGGGGATCCACAGCCGCCGCTACGACTGGCGCTCGAGGGCATGCATGAGGGCAGCGAGTATTACCGGTTTGCCCCGGTGGGCGGGCTGGCGGGCGGCAAACCGCTCACACCAGGCTGGTCGCAGTTTGTTCTCCAGGTCGACGACCTGCCGGCCCACGGTCTGGAGTCGTTGCGGGTGCGGTTCGACCTGTTGGGGCCTGGCACCGTGGAGATCGACGGCGTACGAGTCTTCGATCTTGCCTTCGACGAATCGCAACGAGTGCAACTATCGCGGCGGCTCTCGGTGATGGAACAGCGGCTGGTGGCCAACGATCTGGGCTCATGCCTCGTCGAACTCGACACGTATTGGCCGCGGTTCCTCACGGAATTCGTCACGGACGACGCGGTAGCCGCGATGGCAGTGGTGCGTGATGATGCTCTGCGAGGCACGGAAAGCCCGGCGCAGCCGGCCCCGCCCGCCGAACGATCGGGGAGCATGTTCGACCGGGTGCGACGCTGGTGGCAGTAATCTCGCATGCCCGATTGGATGAATCGTCAGGCAACGCGACCGATTTCAGTCACTGGATGTTCTGCTCGTCCAGGGGAATCCAGCCAGTGCTGCGGTACCAGCCCAACACCGTCGTCGAAAGAGACAACGTGTTTTGTCCGTTTGACGTCATGAGATGGCAGTACGTCTGCACATCGATGCTGTCACGAATGTACCGCGTATGCCCATCAGCGAAAGCCGCGTTCACACCACCTGAATGATTTGAAGACGGAAAACGATAGCCATCCGTCGACACGTTGATCACCTTCGGGGTGTTCGTTGGGGTCGGGGCAACGGTATCCGGAGTACGTTTGGTAGTGACAAATGGCAGCAAGAAAACGAGCGGAGATGCCTGATTTACTGGAGCCCATCCGGAACTGGAGTTGGTGTAATTGCGAAAACCAGTCGCCCCGGATGCAGCGTTGATGTTGGAATTGCCATTCCACTCCGGCTGAACGGGAACGCAGGCTCCGCAACGCTCGCTCAATAAAAGCGTGGTCGATGTGCCGTCGCCGCTTGAGATGTAGGCCAGATTTGTTCTCGTAGGCGAGTAAGTGCGAGTCGCCTCAGTGGAGGTGACGGCGTCAAGCAGCACGCCCTCCCCTTTCACTTGGTAGTAGTTGGACGATGAACGTGAGCCGCCCTCGCCCTCATCCTCGTCGTCGTCGTCGTCGTCGTCGTCGTCGTCGCCTTCGCGGTTGTTTACGGAAGAAGTTGTTCCTGCTGTTATGACCATTCGCTCGGTGCCACTCCCGGCGTTGCCCGCGTAGGCGATGGGATCACGCGGCGTTCCATCGCGAGGGGTCGTTGGGCACTGGAAAATCGAAATCGATGGGCTTGCGTCAGCAAGGTTGTACGTTTTTGCAGCCGCAAAAATCGTGGTGCTGCTAACAGCGGTTCCAGAGGACCAAATTTTGTAGAGATCGTTCCGCTCGACGTTTGGCAGCAGGGCGATTGGCCAACCCACCACTAATCCATTGCCATTTGCAGAGCCTGGAAGCCGGTTTCGCCAGCCAGGCAGCGTTCTTTTTTGGTCGTCGTGAAGAATGAACGCTTTTGCAAGCTGATTCAGGTTGTTTGAGCAGGTGTTACGTCGTCCCGACTCTCTCGCGCTCTGTACGGCAGGGAGAAGCAGTCCCATGAGCGCGCTGATGACCGCGATGACGACGAGCAGTTCTATGAGCGTGAAGCCAGCCAGCGTATCCTTCCGACTGGGGCGAAAAGCATGCGCGGGAGTCTCCGTTTTAAAAAACGGAGACGAGTTTGACTGCTGTTGCCCCCGAGCGTTGGTCACGCCGTTTGCATTGGCATTCATGCTCGTTCCTCGCAGCTTTCTTGCTGCCGACCTTGCCGTCGATCCTACCTCCGCAAAATCCCACGCCCACACCCTAAGTGGCCATTCAACTGCCTCGTAAGAGGGGTGGGGTTGCGAGATTGTTCGCTTGGAAACCGGCCGGTGTCGCGCCCTACAACAGGTCTTTTCAGAATTTCATAGGGCTTTTTATTCGCTCCTACGGAGGATACCACAAAAAGGTTCGTTTTGATCCGCGGCCGATTATTCACGGCCCAAGGTGTCCACGAAGCCGGATCAGTGAACGGCTGCCCGGCGCAGTCACCGAGCACCATCGACAAGGTGGCCTAGAGACGCGCGTGACCGGGGGTGGCGGTGCTCGCAGACGCTGCGTCAGCCCGGCGGCCAGCTCAGGGGGCGGCCGCCCAGCAGGTGGATGTGCAGGTGAGGCACCGTCTGGCCTCCGTCGCGGCCGCAATTGACGACGAGGCGGTAGCCATCCTCAAGCCCCAGCTTCTGCGCGAGCGACGACGCCACGCCCATCAAGTGGCCGATGAGCAGCGCGTCGGCTGCGGTCACCTCAGCCAGCGACGAGATCGCCCGCTTTGGAATCACGAGCAGGTGGACGGGAGCCTGCGGTGCCACGTCGTGAAAGGCGAGGCAGAGGTCGTCTTCGTGCTCGATGCGGGCTGGGATCTCGCGGCTGATGATCCGGGAGAAGATGGTCTCAGCCGGCGCTGTCATCGGTTGCTTCCGGAAGGGGCTGTCCCACGACCGATTCGGCCTGACGGGCGGCAGCGGTCTTGCGAATTCGCTTCCGTGGCGCCTTGGGCACGGCCCACTCTTTGGTGAGGTGCTCAAACACCTCGGGCGACTCGTAGCGGACGACGTTGCGGCCCTCAGGCATCGGACCGACGAGCGAGCGGAAAATCGGTGCTCCTCGCAGGGCAAGATCGGTGCTGCAGTCGTCGGTCCCGACCTGCAGGTGGGTGCGGAGGATCTGCTCGGGAGAGTCAAAGTCGCGGATGATGAGCTCACCGTCCGTGCCCCGGGTGACGATCCGCCATGTGTCTTTTTCCATTGTCATGCGCTCCTGACGGGGACGAACGGCCGGCCAAGGCGTTCGGAAGCCCGCGTGCCGTAGGGAGAAATCGGCAGGCTGCGGTCGCGTCTCAAGTGAGCCCGCAGATGGTTGTCGTGTCCGTCACGGAGGCGCCTCGCCAGCAAAGCGTGCCTTTCCGGCAGAAGCGTTGCAGGTGGACCTCGGCCGAAGTCGCGAGAAGCGCGAAATTCAAAATATGGGCCGGTGCAAAAGCCCGCGACGAACAGGAGCGGAGGGCATGGGATTCGAACCCACAACCCATTGCTGGGCATCTGATTTCGAGTCAGACCGCTGGCCAATTCGCTTACCCTCCGAATCAGCAGATTTTCAGTCTAACGTCCACTCGTGTCGACGGCCAGATGTCGTGGCTGTCGCGTCTAAAAAGCTGGATTGCGACGCCGGTCGCCACCGGGATCACCACCGCAACTCAGGCAAGAATCGGGGTGACCACCCTGCCGTGGACGTCGGTAAGGCGGTAGTCGCGGCCGGAATGCCGCCAGGTGAGACGGGTGTGGTCGAGACCGAGCAGGTGGAGGATCGTGGCATGAAAATCGTGCACATGCACCACGTCCTTCGCGACCTGGATGCCATGCTCGTCCGACTCCCCATAGGTGATTCCACCCTTCACACCCCCACCGGCCAGCC
>Ga0304730_1002877_pt1 | contig 11949 bp, 10 predicted proteins | sample M_130628_MF_Meta_FD_190474 | JGI IMG/M metagenome (GOLD analysis project Ga0304730, IMG submission 190474) | Freshwater microbial communities from Lake Montjoie, Canada to study carbon cycling - M_130628_MF_MetaG (v2) (version 2) | ecosystem: Environmental > Aquatic > Freshwater > Lake | place...
TATCACTGGGTATCTCAGAAGGCGATCGCATCGGAATCGTTGGAAGAAATGGCAGCGGCAAGAGCACGCTGATGAAAATTATGTCTGGCTTTGAATCACCAGATGCTGGACGCGTAACTAAATCAAATGACACAAATATTGGCTTACTCTCGCAAGTAGATAACGCACCAGCCGATGCAACTGTGCGAGATGTTGTACTCGGCAACAAACCAACGCACGAATGGGCAAGTGATTCTGGAATCCGCGAAGTATTTATAGGTTTATTTGGTGGCTTTGATGATCACTTATTTGAAAGAAAATTCGGAACACTTTCCGGCGGAGAACGCAGACGCGTGGGACTTGCACGGTTATTAATCGATAATCTTGATTTAATTTTGCTAGACGAACCAACGAACCACCTCGATGTCGAAGGTGTTGCCTGGCTGGCAAATCATTTACTCTCACGCAAATCTTTAGCGCTCGCGGTGATTACTCACGATCGTTGGTTTTTGGATGCGGTCACAGAGCGCACGTGGGAAGTTGTTGGTGGAAACGTTGAAGAGTATGACGGGGGATATTCCGCGTTTGTTTTGGCTAAAGCAGAGCGCGCTCGCCAAGCAAATGCAATGGATACCCGTCGCAATAACTTAATTCGTAAAGAGTTAGCCTGGCTACGTCGAGGTGCACCTGCTCGAACAACTAAACCAAAGTTTCGAGTCGATGCTGCAAATGAATTGATTTCGGCCGAACCAGCACCACGTGATCAAGGCGAACTACTTAAATTTGCTCGCAACCGTTTAGGTAACACAGTTTACGAATCACACCATGTGCAGTTGCGTGCTGGTGAAAAACTATTACTCGATGATCTTTATTGGAACATTGGCCCAGGAGATCGCATCGGAATCGTTGGCATTAACGGTGCTGGTAAAACAACTTTGATGAGAATGTTGACCGGTGAATTGCAACCTAATGCTGGCAAATTTGTTACAGGCGTAACGGTTAAAGCAGCATTTCTTACACAGCACTTACACGAATTAGATCCAACGTGGCGAGTACTTGAAGCAGTAGAAAAGATTGCTAATCATGTAGAACTTGGAAATGGAAAATCACTATCGGCATCACAATTATGTGAACGATTGGGATTTGATCGCGATTTACAGTGGACACCGATTCGTGATCTTTCAGGCGGAGAAAAGCGTCGATTGCAGCTCACGCGTTTGTTAATGGATAGCCCTAATGTTTTATTGCTCGACGAACCAACAAATGATTTTGATATCGAAACGCTGACCGAGTTGGAAGACTTATTAGATAGCTATGGCGGCACGTTAATTGTTGTTTCTCACGATAGATATTTTCTTGAACGAGTCTGTGATCGCTTTGTTGGATTGCTCGGCGATGGTGCGCTCCGTGATTTACCGCGCGGTGTCGATCAATACCTCGAACAACGTCGCGATGCTTTATCTAATAACAAATCAACTTCAACGAATAAAGGAACTTCCAGCGCTGCCGAACAGAGACAGCTCAAAAAAGATGTTGCACGCCTTGAAAAACAATTGGTGAAATTAGATGAACAAATAAACGCCCTAGTAGAAGAACAGAGCACGGCAGCATTTGATGCCGAGCGACTCATCGAAATCACCGCGAAACTCGAAGAATTGCGCCACGATAAGAACACGAAAGAAGAAGAGTGGCTCTTTGCCACGACTGCGCTAGATAATTGAGTAAAATTTCGTCCATGAATAAAGTCGTACACGCAATCGAAGTCCTCCTCTTCCGTGCTCGTTGGTTATTGGCCCCTCTTTATATTGGCCTCGTCGGAACACTTGTATTGCTTGCCTACCGATTTGTTATTGAATTCATTCACCTTGCACAACACATTGGTGAATCAGATGCCAGCACTTTCACTTTAGATTTATTGGCACTTCTTGATCTCACGCTTCTTGCAAACTTAATTCTCATGGTGATTTTTGCTGGATATGAAAACTTCGTCTCTCGCATTGATGCTGCTGCAGATTCGAGTGATCGACCACACTGGATGGGGACAATCGACTTCAGTGGGCTGAAGATCAAACTCATTGGTTCACTCGTAGCAATCTCTGTGATCGAACTACTTAAAGACTTTATTGAGCTATCTGGTCAAGCTGAAGTTGGCGAAGGCACAATTTGGCGAATCGTTATTCACTTAACATTCGTAGCATCTGGAGTTCTCTTTGCGCTGATGGATTGGATTGCAGATAAGCGGGAGTTCCACGGTACGCATTCATAATGCGTTTAGATCTCCTTGCAGCACTCTCCGGAATCCTTATCTCGCTTCAAGCACGAGCAAATGGCGAGCTATCTCTTCGCTTAAATAATGGATTACAGGCTGCATTCATCTCCTTTAGTTCCGGCTTGTTGATCATTGCCATCATTTCTATCTTTAGTCCAACAATTAAGAATGGCGCAAAGCGATTGCGGGCAGCCGTTGCTGCAAAAGAAATTGCGCCGTGGACACTCTTTGCTGGCGCACTCGGTGGGGCATTCGTTGCCGTGCAAACACAAATTGTTCCGCTAATTGGTGTTGCTATTTATTCAGTGGCATCAATTGCAGGACAGGGCGCTACTTCACTCATTGTTGATCGAATTGGATTAACCGGCGGTGGCAAGAAACCTATTAGCCCACGCCGCATTGCCGCAGCCGTTGTAACCGTGCTGGCGGTTTTAGTCTCGGTTCTAGATCGCATCGACGCTAAAGATTTATCAATAATTGCAGTGGTATTAGCTGGCGTAGCGGGTGCGATTGTTGGTGTGCAGCGAGCAATGAATGGTCTTATCAACGAACACTCCAAACAGAGTTTTACAACATCACTTCTTAACTTCATCATGGGCTCTAGCGTTTTAGGTATTGCCTTATTAGTAGCCGTTGCAATTGGAAAAGTTGAATTCGTTGCACTTCCACAAGGACCTTGGTGGATATATATGGGCGGAACTATCGGAGTTATTTATATTGCCTTCACTTCAACAATTGTTCAGCACCTAGGCGTTTTAACATTTACTTTATTTAGTACTGGCGGACAACTAGTCGGCGCGCTATTAATTGATATTTATTCACCAACAGAAGGCGTGAGCGTTTCTGCTTACCTAGTCAGCGGAATTGTTATGACTTTTCTAGGGGTTCTTGTCGGCGGCGTAAATAGTTCCAAACCATTGAAACGATAGAAGCAGTAATAAAGAAGGCAGCAATTGCATAACTAGAACTCTTTACCCACGGCAGCGTTGCTGCATAGAAACCCGCAAGTGTTATTCCAACTCCCCATAAGAGCGCACCAAGTGCGTTAGCTGAAAGAAATTGGTAGTAATTCATTCGTGATGCACCAGCAATAGGTGGAACGAAGGTACGAATCCACGGAAAGAACCGAGCGGTGACAACTGCCCACCAACCAGTTTGTTCATAGAAACGATCTGCACGCGCAATCATGGATTGAATCCACTTTGAATCGCGTTTTTCTAAGTACGGGCGTCCATATACGCGTCCGATAACAAAGCCCACTTGATCCCCAAAGAATGCAGCAAGGAAGATGACTGTTACAAGAATGACGATATTTATATTCCCATGTGCGGCGGCAACAAGGCCTGCGCTAAAGAGAATTGAATCTCCGGGTAAGAAAAAGCCGAGCAAAATGCCTGTTTCAACAAAGACGATTGCGCCAACAATGACGTAGAAGATAAATGGTGCAAGAGATGAAAGTTGAGAATCAAAGGAAGCAGCGAGCTCGATCACACCGATTTCCTTACAGCCGCCGCAACTGCAGTGACAACATACGGATCAAAGACGCTAGGAACAATAAAAGATGTATTGAGTTGTTCTGGTGACACACAATCTGCAATCGCAGTTGCCGCAGCCACCAATAACTCATCAGTGATCTTGTGTGCATTGGCGTCGAGCAAACCACGGAAGATTCCAGGGAAAGCCAGAACATTATTAATTTGATTTGGTTGATCGCTACGACCAGTTGCAACAACTGTTGCGTGCTTTCGAGCAAGGGCTGGATCAATTTCAGGATCTGGATTAGCAAGAGCGAAAACAATTGAGCCTTTAGCCATTGCAGCGATATCGGATTCGACCAAGATATTTGATGCACTCACGCCGATAAAAACATCTGCGCCAACAAGTGCCTCTGGCATCGAACCTTGGAAATTATCTTTATTGCTATGTTCGATAAACCATTGCTGCATCTGATCATCACTTTTCATTCCAGGATGAATGACGCCTTTGTGATTAAAGCCAATGATGTTCTTTGCGCCATCGAGTAATAACAAGCGCGCAACTGCATTACCGGCAGCGCCAACACCACTAAGAACGATTTTTACATCAGACAAGTTTTTCTTAACTAATTTCAATGAGTTACGAAGAGCTGCGAGCACAACAATTGCTGTTCCATGTTGGTCATCATGGAAAACAGGAATATCCAGCAATTCGCGCAGGCGTGCTTCAATTTCAAAACAACGCGGTGCAGAAATATCTTCTAAGTTGATGCCGCCATAGACAGGTGCGATGAGTTGCACTGTGCGAACAATTTCATCTACATCTTGTGTATCAAGACAGACTGGCCATGCATCAACATCTGCAAAGCGCTTAAAGAGTGCGGCTTTACCCTCCATCACAGGAAGCGCGGCCGCTGGTCCAATATTTCCAAGGCCCAGCACTGCAGAACCATCAGTGACAACAGCGACTGTATTGCGCTTAATAGTTAAGCGGCGCGCATCAGCTGGATCATCAACGATTGCTTGGCAGATACGAGCAACACCAGGTGTGTATGCGCGAGATAAATCATCGCGCGTTTTTAGAGGCACTTTGGAGTGCACTTCTAGCTTTCCACCTAAGTGCAATAAGAATGTACGGTCTGAAACCTTGCGAACTACTAAACCTTTATGCGCACGAATCGCAGTAGTAATTTGATCTGCGTGATCAGCATCAATAGTGTCACACGTAACATCAATAACAACTTTTTCTAAGAGCGATTCAACAACGTCGAGTGCAGTAATAGTTGCACCAGCATCTGTAATTGCAGAAGTAATAAGTGCAACAGGTTGTAATGAAGGCGAACCCTCAACACGAATTGTTATGCCATAGCCAGGACTTGTGGATGCCATTTATACGACACCGTACAAGCGATCGCCAGCATCTCCAAGACCAGGAACGATGTAACCGCGTTCATTTAACTTTTCATCAAGTGCGCCAGTAACAATTGTGATTGGAATTTTTGCATTAGCAAACGCTTTTTCCATTGTCGCAATTCCTTCAGGGGCTGCCAAGATACAAATTGCCGTGATCTCTGTTGCTCCGCGTTCGATTAGATAATTGAGTGCTGCAACTAAAGTTCCACCAGTTGCAAGCATTGGATCCAAAACGAAGCAGTGGCGACCAGAAAGATCATCTGGAAGACGATTGGCGTAAGTGCTAGCTTGCAAAGTTTTTTCATCTCGCACCATTCCGAGAAAACCAACTTCGGCATTTGGCACAAGGCGTGACATTCCTTCGAGCATTCCAAGACCTGCGCGCAAAATTGGCACAACGATCGGACGCGGAGATGCCATCTTGAGGCCTTCGGTCTCTGTCACCGGTGTTTTAATTTTTACTTTTACTGTCTGCACATCGCGTGTTGCTTCATATGCCAGAAGAGTTACGAGTTCTTCTACGAGATGTCTAAATGTTGGCGAATCAGTTCTTTCGTCACGCAAAACGGTCAATTTATGAGAAATCAGCGGGTGGTTGGCGACGTGAACTTTCATGTTCCCTAGCGTACAGGGCTTTTATTCTCCTGAAATGAGTGTAAGGATGCTCCTGTACTTTTCGGCTGTACTTTTCAACGGGGAAAGGTGAGATATGGAACAGATAAGTAACTCAGATCTCATTAACGATGTTGATATCGCCGTTGCCGCCTGGCATGAAGATGGTCGTTGGACGTTGGCTCTTCTTCCCGATGCACATGATCTTGCGCAAGTAATCGATCGACTTAAATCACAACAAACAAATGGTGGCGCAATTGCACTGATTGCAATTGACGAAGAGTTCTTTATGCTCATTCGCGTTCTCGGTTCGCACATCACAATGTTTTTAAGTGATGTCACATGCGCACTTGATTACGCAGCAGCCGCTGACTTCTTAGAGATTAATGACATTGATATGCCTGAAGATGAAGATGATCCATTTCCTGTTGGCTATCTAGATATTTTTGCCGACCTTGGCATGAACCACATGGAGATGGCGGCCCTCTGTGATGACGCCGAATTATTTCCTGACGAACAACTCGAAGCGATTGCAAGCCGTTTAGGTTTTGGCGATCAGTTTGCCGAGCTATTAGAACTGTGACATCAATTGAATTAATGCGCGAAGCAATTGCTGTTGCGCAACAGAGCCTTGCATCCAATGATGTTCCAGTCGGTGCACTCATTATTGATCCAGCAGGAAAAATAATTGCAACAGGCACAAACGAACGCGAAGCAAAATCAGATCCAACTGCTCACGCAGAAATCGTTGCCATGCGCAAAGCAGCAACGAATGGATGGCGTTTAGATAATCACACACTCGTTGTAACGCTCGAACCATGTGCGATGTGCGCCGGTGCTATTGCACAAGCACGCATATCTAAAGTGATCTTCGGTGCGTGGGATGAAAAGGCTGGTGCTGCAGGTTCAGTCTGGGATGTATTACGCGATCCGCGGGCTTTTCATCGCGTTGAAGTTGAATCAGGTGTTCTAGAAAAAGAGTGTGCGGCCTTGCTCAGCGAATTTTTTCGCTCAGGCCAGTAATTCATAGGATGGATTAAGAATCTTTAGCGCACCATTTTCTTCGCCAACCATTCCTTCTGCACGTAATTCAGTACCCACTTCAAGGCCTGCAATTTCGCGACGACCTAAGAATTGAAGTGTGATTCCACCGCTTTCATCCCATAATTCAATTTCAAGTACTGGCGCTGATCCGCTCGGCGCAGTTTTAATCGATGCCACCTTGCCTTGTACATGCGCACGTGTACGCCACTGCACAGCGCCAATTGGCGTCATATCTTCTGCGTAATGACTTATTGGTCCCGCAGCTGCCACAACTGGTGCTGCTTTAACAGGTGCCACGGTTGTTAACTTCTTCTCTTTGTTATGAACAACAAGAGGTGCACCGGACAAAATGCGCTCGACATCAAAAGGAACAATCGTTGCGACCACGCGTGGCAATTGCGAAATAGGAGACGCGATTGCTTCTGCAGTTCTATCGTGCAGTAAACGCCCTAAGAAGCGAGAGTAAGAACGACGAGGCAATAGCAACGTTAATTCAACATCTGCCTTTTCTGTCATCTTAATTGCGTAATCCACCGCAGCATTTGCCAGACGACGATCTGGACAATCTATAAGTTCTAGCGTCACATCATCTAGCGCATCGGATTTTGCCCACGCCTTTGCAATTTGATCTGCACGCAAATCATCGATGACAAAGTGAACAGCTTTTAATTCGCGTGGCTTCAATGAACGTGCATAACGAATGGCGCCCACTGTTGCGACATCGACGCTATCAACCAACACAGTCACATCGTGGCGAGCAATTGATGTTGCACGTTCTTGTTCGACCTTCACATCTAGTGCGCTCTGCTCTTGTGTGTACTGACGACGCAGGCGTAAGAAAGTAATAACAAGAATTGGCGCAGTAACCAAAACCAACCAAGCGCCTTCACTAAATTTAACTATAGAGAAAATAACCACAACGATCAGTGAGACGGCGCCAGATAATCCATTGATTGCCATCTTCCAACGCCATGCACCCTGGCGATGCACGTATGCGTGCTTTGTCATACCAAAGCCGGCCAATGTAAAGCCTGTAAATACACCGAGTGCGTAGAAGGCAACGAGATGTTCAACAGAGCCGGCAGTAATTAATACCAAGAAGATGCCGCCACCTGCGAGTAAGAGAATTCCGTTTGAGAAAGCTAAGCGGTGTCCGCGCTTTGTTAATTGACGTGGCAAATAACCATCTTTTGCGATGAAGTTAACAAGCAGTGGGAAAGCGCTATATGTGGTGTTTGCACCGGCAAACAAAATAAGCATCGTTGCGAACTGCACGAAGATAAACATCGCAGTACCAAATGCGCCATCGCCCATTGCAGCTTTAACAATCTGGGAAATAACAGTCGGTGTTCCACTTTCATACGGCATTGCATGGATTTTGTGCGCAAACCATGAAACACCTAAAACTAACAAACCGAGCAAAGTACTCATGATCACCAGCGTGCGACGAGCGTTTACATGCTCTGGTGTCTTAAAGAGTGCAACGCCATCAGATATTGCTTCAAGACCTGTTAGAGACGATCCACCATTTGCAAAAGCGCGGAGCAAAATAAATATTGCCGCAAATGTGAGCAATCCACTCGGTTCACCCATTGGTACAGCGCCAGGCAGATTTGTTTCAAGCATTGGCAGGGTGCCACTGAAGTGGCGATACAAACCGATTGCAAAGACGATAAACATAGATCCAACGAATAAGTACGTTGGCAGAGCAAATGCTTTTCCAGCTTCCTTCACACCGCGCAGATTTCCATACGTTAACAAAACAATGATTGCCAAGATCATCGGGATCTTCCACGGTTCAAGTTCGGGAAAAGTTGAGATGATCGCTGCAACACCAGCTGCTGATTGAATTGCAAGTGTCACGATGTAATCGAGCATCAAAGCAACGCCAGCGATCTGAGCAACTACTGGTCCAAAGTTTTCCCTGGAGACAATGTAGGCGCCACCAGTTTTTGTATACACATCGATTACGTTGCGATAAGACAAGGTAATAATTAAAAGAATAATCAAAACAATCGCCGTCATCGGCATCAAAATAGAAAACGCAGCAAGACCGAAAGCTGGCAACAACGCAATCAAAATCTGCTCGCTACCGTAGGCAGAGGATGAAATACAGTCGGAGGATAAAATTCCTAGCGCGTACTTTTTATCTAATCTCTGATGGCTCAAGGTGTGACGGTTAAGCGCGCCACCCAGTAAACGCCGCTTTATTTTGTAGGAAAGCGAATCTTTTAGGTGCGCATGGTCTTGCAAGGCAACCGGCTCCGGTGCCCCATCTGTCCACGACTTCGGCATAGTAGACTCATCTTATGCGTACAAAGATGTATATCGATGGTCAATGGGTTCATGGCATAACAACGATGCCTGTCACCGATCCAAGTGACGGTTCCGTTATTGCAGAAGTAGCCGTTGCCGGCCCCGAACAATGCGAAGCTGCCGTTGCAGCGGCTGACCGCGCCGCCGCCGATTGGGCAAAGACCGCACCACGTGTTCGCTCTGAAATCTTGCGCAAAGCATTTGAAATCATGGTTGCCGAAGCAGATGCAATTGCAACCATCGTCTCTAAAGAAAATGGCAAAGTACTCACCGATGCAAAAGGCGAAGTTATGTACGCCGCGGAATTCTTTCGTTGGTTTGCCGAAGAAGCAGTACGCGTACCCGGAGATTTTCGTAAGTCACCAAGTGGGGATAAGCGAATCCTTGTTACTCACCAACCAATTGGTGTCTCACTTCTAATCACTCCCTGGAACTTCCCAGCTGCAATGGCCACGCGCAAGATTGGCCCAGCAATTGCAGCGGGCTGCACAATGATTTTAAAACCAGCATCAGAAACTCCACTGACAGCGCTCGCAATCGTTGACATTATGGAACGCGCTGGTGTTCCTAAGGGAGTTATCAACGTCATCCTTCCTCAAAAGGTTGGCGAATCTATTTCAAAGATTTTGCATGATCCACGAGTAAAGAATTTGTCATTTACTGGATCCACAGAGGTTGGACGCGTTCTTATTCGCGAAGCAGCCGATCGCGTAATTCGTTGTTCTATGGAACTCGGTGGCAACGCACCCTTTGTTGTCTTTGACGATGCTGATATTCCTGCCGCAGTCGCTGGATTAATGCTGGCCAAGATGCGTAACGGAGGCGCTGCATGCACAGCCGCTAATCGTGTATATGTTCAAAAGAGTGTGGCTGATCAATTTACAAAAGAATTTACACAAGCAATGTCACAACTTAAAATGGGTAAAGGTACCGATGCTGGAATACAGCTCGGTGCAAGCGTTTCAATTAAAGAACGTAACAAGATTGCAGAACTAGTTGATGCCGCAGTAAAAGCTGGCGGAAAACTCCACACTGGTGGCACGACCCCTGCAGGTGATGGCGCTTTCTATCCTGCAACTGTTATTTCTGTTGATAAAACAAATGACATTCTCAATCACGAAGTCTTTGGCCCTGTTGCACCGATTGTTACTTTTGAAACAGACGCGGAAGCAATACAACTAGCGAACTCCACAGACTTTGGACTTATTAGTTATGTGTTTTCAAAAGATCTCACTCGAGCAATTCGCACAGCAGAGGCAATCGAATCAGGAATGGTCGCAATCAATAAAGGCGTTATCTCTGATCCAGCAGCACCATTTGGTGGAGTGAAGCAGAGCGGCCTAGGACGCGAAGGTGGATTCGATGGAATCCACGAGTTCCTCGAAACCAAATACATTGGTGTCGAGATTTAAACTATTTTTTTACTTTGTATCCCGCTGGGCACTTAGGGCTAATCGCAGTTTTCTTCACTGTCTTTTTGCCCTTAACGCATGTAATGGTTTTCTTAACAACTGGTTTGGCTGTTGGAGTCGGGGTGGCAGTCGGGGTTGGTGTTGGGGTAGCAACTGGCGTTGGGACTGCAACTGGCTGACCATCCTTAAGGATTTCAAAGCTGACAGGATATACATCTGAGGCAAGGTATGAAGAATTTGCAGCAGTTTGATAACTCAATCTACAACTGCCCCCCGATACAAGTTTCACAAAAAAACCGGTAATGATGCAAACCGTAGGTGTAGCAGTAGTTGGGATGACCCATCCTTGAGAAGAACTATAAACACGTCCCATGTCAATTAGTTTTCCTAAATCTTTGACATCTTGATTCGCAATTTTGTCAATTGATAAAATTGGCTTGATTCGTGCAGCCGTAATTACCACACTTTGGCTGATGCTTTTTGCTACATAGTCGGATGTTTTTGCAGTTGAAACATTAAATGAACATACGCCCTCACTGATGAAGGAGAGTGTTTTGCCGTTGGATGGACAAACAGCGGGAGAAAATGAATTTAATGAGAACGGGAGTGAAGGAACTCTCTGTTCAAAATATTTTGAAGAATCATAGGTTTCTCCCACCTTCCAAATAGGAGCAATGGCGGAATTAAATTTCATAGGTTCGTTAAAGGAAATTCCTTGTGCTGGATCGTGGCTAGGTCCAACAACAGTTTGGTAATCAAAATTCAAATCACCACCGGAACGAATCAATAAGCCACTTTCTGCGCCGAGAAGGCTCCTGACCTTTGAGCTTTCAATTGTTCCGGTTTCGTATTGGTAACCAGCTGCCGTATTGTTTTTAATTGCGTTGGCTGTCACCGAATAGACTCCAGCACTAATATCGCGAGGAACTGTCAGAGATCCTTTAAAAGTAACCTTTGTAGACTTTAAATCCGGATTTGATCGGTTTAAAACAATTGATAAATTATCATTTCGTGAATTTCTCAGCGTAACGGAAACTGGAGCATCATCAATCCCTGAAGGATGGGATACAACTAATTCAAAATTGACGGCAGTACTTGTTCCAGATAGATCAATTTCTAACGGGTTGAAGGTGAAAGACTCGACCACTGGTTTTTCATTTGCATTAGCTGCTGGCACAACAACAACCCCAGTCAGAAGCAAAACCGCTAAAAATAATGACTTGATCTTCATTTTTTATCTCCCTATTGGTATTGCCAAACCCTATTACTGCAAGTGCATGAAAGCACTGATTTTTCTGGCGGAGGATAGGGGATTTGAACCCCTGAAAGGTTGCCCTTTACACGCTTTCCAAGCGTGCGCACTCGGCCGCTATGCGAATCCTCCTGAGGAGAAGAACTCTATAGGTGCGCTAACTATGCTTAGACCAGA
>Ga0304730_1002878_pt1 | contig 11948 bp, 10 predicted proteins | sample M_130628_MF_Meta_FD_190474 | JGI IMG/M metagenome (GOLD analysis project Ga0304730, IMG submission 190474) | Freshwater microbial communities from Lake Montjoie, Canada to study carbon cycling - M_130628_MF_MetaG (v2) (version 2) | ecosystem: Environmental > Aquatic > Freshwater > Lake | place...
TGATTTGAAAAAGGCTAAGGCTCTTGAAATGGAAAATATGTTTCAGGGTGAACCACCTGAAGAAGTAGCAAAGAAGAGTGAGAAAGATCTTGAAGAGATAATCAGTAAGCGTTTAGCTTATCTTGATATTTTTAAGATATTAATGAGATATGGTGTATTTGCTACTGATTATAAAGATATTGCTGAACTAACCGATAATTTAGAGTCTAATTTAGAACTACAAGATGATATACGCGACTTATTGCTTAAGAAAGGTATAATAAAATCAAGTCTGACAAAGGAGGCTCTATTTTTAAATATAATCCTACCCAATCTGAAAATATTTCTAGACAGTAATAAAGGGATGACATACAAGGCTATGAAAAATTATGTTAATGATGATACAAAATATCCAGGTCAAACGGCAGAAGTTTTGGATTATATTAACAAACATCTTGCTCCAAAAGATATTGAACGCCAAAAGTATGGTGAGATTTATACCCCATTAAGACTTGTTGATGAGATGTTAGATAGTTTACCTGAAGGGGTTTGGTCAAATCCTAAGTTAAAATGGTTAGATCCTGCTAATGGAATGGGTAATTTTCCTATAAAGGTGTTTCTAAGATTATGTGAAGGTCTTAAGGGAGAAATAAAAGACCCGGCTAAACACATTGTTGAAAATATGTTATTTATGATTGATATAAATGGAAAGAACAATGAAATAGCCCGTAAGTTATTCAAAAAACTAGCTCCTAATGCAAAAGCGAATATTGAAAAGATAGACGCCAAAAGTGGTTTCCTTGTTAATAAATCCCTTGTATTTAATGGTAAGAAAGTGAATGACTTTGATATTATAATGGGCAATCCACCATATAACACCCCTAAAACAGAGACAGGGTCAAATGGTAATAACTTATGGACCAAATTTGTAATGAAATCATATTCTATTCTGAATAATAAGGGATATTTATTATTTGTACATCCTCCTGGGTGGAAAAAACCCTCAAGTAGAATTTTTAATCCTGAAAAAATTAAAGACGGTGATTTTACAGGAGATATTCAACAAGGACAAGTATGGCAGGTTTTAAAAGATTATGGTGTATTTAAATTTATATATACAAATGACCAAAAATCTAAAGCATTAGGGGAAGATTATATTGATCATTTCCCTTCTGTTGATTATTATGTATATCAAAAAGGTGGCGATAAATTAGGTTGTAATACAAAGAATATATTTTTAGGAAAGATAACAGAAACAAATGGTATAAAACTGAATTACAATCTTAATTATTTACCAAATTTATTAACAAAACAGACAATGGATATATTATATAAAATCACTACAAAAGAAGGTAATAAACCTGATTTTAAAGCAGGGTTTGACCCAAGGGGTTTCCATTCTAAAGATACAGGAAAAATAAAATATATATATCAGTCAGGAGCAAAAGGTCCTGTATATCAATTTTATAAAGAAATAATAGAAAATGTAAATATATCAAAAGTAGTTATTAATTATGGTGGTGGCATAGATGGATTTTATTGTAGTTATATTGATGAAGATGAAAAAATTGGAGTTTTACATATGACAATGTATTCTAAGGTTGATTCAGTAAAAGAAGGTAAAAGCCTTGAAAAATTCTTTAGTTCTGATATAGTTAAGTTTATATTTCTTATTACACAGTATATACCTCCACCAAATACAAAAAATGAACATCTTGTAGCAAACTCTATTACAATCCCACCTGAAGGAACAACAGACTATTACAAGTTTTTCGGCATTGAAGAACACAAGAAATATATTGAAGAAATATTAGCAGATTATGAAAAGTTTAAGGCTCCTAAGCGTCTAGCAAAAACAGAAAAAGCACCAAAAGCCAACAAAGGCGGCGCAAGCAGTCGCTACAATAAAACACGCAAAGCACTCCGTAAAGAAATCTGATAAAATTTGAACCAAACAAAATCCAAATCTCAAACAAAGTTATGAACAATACAAGTACAAATACAACTTCACTTACAGATAGCATTGTGAATAAACTTGAAAGTTTAGTCACAATGCCCATATATTATCTCGTAATTGCTGGCGCCGTTGTTCTCCTTGTCCTTCTCTTTACATGCTGCTGCTGTAAACAAACTGTTATAGTTGATCGAGTAAAAGAGGTTGAGGTGCCTGTGACAGTGCAAATGCCAGTACAAGAGCCAATTATTATTGGACGAGTAAATAAAGCCAAAGATATTGTGGGACGAAGGAGATATCATTCAAGTTCAGGTTCAGAAGTCTAAGTAGATCCAGCAACAACCTTAAACACACGCTTTTTTACTGTTGCGGCAGCAGGAACAGGACTAGGCGCTGTCTCTACAGTAACAAGACCCCGCAAAACAATCGCAGCCGCCTCTGCGGTTACGGAAAAGGATTCAAGCCTGTTCTTCTAGATCTCTTCGCAGATGAGTCTATAAAAATCTCAGACTAGTAACAGATGAAATTCCGCCAAGCGTGCGACGCAGCCGCTTCAAACTTCGGCGAAGAATCCTTCGCAGCAAAAATAAAAGAAGAAGATCCCCTGATGGTAAAGTATCTTCCACTCCTACAAAAAATCAACAAAGCCGGTTTTTTAACCACGAATAGCCAGGCAGGACATCGTTCAAAGGGCAAGCATTACCAAACAGGAAAACCGTATGAACTTACCGAGAGAGCCTATCTCGAAGGATTTATGCTAGAGGCAGATGCGGCGAAGTTCATTAAGGCGATGGGCATTCAAACAGATAAGAACGCCATTTTCCGCCCTGTCTGCGCATCAGAAACAGACTTGCCACCCGAGCTAGACATTCCTCTTACTATCGTGAAGAGAGGTTCAGAGATATCAGTTGAGACACATAGTACGGTTGGATTACCGAAGGAATGGTCAGATTCATTTAAGAAAATGGTACATCTGAACAAATCAGAGAAAGTTGTATTCATTTTCTGTTGGGATACGCACTGGGGTCGCGGCGCAGCAGGAAAAAATGGTCTTTTTACACAGGTTTTAGAGTGTCTATGATCCAGTCACAACCTTAAATACACGCTTTTTTACTGTTGTTGCGGCAGGAACAGGCGCTGTAGTAACAAGACCCCGCAAAACAGTCGCAACTGCCTCAATAAGCGGCGGCGGCACCGCATTTCCAATCTGTACAATCTGCTCCTTCTTATTCCCCAGTACCTTAAAATCAGCAGGAAATCCCTGAATCTGCTTCAGTTCATCCGGTAGAAGACAGCGAGCATACGCGGTCCCATCAGGCTTTCGCAGCCCAACTAAGAGACGCGGCTGATGATCATACGTACAAATAATTGTCTTCGACGGTGCGTCTAAGTCAATGATTTCAGAATGAATCGGACTGCCCCGCTTCGAGCACGTCAGCAGACTCTTATAGGTCTCCTCATTATAAACCACATTCGTCGCATTCGCCTTCAAGACAATAAACGGATGCGACTCTCCTGTCGGCTCTGCGTCCTGCGCAACAGGGAGCGCATAATTCGCGAAATCTGGCGGCACATTATCAGCAGGAATCTTGTGCGCACCTTCCATGGAATTTGTGACAAATGACCGCAGCTTCGGCATCTTTTTTGTCAGACCGACTGCGTGTACAGCTGTCCAGAAAGAGGCTGTGTCAAAGGTCTGCGATAAGCGCCAACCCACAAGCAAGAGACGCTTCCTCTTCTGCGGAACACCATAGTCAGTCGCCTCCAGCACCTTGTAAGTCAGATCATACCCAATCTGCTTGAATGCCGCAATAATCAGGCTCAAGACAGGCGGATCATCCTCCTTCGGACCACTCTTCATCGAGACCAACCCAGGTACATTCTCGCCAATGAAGAACTTCGGCTCCGTCAGCTTGACAACGCGCACAAACTGTGTATACATCTGGTTGCGCGGATCCGCTGCCTTCCGATTTCCTGCGCGAGAGAACCCCTGACACGGGAACCCAGCGAAGACAAGATCCGTCTTTCCCTTGTAAGGCTCAAACGTGGCGTCAGGGACCTTTGTAATATCCGGTGAATTACCTTGAAGAAGAACCGAGTGAGGAAAATTCTCCATATGCGTATTAATTGCTATCTGCCGAAATTCATTGAAAGCGCCGACTGTGTATCCAGCGCGCCCCATACCAAGTGTATCACCACCACATCCCGAAAATAATGAAATTGCGGACAAAGGAGTAGGAACAGACATTTCTAACCGGGGAGTGCAGTTTAAAGTGCAGTCAATTTTCATGCAGTCCGCAATAAAATTGATTCGGGGCTCCTAACATAGGTATGTCACACAATGACAGATCTTAAGAGCACCGCGACAGCCGATACAATGAAACGTGAGGAGGCGCTTACACGTGTATTAAATGGCGAAGCTACAGATGAAGATAAGAAATGCTTTTCATGCTCCTCTTCTCATCTAGATGAACTTCGCAAACAGATGCCATCAGGCTACAAGGCAAAAACAGAGGGCGGTGGACTCGGTAATCATTACGATGGGACAATTGCGAACGAAGAAGGTACACAGAAACGCAATGAACTGAAGCATTCAGTAAACAAAAAGACACCTAGAGCGGAACTGGAGTGGCGCCCTTGGTTAGATGGCGTCGAATTTGCTCAAGGGCAATTAAAGTCGAAGAGTACCACAACATTTATTGGTGATTGCGGTCGCCCTCTGATGCGCGCATGGTTTACAGATCATGTAAAGCCGTTCGTTACTGAGCATTTTCCTGAACTTGCGGGGATCCAGGAAGAGAATTATTTCAACTGTGCGTCTGGACTACGTACCCCAACTAAAGAAAAAGATACTCTCGGTGAAAAACTAATTGAACATCTTCGTAGTAATTCAGCAAAACAGGAACTCTTGAGACAGCGCTTTGTACTCTTCGAGGAGACTTATCTTGACACACATCCACTTAACCACAAGGAATTTGAAGTCTATATTAAGGACCGCATTGAACAGAAGGACAATTGGATTTGTATTAATAAGGCTGGAGCACACTGGATTGAAGGATTCAATGTGAAGGGACTTAAATACAATGGAACAGTTGCGAAACCGAAGGGTGGAAAAATGTTCAGCTACACTCTGTCTCTACAGAAAAAGAGTGGAACTGAAGTAAAAGATGTACCGATTCTATTCAAACTACATTGGAAAAACGGGGGTCAAGCTGTGCAGAATCTGAATTTCCTTCTTGTCTAGTTCTTGCGACTCTTCTTATTCTTCTTATTTTTGCGTGTCTTTCTGTTTCTGTTTCTTCTACTGGATCCTCCCTTTACTGCGTTATTTGTAGCGGCATTTTGTGCGGCATTTTGTGCGGCATTTTGTGCGGCTTTAGCAGCAGCATTGGCAGCAGCTTTAGCTGCGGCATTCGCAGCGGCTTTAGCATTCTCAGCAGCTTTCCTTGCGCGAAAGTTTGCGCCGGTGCCGTATCTATATGTCATTTCCCTCTCGATTCCTGAAAGTGGGAATAAATCATTGTAGTTATATGCGCCTTGGATATTCGCAGCAGCTCTAGCTTTCGCATTAGCATTCGGGCTGACGCGACCATTGTTTGCGCTATTGTTTGCGCCATTGTTTGCTCCATTGCTAGTGGCTCCATTCGCAGAAACAGCTTGAGTCGTAGAATTCATTCTATTATAGACTAGAGATATGGTGTAAGAGGATCAAATATCGTCATTGTTCTCACAGTTCCATCATCGTTCACGCGATGCCGGAAAAGAATTAATTTGCATTCACGTGCTTTAAAAAATGTATTTTATTTCACCAGTTGCTGTTGTTAGGCAAAAGATATAGCCTGCCATACTACACATAACTCAACATAATTTACAATTACATTGAGTCAACCATAATCGCATCCGTCAACGGTACCGTGCTCGGATTGATCATTTTGTCACCGTCCACATAAATGAGCGCCTTGTTAAAGCTACCATATGTAGCTGTATCAAATGACTTATATCCCTCAGGAAAGTAATTCGTGCTGTGCTCGTGACGAATACGCGTCGACACATCCAGAATAGCCAGCGTGTATGCACTTACATTCTCGCTCATTAGAATACGCGTATCGGTATGGTAATTTGCCATCAAAGGAAACTTGAACTGATGCCACTCCTCATTCTTTACATCAAATTCATCAATGATCTGGCAATTCTCCTTCTTTCGGTCACAATGACGGACGTAGACGAAGGCATTTGTTCCATCACGTGTGTAACACTTGATGCCGACAACGAGCGGCTTCATCTCAGTCCAAGCAGTGTGACCGAACTTGCGCACAGTCTTATCAAGACCTAGTTCAAGGCGAAACTCATAGTCATCAAATGTATTGATCTTTGTCTTTACACAAAGATACTTAGGCAGGTGCTCCTTCAAAGGAAGATTTCTCTTGAGTACATCAAATTCGTTCATTCTATTTAGTTTCTACAAAACCTACATAGAATTTCAAATTTACATTTAATGTTTGCGATTTTTGCGTGTACGTCTACCGCCAAATCCAAAGAATCCCTTGGGTTTCGGGGCTAACGCCGCCTTCTTTGTTGCAGCATTTGCGAGAGCCTTAGCACTCGCCTGCTTTGCAGCCGCAGCCCTTGCAACCGCAGCCTTCTGTGCATCCTGCGCCTTAGCCGCGGCATTCGCCGCTACTTTCTGCGCCGCAGCCGCGGCATTCGCCGCCGCATCCGCTGCCTTCGCCTCCGCATTTGCCGTATCCTTCGCCGCCGCCGCCACCGCCGCCTCCTCCGCCGTCTTTTTCGTATTAAGTGAGTTATAATAAGTCATGAGCGGTTGATATATTTTTGAGTTAACATTACCATTTATCTGTTTCGGTCCATTCGCACCCTTAGCAGTCAGTGCAGCAGCCATTTTATAAGCAACTTGTTCTTTGGGAAACAACATATTGAATCCTTTTGAGTTTCGTTTCGTCATATTTGTTTTATAAAGAAGATCAATTGCTCTTTCTCCAGCATTGTTGGGAATATTCGGATTAAAGCCGGGAAATTCTACGATATGTAAAAGAACACTATTGCTTCCCTTTGATCTAGAGCGCGTAAGTAAATGTAAGACGGTGTCTCCATTTGAATCTTTTTCGTTTATATCAATCTTTCCCTTCAAATCATCTAAAATACTCTTAATTGTTGATACAACTGTATTCGCTTTGCTATTATTCATCGCTTTGTATTTCATAAGAGATGATACAGCCACGTGCATTAATGTTCCATTTTGTTTATCTCTTAGCATTCTTAAATCATTCATGCGACCTTTGAAACGCTGTAGTAAAGCATGAACACAGGGATGAGACGGAATCCCAGTTGCAGCGACTATAGCATTATTCAATGTCTTTTTATCTATTACAAGAGGTGCAAGAGACTCAACTGTTTTAGCATCTCCCTTTTGCGCCGCGTATAAGAGTGCGGCATTATTAGAAGAGTTCTTTGCAGTATTCCGTTTAATTGCCGTTCCGTACCGAAGTTTATTTATTAAACCGAGTTTGGCAGGGCTGGGCGCACTAGGGCTGGCGTTTGCAATCAAATAACCGGGACTTTCATCAACAACGGGACTGCTAGGGCTATTAACAACAGGGGCATAAGCAACGGGACTGGCGTCAGCAACAGGGGTCTTAACTACCGGGGCTGATAGAGTTCTTCCAAAAAAGGATGACTTTTTCACAGGAGCAGCAGCAGCAGGCGCAGCAGCAGCAGCACTAGTATCAAAACTCGCACTATCAGCAGGCGCACTAGAAAAAGGCAAAGCTACTTTTTTTCTAGATCCTAATCCTAATCTACTCAACATCTTCTTCTATTTTATACAAATAAAATATACTCATTATAGAATGTCGATTGCAAAGATTAGTTTATTTACATGCAATTTAGCAAATGCATCTAAATCACCAAATATTATAAATAAAGATGTATTTGTATGTTCCCCAACGATTCACGTAGAAATGACGCAGGAAGATTATCGCCCTAAAGAAGCCGGCTCCGTATTTGCCAAAGGAACCATTCCCGATAATCTCATACTAAGAAGCACAGTAGCACTAAATAAAGGAGCTACCACACAAAATATTGTAATCCGCCTTTTTTCATCTTCCGACACAGGAACCGTAACAGTAGGTAGTAAAGCAATCGGCGCGAAAGGAAAGAATAACTGGAAGTTCGGAGCACAAAAAGCTCTTGCTGCCGTAGGCACCGGTCTAGGTGCTTCAAAGGGAGCTGTCTGGATAAAAATATCACAGCCCACGCCCATGCTTTTCGTATGTATGCATCTTCCAATGAATGGTAAATCTGCCGACTTAGGACTCAATATTCGTACAAAAGCACTGTACAGGATTCTCAGTGAAATAAACCCCTTTGTAGATCCTGAAACAAGTCTCTTTATCGGCGGTGACTTAAATTTCCGCATGACATATGATGGACAAAATCAACTTACAAATGAACTTAAAAAAATCCCCTATCTTAAAGAAATTCCCTTCGTAAATGAAGCCGACAAGATTTTTACATGTAAGTTTAAATCACTTGAAGAAAAAAAAGGCGGTCTACTAGGATTTGGAAAAACAGTATCAACAAATCAAAAATGTACAGTAAAGCGCATGACACCTATACCGAATTCAGTAAATCCAAACGCTATTCATGCACTGCAGAATGAATGTGGCGATGCGCATAGAATCCCAAGTCGCTGTGATCGTTTTTTGTGTAGTGTAAGTTCCGGAAAGAACATTGTGGTCTCATATCAAAAAGGTGGACCACTCGTTCCTAACTCAGATCACAATGCCATGTGGACATGTTTCGATCTAATCAATTATTCTACAGAACAGGAGCAATCCGCAGCAAACAATGAGCCAGAAAACCCTAGGGGCGGTAAAAGAAACACAACGCGTAAACGGAAAATTTGAAACTTTACGACCTGTAAAAATAGAAATAAAAATGACAGATATACCTCTATATATAGAGCCTCAATCACTTGTAATGACTCCGATTTCATGCTTTTACTGTAAAACTCTAGATGACACAGTGTCTCATCTACAAATTTACTACTTATTTGGTCTCAAATGTTGTTCTAAACACATGGCTGCAGGTAAACGCGATTGTAGAGCATGGATGCACAAAAACGGCTATGTTAAACTAAAGGATGCGTTTGACAACACGGCGCTGTGTTCACTCTTAAATATTTTGGATAGTCGTGAGTTTAAGGTTAAGAGAACGAGCGGAGAAATTCAGAACGGATGGCATCTGAATAAAGGACATTATTTAGATACAGTCTTTATACAAAGAATTGATGATCAATGGCTAATACCATGTCGTTATCTTGAAGATAATGATTGTATTCGGAAGCATGTAAATCTTACAGATTTTAGTGATATTGTTTCAGCAGAGCTCATTGAGGAGTGCGTCCGTACTCTGCACAGTGGTATCTACTTTAGTGATTTTGAAGAACAGTGCGCTCTAGATAAATCTGTTGTGCCAGAAATGGCAAATGTATTTCCTGTCATTGTAGACGGGCAAGTCGGTCGCGTACTTATTCGATGATATTTTATTCGGCTGGAAATTGACCTTTGAAATGTTCTTTGAAGGGCGCAACATCACTTTCTGTTAAATCAAAGCGCTCAGGGTGTTCAACTACCTCTTTAGCTGCTTTATACGCAGGTTCTCCGCGCCAAGTTGTTCTTTTTCCTTGCCATTTGGGAAAGACACTACATTTTACAGCAGCTTTTTCTGCAGCAGCTATATCATTTCCTGATATGCTTTCAGAAGAACAGACTCCTTTAGTGTCATTTTGAGGTCCAGTACTCAGTTCATCATCTACATGTAAGCCGTTTCCTACATGTGCTCCTGCTTTATCACTGAGTCCTCCTACTTCTAATACCTTTTCAGGTATAAAATGTGCTCCACTGGCACATAAATGTCCTTTTGCATGATGTTCTTTCGTTACTTGTAAATCTACTTCATATAATGGTAGTTTATTCGGGCATCCTTTTTCTAATATCTTTATTTCAGCTGGAGGAAGATTTTTAGGTCTAAGCGGCGGCGGTATTGGCTTATCTGTTGGCGGTGTCGGTGCCGGTTTCGGTGTTGGATTAGGTCTTGGCTTAGCTGTTGGTTTCGGCGTCGGCTTGGGTACACAGACACCACCTATACCAGGCTGAAAACCTGCTGGGCACTCAAAATTTGGTTCAATTACAGGACCTGTAGTTCCACTTGAATTAAACCCAGGTGGTTTGGCGCCAGGTCCAGGACCCCTTCTCGATGGTCCAAGGGGAACAAGTGCGCCTTTAAAGGGGACATTTACAGATCCTCTTTCTAAGTGGGGCGTGTTTGCAAAGAGTGGTCGTGTAAGAAAAAATACAGTTTTGAGAAATCGCTTCAACGCCGACTCTTTTTGTTTTGGATTTTCTGGTATTTTCTTTAATTTGCGTGTTATATTAAGAATTTTCTTTGCAGTTTCTTCAACGAGCGGCGAATGCGGATCTAATGTCGGACTTTTATAAGCGGCTGTCGCTTTAGGGGCACCAGGACCACGACGTGTATGATTAGGCACACGAATGCGCATTTGCTCAACGAGCGGCGAACGTCCTTGTAGTCTAGGTGTGCTATGAGTAGCGGAGGCTTTCGGGGCGCCAGGACCACGACGCGCATGTGTTGGCGCACGAATGCGCATTTGCTCAACTAATGGTGACAGTGCTTGTAATCTAGGCGTGCTTAGTGACGCTTTCGGTGCACCAGGACCACCATTGCCATTAGAGGGAATGCGGATGCGCGGATGCCATGACGCAAGCGGCTTTCTTTCTCTGATTGTTCCCCTTCGTCTTACTGCCACCTTTCCTCTCGCTCTCAATGTTCCTTCTTTTAAAGGAGAACGATGACCAAGAGGAGCTGGAGGTGACATTGGGAAAAGCCGCTTTGTTCTGGCTCTTAAACGCGAGCGTTTTTCAAGATTTTTTTCTAGATTTTCTTGTTCTTTGAATATCTGTCGGTTTCGTTCCAATTTTCTTGTTTCTCTACGAGTTGGTTTACGCTGAGGAAGAGGAAATTCCTTTGCTTTTGCTTGTAATTCATGTTTTTCTAGCGCCTCCACTCCCATTTTCTTATTTAAAACAACTAGACCGCCGCGGACCTTTTGTAATTTACTTCTTATATCCAATGGAAATACAGAAAAAAATTCACTTACAAGTTCTGCATCTTTGATAGCAGGTTCTACATCCTCCGCTTTGGGATTTGTAGGAATGTAATCAATATAATTTCGTAATAATCCCACCATGACTTTTGCAATATTCTCTTTGTAAATATCTTCATTCTCGTTTTTTGGTATCCTTAGAAAATCCCAATTATCAAACATATCGACGACTTGCTGTAACTTCGCTGTTTCTTCTGGTCCTATAGAATTATGCGCCTGGCGATTCTTAAGTCTTTTTTCTATCATACTACGTCTTTTTCCTGCTCTTTCTTTCTCATTGGAAATTTCTGCTAAATTTGCCTCTTCTTTTTCTGTAAGTCCCTGCGGTACAGCTTCAAGTAAAGGACGAATAATTTTTACTACTTTTTTTAGTTTGGATTCTGCGCGCTCTTTATAGTCTCCATACCTTTCTTTTAGCTCTAGTAAACTTAGTTTAAGAAGATCATCATACTCCTTTCTATATTCTGGTTTAGGTTCACGTCCAATGATAACTTCTTTTTTGGTAGCCATTCTCTCTAACTAGCAAAGCTATTTAAATTTTTTTCTGTCTTTAAAATATCGCCGTGTAACTGAAGAGTTTCACCTTTAAGACGAAGGATATCTTTTCTTAGTGGGTCATTTCCAGGTTTTTTCTTTAAATTATCTTTCTTTTTGTTCAATAATTTCTCCTTTTCCTCTAACGTATCTTTTAAGATAGGAATAGCTCTAACTCTCGCTAATAAGTCTTTTGCCTCATCTACCTTTTTATCTGCTGCTCTCTTTTCCAGAATTGCTTTACCTCGAGCTATTGCGGCGGCGTCCCAATCTCTA
>Ga0304730_1002881_pt1 | contig 11937 bp, 10 predicted proteins | sample M_130628_MF_Meta_FD_190474 | JGI IMG/M metagenome (GOLD analysis project Ga0304730, IMG submission 190474) | Freshwater microbial communities from Lake Montjoie, Canada to study carbon cycling - M_130628_MF_MetaG (v2) (version 2) | ecosystem: Environmental > Aquatic > Freshwater > Lake | place...
TAATGTGGAGCCTGCGTCAATTAACTCTTTCTTTAAGTTAGATAGATCAATCTTTGAAATAATTGCCTGCAGACCTAAAATATCAGCTCGCTTGAAATAATTTTTACCACTCAAAATGCGTTGTAACACATCTACTGCACCGAAATTGGATATCTCATTACTCCAGAAATTATCAGCAGGCTCAATGCATGAGAACAAGATCAATCTTGCCTCAGATTCACTTAGCACGTAGGTAACTTACCTAAACATTGCGATGCTCAGGTAAGTAAGGATTAAATTGTGAATTACTTGTTTTTAAAGAAGTGCGGCAATATTTGCAAAGGATTTACGGTGAATTGGAAGCACCCCAAACTCCTTTATTGCTGCGGTGTGTGACGCAGTTATATACCCTTTGTGATTTGCTAAGCCATATTTTGGAAATTCTTTATCTAACTTAATCATTATGCGATCACGATAAACCTTGGCCAGAATTGAGGCAGCGCTGATAGAAATAGCGACTTGATCACCTTTCCAAACAGCTAGATTTGGCGTAGTCAGTCCGGGAATTGGATATCCATCAGTTAATACATAATCTGGTGTTACCTCTAGCGCATTAATAGCTCGGCGCATTCCTTCTATATTACATTTATGCAAACCAATAGTATCGATTTCATCTACTGAAACCTCAATTATTGAGTAAGCAAGTGAATTATCAATTACTACGTCAAATAATTCTTCACGCTTAGCTTCGCTCAACTCTTTAGAATCTCTAACTTCTTTTAATGCCTTAGATAGTGGATCTTTTAATATAACTGATGCTAAAACTAATGGGCCAGCACAAGGGCCACGACCTGCTTCATCAACGCCTGCAATATTTTTGATTCCTGCCTTAAGCAGAGTTTGTTCAATCATTAAATTAAGGAAGCTGTTTTACTGGAATCTTCTTTAAATCACTACCTTTAGGTAATAAACCAATATCTGTGAATGGCCAAACAATAAATATAGCTCTACCAACAACTTTGCTCTGTGGAACCATTCCATTATTTGCACTATCTGGATGAAATCTTGAATCGGCACTTGCTGAGCGATGATCACCCATCACCCAGATAAATCCGTTTGGAATCTGGACATTAAATTGAGTTTCACTTGGCTTATCTCCGGCATATATATAAGGCTCGGTAATTGAAACTCCATTTACTTGAAGTTTCCCAGCCTTATCGCAGCAAATTACATTATCTCCACCAACGCCAATTACTCGCTTAATCAGAAATTGTTTTGCTGGATCTGGCAATACACCCACGGTAATTAATCCGGTTTTAATCACTCCACTTATTCCAGAATTACCTGAGTTATCTGAACCCCCAAGCCAATTATCAGGATCGGCAAAAACTACAACTTCACCCCTTTTTATATCGGTAAATAAAGCGCCGAATTTATTTACCGCAATTCGGTCGCCAACCTGCAAAGTATTTTCCATTGATCCAGATGGAATATAGAAAAAGTGAATTAAAAAGGTTTTAACTAAAATTGAGACAATCAGAGCAGCAACAACTATTACTGGTAATTCTCGAAGGAATGAACCCTTCTTAAGCATGAGTATTAAATTACTTAAGCTTGTGGGGTTTCTTCTACTGCAGCCTCTACCGCTACCTCTTCGGCAACTGGCGCAGCTTCAGCAACTGGAGTCTCTTCAACAACTGGTGCAGCTTCAGCAACTGGAGTCTCTTCAACAACTGGTGCAGCTTCTGCAACTGGAGTTTCTTCAACAACTGGTGCAGCCTTTGCAGCTAAACGCTCAGCAGCTTTCTTCTTTAAAGTTGTTGCACCATCTGCAGGTTCATTCATCGCCTCTTTAACAGCTGCTTCGTAAGCAACTCGCTTATCAACTCGAACTGGTTGTGGCTTTAATGTTCCCTCGCTACCTGGCAGGCCATTCGCTTTTTGGTAATCACCAGTGATCTTAAGAAGAGCAGTAACTGCTTCAGTTGGTTGTGCACCAACACCTAGCCAATACTGCACACGGTCTGAATTAACCTCAATTAATGATGGCTCAGATGCGGGTGAGTAACGACCAATCTCTTCAATCGCTTTTGAGTTACGAGCAGAACGAGAATCTGCAATCACAATTCGATAATGTGGTGTGCGGATCTTGCCAAGACGCATTAACTTAATCTTTACTGACACAGAACTCCCTATAGAAAATTAATCGGCTTATTCTTTCGTAAACAGCGGGGGCGTTTACATCCAGAGCTAACCTTGCGGATAAATATTGCTATGGGTTAGAGGGTCCCATTCGCAGGGGGCTAATCTTGCCAGCAGTGGGCTACAAACCCAAATTGGCCTAGATCCCCTCCTCAATTGCCCGCTTTGCTGGGTTGCCTGATCGTGATTTTTTCTTAGGTGAATTTGTTTGCTGCGGTTTAGGCAAATTACTCATTCCAGCTAGCGAACCCATACCAGGAATATTTGCTCCGCCCCGCATTTGTTTCATTACCTTTTGTGCTTGTGAGAATCGTTCAACTAAAGAATTAATCTCAGATATTGCTCTGCCACTTCCCCGTGCAATTCGAGCCCTTCGTGAACCATTTAAGACTTTGGGGTTATTTCTTTCAAGTGGGGTCATAGATTCAATAATTGCTCGAGTTCTTACCAATTCAGATTCATCAAAGTTTTCGATTTGTTTCTTCATGCCAGCAGCACCAGGCAATAAGCCCATTAACTTACTCATGCTTCCCATATTTTTCATCGCTTCAAGCTGGGATAAAAAATCATCAAATGTAAACTCTTCGCCCTTTATAAATTTATCCTCTAATTTTTTAGAAGTTTCCTGTGGCATTGCTCGTTGTGCCTGCTCAGCAAGGGAAGCCACATCTCCCATCCCAAGGATTCGCGAAGACATCCGATCTGGATAGAAAAGATCAAAATCGGTAACTTTCTCACCGGTCGCTGCAAAAATAATCGGCTTACCAGTTAACTCAACAATTGATAATGCTGCTCCACCTCTGGCATCACCATCTAATTTTGTTAATATCACAGCATCAAAACCAACACCATCTAGAAATGCTTTTGCTGTTCTAACTGCATCCTGTCCGATCATCGCATCGACCACAAAGAAGATTTCATCAGGTTTGATTGAATCTCTTATATCAATTACCTGTTGCATAAGTACTTGATCAACGCCGGTGCGACCAGCAGTATCTATAATTACAAAGTTATGTAACTTATCCTTAGCAAACTTAACTCCTGCTTTTGCAACCTCAATTGGATCTCCTGAGCCATTCCCACCCTCAGGTGCAAATACTGGAACCTTTATTGATTCGCCAACAACCTGTAATTGAGTTACCGCATTTGGTCTTTGTAGATCTGAAGCAACTAATAGAGGTGTATTACCTTGTGATTTTAAATAGTAAGCAAGTTTCCCAGCCAAAGAGGTCTTACCGGCACCTTGCAAACCGGTAAGTAAGATTACCGTTGGCGCTGTTTTAGCAAACTTAAGTCTACGTGCTGAGCCACCTAATACTTGAGTTAGTTCACTATTAACAATTTCAAAGATTCTAGCTGCAGGATTAGTGCTCTTATTTATTTCATCAGATTGTGATTTACATTTTTCTAATACTTTATTTGAAAAACTTTCGGCGACCTCAAGTGCAACATCTGACTCAAGTAAAGCGGTCTTGATCTGTGCGGTGAAGTCGATTAGATCTGAATCTGAGACTTTACCGCGCAGGCCAGAGAATATTGAACTAAGTCTCTGGCCTAACGCTTCAAACATGGAGGCATCTTACATTTTATTTAGATAGCCTCTTCGCCACTTTCTCCAGTGCGAACACGAGTAACTGAATCAACTGGTGTAGCCCATACTTTGCCATCACCAATATTTCCAGTCCGGGCAGCTTCAGTAATTACTTTAATTGCTTTATCAGCAATTTTAGAACTCACTAAAACTTCAAGCCTGATCTTTGGAATTAGATCAACTTTATATTGTGCGCCACGATAAACCTCAGTTAAACCTAACTGGCGGCCGAATCCCTTTGCTTCAGAGACGGTCATGCCAGTTATTCCGGCACCTACCAAAGCTTCTTTAACTTCATCAAGTTTTTGTGGCTTAATAATTGCAGTGATTAGCTTCATGTATTAAAACCCCCCTCTTGAACTAGATGTTAATTCGTAACCAGTCTCAGCATGTTGATCGTAATCAATACCTGCTACCTCTGCCTCTGGCTTAACTCTAAAGCCAATTGTCTTATTAATTATAAATCCAATAATTAAAGTGACAATAAATGAGTATGCAAGCACAAAGAAAGCACCAAATGCCTGCTTACCAAGCAAAGTGGTTCCTCCGCCATAAAAGATTCCATCTAGTCCTAGGCTATTTATTGTGCTACTACCAAATAGGCCAATTGATAAGCAGCCCCATAATCCACCAACTAGGTGAACGCCAACAACATCGAGAGAGTCATCAACATTAAACATGTACTTAAGTCCAACAGCTAATGCGCAGAATATTCCGGCAAGTAATCCGATTACTACCGCTGCCCATGGAGCAACAAATGCACATGCAGGTGTAATCGAAACTAATCCAGCTACCGCACCGGAAGCTACTCCTAATGATGTTGGATGCCCATCACGAATTTTTTCAACTAATAACCAGCCAAGTGCTGCAGCTGCAGTTGCAACCTGAGTATTCATTAGCGCAAGCGCTGCTACTCCATTTGCACCAAGGGCAGATCCAGCATTAAAGCCAAACCAACCAAACCAAAGCAGACCAGCACCAATTAAAACTAGAGGCATTGAGTGTGGTCGCATCGACTCTCTGCGCCAACCAACTCTTTTACCCAAAACTATTGCTAGTGCTAAGCCAGCAGCACCTGCGTTTATGTGGACCGCAGTTCCACCCGCAAAGTCCTCAACACCTCTTGCTGCTAAAAATCCTGCACCAGTAACGGTATCGCCAACTTTATTGCCAAAGGCAAATACCCAGTGAGCAACTGGGAAGTAAACAACTGTTACCCAAATAGTTACAAAAACTGCCCATGCAGTGAACTTAGTTCGATCCGCAATAGCGCCTGAGATAAGTGCTGGGGTAATAATTGCAAACATTAACTGGAAGGCTGCAAATGCAAGTAATGGAATCGGATATACGCCGCCATTATTTGTTAATTCATTTACTGCACTACCTAAACCTGATAACGAAATTGCGCCATACCATTGTGAATTTGCTTCATAGCCAAAAGCTAATTTGAAACCATAGATAACCCACAGCACGCTTACAATTCCAATAGTTACCATCGACATTAACATCATATTTAGAACACTCTTTGCTCTGACCATGCCACCATAGAAGAGGGCAAGACCTGGCGTCATTAAAAGAACTAACGCAGTACTTGCTAAAACCCAAGCAGTGTCCCCGGTATTAAGTACTATTTCGCCCATTAAATCTCCGTTGCTTAATTATTAAATCAATTAATAATTGTTAAATAGAAACCTCGCCATTGAGATGGAGTAACTATGCTCAGGCTAAGTTAAATCAGGTGCCTAATTAGATTTCAGGCGGGTGACAGTTTTACCTTGATTGTTAAATGTATGTTACTTAGTCAAATAGGCTGGCGATATATGACACCGGATCAAACGGGGCTAAATCTGAAATAGCCTCCCCCGTACCAATGAATTTGATCGGAACAGAGGTTAGTTTTTCAATTGCTAGAGCGACCCCGCCCTTTGCAGATCCATCCAGCTTAGTAATTATTAAGCCAGTTACATTAACTGCTTCACAAAATGTTAACGCTTGGTTAATCCCATTTTGACCAGTAGTGGCATCAATGACAAGAAGAATCTCATCAACTGGTGAGTTTTTTTCTATCACTCGAATAACTTTGCCAAGTTCATCCATTAGATTCTGCTTAGTATGTAATCTGCCTGCTGTATCTACTATCAAATAATTAATATTTGATTCAGAAGCCTTGCCGATGGCTGAAAATGCCACCGATGCCGGATCACTATTTACTGCACCTGCTACAACCTCAACTCCTATTCGAGTTGCCCAAGTTTGTAACTGATCTGTTGCAGCTGCTCTAAAAGTATCTGCCGCAGCTAATAAAACTGTATTCCCATCACTTTTTAATCTATTTGCTAATTTTGCAACAGATGTTGTCTTTCCAGTTCCATTTACGCCAACAACTAATATTGTATTAACTCGAGTAGATTTTTCAGGTAGCTTTCTATTTTTATCGCTTAACCAGTTATTTACAACTTGGGAAATAGCAGTCTTTGCATCATCTGGCTTAGCAGATTTCACTTTTTCGATTACCTCATCAACTAATTTCACACCTAAGTCTGATGAAATCAAATTTGAGCGAATTTGATCCCACTCACCAGCGGATATTGATCCAGAACGAAGGGATGAAACTAAACGTTTAAATAAACTCATTACTATTTAAGAAACAGCGTCAACTTCACGGATACGCTGCGAGATGACCTCGCTAACTCCATCACCGCGCATGGTCACACCGTAAAGTGCATCAGCAATTTCCATAGTTCGTTTTTGGTGAGTGATAATAATTAACTGAGATTTCTCTCTTAACTCCTCGAAAACTCCAAGTAAGCGGCCTAAGTTTGTGTCATCAAGAGCAGCTTCAACCTCATCCATTACATAAAACGGTGAAGGTCTAGCTTTAAAAATTGCAATTAACAATGCAACCGCAACTAAAGATCTTTCGCCTCCTGATAACAATGACAACCTCTTAACTCTCTTTCCAGGAGGTCTAGCCTCAACATCAACACCAGATGTCAACATGTCTGAAGGGTTTGTAAGTATTAATTTGCCATCACCACCAGGGAATAACCTGGCGAATACGAGTTCGAATTCTCTAGCAGTATCTTCGTATGCTTGAGTAAAGATCTGTTGAACTCGATCATCAACCTCTTTAATGATATCTAGCAAATCTTTCTTAGTCTTCTTTAAATCTTCTAATTGTTCAGCAAGATAACGCAAGCGTTCTTCAAGGGATGAGTACTCTTCAAGTGCTAACGGGTTGATCTTGCCAAGTAAGGCTAAGGATCGTTCAGCTTGTGCCAATCTCTTTTCCTGTTGGTCTCTTCGGTATGGAATCAAATCACCAGGAACAAACTCACCATTTTCATTTTCATAAAATGTTGGTACATCATTATTTGGTCCATACTCATTCATAAGCGTCTGCACATCAATTCCAAGCTCTTCAACCGCCTTGGTTTCAAGTTGCTCAATGCGTAGACGCTGCTCCGCTCGAGCAATCTCATCCTTATGAACGCTTGAAGTTAGTCGTTCTAATTCAATTGCTAATTCTCGACTAATTGTGCGCAAACTTAATATCTCACCCTCACGTTGTGATCTTGAAATCTCTAACCGCTCGCGCTCTGCTCCAGCACGTGAAATTGAAAGCTCAATTTGAATCAGTGCTTCATAAGCGGTGTCTGCAATCTCTTGCGCAGTTATCGCCGCTTGAGCACGATTTTCACGGCGTGAAATTGATTTAGATGCTGCCTCTCGCTCTGACCTTGCTTGATTCTCTAATGCAATAGCGCGCTGCTCTACCGCATCCTTTCGCTCTTCAATTGTTCGAAGATTTAATCTTGCTTCAACCTCTTTGGATCTTGCGGCAGAGACCTGTGAGCGAAGATCCTCTAGATGAGTTAAATCTGGCTCCACCGGAGTCTGGTGTGATTCAAATTGAGCAATTGCTGCGGCGAGATCTCGTTCATCAAAGGTGCGTTGTTCATTTGCAGCATTTAATGCAGTTATTAATCGGTCCGCTTCCTCACTTGAGTTCTTAACATTTTGGCCAGCAACTGCTAATTGTTCAGCATAGCCAGTCATTGCCGCATCTGAATCATTTAGTTTTGAAAGTGCTGTTTCATACTCTTTATTAACATTATTAAAGCTATCTTGAGAGGTACTTAACTCAAACTTAATTCGATCACAATCTGCTGAAACTTTAGTTACCTCAACCTCACAATTTGAGGTCAAAACTGAGATCTTTTCAATCAAATCAGCATTCGCAGATGATTGAACCAAATCAGTAATTTCTTTGAATGCAGTTAATCTACCGAGTGAGCCAGCACGTAGTTTTTCAGTTGATTGCAGTTTTTCAGTAAGTACTTTTATTTCACCTTCTGCCGCTTTTAAATCTATCTTTAATTTATTAAATATCCCATCTAAGCCAGGTTCAGAGGCTGTTAAGGATGAAATTTGAGTTTCAATTATTGCAAAACTTTCTCGATAACTTTTTAATCTATTCTCTGCTGAATTCTTAGCCTCAGTTAAACGATTTATCTCTCCCATTGTTGCATCAATTCGAGAACGCAAACCATTGATATGTCCTTCTTGGCGTGCTGTTCCTTCACGTTGATCTGCAATCGCTCGCAGAGATGCTGAAACTCGGTTTTCTTCAAGTGCTAATTGATCTTCAATTGCTTTTAGTGAGTTTGAATCAACAGTTAGCTGCTCTTGGGAAATTCGAACCTGACTTGCCAAAGTTGATTCTTCAGTGCGCAGTAATTTTGCTTCATCCTCTAATGCTTTAGGATCACGGCCAGTTGCTTTTGCTTCTTCAGCCTCTTCGGCTAAAAATCTTGCTCGCTCTGAAGATAGATTTTGCACACCACGTATTTGCTCACGTTGTGAAGTCAATCGGTAGAAATTCTCTTGAGCAGTGATCAACTGTGGGTTCTCACTTGCGGCAATTGCATCTAATTCAATCTCTCGAGTGCGTGCGGTATTTAATTCCCGCTCAACCTGTTCTTTTCGCTCACGTAATACAGTTTCATCTGCAACCTCAACATCCATCTCAGAGCGCATCCGAACAAGATCTTCAGCCAGCAAACGTAATCTGGCATCTCTAACATCAGATTGAATTACCGTTGCTTTACGTGCAACCTCAGCTTGCTTGCCGAGTGGTCGAAGTTGACGACGAAGTTCAACTGTTAGATCTTGAATACGCGCAAGGTTTGTCTGCATTGAATCTAATTTCCGCAGCGCCTTCTCTTTACGCTTTCGGTGCTTAAGCACACCTGCTGCCTCTTCAATAAATGCTCTTCGCTCCTCTGGGTTTGCTAATAAAATTGCATCTAACTGTCCTTGTCCAACAATTACATGCATCTCCCGGCCAATTCCACTATCACTCAGTAGTTCTTGGATATCTAATAACCTGGTGGTTTCGCCATTTAATAAATACTCAGATGATCCGTTCCTAAATAAAACACGAGTAATAGTTACTTCAGAAAAATCGATTGGCAGTACCCCATCTGCATTATCAATTGTTACTGAAACTTCAGCGCGACCTAATGGTGCTCGACCTGAGGTACCGGCAAAAATAACATCTTCCATTTTTCCACCGCGCAGTGATTTAGCACCTTGCTCTCCCATAACCCAAGAAAGTGCGTCAACTACATTTGATTTACCAGAACCATTTGGTCCAACCACGCAGGTAATACCTTGCTCAAAGTTTAGGGTTGTTGATGAGGCAAAGGATTTGAACCCCTTTAGGTTCATACTCTTTAAATACATAGCTTCGCCCAATCACTGTACATAGGCGCAAACCTATCTAAAAATGGGTTGAAATCGGTGCTACCTAACGTTGGCAACGCGGGCAAAAATGGGAGGAGCGATTAGCAAAGGCGATTCTGGCAATTGGTGTGCGGCACCTGGAACATGGCTCACCTTGGCGCCCATAAACGCTCAGAGACCTAGAAAAGTAACCACTCTCACCATTTACATTTTTATACTGCTCATCAAAGGATGTGCCGCCGGCTTTAATTGCAGATTTCATGACCGAAACTGCTGACGAAATTACTTTTCTTATCTCTCCATCAGATAAATCTTCACAAATAATCTCCGGATGTATCTTTGCCCGCCAAAGTGACTCATCTGCATATATATTTCCAATACCACTTATGACCTCTTGATTTAGAATTGCGGTTTTAATTGAAGTTCTTTTCGCCTTAATTTTTGCAACTACTTGCTTAGGGTTAAATTCTGGTTCAAATGGATCATATGCAATATGGCAGGCTGAAGTTGGCACACCATTATTTAGTTCCTCTACTGACAACCAACCAAATGTCCGTTGATCAATAAATCTAATCTCATCTGCTTTCCCCTTGCTAAATTTCAGGCTATTAATACTTAACTTTGCTCTTAGGTGTGTTTGGGCTGGGTAGTTGCTAGGTTGAACAAGTAATTGACCGCTCATTCCAAGGTGGGCAGCTAAGGTGAAATCTCGATCGAGTCCGAGCCAAAGAAATTTACCCCGTCGGTTTACCGACTTAATTTTCGCTCCAACAAGAGCTGAAAGAGGTGCGATTGAGTCAGGTTTAATTGCCCGTGAGTGAAAGCTACTTGCTTCAGTTATTTTTCTGCCAATTACATAGCTTTCTAGTCCAGCACGGACGGTTTCAACCTCTGGTAACTCTGGCATTACTTTTTAGAATTTACTACTTTTTATTACTTCTAATGCTTAAAAGTTCATGAGCAATTTTTGCTGCCGCTTGCTCAGCCTCTCGCTTACTTTTTCCATGTCCAGTTGGAAATTTTTCACCACTTAAGATCGCCGCAGCAACAAAACTTTTGTCATGGTCTGGCCCAGACTCGGTTATTTCATACTCGGGTGCAGAAAGATTTAAAGTCGCAGCAAGTTCTTGTAGTGCCGTTTTGCCATCAAGGCCAGCACCTTGTGTAGTCGCATTAGCAATTGCTGGTGCTATCCACTTTAAAACAATTTGTGCACTTTTTGTGTAACCATGTTCTAGATAAATTGCACCAACTAATGCTTCTAATGAATCTGCCAGAATTGAATTCTTATCTCTACCGTTAGTGCTTTCTTCTCCCTTACCAATTCGAAGAAACTCACCTAATTTAAGATCACGGGCAATTTGGGCAAGTGCTCTCATGTTTACAACCCCAGAGCGCAGTGGACTTAATCTACTTTCATCTAAATCTGGAAACTTTTTATAAAGCTCGTCAGTAACAATTAATCCAAGAACTGAATCACCTAAAAACTCTAAGCGCTCATTTGTTGGGATTCCACCAGCTTCATAAGAAAAAGAGCGGTGAGTTAGTGCAAGTTCAAGCAACTCATCCTTAACCGAAATTCCGAGTTGCTCGGTTAGGCCAGAGTACAGATCAGACCTCTAAAACCTGGCGACGGTTATAAGTTCCACAGGTAGGACATGCAGTGTGTTGCAATTTTGGTTGCTGACATTGTTCACATGTTGCAAGGTGTGCTGGAGTTGTCTTCCACATGCTGCGACGAGAGCGAGTGCGTGCTCGCGACATTTTTCGCTTTGGTACTGGCATGGTTTTTACTCCTTTATGAATGCACTTTGTGCAGGTGAGAATTATCTACGAAAAGTTCGTAGTTGTAAAAACGGCTTAGCTTTTAAGCGGAAAATCCTTCAGGGCTGACCATCTCGGGTCATCTGGGGTGTGGGCGTGATCTACTGGCAGATTGATCCATTTCTCACCACATCCCGGGCATAGACCTGCACAATCTTCAGTACAGAGCGGATTAATATCCAAATTCAAAATAACTGCATCTCTGATAGCAAGTTCTAAATCAATCTCATCGCCAACCATAAAACTTAAATCATCTTCTTCTAAATCAATTTCCTCTTCTTTGCGAGATCTCTCTTTACCTTTTTTCTTTCCCCCACTTTTACTTGCGGCGCTCTCGTAGTAGTAAAGCTCAGTAAAGCTCTCATTAATTGGCCACTGGATTGGTTCAAGACACCTGGTGCACTCACCAGTGGCAGTTGCTACTACCTGCCCAGTTGCAAGCACGCCTTCATCGACAGATTGGATTCTAAGATCTAGCTCAATTACCTCACCAGGCTTTACTGAAAGTAAATCAACACCTACCGCTTCAGTAATCTTTAGATCTAACTCGTACTCACGCATCTCACCAGCGCGGTGTGGCAGATCATGGGTAT
>Ga0304730_1002885_pt1 | contig 11927 bp, 13 predicted proteins | sample M_130628_MF_Meta_FD_190474 | JGI IMG/M metagenome (GOLD analysis project Ga0304730, IMG submission 190474) | Freshwater microbial communities from Lake Montjoie, Canada to study carbon cycling - M_130628_MF_MetaG (v2) (version 2) | ecosystem: Environmental > Aquatic > Freshwater > Lake | place...
GCTCCACGGTACAAATTACCACGTTGGCACAGACTCAAAACCACACACAAGAACGTGTATGATCCAACGGTAAATTTTTACACTTAGGTACTCGTTTGGTCGCGCGCCCTCTTTGCAGTGCCCAACAACGCCTTGGCTCGTTTTTAGTCACGGTGTTGATTGCAGCCATGCCCATCACCCTGCTGACGGATTTTGCCCGTGCCAGCACGGTTTTTTATATTTTGGCAGCTCTTAGCGCAATTATTTGTGTGTCAAGGGCCGGCGGCTATCAGGCCGTATTGAGCGACTGGAAAGACTATCGTGGCTTGGCTGCAGCTCTATTTGTATCCTTAGTCGTCATTACCATCGCTGCGACGCGGGGCACCATCAGAATCGACAACGAAATCGAGCGCGCGCTGCGCTTAAGTGTGGGCACTTTTCTGATCTTAGGCGCCTGCTTGTCGCTCATTCCGCAGTGGTTGCGTCAAGCAACCTGGGGCTTGGTCCTTGCGACCTGGGCTGCCACGGGGTATGCCCTATGGTACGCGTTACCGACTTTTCGGCGGCCACTTGAAGTGCCTCAACACAACGCAGTGTCTTACGGTAATTTGCTACTGATGATGGCAGCGCTAGCCACGTTTTCGATTGGCTGGCGGTTGACACGCTTTCGTAAGACGGAAATTGCCTTTAAGGTCTTGACCATGGCGGTTGGTCTGCTGGGCTTTATCACCACCCAGACGCGAGGCGGCTGGCTGGTCGTACCATTTTTTATCGTGATCGGCTGGGTACTGGTAACGGGCAAAACCAGTCTGCGCAAACTATTGATGCCGGTGTTAGTCGCAGTTTTGGTTTCAGGCGCTGTCTCAGCCTCGAGCCCGATTCTTAGGCATCGCATGTACGAGATGGTCACCCAAACGGCTGAGTGTTTAACAAATCCCTTAGCAATTTCATCTGAGTGCGGTCGCCTACAACTTTGGCACGCCTCTTGGCTGATGTTCAAAGACAACCCACTGTTTGGCAATGGCACCATACAAGTCTTTGGCGCCAGGCTAGAGAGCTATTGGCGTCAGGGTATTGTGTCAGATTTTGTTTACAACCAAGGATTTGGTGAACCGCACAACGACATGCTCTTCAGCATGGCTAGCCATGGAGTGTTAGGGTTAACGGCTCTCTTACTGATCTATATCGCGCCAATCTGGATCTTTACGCGACGTCTGAGGGCGCAGGTAGCGCAACCTGCAAGGGTCGCCGCAGCGATGGGCTTAGCGCTATGCCTGGGCTTTTTTGTCTTTGGCTGGACAGAACTCATGATGCGAAGCATTCGCACGATCGGCTTTTATGCGATGACGATGGCTTGGTTACTTGCCCTATCGGATGAGAAATATTTAACCCGTCAAGAACCCACTTAAGCTCACTCTTAATCTAGGAGCAACCCGCATGAAGCCCGTCATACTCATTACCGGTGCGAGCCGTGGTATTGGTGCTGCCACCGCCCTACTTGCCGCAACAAAAGGCTATGCCGTCGCCGTTAACTATGCAAGCAACGCGAAAGCCGCTGAAAGCATTGTGGCTCAAATTCGTGCTCAGGGCGGCACCGCAATCGCCATACAGGCCGACGTTGCAGATGAAGCGCAAGTTCAGGCCATGTTTAAAAAAGTGGATGCCGAATTAGGGCCCCTGAGCGCCTTAGTCAATAATGCTGGCATCGTGGATGTCACGGCACGGGTCGACGAGATCAGTGTCACACGCTGGCAACGCATGTTCAACATCACCGTCTTAGGTACCTTTCTTTGCAGCCGTGAGGCCATCAAGCGCATGAGCACACGCCACGGCGGAAAAGGCGGTGCCATCGTCAACGTATCCAGCGCTGCGGCGCGGATCGGCGCCCCAGCGCAATATGTGGATTACGCATCGGCTAAAGGCGCCGTCGACACGTTTACACTCGGCCTAGGAAAAGAAGTCGCAAACGAAGGGATTCGGGTGAACTCTGTTCGGCCAGGCCTCATTGACACAGAAATTCATGCCTCGGGCGGAATCCCGAACCGCGTGCGTGAGCTTGAGCACCTTGTGCCAATGAAACGAGGCGGCACAGCGCTTGAAGTCGCGCAGGGCATTATCTGGCTTGTTTCAGACGAGGCGAGCTATGTCACCACAACAATCCTAGACGTTGCTGGCGGACGTTAGCAATCTCTCAGTTACTCTCTTCACTCACCCCTAACATATCGGAATCCTATGTCTGTTTCTATCTACACCGCAACCGTTCCTGTTTTAAAGCAGATGCTCCTGGCACTGAGCGACGTGCTCAAAAAAGGCGAGCAGTATGCCGAACAGCGAAAATTCGATTCGACTACGTTGTTGCAATCGCGTTTGTTTCCCGACATGCTTGCGCTTGTTCGCCAAGTTCAAATTGCCTGTGATTTTGCAAAAAGCGTGCCTTCACGTATCGCGGGCGTTGAAGTCGCGGCCTACGAAGATACTGAACAGAGCTTTGCTGAACTACAGCAACGTATTGCAAAAACCCTAGGGCTGATCGATGGCTTCACCGCCGCTCAATTAGAGGGCAGCGCCGTCAAAGAGATTGTGTTACGCCCCGGTACCCCGAAAGAGAAAAAACTATCGGTCGAAGATTACGCCTTGAAATACGGCATGCCGCAATTTTTCTTTCATGTCACAACTGCGTACAACTTGCTTCGACATAATGGCGTCGAAATCGGCAAGAAAGATTTTATGGGTTCGTACTAATCAAGGAAGATTCACATGACAACCGCAACACCAGCAGTCAGGGGCCGTTATTTTGAAGACTTTGAAGTCGGTGCAGAGTTTGTGACGCCCGCGCGCACGATCACCAGCACAGACATCGTTAATTTTGCTTGTTTGTCAGGCGATTTTAATGAGGTGCACACCAACTTTGAATACTGCAAAACGACACAATTTGGCGAACCCATTGCGCATGGCCCGTTGATTTATGGTGTTGCCGGTGGCTTGCAATATGCAAGCGGCATTAACGACGGTACGCTGCTGGCCTTAGTACAGATCGATAAATGGCGTCTGCTTGCGCCAGTTAAACACGGCGATACCATTCGAATGAAATCAACGGTCATTGAAAAAAAAGAATCAAGCAAACCTGACCGAGGGACCATAACCTTTAAGCGCAACATTGTGAATCAGCATGACACAACCGTACAAGAAATGATCGCGACGATCTTGTATCGGCGTCGGCCACGATAAATCCTCGCCACAGCAAAAGCAGCAGGATACACAAGCGACGGGAAAGATCCCACCCATGTGCAGCCACTACAAGCCCGTTACCCAAGTCAACCAATTACGCCAAGCGTTTGAGCTAGGCCCGCTCGAACATATCGGCAAACCTGATATGTGGCCGGGTTACGAAGGGCTCTTCATCCGCTCTCATCCGCACGCTGAGGTCGGCGACGAAGCTGTCCCCGCGCGCGAGGCACTGACCGGCCACTGGGGCTTGATTCCTCATTGGTCTAAAGATGGCAAGGTTAAAGGCACGTTTAATGCACGCAGTGAAACCATTGCTGAAAAGCCCACGTTTCGTGATGCCTGGAAAAAGGGTCAACGCTGCATTATTCCGGCGCTGTCTGTGTTTGAGCCTGATTGGCGCACCGGCAAGGCCGTGGCGGCTGAGGTATCACGGGCCGATGGCGCGCCAATGGGTATTGCAGGAATATGGTCAGCGTGGCGCTCGTCTGCTGGCTGGGTAGAAAGCTACACCATGCTCACAGTCAACGCAGATGACCACGCTGTATTTAAGCTATTACACAAACCGCAAGACGAAAAGCGTATGGTGGTGATCTTAAATCCTGACAGCTATGAGACGTGGCTGAAAGGTTCAATGTCAGACATAACGCCGCTCATTAGGCAATGCCCTGCCGAGGTTCTTCAGTTTCAAAGCCAAATAGCGAAGCAGACGCCATAGTCTTATCGAGAGTCGACCCACTATTGAGAGTAGCGTCGACGAAAAAATAAAACACGAAAAGATCAGTATCAATCTGTTTACGACTGCAACCGAGGTTTTGAAGTCGGACGACATGGCAGCAACTGGCCCCAAGTTCCAGATTAGGATTAGAGTGATAATCAACCCAGCTCCTGCTGAGCAGTATTTCAAAGCCCTCGATGAGCGGTGCTCCCATAGCACTATCGCGACCGAAAGCGGATAAGCAAAAATAGAATAAATGACTACTTCGCCTAAATAAAAGGGCCGTGCACCAGCAAGAGACCCGTCAAAGTCAAAAGCTGCGCACACGGCCATAGAAAGAAACGTCGTTACCGCCGCCAATAAGAGTTTTTTACTCATTTTGAATTGTGAGACCCCGTGACCTTGGTTTGCCTAGCAGTCGCTTCAAATCTTCTGAGGCAGCTTCATAGACGCGTTGATTGTTCTGAATATCCTTTTCGTATTCTGCACCACCAACAATACAACCACGAGACATGACTTTGATGTTGTAAGGGACTAATTCTTTCTGCAAATTATCAAAGTCGCCAAGAAACATCAGGCCGTACACATACCACCGAGGTGAACTCGTATCCTCAAAAAACGTTTTAAGCGGGGTAGTAAATGCGCTAAGCGCGATCGCCATCACCAAGGCACCGATCAGTAGCACTGCAAAAAAACGTTTATTAAGCCAAGCAGTCACGGCCTTTATTGCAAACGCTTTAGGCATCGCGTGTATGAAGCGCCAAAGCTTATACACTTTTGAGTCTTTCAATGACTTTAACTCGGCATTATTTTTAAAAAACAGGGCCGGCAGCGGCTCGCCTCGCTCAGTGATTATTTGTTCAATTGCCTGTCGGGCAAAGGGATTCAAATCAGGGTTGTTGTCTCGCCTCGCAAGCAGACACGCTGACTCGGTATTGCTAAAGCGGTCTTTAAAGTAGGCAAGGTTCATATTTTGTTTCGCACACACTTACCTCGTTTCTTTCAAGGCGGAGCTCACACTTAGCCACTGATCCAACACTGTCGTCACATACTCTTTAGGCAGCATATGCCCCGCCCTTGGTACGACGGTGACTGACATATTAAGCAGTTTGCCAAACTCGCTGACATGCTCTGGGTTGCTTTGCCAATCTTGTTCGCCAACATGAATCTCACACGACTGTGGCGTTGGATACTTTTTTGCTTGCGCAAGCTCTTTTAGCTTTCTTGAACGAGGCGGCACGAAATGCGTACCGGTTTCGTTATTTGAAAACTCTCCGACGATTGGCGATAACAGCAGTATCTTGCCGATATAGGCAGGCATTATGGTTTGTGCATGCAGAAACAGATAGGCGCCAAACGAGTTCGCTAAGATCTTAGCCTCTTGATGCCAAAAATTTTCTTGAATATCTTGCGCGACGAGTTCAATCTGCTCTTGAAAACTCAGGCTCGCAAAGTCACCTACGGTCTCTCGGCCAGAGACCAGAAGATTACGTTCGACGAGGGCGGTGCCCAGCCCAGCATCCAGTCGCCCGCCTCGGCCTGGTAAGTAATAAATTGGTGAACTGCTATTCATGCATCATCTCTGTTTCACTCGGCGCGCCGCTCAGGCTCGACTCTATTTGTACTTGCTCTTGGAGGATAAGAAAATGCTAGGTTTGCCAAAAGACTATGCACTTGTTCGTAAGACTGAACAAGATTCAGCATGGGCCCTAAGCCGAATACCTGCTAATAAAGTTTCAAAATTTTTTGTACAGTCTCTTTCACTTTCTTCTTGAGTGCCGCCGGCGCAAGCACTTCAACGTCAGGGCCTTGGCGCAAGATGTCTTGAATCAACTCCCAGTCTTCGCCATAGGGAACTTCTAAGGTGTAGCTACCATCTGCGTGTACTTCGCCAACTTGCTCGGGATGCCAGACTTCGCGTGCCACCCACTGCGCTCTGAAGGGGGTGAACTTTAGTTTGGCGACTTGACGATTTTTACCTGAAAAAATTCCGTAGCTGGTTTCGAACATCTCGCGCAGTTCTGCCTCTGGCACATTCTTGGCCGCTTTATCGACGAGTTGGACGCCGCTCAACGCATCCAAGGCAAAGCTGCGTAAGCCTTCACGCAAGTGACAATAGGCGTCCATGTACCAATTGTCGCGGTAATAAACCAAACGCTGGGGCGAAACTTGCCGCTCAGTCGTCTGCCCGGTTTGCCGCGCAAAGTGTTTGATATCGAGGCGTTTGCGTTGCACTAACGCGTGGGCAATCATTTGAAAATAGTCGCCTGAAACTTGCCTTTGTGCCATTGGTAAGATGCGAATCCGATTCATGGCCTCTTTTGAACTGCCGATGCCTTCGTCTAACAAGCCCTCAAGGCGGGCCTTAAACGGTGCCACATGCGGCAGCAACAAGCCACCGGGCTCGAGCTTTGAGATCAACTCGATCATCGTCAGCAGCGAATGAATCTCTTGCTGGTTGAACCAGACGCCTGGCAACTCAAAGGTTTTACCGTCTGTCGGCTGACGCGTCATGGCATAGCCGCGTAGCGTGGCATCCCAGGCAAAGGGGATATTGAGCCGATCGCGCATGTAGGCCAAATCTCGATTTAAGGTTGCGCGAGATACCTCAAGCGCCTCTTGCATCTGTTTCATTGTGACCGAAGGTTTGCCCATCAGTAGGCTTTGTATCTTATAGAAGCGTTCGGTACGATCCATTGTTTTTATCCGCCAATCGTGCGACTCGGTGCAATTGTTGAACCAATAATAGTTAACTTTTTGACAATTATGTTGCACTATCTGCTGGCTCACTAGGTGATACTAGAAATATTCCTTTAACCTATTTTTATATACGCTGTCTAAGGGCTAATGAGCCCCTGGCCTAACCAAAGCTAAGGGCAGTAAGCTGTGAGAAGCAGTCATAAGCGTGAGTCGTGCCTGACGCTTGGCGCGACGCTTTTCGAGCGCCAAGACAAAGTCTCGACGCCACAGTTGTGATTCATTGCTAGGCAAGGCGCTCTTTGCAGCGAAGGCAAGGTAAAACAGCTGCAGGCTAGGATTGACCAACCCTGCCTGCTGACAACAGCTCGTACCTTGCGGGTCGTGCGCCACAGGTGAAACACGCTGTGCACCAAACGTCAACACGCTTGCGCCCACAAGCACAACAAGCCAAAGAAAAGATTTTTTTAGAATTTGAGTCACCTTTTAAATAGTGAGGTAGTGGATATAGTTCAGCGCAGCCAGCCTTTATCTATGCGTTCAACGTCACGGGTTATGGCTGGCGCCGTGTGGTCCTCATACCGGTATGAGGTTAGTATCACCGGGCAGGTGCCTCACAGGATGAGACACTCACGAATAGTTGTCGGACGTTACGGTGACAGCACTTTGACAAAGCGGCTATTCTTAAACAGACCTTCATCACTGTGAATCTTCATGGCCACCCTCGTACCTGACCTGTCAAACGCGAAACATAGCCGCGGTAAAGAGCGCGAATTAGATGTTCTCTATCGCCTTGAATTGTCGTTGCCTAAAGGCTATGAAATCTTTCATAATATTTCTTGGCATTCGCTGCATGAAGATAAAGACAAACACGGTGAGATTGACTTTGTCGTACTCTCACCCCTCGGTAATGTGTTGCTCGTTGAAGTCAAAGCGGGTGAGGTCACGATCGCCAATGGTCAAATGACCAAACTGTACGAGGACGGACCTAAGGATGTGGGCCGGCAGACATCAGTGCAGTTTGCGGCTGTCGTCGATCGACTGAACAAAGCAGGTTTGCGAACACACGTCACAAATTGTCTGGTACTGCCCGACTACGTCATCGGCGACCAACACGTAATCAAGATACCACCAGAGCGCATTATTGACGCAACGCGCTTTGATCGACTTGGCTCACTTGTCAGAGAAATGCTAGCTGATGAACAAGCAGTTTCTGAGGTTGAGCGCTTACGCAAATTCTTTTGCAACGAATTTAATGTCACCCTAGACATGCGCGTTTTAGGAGAACAAGTTCGCACAGCTACCGTACGTTTGGCCGATGGCCTCGCGACTTGGGTGCCACGTATTACCGCACCCTCGGGCGTGATCAAAATACAAGCCACAGCTGGTTCGGGTAAAACCCAGCTTGCCTTGAAATTACTCGAAGACGCGTCAGAACAATCCCTGAAAAGTTTGTACGTTTGTTTCAATCGCAGCCTAGCCGATCACATTGGACACATCGCACCTGCCAAGACTAAGGTCGCGAATTTTCATGAACTCTGTGTTGAGTATTATCGGCAGACGGTGGGCGAACCCGACTTCACAGAGCAAGGTATTTATGATCGTATGGCCAACCACTATTGCGCTGCGATTGAGGCTAACGCTAGTTTGCAAAATCGTTATCAACTCATCGTGCTAGATGAGGGCCAAGACTTTGAGCCCGCTTGGGTAGCTGCACTAATGCCCCAGTTGACTGGCGAAGGTAAAGTCTATTTGCTTGGCGATGACGCTCAAAGGATCTATGACCGCGGCGAGTTTGACTTGCCTGAGGCTGTGACCATCACCTGCCAAGATAACTTTCGAACCCCGGGTGAAATCTGCCAAGTCATTAACGCGCTCGGGTTGACCGAGCAAGCCGTCATCTCTCGCTCTTTCTACCGCGGCGAGTTACCTAATTTTTACACCTACGGCAATGACAAAGAGTTATTGGATAAGACCGAAATGGCGATCAAGCACCTACTACAGCTAGGCATTGCCCTCAAGGATATTGCGATCCTTAGTTGGCGTGGCTTAGCCGGCTCGCTCTTGATTAAGACACCGCAACTGGGTGAATTCACTTTACGACGCCCGACTGGCAAGTATTCTGCCGCCGGCGATGCGCTATGGACTGAGGGCGCGCTACTCACCGATTCTGTCTATCGCTTTAAAGGCCAAAGTGCAGCAGGTATCGTGTTGACAGAAGTTGACTTTGAAACCTTCGACGACAAAGCGCGGCACCAACTGTTTGTGGGCCTGACGCGCGCGCAACTGGCTGTTGAAGTTGTATTGACTGAACAAGCTGCTGGCTGTTTGAACCGCGTCGTTTAATCCTCACCCTGTGTGCCAAGACTTTGACATCACAAGCATATTTGGATTGTTATTTCGCCTAAAGATCTTTTTTTGGCGTTTTAAAGCAAGATCACTCGTTCGGACCTCCCACTTTTAAACGAAAAACCCCTCACCTGCCTCACACCTTGAGGCACCCACCCTTCTATTGTCGAGCTGAATCAGCTTATTTTTATTAATACAGTTGATTTGTACAGTAATAGTGTTATTATTAACGCATGAACACTGTCAATCACACCCAAACGTTCTCGCTTGACGAGCTCTGTGCCCTTACCGACCTCACCAAACGCACGGTTCGCTACTACGTCCAAATTGGGCTAGTGAACCGGCCTGAAGGTGAAACGCGGGCAGCAAAGTACTCGCCACAACATCTTGAACAACTTTTGCTTGTCAAAAAATGGACAGCAGCCGGGGTGTCGCTTGACCGTATTCGTGAACTGCTTCAAGGCGGCTCAGCGCCAGTCCCTGAGCGAGGGCGCGTGCCCGGGTCAATCGAGGTCTGCAGCCATTTGCATGTGGCCGACGGCGTTGAGCTTGTGATTGAACCGACCCGCGCAGGGCTTACCCCCGAGCAGTTGCGTCACTTTGTTCGAGCCGTAATGAGCGCCTACGAACAAATCCACCAAGACAGCACAACAAAGGCAAACCAATGAGCGAAATTCTCGAACTCTTCGAATCCAATGGCCCACAGGCTACCTTGCGTAATAGTCAGGGCGCACCACTGATCCTAAAAGCCGTTGCCATCACAGGCGAACTGCGTGGTGCCATGTTTGAAGCGCATGTGCGCCAAACCTTTAGCAACCCCACTGATACGCACGCCGAAGTCGTGTACAGCTTTCCGCTGCCCTGGGGGGCAACATTGTTAGGTGTTGAAGTACAGCTTGGCCAAGTCAAACTCAACGGCACAGTCGTTGCTAAAGCTCAGGCTGCTGAACAATACGAAGAGACCCTGTCAAAGGGCGACGCCGCCATCATGCTCGAGCGTGGCAACGATGGTAATTACGTTCTGCACCTTGGCAACCTCGCACCCGGTGAGCAATGCGTGATCGATATGCACTACGGCCAGTTATTGCAGTTCGAGCAAGGCGGCCTGCGCTTAGCAATCCCAACAGTGATCGCCCCACGTTATGGTGATGCCGTGCGAGACGGTGGTTTAGCACCCTACCAAGTCCCAGAAACAGACCTGTTGGCGGAGTATGGTTTTAGCTTAACGCTAAACCTGCATGGCGATTTGGTGAACGCACGGATTGCCTCACCGAGTCATCCGATCAGCATGGCCAATCACGCAGCCGATCATATGCTGACTGTTGCCCTCGCCAAACAAAGCTATCTAGACCGCGACTTTATCCTTGTGCTTGATCAATTAGCGCAGTGCTCAGTGGCAACAATAGCACCCGACTGCGTCGATGCAAAAACTTATGTCGTGACCGCCAGCTTTAGCCCAAGCATCCCCAACGCTACAGCACAAAACACTGCAGTCAAGATTTTGGTTGACTGTTCTGGCTCGATGGCGGGCGGCAGCATCCAAGCTGCACGACGTGCCTTAATGGCCATTGTTAAAAAATTCAACACCGGCGACAAGTGCTCGCTCTCTAAGTTTGGCTCCTCGGTTGAGCATCGTTCGAAGTCACTTTGGTCAACCTCCGAACAATCACGCTTGGGCGCAGAAAAATGGATTGGTGAGCTCCAAGCCGATATGGGTGGCACTGAAATGTTAGATGCCATCACAAGCACCTTTGCACTGGCCCACAGCGGCCCGTGCGATGTCTTGCTGATTACCGACGGTCAGATCCATGGCATTGACGACATGATCAAACAAGCCAAAGACTCAAAGCATCGAGTTTTTTCAGTGGGGATTGGCAGCAGCCCAAGCGACAACCTATTGCGTCGCCTTGCTGTTGAAACCAACGGAGCCTGCGACTTTGTTGCAGAGGGCGAAGCCGTTGAACCGGCAATCGTGCGTATGTTTAATCGCTTACGCTCACCTGCAGTCACCAAGGTATCAGTTCAATGGCCTAAAGGCTTTACGCCCAAGCTCTTAACCAAAGTCGACAGCACTGCCTTTGAGGGTGATACCCTGCACGCCTCAGCTTGGTTTAAGACAAAACCAACTGGTCGGATCACGCTGTTGGGTCAGTTATTTGGCCAGAACACGGTGCAAGAACTTGGCACTGTCGAAATCAACGAAACACTAGCAACGTCGACAGCCTTGTCGCGCCTGGCAGCTGCTGGGCACATGCAACAGTTGGCGGATACAACCCAGGCAACCAAGCTTGCGCTTGACTACCAACTCGTCACAGAACACACCAACTTTTTGATGCTGCACGAGCGTAGCGCCGAAGACAAAGCACCTAACATGCCTGAGCTGCACAAGGTCAAGCAGATGCTGCCAGCGGGCTGGGGCGGTGCTGGTATGGATCAAATACATTACATGAGAACATCATTAAGTTTGTCGTGTGACGCTTCTATGTCTTATGAACTCTCATCGCCCACCGTCATGCGCGGACGAGGCGCCAGTTCATCTCAAGCGCAATCTCTTGAAATATCCGGGCTGGATCATTACGACATCCCGGCTTTCTTAAGACGGCAGATTGACCCAGTGCCCAAAATCGGCGCTATCGGCGACCGGATCACGATCAAAGCCGATCGTATCTGGTTTAAGTTAAATGACGCCCAGGAAACAATCTTTGCGCTATTCACGCCTAACCCTCAGGCCATTGGTGCAAGGATCTGGTTTGTCAATAAAAAACATGAAGTGTTTGACTATATGGACTTCATGAGCTTAGAAGACGCCGTCAACGCCTTGCAGCTAAACGGCTTTAGCGATTACGTTAAAAAGAAATTTTCGTTATTAAATAGAGTTCGAACGCGCTACACCTGGAAGTGTGAAGACAACACGCGGGTCTATACAAACTCGAAAACTTGGCTAAAAACGTAGCGATAA
>Ga0304730_1002886_pt1 | contig 11921 bp, 8 predicted proteins | sample M_130628_MF_Meta_FD_190474 | JGI IMG/M metagenome (GOLD analysis project Ga0304730, IMG submission 190474) | Freshwater microbial communities from Lake Montjoie, Canada to study carbon cycling - M_130628_MF_MetaG (v2) (version 2) | ecosystem: Environmental > Aquatic > Freshwater > Lake | place...
GGTTCGTGAAGGGATGATCGGGGACATCATCGGCGGCCAGGTCTATTGGAACGGCAGCGGCATCTGGTTCCGCGACCGCGAGCCCAACCAGACGGAGATGCAGTATCAGGTGAACAACTGGTACCACTTCAACTGGCTCAGCGGAGATCACATCTGCGAACAGCACGTCCACAACATCGACATCGCCAACTGGTTCCTCGACAGCGTGCCGATCTCGGCCTACGGCGTCGGCGGCCGCCAGCAACGCGTGCCGGGACAGTCGAGCGAAATCTACGACCACCATGCGGTCAACTTCGCGTACCCAGGCGGCGTGCAGATCGCCAGCCAGTGCAAGCAGTTTCCCGGCGGAGAGAACCATGTCGAAGAGCACTTCCAGGGCACGAAAGGCATGCTCTCGCTGCACCCTGGATACGCCAAGATCACCGACCTGAGCGGCCAGGAGCTCTGGAAGTTCTCCGGTGAGAACCCCGACCCCTACCAGGTGGAGCACGACGAACTCCACGCCGCGATCCGCAACGACACGCCCAAAAACGACGCCTACTACGGCGCGTCGTCGAGTTTCTCTGCGGTGCTGGGCCGGCTGGCCACCTATTCCGGCAAGACCTGGAAGTACGACGACACTCTGCAGCTCGACTTCCGCACGATGCCGGAGGATCCAACGTGGGAGACCACGCCGCCGACCGTGCCCGACAAGGACGGCAACTACGCGCTCCCCATGCCGGCCACCTTCAAGATCCAGTCGGTGACGAAGCCTGTTGTGTCATGATCGTCGGCGTGCCGCGGGAGACGAAGCGGGACGAATACCGCGTGGCCCTGCTTCCCGTGGCCGCCGAAGAACTCGTCCGCGCCGGGCACGTCGTGCTCATCGAGCGGGGTGCGGGCGCCGGCTCCGGCCTCCCCGACGAGGCCTATGCCGCTGCGGGTGCGACGCTCGTTGACGGCCCGGCCGACGTGTTCGGGAAAGCCGACCTCGTGGTGAAGGTGAAGGAGCCGCAGCCGCAGGAACTCTCCCTGATCCGCCGCGGCCAGACGCTCTTCACCTACTTCCACTTCGCGGCCGACCGGCATCTGACCGAGGGCTTCATGGCCACGGGGGCCACGGCCGTGGCCTACGAGACGCTCCGCGACGATCGTGGCCGCCTTCCGCTTCTGATCCCGATGAGCGAAGTGGCGGGCCGGATGAGCATTCAGGAGGGTGCCAAGTTTCTCGAGCGGCCCCAGATGGGGCGTGGCATTCTGCTGGGGGGCGTGCCCGGCGTGGCCCCCGCCAACGTGCTCGTGCTCGGAGCCGGCACGGTTGGGGCCAACGCCGCCAAGGTCGCCGCTGGCTTCGGAGCCAACATCGCCCTGCTCGACACGAGCCTCGAGCGACTCCGCTACCTCGACGACGTGACGGCCCCCAACATCGATTGCCTCTACTCCGATCGCCACACGATCCGCGAGCGGCTCGGCTGGGCCGACCTCGTGATCGGCAGCGTGCTGATCCCGGGCGCCCGGGCGCCGCACCTCGTCGAGCGGGAAGATCTGAAGCTCATGAAACCGGGATCGGTGATCATCGACGTGGCGATCGACCAGGGCGGCTGCGTGGCCACGAGCCGCCCCACGACCCATGCCGACCCGACCTACGTGGTGGACGACGTCGTCCACTACTGCGTGACGAACATGCCCGGAGCCGTCGGCCGCACGAGCACCTACGCGCTGTGCAACGCCACGCTGCCCTACGTGATCGACCTCGCAGATCGGGGCGTCGCGGCGGCGGCTCGCGCCTCCGCGGCGATCCGCTCGGCGATGAACGTCTACGAGGGCCGGCTCGTGCAGCCCGCCGTGGCGTCCGCGTTTGGCCTGCCATGCGAACCGTTCACCCCGTAGCCGCAGGTTGGCAACCTGCGGAAAATCACTGCCTGCACCGCTGCACGTGCAGGTTACCAACCTGCACCTACGAGTCCCAACGCTTCCCCCCGTAGCCGCAGGTTGGCAACCTGCGGAAAATCACTGCCTGCACCGCTGCACGTGCAGGTTACCAACCTGCACCTACGAGTCCTGACGCTTCCCCCCGTAGCACAGGTTTTCAACCTGTGCCTTGCACCGCCCGCCCATGATCCCCACTTCGCTCCGCTGGGTTGACGGCGCAGCCGGCCACCTCGAACTCATCGATCAGACGCTCCTGCCCGCCCAGTTCGCATGGCTCGCCTGCCACGACGTGCCGACCATTGTCGAGGCGATCAAGAGCCTGCGCGTGCGCGGCGCCCCGGCGATCGGCATCGCGGGCGCCTACGGGATGGCGGTGGCCGCCGGCGAGGCGATCCGCGGCCGAATGACCGCCAGCCACGCACGGGCTCACGTGCTCGCACGGGCCGAAGAACTCGCCACGGCCCGCCCCACGGCCGTGAACCTTCGCTGGGCTGTCGAGCGATGCCTCCGGGCCATCGATAGACTCCCGACAGAGGCCGACGCGATGACACTGGCCGAGACCCTGCTCGCGGAGGCCCGCGCGATCCACGACGAGGACCGGCGACTCTGCGAGGCGATCGGTCGGCACGGGGCCGCGGTGCTGCCCGAGGGAGGCGTGCTCACGCACTGCAACACGGGCGCCCTCGCCACCGGGGGCGCGGGCACCGCGCTCGCCGTGATCACCGCCGCCTGGGACTCGGGCCGTCGCTTCGAGGTGTTTGCCGATGAAACGCGGCCGCTCTTCCAGGGCGCGCGGCTCACCGCCTGGGAACTGGTGCAGCGTGGCATCCCGGTCACCGTGCTCTGCGACTCGGCCGCTGCCCACTTGCTCAAGACCGGACGGGTGGCCGCCTGCATCGTGGGGGCCGACCGGATCACCGCCAACGGCGACACCGCCAACAAGATCGGCACCTACGGCCTCGCCCTCCTCGCCGAGGCTCACGAAGTGCCGTTCTTCGTCGCCGCTCCGTCGAGCACGTTCGACCTCTCGCTCGACACCGGCGCGGAGATTCCGATCGAGGAACGGGCCGCGGCGGAGGTGCTGCGGCCGCTGGGCGCAGTGGCCGCGCCGGAAGGCGCCACGGCGTTCAATCCGGCGTTCGACGTGACGCCGGCGCGGCTGATTCGGGGCATCATCACGGAGAACGGCGTGGCCTCGCCCGTCACGCGAGAGCAAATCCGGGCGGTCCTCCGTCGCTCATCGCATGCTGCATCAACGTAGCCGCAGGTTGGCAACCTGCGGAAAATCGTCCCCGGACCCGCTGCAGGTGCAGGTTACCAACCTGCACCTACGTAACACCGCAGGTGGCAAGCTGCGGTGATTCGGCGTCTGTTTCGCTGCAGGTGCAGGCTACCAACCTGCACCTACGTAGCCGCAGGTTGGCAACCTGCGGTGATCTGCACCTTCGGGCATCGCGGGGTAGACTTACCTCTCTCCCGCTGGTCTGTGCCTCCATCCCCCCACCTGACACCTGAGTTTGCACCCATGATTCCCCAGGTGGTCATCGTCGGCCGGCCCAACGTCGGGAAGTCGAGCCTGTTCAACTGGCTCGTCGAGAAGCGGATCGCGATCGAAGACCCGACCGAGGGTGTCACCCGCGACCGGCTCGTGCAGCGGATCGAACTCGACGGCCGAGTGCTCGAACTGGTCGACACGGGGGGCATGGGCTTCGACGACCCCGATGGCCTCACCGCCGAGATCGACCGGCAGATCGAAGCGGGTCTCGCCCACGCCGCCGTGGTGCTCTTCGTAGTCGACGTCCGCACCGGCATCGCTCCCGGAGATCTGGAGGTGGCTCAGCGGATCCGCCGGATCGGCTGCCCCGTGTTGCTGATCGTCAACAAGGCTGATGCCCCGAACTTCGACTCGGCGGCGCACGAGTTCGCGGCCCTCGGCTTCGGACCGCCGATCGTGGTGAGCGCGAAGCAGCACCGCAACCGCGGCCCCCTCGTCGACTCGATCTTCGAGCGACTGCCGCCCGCATCAGCCGACGATCCCGATACGGCCGACCTCCCCGAAATGAAACTGGCGATGGTGGGCCGCCGCAACGTGGGCAAGAGCACGTTCGTCAACGCCCTGGCTCGCGAGGAGCGGGTGATCACCAGCCCCATCGCCGGCACCACCCGAGACAGCATCGACGTCCGCTTCGAGGTCGACGGCCGTTCGTTCTTGGCCATCGACACTCCCGGCCTGCGACGCACGAAGAGCCGCACCACCGACATCGACTTCTACTCCACGCACCGGGCCCAGCGAAGCATCCGCCGGGCCGACGTGGTGCTCCTGTTCTTCGACGCCACGGAGCCAATCGGCAAGGTCGACAAGCAGCTCGCCGAGACGATCACGGAGGAGGCCAAGCCGGTGGTCTTCGTCGTCAACAAGTGGGATCTCTACGCCGCCGACGTGAAGAAGCGGGAGTGGAACCAGTACCTTCGCGACACGTTTCGCACGATGCCGTGGGCGCCCGTTGCCTTCGTCACGGCGACCGAGAGCCGGAATGTGAAGGCGACGATCGACACGGCCCAGAGGCTCTACCGCCAGAGCCACCAACGGGTGGCCACGGCCCGGATCAACAACGTGCTTCGGATGGCGGTCGAGACCAACCATCCGCCCGCCGACTCGCGCGGCCGGCCGGTGAGGCTCTACTTCGCCACCCAGGTCGAGGTCGCACCGCCGACGATCGTGATCTCGGCGAGCGCGCCGAAGAGCGTGTCGGAGCCGTACCGTCGCTACCTGGTGAACGCCTTCCGTAAGGAACTCCCGTTCGACGAGGTACCGATCCGGCTCTACATCCGTGGGAAGTCCAGCGACGACGCGAAGGACAAGTAGCACAGGCTAAGTAGCACAGGTTTTCAACCTGTGCCTGCCTTCCTCCAGTAGCACAGGTTTTCAACCTGTGCCTGCCTTCCTCCAGTAGCACAGGTTTTCAACCTGTGCCCCGGTTTGTTCCGCAGGTTGAAAACCTGCGGCTCCTTCGGGCAACCTGCGGCTCCGTGTGGCCTACCAACCTGCGGCTACGTCGGCTGACCGACCATCCGCGAGATCGCCTCAACCTGCCGGCTTGTGAACGGCACGGGGCCCACGAGCAGTTCTGGCTCGCGCCGCTCCTCCGGCACGAGCCGATCGACGATCGCCGCGACGAGGTCGTCGATCCCTTCGCCCGTGACAGCCGATGTGACGAGCGACCCGGAACGTCGCTCGCGCGGCACCCGATCGATCTTGGACACGACCACGAGTTCGTTCGGCCGAGCCTGACTGTCGCCTGGCCGCGTGTCATCCACTGGCACCACGCGGACGATGAGATCAGCGGCTTCCCGCGCCGCGGCGGCCCGCGCGATCCCCTCCCGCTCGGTGGCAGAGGCTGGTTCTTCGTCGTCGCGACTGCCGGCAGCATCGATGAGTTCGACGGCCCAGCCTCGGAGGACGGCAGGAGCAGCAACGACGTCACGGGTGGTGCCCGGCACGGGGGCAACAAGGCTTCTGGCGTGGCCGACGAGGGCATTCATGAGGCTGCTTTTCCCGGCGTTGACCCGTCCCGCGAGCACGACCCGCCACGGTGCTGCCAGCCGCAGGCCGACGCGGGCGGCTGTGAGGAGTCGCCCGGCAAGCGGCCGGGCGGCCGCCAGCTCACCGCGGGCAACGTACCCAGAGAGTTGCTCGATGGCCGCGTCGAGTGATCCCGACGCCTGCCGGCAGAGAATCATGGCCGCCTTGGGGCCCCACACCACGGGCAGGATCGTGAGGGCCTCCTGAGCACATGGGGCTTCGTCGGGCCAGTCCTGCCACCCCGCGTGCGTCGACCCCGCCACCTCGAGGCTCGCGATCACGGCAGCCGATGCGGCGGTGCCACCGTGGCCGTGGATCTCGACGCGGTTGGCTGAGTGACGAACGAGCACCACATCCTCCCCTGTCGGCCGCCACGAGCCGAACGCGATCGACCCATCGGGCCGCTGCGCCAGGGCCCCGGCCCTGCCGGCCGCAAACAGGTGATTGACGAGGTCGATCGCACCACTGCCCCACACGCCAACGACGGCAAGCGCGCCGCGGCCCGGCGGCGTGAGCAGAGTCACGCGGACGGGCTGAAGCCCGGACCGTTCGCTGCGAGAAAGCGTCGTCACGACTGTCGATTCCCCGGTTGGAGCACACAGGTTAGCAACCTGTGCTACGGGGGACAGCGAGGGGCTGCCCGTGCCCCGGGAGCCGGCGTTGATGACGAGCGAAGCCATGGATGGCGGAGCGAAGTCAGCATCGAGCGAGCGCAGGGCAGGATGCCCGCAGCGAGCGTCCGGCGACGGGCATGGGCAGCCCGGAGCCTCATACGAGCCGGAAAGGCACACAGGTTGACAACCTGTGCAACTGGGGGAGAGGGGCACACAGGTTACCAACCTGTGCTACGGGGGACAGCGAGGGGCTGCCCGTGCCCCGGGAGCCGGCGTTGCTGACGAGCGAAGCCATGGATGGCGGAGCGAAGTCAGCATCGAGCGAGCGCAGGGCAGGATGCCCGTAGCGAGCGTCCGGCGACGGGCATGGGCAGCCCGGAGCCTCATACGAGCCGGAAAGGCACACAGGTTGACAACCTGTGCTACGGCCGGAAAGGCACACAGGTTGACAACCTGTGCTACTGGTACGCCGGATGATCCGCTCAGGGCGTCATCGTCGGCACGACCGGACCGGTCGCAGTCCATGGTCCGACCGAAAGCCACCGCGGCGCCCCGGGCGTGGGGCATAGTTGCGGGCACGGTCTGCGCGAGCGCGAGGCCGACGCTGCGAGGTTCCATTCCCATGTCGAGCATCCTCTCCCGCTTCGTCGCCATCGGCATCATCGCCGGTGGGTTCGCCCTGACCGGCGACCTTGGCAAACTCGCGAAGCGCGGTCTCGACGTCGTGAACTCGCGGGATGTCCCGACCGCCACGCCCGAAGAGAGTGGCATGTCGCCCGCCGCGACGGCCCTGGCCGATGCGGCCACCCGCGATGTGGAGCGGATCGTCGCGACTGCCGAAGCCGTCGCCAACGGTAGCCCAGCTCAAACCCCCGCGGCTGGAGCCCCGCTCGGGAAGGCAGTGATTGCCAGGGACGCCGACTTCCACCCGCCCCAGCACGGCGTCGACACGATCGAAATGTCGTCGCTCACCGCGGGAAACCGTATCGTGGTCTGGCTGGCGATGCCCCGCCGGTCCGGCGGACGGGCCTACCGCTGCCTCGTGTTCGACGTCGTCGATCCGGCCACGGGTGAGGCGCTCGCCTACGAGGCCGTTTCGTTCGCGGCCGACGGCAGCCCTCAGTCGACCGCCGTGCCGCCTCGGCGCGTGCGACTTCAGGGCGACGGCCACGGTGGCGCGGTCGCGAAGAGCGGCCTCATCGACGTTCAGCGTCGGGGCGTCGCAGCCGACGGCGTCGGTCACGAGACGATCGGCCCGGTTGCCGCGCTCGACCTCGTCCGCTGACGGCCTGCGGCGGTGCTCGCCGCGAAGCGATCCGCAAGCCTCGTCAGTAGGCGTACGCAAATCCGCTGTAGCCGCCCGACGGACTGCCCTGACCGTCGAGCGACCAGTTGTAGCTGGTGTAGACGGCCAGTCGCTGGCCGAGGTTCCACTGCACACCCAGCCCGCTCACCAGATCGGACGGGAAGTACGGTACGCCGGCACCGTTGTAGAAGCCCTGATAGAACACCGCGATATTTTCGGTGACCTGCTTCTGCAGAGCCCACTGCACCCCGAGATCGGGCAGGCTGAGAACGTCGGGGATCCCATTGCCGCCGGTCCCGTACAGCCCGAGATTCCACTCGAGCAGCCAGTCCCCCGGCAGATTGTGGTCGACGAGCAGCACCATGCCGGGCTCCGTGCCAATGTTGAGGGGCCTCGACGCCAGCCCGGTGACCACGAATACCTCGAGGCCCACGATCGGCACGTAGAGCTGATCCTTTTCGCCCCAGAGGTGCATCTTGAGGTCGAAGGTGAGGGGCGCGAAGCCGTTGACCGCCGGGGAATCCGGCGCGGCACCGACGACCGTCGGCCCTTGGCTGATGAGGCGAAACTCGCAGTTGTCGGTGAGCCCCGTCCGGATCATGAACGGCCACGACCACGAGGCCGGCGTCCCGTCAGAACCCGCGAGCGAGTACGTGCCCGGGATCGTCTCGATGTAGGAGCGACCCTTGGGCAAGGTCCACGGGCTGTTCGGATAGTTCGCGGTGTCGGGCCCCGGATCGCTGATGTCGCAGGGCGGGGGCGGGCCCCGGTCACCCTCGGGGATCAACCGGTTCACGAGACGGTAGACGATGTTGTCGTCGCCGGACGTGGGTGCAGCGGCCGGCTCGTCAAACTCGGGAGCCTTGAGGAACGCAACCGGTTGCACGAACGGATCGTCCTCCGCCCGCGTTGGACGGACCACCGCGAGGGTCAGGAAGACCGCCACCACGAACTGCCGGCAGGAGTCCATGTCGATGCAGAGCCGAGACGTCGGGAGAGGGGAGACCTCCCGTTCATCGGCATTCACGACGGCAGTCCGTGGATCCGCGCGCCGTGGAGAACGACGCCGAAATCACCCTGCTTCCGCAGGCTGTGGCGACTACCCCGACGGTCCGAGCCGGCCCTTGCCGGGCTTGCTCAGACTTCCGGCTCGCCCTCGGCTGCCTCGCGCTCCTTCGACCAGCCAACGCGCTTCTTCGAGAGGCCGATCTTTCGTTCGTCGGTGTCGACGCGGAGGACCTTCACCTCCACCGCATCGCCAACGTTCACGACCTCCTCGGCGTTCTCGACCTTGTCGTCGGAAAGTTCCGAGATGTGGAGCAGGCCCTCGAGGCCGTCCTCGAGACCCACGAACACGCCGAAGTTGGTGATCTTCGTCACGCTGCCCTTGACCACGTCACCGGCCTTGTACCGCTTGGGGATGTCGGTCGTCCACGGGTCGTCGGCCATCTGCTTGAGGCCCAGCGCGATCCGCCGCCGTTGCTGGTCAACGGAGAGCACCTTGCACTCGACCTCGTGCCCCTTTTCCAGCATCTCGCTGGGGTGGGTCACCTTCCGAGTCCACGACATGTCGGTGACGTGGAGCAGGCCGTCGATGCCGTCGTTGATCTCGATGAAGGCGCCATAGTTGGTGAGATTCCGCACCACGCCCTTGACGATCGCGCCCGGCGGGTAGTCGGCGGCCACCTTCTCCCAGGGGTTCTGCTGGGTCTGCTTCATGCCCAGCGAGATCTCCTGCTTCTCCTTGTTGATGGCAAGCACCACCACCTCGACCTCGTCGCCCGGCTTGACGAGCTCCGACGGGTGGCTGACCCGCTTCGTCCAGCTCATCTCGCTGATGTGCACGAGGCCCTCGACGCCGTCCTCGAGTTTCACGAAGGCACCGTAGCTCATCACGTTGACGACCGTGCCGTTGCAGACGGTGCCAACCGGATACTTGTCGGCCACCTTGGCCCACGGGCTGGCGGTCCGCTGCTTCATGCCGAGGGCGATCTTCTCGCGCTCGCGGTCGATGTGCAGCACCTGCACCTCGATCTCCTGGTCGATCTGCACCATCTCGCTCGGATGGCCGATCCGCGCCCAGCTCATGTCGGTGATATGGAGCAGGCCGTCGATGCCGCCGAGATCGACGAACGCACCGAAGTCGGCGATGTTCTTGACCACGCCGCGGCGGATCTGGCCCACCTCGAGCGTCTCCATGAGCTGCTTCTTCCGCTCCGCCCGTTCCTGCTCGATGAGAGCCCGGCGGGAGACCACGATGTTGCGGCGTGCTTCGTCGATCTTGAGCACGAGGCACTGGATGCAGCGGCCGCAGTAGTCGCCGATGTCGGCGGGACGGCGGATATCGACCTGACTCGCCGGCAGGAAGACGTTGACGCCCGAGATGTCGACGAGCAGGCCGCCCTTGATCTTCCGCGTGACGAAGCCGGTGACCACGTCGTTCTCGTGGACGCTCTCCATGACCCGGAGCCAGTCCTCGATCCGACGCGCCTTGCGCTTCGAGAGCGTGATCAGGCCTCGCTGTTCCTCCAGCGAACCGTCTTCGAACTCCTCGAGCAGCACCTTGACGATGTCGCCGACCTGCGGCGGGGGTTCGCTCTCATCCCACTCGTTCCGCGGGATGTGGCCTTCGCTCTTGTAGCCCACGTCAACCAGCACGAACTCGTCGTCGACGCGGAGAATCTTCCCTTCCAGCACGGAGTTGACCGCAAGCGTGGCCGACCCGACCGAGTATTCGGTCTCGGTGCCGGCCATGGCGAGTTCAAGTTCCTGATCGAGTTCGTCTCCGAGTTCCAGTTCGCGAATGAGGTTGCGGTTGACCATGCTTGGGGGTTTCGGGAAAAAACGGGGTTGGGGGAGGGAAAATGACGCGGGCCACGACGATTCGAGCCTCGCAGCATACCAGCGGCCTCCCGGCCGAACAATCGAGCATGATTCCCCCGCCGCCGCAGCCTTCCCGACCATCTCGGCCGTGGGTCCTGCTCCACCCGGCGGGCGTCCCAAGCCGATGGAACCCAAAAATGGCCGCCGGGAGCCTTGGGCGATGACAAATCGACGCACGCTGCTCGCGGGCCTCATCTCGATGGTCACCATGGGCCCCGCGGCTCGCGGCCAGTTCCTGGAGCCAGTCGGGGGAGGCGACGCCGGCATCGCGCTCGGCGACGTCCGCCTGCAGAAATACCGCGTCGGCGTGGCAGTGACGGCGGAGGGCGGCCCCTGCCGGGGGATCTATGCCACGCTCCCGGTGCCGCACGATTGGCCGGAACAGAAGGTCCGGGTGGTGAACGAAGAGACCACCCCGCATGTGAAGTCACTCCGCTACCGAATGCTGCCGGGCGACATCAAGCAGCTGGTGGTCGAGATCCCCGACCTCCCCTCGGGGCAGCAAGCAAAGGCGGTGGTCACGTTCGAACTCGCACGAGCTGCGATCCTCGCGCCCAAAGATACCGCCGGCCTCAAGCCCCCCGAGAAGCCCGACCGCGCGCTCAAGACACATCTCGGCCCCAGCCCCTACATCGAAGCCCGTGACCCGAAGATCGTGCGGCTTGCCAAGGCGACCGGCGAGGATCTCGAGGGCTGGAAAAAGGTCGAGGCCATCTACGACACCGTTCGTGACACGATCGAGTATCGCAACGGTGAACTGAAGGGCGCTCGCAGGGCGCTGGCCGACGGCTGGGGCGACTGCGAGGAACTCACGTGCCTGTTCATCGCCATGTGCCGCGCCGAAGACATCCCGGCCCGCACGGTCTGGGTCGAGGGGCACTGCTACCCGGAGTTCCACCTCGTCGATGCGGCCGGAGCGGGCCACTGGTATCCCTGCCAGGTGGCCGGCACGCGGTCGTTCGGGGCGATGCCCGACCAGCTACCGATCCTGCAGAAGGGCGATTCCTTCCGCGACCCCGATCGGCCCGGCAAGCAGCTCCGCTACGTGTCGGAGTTCATGAGAGGCGCGGCCGTCGAAGGCGGGGGCACGCCTCGCGTCACGTGGATCCGCGAAGGGGCGTAGGCCTGCCGCCTTCGTAGCGTAGGTTTTCAACCTGCGGTGCGGAAAGTAGCGCAGGTTTTCAACCTGCGGTGCGGAAAGTAGCGCAGGTTTTCAACCTGCGGTGCGGAAGTAGCGCAGGTTTTCAACCTGCGACATTCACAGGTTGAAAACCAGTGCTACTGGCATACACACAGGTTGGAAACCTGTGCTACTGGCATGCACACAGGTTGAAAACCTGTGCTACTGGCGACGATCCTCGCCTACTCGGCGCCGATGAAGCTCGCCTCTTCACCGATCGGCCGGCCAAAGTGATCGCGCTGCACCGGGGTGAACCACCGCGGCACGATCGGCAGGCCGGCCTCTTTCCAGGCGGCTTCGAGGCGGTCGCCCGCGAGTTTCACGATCTTCTCGCGACCACGACCGACGAGCGTGGCCCGGTCGGCCCACGGCGTGACGGGACCATCGAAGCCGGCCGCCTTCGCTGCGGTCAGCACCTCGGCGATGCTGATCACACCCGTGTCG
>Ga0304730_1002887_pt1 | contig 11920 bp, 21 predicted proteins | sample M_130628_MF_Meta_FD_190474 | JGI IMG/M metagenome (GOLD analysis project Ga0304730, IMG submission 190474) | Freshwater microbial communities from Lake Montjoie, Canada to study carbon cycling - M_130628_MF_MetaG (v2) (version 2) | ecosystem: Environmental > Aquatic > Freshwater > Lake | place...
AAGCCGTGGAAGATAACTTGTATGACCGCTTGTCAGGTCGTTACACCAAGGCTATGGCACGTTCAATGAGCTTCACAAAGCAAGTAAAAGCTGCTTCTGTGTTGAACAACGGTTTCACTGGCGGCAGTTATGCCGGCGGCGACGGCGTTGCATTGTTCTCTACAGCCCACCCAACTGCTTTGTCCGCCAACTATGCAAACACTCCCACAGTGGCTGCAGATTTGAACGAGACATCGTTGGAGCAGGCTTTGATCGACATTGCTGCGTTCATCGACGAGCGTGGCTTGAAGGTTGCTTTGACTGGCCGCAAGATGATCGTTCCTAAGGAACTGCAGTTCACTGCAGAGCGCCTGATGAAGAGCACTTTGCGCACATCCACTGCTGATAACGATATCAACGCTATCAAGTCAATGGGTATGTTGCCAGAAGGCTATGCCGTCAACCACTATTTGACTGACGTCAACGCATGGTTCATCATCACTGATGCACCTAACGGCTTGAAAATGTTCGAGCGCTCACCTATCAAAACAGCCTTCGAAGGCGACTTTGACACAGGTAACGTTCGTTACAAAGCTCGTGAGCGTTACAGCTTCGGCTGGTCTGACCCACGTGGCGCTTACGGTTCGCCCGGCGCTTAATCCATACGCAGTTTGCGTACTAAAGGCCACCTTCGGGTGGCCTTTTTCTTGTCATAAAATTAAATTAGGATGGACTTGCAGCCGCTGTGGTTGCATAAATCTTAGGGGCACATCATGAAATTTGAAATGGAATTTGGCGTTTTTGGCAATAACAAAATTGTTATCGAGACTCACGATTTTGACGTCATCGATATTTTTCAAAAGTTTGTAGAGTTTCAAGAGCACTATGGATGGGCTGTTGAGTACGAAGCTACTGCCGTGCTTGGTGATGACGAAGAAGATGACACTGAAGAAGAGTTAGACGGTGCTGAAGTTGAAGCTGCCGCCGAAGCTGCTGACAATAAGTAATATTAGGGGGCTTCGGCCCCTTTTTTCTTTTTGGCTTTTTTGTTTTCACGCTCGTCGTGATGGTGTATGCGGTGGCAGTTAGCGCAGAGCACAATACACTTCTTGACTTCTTCCATAGCCCGTTTAAAAGCACGATTTTTTATCAGCTTATTGACTGACTCTTCTTTAGTATTACTGTCTATGTGGTGAAAGTCAAATGTAGCCGGGTGATCTTGCCCACATTTTATGCAAGCTAATGTAGCTTTAAAGCTGCGCCACTGATCTTTATACGCTTTGGCAGATGCTTTGCTTGCCGCAATTACAATCGCTTTATTGTTGGCATAGTACGTACTTGCATACGTCTTTTGTTTAGTTTGCTTAACAGTTTTGTCTTTATACGGCATGCTGTATCCGATACCGCCAGTACAACGCCGTTTTTAAACCCCAAGGCTTAGAGGGCTCAAACATTTTGAAGCCTGTAGATATAAGGCTATTGGCCGAGGCTGGATTCTCATTGGTGTCTGTAATAACCCAATTCATGCCTAGTCTTTTGGCCACTTTAAGGCGCTGTCGGATAAGCCGCTTCTGGAGTCCCTGTCCTTGATGAGCTGGTGCAATGCCTGCGCGACATAGGTACATAGTGTCAGACCAACGAGTAGAGGGGACAATACCACCGAAGCCAACCGCTTTACCATCTTGCGAGTAAATAACATGCCAGTATCCTTGTGTAATTGGGTAAATTTTGTCGTGAGGAAGACACGCTTTTTGAAGCAACGTCAGTAGTTGCACCACCTCTGGCTGACGGGTATCAACAGAAACGACACGGTATTTCATGCCCCCATAATGCCGGGGGATTGTGACAAGAAAAATAAGTGTTGCACACTTAAAAATACCGTGATATAAATACAGCAATCCGGGCTTTCCGGTGCATCAAACAGTCCCGGCTGACGACATACAGATTGATGCGCCTAACTTGTATGTAAGGAAAAATCATGGCACGCACGACATTCAGTGGCCCAGTACGATCAATGGGCGGTATGTATCAACAAGGTAGTGGCGCAGTGGTTGCAATCACAGCCAGCACTACTTTGGATCCCATCTCTCATGGTGGTCGCATTTTGTCTGTTGGAGGCACGTTGGCTTCCAATATTGTCATTACTTTGCCAACAATTAGCGCTGTTTCTAATGGCACTAGCTCTGGTCCCGGCCAAGACTACAACACCACCAACAATTTGGGCGTGTTGTATAGCATTTGGGTTCCTACAACAATCGCTACCAGTTCTGTAAAGATTGGTACTGATGGCACTGACAAATATGTTGGTTCTTTGTTGTCTGTTGACACGGACTCTTCTGGCGCAATGGTAGGTTTTACCGCTGCTTCTACAAACGACTTCATTAACTTGAACGGTGGCACAACTGGTGGTGTCGCAGGTACATGGATTGAAATTCGCGCATTGGCAGCCCTGAAATACGTGGTTACCGGCGTGATCCTCGGTACTGGCACAGTGGCTACGCCATTTGCAGATTCCTAATTAACTCAAGGGGGCTTTTAGCCCCCAACTTAAAGGAGATTAATTATGTTTCAATATGACGTAAAACAGGCGCATATAAACGGTACGGGGTTTCTTGTGCAGGGAAGATCCCGTGTCAAGGCAATTTCATTTACCGGAACTGCAACTGCCGGATATGTTTCGTTATTTGATACCTCAACTGCCCCTGTTACTACTGCGACCTATGGTAGATCAGGCACTACAGTAACCGTTAGTTCCACTGGTCATGGGTTATCCACAGGGGATGCAATTGGGGTAGATTTTGGTACTGGAACAGGTGGAACGGCCACAAACGGTAACTACACAGTTACGGTTACAAATGCAAATACTTTTACCATTACTGATATTAACTCTGGCTCCATTACTGCGGGAGCCTCAATGGTATATGCCGCCCGTTGGCTGATGACCTTTGATATCTCCGCAGGCGATACATACAACAACGTCAGCCTTATACCGGGTGATGGTGTAGTGGCATTTAATGGGGTATACGTCCAAACGTCTAATATAACAGCAGTAAACATCTTCTACGGATAAGGAGTCCAAAATGGGACGAGCAGCAAAAATGGCAGATGACCAGTACCAAGGCGAAGTTCAGCCCGGTGCACAGAAGCAGGATATGAGCAAGGGTGGAGCTAAGCAGACACCCCGCAAAACAGTCGCTCCTTCTGGTTCTACTACGCCCCGTGGCGTAGGCCAAGCCCGTAACAAGCCTTGTAAGCAGTACTAAGCATGGCTAAGACCCCTGCATGGCAGCGTAAAGAGGGCAAAAGTGCCAGCGGCGGTTTAAATGCCAAAGGGCGCGCGTCCTATAACAAAGCTAATCCGGGTAAACCCGGATTAAAAGCTCCGCAGCCTGAAGGGGGTTCTCGTAAAGACAGCTTCTGTGCCCGTATGGAAGGCATGAAAAAGAAGCTGACAAGCGAGAAGACTGCCAAAGATCCGGATAGCCGGATCAACAAGAGCTTACGCAAGTGGAAGTGCTGAAATGGAACTGATGCTGTGGAACGCCGGCCTGACTATTCTTATTGGTTTTGTCGGATGGGTTTTGAAAGATAAATCTGAGGAGCTTAATCGCCTGCAGATTTTGCTCAATCGCACCCGCGAAGAAGTTGCCAAGGAATATGTAACAAAAGCCGAAGTCCATGCAGATATCAACCGTGTTTTGGATAGACTAGATAGGTTGGACGAAAAGTTAGACCGTTTAATGGGAGCAGCAAATGCCCGCAGTCAGTAAAAAACAAAAGCAGTTTATGGATGCGGCAGCGCACAATCCTGCATTTGCAAAAAAGGTTGGCATCCCACAATCTGTGGCGATGGATTTTAGTAAGGCCAGTAAAGGCAAAAAATTTAGACAAGGTGGCGAAATGAAACATGGATACAAAGACGGCGGTCTTGCTAAAAAAGGCGAAGGCATTGCCAAAAAGGGTTTTGCTAAAGGCGGTATGGTTGCCGGTATGGGCCAATCACAGGGTGAAACGCTTAGCCAGAACGTTAAAAAGAGCGTTCAAGGTGACAAGGTTGCCGTCCGTGGTGTTGGTGCAGCCCGTGCTCGCACAGCAATGATCTATTGATATGGCTGTTTCCGGCGTATCCGATTTTGATCTGCAGTTTGACGACCTCATAGCTGAGGCGTATGAGCGCTGCGGTATTGAGGTGCGCGACGGTTATGACATGAAGACGGCGCTTCGCTCCGTCAACTTAATCTTTGCAGAGTGGGCTAACCGTGGTTTAAATCTTTGGACGATTGAACAGCGCCAACAGGTGCTAACGGCCGGAACATACGAGTATGACCTGCCCTCGGACACGATTGATGGCCTCTCTGCCGTGATTCGGACCAATGCAGGCCAGTCTACCCAGCAGGACATCACAATCGACCGTATAGGCCGCGCAGAGTGGCTGCATGTGCCTAACAAGTTGACTCAATCACGTCCTGCGCAGTACTACATTCAACGCACAGTGCCGGCCAAGGTATTCTTGTACCCCTCCCCTGACGCAACGCAGACTTGGACCTTTGTCTATTACGCTATTCGTCGCATGGATAACGCGGGCGGTTTTACCAACACTGCTGACATTTCTTTCCGTTTCTTGCCTTGTTTGGTTGCGGCTTTGGCGTACTACTTGGCAGTTAAAAAAGCTCCTGAGCGAGTCATGTTGCTTAAGCAAATGTACGAAGAAGAGTTTATGCGTGCAGCTTCTGAAGACCGTGAGCGTTCGGGCTTCTTTGTGGTGCCCACTTACACGCAGAGGTAAGCCATGGCCTATGTATCAGGCAAATTTGCAATTGCGCTGTGCGACAGGTGCGGGCAACGGTACAAACTCAATACGCTTATCAAGGAATGGACAGGCTTTAAAGTTTGTCCTGAGTGCTATGAACCCAAGCACCCACAACTTGAGCCAAAGCGTTCAATAAATGAGCCACAAGCCTTGCATCAACCTCGCCCAGAGAGTAGACTTGGGGTAACCGTCTACGTCGGGTTCACGGCTGATACTTCGTTTGCTAGTATTGGAATGATGCCGATGCCTTATGCCAAACAACTATGGGCCGCTGCGGTCCTTGCCCCTGTTAAAACGAGCATCACATGACATATACGGAATTAAAAGCTGCGATCATTGCTTACACTGAAAATCAAGAACTCAGTGCAACAAATCTTGCTACTTTTGTAAGTCAGGCAGAGCAACGTATTTACAACACTGTGCAAGTTGCTAACTTGCGCAAAAACATGACGGGTTCCTTGGTAGCGGGCAATCAATATCTGTCCTGCCCTGATGATTTCTTGTCAACATATTCTTTGGCCGTATATCCATACAACACACCTACTGCTACAGGCAGTTCTGGTGCATCTACAATTGTTGTATCAAGCGCCTCAAACTTGGCTACAGGCCAGTATGTTACGGGTAACGGCATTGGCACCGGTGCATACATCACTGCCATTAACGGAACTACATTAACGCTTTCTGTTGTAAACGCAGGCGCAGTCACTGGGACCATGACGATTCAAGGTGATTACCAGTACTTGCTTAACAAAGATGTGAACTTTATCCGTGAAGTTTATCCAGCGTCTGGTTACAGGGCAGAGCCCAAGTACTATGCAATCTTTGGTCCTAAAAGTACGGATGTAAATGAGTTGACCTTGATTGTGGGTCCTACTCCTGATCAAGCGTACAGAGCAGAATTGCATTTTTACTATTACCCAGAGTCTATTGCAACGGTGGCAAGCGGTAGAACATGGCTTGGTGATAATTTTGATTCTGTATTGCTGTATGGATCTTTAGTAGAGGCGTATACCTTTATGAAGGGTGAGCAGGACATGATGGCCTTGTACAACGGCAAATATCAAGAAGCGCTTGGTCTCTTTAAGAACTTGGGTGATGCTAAGCAGCGCGGTGATGCTTATCGTGATGGTCAAGTTAAATTACAAGTGAGATAACGCATGATCACAGCAGGTCTCACCAACAGCTTTAAGCAGCAATTGCTGCTTGGAGTGCACGACTTTTCCACAGATACATTTTTGATTGCGCTGTACACATCGGCTGCAGATTTGGGTCCAACTACAACTGTGTATTCTTCAACAAATGAAGTCACGGGCACTGGATATACGGCAACGGGCCAACAGCTTCAAAGTATCACCGTCAACCTTAGTCAAGGTGTGGCGTATGTGAGTTTTACCAATCCTTCATGGTCTGGGGCCACGTTTACAACGCGTGGTGCATTGATTTATAACCAGACTAAGAGCAATAAATCTGTAGGTGTCTTTAACTTTGGTGTAGATCAGACGATGCTTGGTCAATCATTCACTATTCAGTTACCTACAAACGATCCCGAAAACGCACTCATCAGAATTAGTTAAGGAGCTTACATGGCATTAGTGAACACCACCAAAGGCGAAATGGACGAATCTTTGCTTGAAAAACGTGAAGGTTCCGTCGATAATGACATTGAATTAACAAACTGGACTGAATATTGGCTTGATGGTGAGCTTGTTCACCGTTCGGTTCATGTCAGTTTAAAAACTGGCCCCGCCCTGTTTGCAGAAGCGGCATCTTTTGATTAAGGAAATATCATGGCAAATACACAATCAATGTGCACTTCGTTTATGGGCGACCTGTTAGTAGGCGCACAGCAACTGGGCACGGTTACTTTAACTTCTCGTGGAAGTTTGACGGCCCCTACAACTGATACCGTGAAAGCGGCGTTGTATTTGGCTTCAGCTACCCTGAATGCTTCAACAACTGTTTATTCTTCAACGGGTGAAGTAAGTGGTACAAACTACGTAGCGGGTGGTGTAACTGTTACAAATGCTACGGCTCCAACTTCTACCAACTCCTCAACAACTGCGGGTGTGGCGTATTGGACTCCTTCGGCCAGTATTGTCTATACAAACGTGACGTTGACTACAGCATTTGACTGCGTGTTCTTGTACAACTCAACTCAGGGTAACAAGGCAATCAGCGTTCATACCTTTGGTTCACAGACCGTGACTGCTGGTACGTTTACTTTGACAATGCCTTCTAACACCACAAGTACCGCGCTGATCCGCTTGGCTACAACCTAACTAGGAGCGGCGGGATTCCCCGCTGGTTAACCCATGTTTGGTATAGCCCCATTTGCAGGTGCTCCGTTTTCCTCGCTTGCGGGTGGGACGGATGTCACGATTGCGCTTACAGGCGTATCCGCATCTGGGGCGGTTGGTACAGCCACGGCCAACGTAACGATTGGTCTTACCGGCGTATCTGCCACTGGCTCTGTTGGTTCTCAGGCTGAATCATCTGGCGCAACACTTACAGGCGTTGCGGCCACAGGCGCTGTAGGCTCCGTTACAACTTCCCGCACTGTTGCACTGACAGGTGTGTCTGGTGCTGGTCTTGTAAGTTCCGTTTCCCTTACGATTGCGCCAACTTTAACGGGTGTTTTGTGTCATCCCGAAGTGGGTGGGGTTGATAAGTACGCAAACCCAGAGATTCAAGAAGTTCATGCAAATGGTTATGTAGGTACCGTTGGCGTATCCAGAACTGTTGCTCTCACGGGCGTATCTGCATCAGGCAACACAGGCACAGTTGGAATAGGCAAAGCCATTTCAGGAGTTAGCGCCACAGGTGCTGTTGGTACGATCAGTGTTGGAGAGCGTACCGTTGCCTTGACAGGAGTATCTGCCACAGGCGGTACAGGACTTGTTGTTCCTGTTGAGTCTAAGGATGAAGACGGTGTTATAGCTTACGGTGCGGCAGGTTCTGTTGGCCTAAGTGTTAGTGTTGCACTAACCAGCGCATCCGCCGCAGGTCAAGTTGGTACAATTATTGGTGTTAAGTCTTTCCCCATTACAGGGGTTAATGCGACAGGATCTGTTGGCACTATTTCTGTTGGAGATCGACAGATCGCTTTGACTGGCGTAGGAGCTTCTGGACAGCTTGGCGCTTTTGGTGTATTTTATTGGTCGTTAATTGATGACAGCGAGAACGCAAACTGGCAGAATATCACCAATACAGAATCCGCTGGTTGGGCACTGGTAGATACCACAGAATCTGCTGGTTGGGAATTGATCGAAACGCTTTGATTAAGGATGGTGAATGGCACTTGTTGTTGCTGATCGGGTAAAAGAAACCACCACTACGACTGGTACGGGCACAGTCACGCTCCTCGGTGCGTCTACTGGCTATCAGTCTTTCTCAGCTATTGGCAATAGCAACACCACCTATTACACAATTGCAGCCACTACAGGCACAGAGTGGGAGGTAGGTATCGGTACTTACACATCATCTGGCACAACGCTGTCCCGTGACACGGTGCTCTCGTCATCTAATAGTGGGTCGTTGGTTAGTTTCTCGGCTGGCACAAAAGATGTGTTTGTAAACTATCCCGCAGACCGGTCGTTGTTTGGTTTGGGTAGCCAGTCTATTGCCACCAATAACACCACAGTTGCCCGAAGCGGCGCTCTGTACTCAGGCTACAACGGCTTTTCTGTTGGCCCAATTACAGTGTCTTCTGGTGTATCAATCACTGTCCCAACAGGACAGAAGTGGATCGTGATATGAGTACTATTTCAGCAGGAACCACGGCGCTTACGGCAATTGTTGTCACTGGCGATACCACGGGTGCGTTGGTATTACAGACTAATAGCGGGTCTCAAACGGCGGCAACATTTGCTACTAATGGCACAACAACCCTTCAGACAGGTATTGTTACGACCCCTGCGGCTGTGCCTATGGTGCTACAGACTGCTGGTACTACTGCACTTACATTGGGTACTACGGGTACAGCAACTTTTCAAACCGGAGTTGTTACTACGCCTTCGGCTATTCCAATGGTGTTACAGACTGCTGGAACAACTGCGGTCACAATTGGCACAGATCAAAACGCAACATTTAACTCTACTGGCGCATTAGCAATTCCCACCGGAACAACAGCCCAAAGACCTAGCAGTCCCACTGCGGGAATGATTAGACTTAATACAACTACTGGCGTTTTTGAAATTTATAACTCAGTAACTTCATCGTGGTTTACTATTGCAACATTGCCGTATCAAATACAAATGTATGCGTGGGGCGGTGGCGGTGGTGGCTCTGGAAATTTATCTGTTGGCGGTGGTGGTGGAGCGGCTAATGGTTTATACAGTGTTACTTCAGGTTCAGCATTAACCATAACGGTAGGTGGTGGTGGATCTGTACAAGCCCCGGGCGCTGGCCCCGGAACGGCCCCTGTTGGTGGAGGCGGCACGGCTGGATCAAGTGGATATGGTGGTCAAGGTGGTGGTTATTCAGGCATTTTTAATGGCTCAGCATCTCAAGCCAATGCGCTTTTAATTGCTGGCGGTGGCGGCGGCGGTGGCTATGACTCGCCTGCTGGTTATGGCGGTGCTGGTGGCGGAACAACTGCTCAAAATGGTACTGGTGGTGGTGCGGGAAGCGGGGGCACACAGTCTGGTAGTTCTGGATACCCAGCAGGTACAGCACTGCAAGGTGGATCTCCAAACACATCCGATGGCGGCGGTGGTGGTGGTGGTGGTGGCGGTTACTATGGCGGCGGAGCAGGAGGTAATGGTTCTCCTACAGACTCTAGCGGTGGCGGTGGTTCAGGCTATTACAACTCATCAACTGTTACTTCAGCAACATTAACAACAGGTTCTGCCGCTACTCCCGGAGATAGTTCAAACTCTTTACGTGGGTCTTACGGTAATGGTGGAACGGCAAGTACTGCGGGAACTCAAGGCGTATTTATCATTCGTTATCTTGGCTCACAACGCGGCACAGGCGGTACAGTTACATCAGCAGGTGGCTACACCTATCATACATTCACATCTTCTGGGACATACACAGCATGAGCAACATTAAACTTCAGGGTAATGCAAGCGGCACTGGCACAACTACGCTTCAGTCTCCAAACACAAGTTCTAGCTTGACGCTGACATTCCCAGCAACGGATGGAACAAGTGGACAAGCCGTGGTCACTGATGGCTCGGGTAATTTATCTTTTGCAACCGCTGGCATCACAACCGGCAAATCTATCGCTATGGCGATGATCTTTGGCTTTTAAGGAACTGAAATGGCAAATCCAAATATCGTAGCCGTAACGACGATCTACGGCACAACTACATATCTAACACCTTCAGCAACAACTGCGGTTGTGTTACTACCTAATACCGCTTCTTCCGGCAAAGTCTACAAGATCAATCAGATCGTAGCGGCTAACGTTAACGGCTCTTCCGCTGTCAACACTACGGTATCTGTGTACTCTAACGGTGCTGTGGCTCAAGGCTCTGCTCCATCGGGCGGTACGGCCTATCCTGTGGCTTCTACTGTGTCTGTACCGGCTAACGCTTCGCTGATTGTTGTGGACAAAACAACCGCCATCTACTTGATGGAAGGCACATCAATCACTGTGACTTCAGGTACAGCCAGCGGTATCACTTACAGCATCAGCTACGAAGACATCTCATAATGTCAATGCGTTACCCCGGTGGTTTTATTACTGCCACTTTTAATCCTTTAGCACCTTCTGTTGACTACCTTGTTGTAGCTGGCGGGGGTGGGGCTAGTAATGGCGGCGGCGGTGCGGGGGGTCTACTTACTGCCAATGGTTTAAACCTTACCGCTGGTGTAATTTATACGGTTATTGTTGGGGCGGGTGGTACTGGTACGCAATGCGAAATAGGCACAAAAGGAAGTGCTGGCGGAAACTCTAGTTTTTCTACCATTATTTCTACAGGTGGTGGTGGTGGTGGCTCTACTAACGCTACCGCAAATACTTCACAATCTGGAGCCAATGGGGGGTCAGGTGGTGGAGCGGCGGCTGAATCAAATGGTACAGATGGTGGTGGAAGTGGAATTTCAGGCCAAGGAAATGCTGGTGGTGGTAACGGTGGTTATACCACTGCACCGTATGGTTCTGGCGGCGGCGGCGGTGCTGGAGCGGCGGCATTAACAGCATCAAGCGCAAATCCAACAGCGGGTGGTGTTGGGCTGTCTTCTTCAATTACAGGCACTTCCACTTTTTATGCTGGCGGCGGCGGTGCTGGCGGTTATGTTACTCAAACTGGTGGAGCAGGCGGCAATGGTGGTGGCGGTACAGGTGGCAACCAAAACACTAATGGCACGGCAGGCACTGTAAATACTGGCGGTGGTGGGGGCGGAAGCGGAGGGTCTGGTGGTGGCGTTCCAAATGGAAGAACAGGCGGTGCAGGCGGCTCTGGCGTTGTAATCATTCGCAGTCTGTCTGCGGCTACAGCTACAACAGGATCACCTACGGTGTCATACAGTACCCAATACACCATCTACACATTCACATCTTCTGGCTCAATAACCTTCTGAGGACAACATGACTCAATACTCAGGAATGTGGACAAAAACACAACAGATGCAAGCTAAGGCGGCCAGTAATTGGCCTGCGCCTCTTGTTGACTACCTTGTAATAGCTGGTGGCGGTGGCGGTTCTGGTGGAACTAACGGCGTTTATTATGGCGGTGGCGGTGCTGGCGGCACATTAAAAACATCATCAATAACTTTTACTTTTGGAACAGTTTATACAGTTACAGTGGGTGCTGGCGGTACTTGTAATACCACTTCAGGAGGAACATCTGGCAATGGCGGCACTTCCAGTATTGTTAGCGGGTCAACTATAGCAAGTGCCACAGGCGGCAACGGGCAAAATGGCGCAACTGCTTTAGGCGGTTCTAATGCTGATTACACAGGAGGAACAGGAACTGGAAGTGCAGGTGCTGGTGGGGGCGCTGGTTCTGGTGCAAATGGTTCTGGAAATAATGGTGGAAATGGAGGCGCTTCTTCAATCACTGGCAGTTCCGTTAATTATGGTGGCGGTGGCGCTGGCATAGGCAATAACATTAGCGGTACTGGCGGCTCTGGTGGCGGGGGTTACCCGGGTAATGCCGCTACTGGCGGCGGTGCTGGAGGCAC
>Ga0304730_1002889_pt1 | contig 11918 bp, 7 predicted proteins | sample M_130628_MF_Meta_FD_190474 | JGI IMG/M metagenome (GOLD analysis project Ga0304730, IMG submission 190474) | Freshwater microbial communities from Lake Montjoie, Canada to study carbon cycling - M_130628_MF_MetaG (v2) (version 2) | ecosystem: Environmental > Aquatic > Freshwater > Lake | place...
ATTGTCCAAAAAAGTAGCTACTTTTATTCATGTAATTTATGTTTCGCAAAAACCAAATTACATGAAAGCGGGAAATCCTTCAAAGGAAATCCCGCTTTTCTAAAAAGTTTTATCGGACACTAGTGATATTTAATAAAAATAAAATAATATGGAAACCTATTTTTTTAAATTTATTATTGCAAAATTTTGTTCTATGTCTATTATTCTCCCAAATTTCATTATGGTTTGTAGATTAGAATTGCAAACTGATTCTAAAAACTAACTGAAAATAATTTGCAGTAGAGTATTCTTTTGCTGTAAGATATTGATTTTATTTCACTGTCTTTTTTTAACTATAAAGTAGTGTTCGCCATGGAAAGAGTTTAAATAACCTACCTATAACAGCGCTCACCAAAAATTTGGGCATTTAGGTTAATTGAAACATTGTGGACTTTTGTTACATTCGTGCTACTTAAAACATCTCGTTCACCAATCCCAAACTTCTGGTGCCCGCAAAACGTTATGTGCAACCCTGACCGACCGCATAACCAACATTAAACCTTAAACTATTTTAGTAGTCAATGCAAATCATTTTAATCCAATAAATAGTGACAAAATATTTTACATTTTTAGCTTTGACAGTTTTTTGTTTGACTACAAAAGCACAAACATTTATCCCCAACGACACTGTTCTTTACAACAATGTTTTTCAAGTTGAATTTTCAGATGACTACCGTTCTATGGTCTGGTGCGAAAATTTAGGAAGTAACAACGCAAGAGTATGGTATGCAGATGTGGACCTAAACACAGGACTTCCAAATTTTGTTACAAAGCAAGCTATTGACACCATTCAAGGACAAGGCTGGCCGTATTGGGGACAAGACAATGTGAGTAAATTTTTTCTCATTAAAAATAAATACGGACATATAAAATATATCCGTAGAACAGGTTTTAATACTTTAATTCAATACGACTTGGGAACAGTAAACAATGATGTCAAGTCTTTAACGAATGTAAATAGCGACAGCACAAAAAATTATTTTTGGGTGAACTATGTAGTCTTAAATCCAATATCAACAGGTTTAGACAGTTTGTTTGCATTTCGTTCAGACAATCCAACAAATAGAATTTTCATTAATGCTGAAAAGAAAAATACTGCCGGCTCTGCTTATCAACTAACCTTTCCAAGGTGGTTAGCGCAATCTGAACTATTGGCTTATCCATTCAGACCTTTCACTTCACAACCTTATTTTGATATGAAATTTTGGAACGGTCAAACACAAACTTCAACTCAGGTTACAAACGATATTCCTGCAAGTATTTTTAATCATCACGTAGACGATTTGCCTTTTAGACTTTCACAATTCCCATCGGACACTTTTATGTTCAGCAGCAAGGCTGCACAAAAAGTTGCTATTTATCAAAAGACGGGGATATATTTTACACAAGTCCAACTTCATACTTCACCAACCTCAATTATCCCAACAACCTTAACTTCCTTTGAGCCCTTTACAATTTGTGGCAATAAAACATATGGAGCCTATCAAGTATACAGTGGTGGTGGCATTCCAGGCTCAACAGCCGGCGAAATATACTTACTTGGAATTTTTGGCGACAGCATTCACACCAAAATAAGTGAGTTCATAGGCGATGTAGCAGTTGACCCAGAATATGTAATTGGTAATAATAAGGTTTGGATTTTTTACTATGGAAAACCAACTGGCCTAGGAAATTTTAATTTGCATAGATGCGAAACACCACTGGCGATTCCTTGCATTACAACAGGTATAAATAATCCGCAACCAAATTTAAATTTATCAATTTACCCCAATCCATTTTCTAACAGAATACAATTGGAAAACACAACCGGATCAGAAAACTACCAGTTATACAATTCAATGGGGCAAATAATTTGGACAGGCAAAAATATTGACCAACAAGATTTTTCAAACTTGCAAAACGGACTTTATTTCTTGCAGGTTATTAATCTAACTGGAAAGCAAACTCTTAAATTAATGAAGCAATAGACAATGACAGAAATAAGGGCAGCACATAACAGCGTGCAAGCGCCATAACCCTGCCGCAGGCGCAACACAGGGTTACGATCGCCTGCACGCAAAACGTTAAGGGCAAGCTCTAAATCCAATTGCCCAAAGAAAAACCAATCAAAAACAAACAAAAAATGAAAGCGAAAAATTTACTAATGACAGCTATTACAATTTTCGGAATTTTACCAACAAATATAGCTCAAATACCTTCTTATGTTCCGACCAATGGACTTGTTGGCTATTGGCCATTTAACGGAAATGCAAATGATGCCAGTGGTAACGGATACAACGGAACGGTTAATGGAGCAACTCTAACAATAGACAGATTTGGAAATGCAAACACCGCATATAGCTTTAATGGCATAAATAATTTTATAGAAGTTTTAGACGCATTACCGTTAAGACTTGCAGATACTGACTTTACAATAAGCGTTTGGTTTCAGTATTCATCTTCTTTAAATAATCAAAGCTTGCTTTCTAAACGAACAGATCAATTTCAGAATGGATGGACATTGGGAATTGCTGGAGGCACATTGCCACAAGATTCTGCAGGTTTTGTTGTTCATCAGGTATCAGGAGGTGCTGACCCCAAAATTTGGTCTCAGGGAGTTATACCAACTAATAGTTGGCAACAAGTTTTAGTAGTATATTCATTGGCAACACAAACAATAAAATTTTATCACAATAATGTTTTGGGAAATACAGAAACTAATTTCCCTTCTCCAAACTCTAATACAAATGCCAATTTATTAATTGGAAATAATAATATTCAACCATATTTTATGTTGGGGCAAATAGATGATATTGGAATTTGGAACCGAGCCCTTACTGAAGAAGAAATTACCTCTCTATATTCTGGTTCTCCACTTGATATCAATGAAGATTTGCAATCCAATTTGTTTTCAGTTTTCCCTAATCCAGCACAAAACGTAATTAATGTAAATATAGATGCCAAACTTTTGGGTTCGGTATTTACGATTTATGACAACATAGGAAAAGCTGTAAAAACAGGAAAACTAAACTCTGTAAATACAACCATTGAATTGAATGATTTATCAAGCGGTATATATACTTTCAGTGTTGGAGAAAACAAGAAGCAGACATTCAAAGTAGTTAAGGAATAAGCCAGCCCTTAACAGCGCACAAGCGCAACCCGAAAAGGGTATGCGCCTGTGCGCGGCACGTTATAGGTAAGTTATTTCCGTTCTTATTATGCATTTGTGTTTGTTGTGATGCAACATTTGTAAAATGAAATTCCTCCAATTTTTTATTTTCAGTTATAACATTTAATAACTTGTAATATTTTGCTTTATTTTTAATCAGCAATTATAAACTTCTCTATTATTATTTTTGAAGATAAATTTAAATGGAGAAAATAAATACCATTTATTTTGTTTTCAAACACTATTTTTGATTGATAAAATTCTGAATGGTGAACCATTTCACCTAAAGCATTATAAATTGTTGTTGAGTTAATCTGACTTTTATCACCTCCGTATGATAAGTTGATTGCTTCGTTTGCCGGATTGGGATAAATAGCCAATTCCGTTAAATCATCGTCACATTTATTTACTGCAATTATGTCAGAGTGCTCAAATTGGCCATTAAGGTCCGTCTGTTTTAAACGATAATAATAAATTTCTTGTGATGGCTCTTTATAAATGAATGAATAATTTTTAATTGAGTTTGAATTACCTGCCCCTTCAACTTTAGTAACAAGTTTCCAATTTATTGCATCTAAACTTCGTTCTATTGAAAAATAATCATTATTTATTTCTGAAGCGGTACTCCATTCCAAACTTGTGTTTTGAAGATAGCAGCTTCCTGTAAATGATATTAATTCGATTGGTAATGCAATAGGATTTGAACAAAAATATGAAGTGTAAACTACTCCGGTACTAAAACCAATCGCACCTGATGTTGAAAGCATCCGTCCTTCAAGGTTGCCGTTGGCTCCCATCGTATTTGCACCATTGTTAGCTATAAGTGTCCCTTTCATATAGGTAAAAGTACCCATTGAAACCGCGCCTTCAGCAACCCAAAATATATTGCAGTGGTTAGCTCCATTAATTAAAATAACCTTAGATTGAGCGGCAGTAGTAAAGGCACCATCAAACTTAAAAATAAAAGTTGCGTTTGTATTTCCTTGTCCATCTAAAATTAAATTACCGGCCAATGAACCTGCTGCTGCAATGGCATATACTCCAGCAGTTAAAGTTTCTTCACTTCCAAAAGCAGGGGTATGAGCTGCGTTTGTTGTGGTAGTATTGAAAAGTTGTGTGTATGCATTTTGTAAGTCAACACTAGCTTGCACTGTAGTGGCATCAGCAATATGAAGCGAACCTACTATAACAGAACTTGAAAAGCCATTAACAGGACCTGCATCACTTCCTACATCACCAATAATACCTGAAGTTGCCGTGTTTGTGCAAGCCCCAACACTGGTAAAAAGAGCAAAATTAGCTACCGTGCCTAAAATAGGGTTACTGCAGGCGGGTTCACATGTAATAGGAATAGTGCTAATGCCAAGTGGTATAGACGCAATGCCTGGACCGAAAGAAATTGCACCTGAAGTACTAAACATTCTGCCATCAATTGTATTGTCTGCACCCATCGTAACTGCACCAGGGTGTGCTATAAGTGTTCCTTTTATTGCAGATGTTGCACCTACTGAAATTGCGCCTTCTGCTAACCAGAATACATTACAAGCATTAGCCCCGTTTGTTAAAATAATAGAAGTGCCAACAGCAGCTGTGAATGCACCTTCAAATTTTACAACAAAAAACGCATTTGTATTTCCCTGGCCGTCTAAAGTTAGTGAACCCGCTATTGAACCCGCACCACCTATAGAATAAACTCCTGCTTGTATAACTTCCCCGCTGCCAAATGCTGGAGCGTGAGAAGTATTTGTAACAGGTAAGGCGCTGAGTATAATGTAAGTATTAAGCAAATCAATCTTTGCTTGGGTTGTTAAGGTATTATCATTATAAACAGAGCCGTTTAAAATAGCCGTACTCAAACCAGAGATAGATCCCTCTCCCGTCCCTATATCGCCAGTAAGCATAGAATTACCAGTATTACTTATAGCTCCATTAGCGGTAAAGCTTACAAAATTTTCCATTGATCCCAAATTAATAACTTGTCCAAAAATTAAAATTGGGAATAGTAATAAAGAAATAAATAATATCGTAAAATTAAATTTCTGGTTAGTTGTGCCTACTACATGACTAGATAATACAGTATTATTGTTGGTATGCTGAATCATTAGATTCTGCATGTATAATACTAAATTATTGTACAATGACACATTTTTAGTGTTGTATTAAAATAATTCATCGAAATGTTAAATTATGAGTAAGTACCTCTTTTTGCTGATTACGTATATTGCAACTAGAAGTCTGGGATTTACCAGTAGAAAGTATTAGACGAATATATCTAACAATAGTTACGATTAGCGTAATTTAAGAACGCAATACTTATTGAATTTGCGAATGTACAACTTTTTATTCGATGATTCTATTAGCAAATTTGCCAGTGTTTGCTATTGAAAGCATTAATATAACCTACCTATAACAGCGCGCACCAAAAATTTGGGTATTGTGCATAATTGAAACATTGTCGACTTTTGTTACATTCGTGCTGCTTAAAACATCGCGTTCACCAAATCCCAAACTTCTGGTTGCGCGCGGCACGTTATGGGAAAGGCTATTATATTTGCATCCGATAATCATGCAACAAACAATCAAAAAATAAACCTATGAAAATGAAATCTTTACTTTTGGTCACATTAGCAACACTAGGATTGACCACTTCAACGATGGCTCAAAATTTACCAAATTATGTTCCTTCAAATGGACTTGTTGGATGGTGGCCGTTTAACGGAAATGCAAATGATGAAAGTGGAAATAACAACAACGGAACAGTTAATGGCGCTTTATTGACAGATGATCGATTTGGAGTAACTAATTCAGCATTCCTTTTTAATTATTTACAAACAAACAATATCGATTTTGGAAATCTTATCAGTAATTTCGGTTCAAATGATTTTACAGTTTCTTTGTGGTTTACCATTTCTTCACAGCCTGGATATTTAATCACTAAACGATATGATGAAATATGCTCAGCTAATAATAATTGGTGGGTATTAAGTCACGCAGGTTTTGAAATTTGCCAAGGAAATTCTGGATATGAAACTGTAATCTCAAATAATTATAATTACGGGAGCAATACTTGGAATTTAATATCAATAGTAAAAAATATAAATCAAATCAATTTATACATTAATGGTATTTTGATTAATACAACTAATTTAAATGGGTCATACAATATCAATAATAGTGCAAATATGCTTGTTGGTATGAATAATGCTCCAATAAGTGGGAATGTAGCTAAGCATGATGGAAAAATAGATGACATCGGTATTTGGAATAGAGTATTAACTGAACAAGAAATCACAGATTTATATAACGGTAATTCGGGAATTACTGGATTTAATTATGTTAGTCATAATAACTCAATTAAAATATTTCCTAATCCTGCCAATGATCATATAACAATTGATTACGGAAACTTTGCTACTATGAATGGTTATCAATTGAAAATAGAAAACTTGCTTGGTCAACAATTATTTCAAACAAATATTACTCAACAAACTGATTATTTAAGTTTAAATAATTGGGGCGGTAACGGACTTTGCTTTGTTCATATAATTGATGCTCAAGGAAACACTATTGACATTAAAAAAATAGTGCTCCAATAGCCCATCCCATAACAGCGCACAAGCGCCATAACCCTGCCGCAGGCGCAACACAGGGTTACGAGCGCCTGTGCGCGGCACGTTAGAGGTAAGTTATTAGCGTTCCTTAGCATGCATTCGCAATTGCGTTATTTAATCAATTAGAAAGCATAAAAACTTCTCTAATGCTGATAATTTAGAATATATGAATGCATGAAATTCAATACGCTTAAAAAAAGCCAGAGAAGAAATCAAGTCAAGCAAAAATCATAAAGAAGTTCCGGAAATATTTCAGTTTGGTTTTTTACTCTAAGATTAAGAGCGCTTGTACTCTTAGTTCAAGAGGATAAACAGAACATGAAAAATATCCTATTCAAACGGTTCTTATTCGAAGAGCGCTCTTACTCTTAGTTGAAGAGCACAACCAGAATTTGAAAAAGATCAGTATGCTTAGAATTTCTAAAAGCAATTGTTTCTTAGTTTAAGAGCAATTTTACTCTTAGCACAAGAGTTCATACTGATTTTTTCAAATTCAAACTGAAAATAATGTGCAGTAGAGAATTCTTTTGCTGATAAAAATTGATTTGATTTCACTGTCTTTTTTTAACTCTAGAGTAGTGTTTACCATGGAAAGAGTTTAAATAACCTACCTCTAACAGCGCTCACCAAAAATTTGGGTATTGTGCTAATTTGAAACATTGTCGACTTTTGTTACATTCGTGCTGCTAGCGCAACCCGAAAAGGGTATGCGCCTGTGCGCGAAACGTTAGCAAACATTTAAAAATTATCTCACCATGAAACAGATTTTCACATTTTCATCATTTTTGATTTTGCTAATCCATAGCAGTTGTATTTCAACACATAATGGTTTTATTCAATCGCCTAGTTTTTCAGTTAAAAACGATTTTAAGATTGTTTCAACGATAGAAGGAAAATCTAAAGCAACTTATATTTTGGGGATAGGCGGAAATTTAAGAGAAGGGCTTGTCAATGAAGCAAAGAAAAATATGTACTCAAATTATAAACTTCAAGCAAATCAGAATTTAACAAATATTACTACAGATATAAAGAGAACATATTTCATTTTGCCTCTTTTATTCATGAGTCAAAATGTAATTGTTAGTGCTGATATTATTCAATTCTATGATAATATTGATGAAATAAATGCAACTGATAAAAGAAATGTCGATATCCATGTTAAAGATGGAATTTCAACTCCTAATTCTACGTTAAATAATAATATTTTATCAACAAAATCCAGAGAAGAATTATTAATTGATTCAGTTAAGGTAAGGGATAATTATACATGGAAGAAGTATAATAGTATTGGAGAAGTCGTTATTGGTGATATTGTTTCATATATCGGATCTAATAATGAAACAATTTATGGAATTGTGTTTGAAATTGGATTTAATAATAAAATTAGAATGAAAACATACCCTTCTCCTGGACAAGAATTAATTATTACTGATAGATTCTCTTGGTTTAAAAAATAGTCAATTAAACGTTTGCTAACAGCGCACAAGCGCAACCCGAAAAGGGTATGCGCCTGTGCGCGGCACGTTGCCTGCTATTTTATCACGACATTTCAAACATCACGATATGCAAAAAAAAATAACACTAAAAGTATTAATCTTTTTAGCTTTTGCTCAAACGACAAAAGCACAATTCAACTACCCAACAACAAAAGAAATTCCTGTTGTTGACAATTATTTTGGCACTAAAATTACCGACAACTATCGGTGGCTTGAAAACCTTGAAGACACTACGGTCAAATCTTGGATTAAAACTCAGGCAGATTTTTCAAATAATCTTATCACCAAAATTAATGGCAGAGATATTCTATTAGAACGTTTAAAAGAATATCAACAAATGGGTGGCGACATTTTTGGTAAAATAGTTCAATGTGCAAATACTTACTACTATACTAAGACTGCAAAAGGAGAAAACCTAAGTAAACTGTATAGCAGAACATTGCCCAATGGAAAAGAAGAACTTTTATACGACCCAGAAACTTCAGGAAAAAACACACAGTTAATAGATTTTATTGTTGATGATAATGGAAAAAATCTAGCAATGAAACTTTCAAGCAATGGTGCAGAAATTTGTCAAGCAAGAATTTTAGACATAAAATCTAAAAAACTGTTACCTGATAGCTTTGGATCTATTTGGAGCGAGTTTCCTATTCAGTTTGCTACGAATGCGACTGAAATCATCTATACCAAAATGAAAAGCACCGATAACAAAAGTGATGATGTGCTAAAGAATATGGATGTGTATTCACACACGATAGGAAATGATGCAACGAATGATAAACTATTATTTTCAAGAGAAAAATATAAGGAACTTAATGTATTGTCAGAAAGATTTCCGATTATTGTGCTATCCGATGACAATAAGTATATATTTCTCAATATTGGTTCTACACAAAGAGAAACATTAACTTACTACGCTACTGCAGATGAATTGCATAACGAAAAAATAAACTGGAAGCCCCTAATAAAATATGAAGATGAAATAACTGAATTTTACTCATCAGGAGATCAACTATTCTTTTTATCCCATAAAAATGCTCCTAAGTTTAAAGTAGGGGTAACCAATTTATTAAACCCAAATTTTGATAATGCAAAAATAATCGTACCCGAGGGAAAAGACGTTATTACAAGTATCCAAAAAACCAAAGGCTATATTATTTATGCAACAAGTAATGGACTTACCAAAGAAAAATATTTGATAGACCCTAAAACACTAACAACAAAAAAACTGCTTTTACCACAAGGTGTAAATGGAACATCTCCATTTAACCCAGCTTTAAATGATAGATTAATCGTTTTCAATACCAATTGGCTTTCGCCCTATTCTATTTACGAATATGATGTAATAGAAAACACTATAGTAAAAAGTAAGTGGTTTGACATGAGTGGAAGTTACCCTGATTTTTCAAAGGATTTTGCCATAAAAGAAGTGGAAGTAAAAAGTCACGATGGTGTTTTAGTACCGCTATCCATTCTATACCCAAAAAATATTAAATTAGATGGTAGCACTCCTTGTTACCTTACAGGCTATGGTGCTTATGGCACATCAACACAACCAGGCTTTATTGATATTATGGCAATACTTTTAGAGCAAGGTTGCAGTATTGCTTTTGCACACGTCAGAGGGGGGGGCGAAAAAGGAGAAGAATGGCATCAAGCAGGAATGAAAGCCACTAAACCCAATACCTGGAAAGATTTCATAGCTTGTGCTGAATATTTAATTTCAGAAAAATACACATCATCACAAAAATTAATTGGAGAAGGGATGAGTGCAGGTGGAATATTAATTGGAAGAGCTATTACAGAAAGACCGGACTTATTTGCAGTAGCCATTAATGAGGTAGGAATGACAAATACTTTAAGAAGTGAAACCACTCCAAATGGCGATAATCAAATACCTGAAATAGGGTCAATAAAAGTGCAGGAAGATATAAGTGGTTTAATTGAAATGGATGCACAAAGCAAGGTGATTAAAGGCACAAAATATCCTGCTGTATTTGTAAGAAGTGGAATGAATGATGCAAGAGTTGTGCCCTGGATGCCTGCAAAGTTTGCAGCGGCTTTACAAAACAGTACTAATTCTAATAAACCTGTTTTATTGTATGTAAATTATGGTAATGGACATTTTACATCTGACGTTGATGAAAATTTCAAGGAGTTTGCCGATATGATTTCATTTTCATTTTGGCAAGTTGGACATCCGAAATTCAAGAAAGAAGACTAAAAAACAGCAGGTAACATGGGTTTAGCAAAAGTGGGGCTTTGTTACTAGGCTGAACATTTGTACTTTCTATTAGCATTTGTCCTAAATTTGAACTTTGGTACTTTCTAATCGCCACCTTCGCCAAGCCCAAAAACGTTATGCGTCATATTAAAAACACACGGCAGACAATGAAAAAACTAATTTACTTATTTTCGCTTTTGACATTTTCATCGGTGTTTGGACAAACTAAAACTGCACAAAACTTTGGTTTTAGACATATAGTATTTAAGTACAAAACTGACAACGTTGACGTTTTAATCAAATCAAAAAAAGGCGAAGAAAATATCCGGAAACCAATTTTCTTTTTTTGCCAAGGTAGTTTGCCAATTCCGTTGATAATTTATCAGGACAAAAATATTTATGGTACTTTTCCATTCAACCCAGACAGTTTATCTAGCAAATATCATTTGGTTATTGTTAGCAAACCTGACATTCCACTTATTGCAGACGTTGCAACCTTAAAACCAAATTTTACTTATGTTGACAGTACGGGTAATTTCCCTAAAGCTTACATTGATAGGAATTTGTTAAGCTATTATGTTCCACGAAACATAGCAATCATAAAGTACTTGCAAAAACAAAATTGGATTTCCACGAAACAACTTGTCGTTGCTGGACATTCTGAAGGCAGTGCTATTGGAACAAAAATAGCAAGTGAATTTAAAAATGTAACTCACTTAATTTATTCGGGTGGAAACCCATTGGGAAGAATTTTATCTATCATTCAACAAAACAGAGCATACGAAACTGACACAGACAGCACAAAATATGGCGAAGATAACATAAATTATTGGGCAGACATTGTTTCGAATAAGACGGATATGACGACATCACAAGGCGACACTTACAAGACAACTTATGAATTTTCAGAGCCAATGATATCATATTTAGAGAAATTAAAAATTCCTGTTTTAGTTACTTATGGGACAAAAGATTGGAGTTCGCCATATAACGACTTTTTGCGAGTGGACATAATCCGACAAAACAAACTGAATTTTACCTTTAAAGCATACATTGGGACAGAACACAACTTTTTCCCTTTAACAGAAGATAATAAACCAAATTATAATATATTCAATTGGGACAAAGTAGCAAACGATTGGTTAAAATGGTTAAACGAAAAATAAATACGAACGCATAACACGGGTTTGGCAAAAGTGGCGGTTCAGTGCTCCGCAGACACATTTGTGGTTAATCAAAGTTTGGTTCTCCGCATCAACATTTGTGGTGAAAATCGCCACCTTCGCCAAGCCCAAAACCGTTATAAGCAATATGCATGAGTTCGCTCGGCCGGCTTACGCTTTCGGAAATTGAAAGTTCTTTAACATAACTGAAAATTTAACTTAGAGTAAAATCAG
>Ga0304730_1002894_pt1 | contig 11899 bp, 10 predicted proteins | sample M_130628_MF_Meta_FD_190474 | JGI IMG/M metagenome (GOLD analysis project Ga0304730, IMG submission 190474) | Freshwater microbial communities from Lake Montjoie, Canada to study carbon cycling - M_130628_MF_MetaG (v2) (version 2) | ecosystem: Environmental > Aquatic > Freshwater > Lake | place...
GCCCGGAGCACGGCCGGCCGTATGCGGGGCGAAGGACCGACGTGATCTACTGGATCACCGCGCAGGGCGAGTTCACCGATCCCCGCATACGGCCGGCCGTGCTCCGGGCCGGCGTGGGGCATGCCGCGGCCGCGGCCGAAAGTGGATTGATCGTGCCCCTCGCCGTCGAGTATCCGTTCTGGAGCGAACGCTGCCCCGAGGCGCTCGTGGCCTTCGGTCCGTCGATCCGGCTCGGCGAATCGAGCGACCGGTCCGCTGAGGAGTGGACCGAGCTGCTCGCCCACGGTCTCGAGACGGCGCAAGACCACCTCGCGGCGGCGGCGATCTCCCGCGACCCACATCGCTTCACGCCGCTGCTCGCAGGCCGCGTCGGCGTCGGCGGCGTTTACGACTTCGTGCGGCGCGCACAGGCGTTTCTCCGCGGCGAGCGGTTCGACGCCTCGCACAGTGGCGAAAGGGCGGTGCCATGAACCCGGCCCTGCTCGGGGGACTCACCGTCGCGGGATTTGCGTGCGCGGCCCTGCCGGCAACGCTCACATTCGCCAACCTCCGGGCCTTCCGGCGAACTCCGCAGCCGCCGCCCGGGGGCGAGTTGCCGCGGGTCTCGGTGCTCGTGCCGGCCCGCAACGAGGAGCGGGCGATTGCCCGGCTCTGCAGCGACGTGCTCGCGAGCCAGGGCGTGGATCTCGAACTCGTGATCCTCGACGACGATAGCCACGATGCCACGGCTGAGATCGTGGCCGGCATTGCAGCGGATGATCCTCGGGTTCGGATCGTGAGAGGAAAGCCGTTGCCGGCGGGTTGGTGCGGCAAGCAGCACGCCTGCTGGCAGCTGGCGAAGGCGGCCCACCACGACACGTTCGTGTTTCTGGATGTCGACGTCTCGCCTACGGCCGACGCAGTCGCCCGGTCGGTGGCGTTTGTCGACGCCTCGGGGGCGGCGCTCGGCAGTGGGTTTCCGCGGCAGGCCACGGCGTGCTTTCTCGACTGGCTCCTCCTACCGTTGATTCACTTCATCCTCCTTGGCTTCCTGCCGCTGGTCAGGAGCCGACAGGACAACTCGCCCGGCATGGCGGCCGGCTGCGGGCAGCTGTTCGTGACGCGGCGGGCCGACTACGAGCGGGCAGGGGGGCACGAGGCCATCCGGACCTCGCTCCACGACGGCGTGAAACTTCCGCGTGCGTACCGCCGCGCCGGGCTTGCGACCGACATCTTCGACGCCTCCGACATCGCATGCTGCCGGATGTACGAGCGGAATACCGACGTCTGGCGAGGTCTCTCCAAGAACGCGACCGAGGGGATCGGTGCCCCGGCCACGATCGTGCCCTTCACGCTGCTCCTCGCCGGGGGCCAGATTCTGCCGTTCGTGATGGTTGCCTGGGGGCTGATCACGGGCTGGAACGGCTGGCCGACGTGGGCGATTCCCGTGGCCGTGGCCGCCGCGGCACTGGCGTGGCTGCCGCGGTTGCTGGAGGCCACGCGGTTTCGGCAGAGCCTTGCAAGCGCCGCCGCTCACCCGCTCGGCGTGGCGGTGTTCCTCGCGATCCAGTGGGCCGCGCTGGTTCGGAAACTGCTCGGTCTCAAGACCGCCTGGCGTGGCCGCCCGCTCGCGCCGCAGTGAGCCTCAGCCGCGGCAGGCACGGCGGCGGGCGATGGTCACCTTCTCCACAGCCTCTTCCACCGTGTCGGCAAGCGCCGTGAGGTGGCCCATCTTGCGGCCGGAACGGGCCTCGCGTTTGCCGTAGAGGTGCAGCCAGACCCCGGGTACTTCGAGCGCCGCCGCCCAGTCGGGGTCGCGGCGGGAGCCGTCGGCCGCGAGCGGCCAGCAGTCGCCGAGCAGATTCGCCATCGCGGCGGGCGACCGCAGCCGCGTGGAGCCGAGCGGCAGTCCGCAGACTGCGCGAACCTGCTGCTCGAACTGCGAGGTCTCGCAGGCCTCGATCGTGAGGTGCCCGGAGTTGTGCGTTCGCGGGGCGATCTCATTGACGACCACGCGGCCATCCTTCGTCACGAAGAACTCCACGCAGGCCACACCGATCACGCCAAGGGCCTCGAGGATCCGTCCCGTGGTCGCCACCGCCTCATCGATGATCGAGTCAGCAAGCCCCGCCGGCACGCTTGATACGTCAAGGATGTGGTTCTCATGGGCATTTCGTGAGGGAGGAAACACGGCAATCACGCCGTCCGTGCCGCGGGCCGCGACCACCGAGATCTCGCAGTGGAAGTCGATGAAGCCTTCGAGCACCAGCTGCCGCGGACCGTCGGGGCCGGCGCCGAGCGTCGCCCATGCGGCGTCGATGTCGGGTGGCGCGAGGAGCTTCATCTGCCCCTTGCCGTCGTAGCCGAAGGCGGCCGTCTTCAGCACGCCCGGAAGGCCGAGGTCGGCGACGGCCCCCCGCAGTTCATCGAGCGATGCGACGATGCGGTAGGGCGCACAGGCAAAACCATGCTGCGTGAGAAAGGTCTTTTCGCGGGCTCGGTCCTGCGTGGTGAAGAGCACGTCGGGGCTCGGCCGCACCGGCACCACCGCCTCGAGGGCACGCCCCGCCTCGGCCGGAATGTTCTCGAACTCGAACGTGACGACGTCGCACTCCGCCGCCACCCGCGCGAGCAGGGCGGTGTCGGTGTAGGGGCCCACGTGGAGGCGGTCGCAGTGAATCGCGGCCGGGCAGTCGGCGACATCGGAAATCGCCTCGACGCGGTAGCCCATCCGGCGGGCGGCCATCGCGAACATCGCACCGAGTTGGCCGCCGCCGAGGATGCCAAGCGTGCCGCCCGGGAGGATCGGGGCCAAGGGGCGTTCCACGGTCACCGCTCCGACCGCGCCGCTGCGTCGCCGTCGAGCGATTCGCCGAGCACGCGGGCCGTCTGCGCCGCGCGGTAGGCGACCAGCTTGTCACGGAGCGTGGCATCCTCGAGCGCCAGGATCGAGATCGCGAGGAGGGCCGCGTTGGCCGCGCCCGCGGGGCCGATCGCCAGCGTGCCCACCGGCACACCGGCCGGCATCTGTACGATCGAGAGCAGCGAATCGAGGCCGCGGAGCATCGACGATTCCACCGGCACACCGAGCACTGGGAGATGGGTCTGGGCGGCAAGCATGCCCGGCAGGTGGGCCGCACCGCCGGCCCCCGCGATCAGCACCTTGAGGCCGCGACCGGCTGCCGAGGCGGCATAGTGGGCGAGCTTGTCGGGGGTGCGGTGGGCCGAGACGATCTCCAGCTCGTGGGCGACGCCAAACTCTTCGAGGATCGCCGCCGCCCGCTGGAGCGTGGGCCAGTCGGACCGACTTCCCATCGCGATGCCGACGACAGGTGTTCGGGAGGTGGGCACGAAAGAGGCTCCTGGCGGCGGATGGGCGGCGCCATCTTGCTCGGGTCGTTCCGGCGTTGCAAGGTAGGCCCCATGGCCCGCCCGCTGCCCCCCATCCTCCGCGCCGTCTGGCCAGCCGCCGCCGCGGAGCCGCCCGCTGCTGCCGTCGAGGCGATCGGTCGGGCGGTCGAGGTGCTGAGCCGCCGGGGGCTCGTGGCGATCCCGACGGAGACGGTCTACGGCCTGGCCGCCGATGCCCTCGACGAGGAGGCGGTGGCCGCCATCTTTCGGGCGAAGGGGCGGCCCTCCACGAATCCGCTCATCGTGCATGTGGCTGACATCGCGATGGCGAGGTCGCTCGCCGCCGACTGGCCCGCCGCCGCTGAGGCGATCGCGACGCGGTTTTGGCCGGGCCCCGTCACCGTGGTCGTGCCTCGCGGCCCGCGGATTCCCGACATCGTCACCGCCGGCGGCCCGACGGTGGCCCTCCGCTGCCCCGACCATCCGCTGGCGTGGCGGTTGATCACAGCCGCCGGTACGCCGCTGGCGGCCCCGAGCGCCAACCGCTCCGAAGGGGTGTCGCCGACGACTGCCCTTCATGTGCTCGAGAGCCTCGGCAACCGGATCGACCTGATCCTCGACGGCGGGCCCTGCACGAAGGGCATCGAATCGACGGTGATTGACTGCACGTCGTCGCCACCACGGATCCTCCGTCCGGGTCCTCTCTCGCGGGCCGCGGTCGAGGCGGCGGTGGGAGGACCAGTCGACTGGCCCACCGATGCGCTGGCTGCGGGCGCCGCCCGCTCGCCGGGCCAGCAGGCCCGTCACTACGCCCCCAAGACACCGCTCGAAATGCCCGACGACGCGTGCGGCCGCGTCACCGCGCTCGTGGCCGCGGGGCAGCGGATCGGCTGGCTGACGTCGCGGACCGATGATCCCGACGTTCGCCGCCTCGCCGCTTCCCGCGACCTCGTCATCGTGCCGATGCCAGCCGACGTCGAGGGCTTTGCGGCCCGGCTCTACGCCACGCTCCATGCGCTCGACCAGCGGCAACTCGATCGGATCGTGGTGGACCGGCCGCCCGACGACGAAGCATGGCGGGGCGTCCGCGATCGCCTGACGCGAGCAGCCGTTCGAGAGTAGCGCAGGTTGGCAACCTGCGCCTGTCAGCGTGCATCAGGATCCCGCGGCGGCTCGGGGCTGCCAATGCCCCGTCGCCGGACGTTCGCTCCGCCCATCCTGGGCTCCGCTCACTCGATGCTGCCTGCGCTCCGGCATCCATGCCTGCGCTGGTCAGCAACGCCGGCTCTCGGGGCACGGGCAGCCCCTCGCTGTCCCCCCCGTAGCACAGGTTTTCAACCAGTACTGTCCGGTTAAACCTGCGGCGACTTGTCGGAACTCGCGCGCCGTCATGGACTTGCGTCAAAAAACCGGCGCGCACGATCTGAAAACGCCTCGACAAAATTGGCTTCCATTTCCGGAATCTTCTCGGAAAGGGGCCTTGCATGTCGGCCAAGGGAGTGATCTTCGCTCAGCTGATGGACCTGATTCCACGGCATGAGTTCAATGCGTGTGTGAAGCGATATGGCGGCGACCATCGCCTGCGGCAGTTCAGCTGCCGCGATCAGTTTCTGTGTATGGCTTTCGCACAGTTGACCTTTCGCGAGAGCCTCCGCGATATCGAAACATGCCTGAGATCACTGGGGCCCAAGCTGTATCGCGCCGGGTTCCGGTGCCGTGTATGCCGTAGCACGCTGGCCGACGCCAATCGCTTGCGCGACTGGCGCATCTACCGCGATCTTGCCCTGGGCCTGATCGCGGAGGCTCGCGAGATGTATGCCAACGAACCTCTCGGGTTCGAACTCTCACACACAGCATACGCGCTGGACGCAACGACCATCGATCTCTGCCTGTCGCTGTTTCCGTGGGCTCCATCGATGCGCAGCAAGGCTGCAGTACGAGTACACACGCTGCTTGATCTGCGGGGCAGTATTCCCGCGTTCATCCGTATTTCCACGGGGAAAATGCACGAAGTTCGGGTGTTGGACGAACTGCCGATCGAGCGTGGGGCCTTCTACATCATGGACAAGGCCTACATCGACTATGCGAGGCTCTATCGCCTGCATCAGCAGGGGGCGTTCTTTGTGACTCGCCACAAGAAAAACAACACATTCACTCGCCAGGAAAGCCGTACGATCGACAAGGCGACGGGCGTGCGGAGCGATCAGACGATTCGCCTGAGTGGCTCGCAGAGCGCCGAATCCTATCCGGCGCCACTACGAAGGGTGTCAATTTACGACACGGAGCGGAACAGGAGGCTCGTGTTCTTCACGAACAACTTCGAACTTTCTCCACTCTCCATTGCCTTGCTCTACCGAAAACGCTGGCAGGTCGAGTTGTTCTTCAAGTGGATCGAGCAGCACCTGAGGATCACGGCGTTCTACGGCAACTCCGACAATGCCGTACGCACTCAAATCTGGATCGCGGTCTCGGTTTACGTTCTCGTGGCGATCCTGCGCCGACGCCTGGCCTGCGAACTGTCAATGGCAGACGTTCTCCAAGTCCTGAGCGTCAACGCATTCGAGAAAACCCCAGCAAGCAAGCTGTTTTCGCAAATCAGCCGCGCTTTCCCGGAGGGGTGTGATCGTAACCAGTTGCGGCTATTCGACTTCTAACCGGACAGTACTGGTTTTCAACCTGTGTGTGTTCACGGTTCGCACGTTGCACGGGCAGCCCCCCGCGCTGTCCCCCCGTAGCACAGGTTGTCAACCTGTGTGCCTTCCCGATTCGCATTGGGATCGGCGTCGTGAAAGCCGACCGGCCGTAAGGCCGCGGGCAAACCACGCTGGACGCGGCGTCTGGTGTGGGTTCGCCCCACGCCTCACGGCGTTGGGCTTGTACCACCAGCTGCGCAAGGTGCATGACGAACCGGTCTCACAAGTCCCGCCGGCGCCGAGCATGTCTCCGGCTGGCTGCGGTGCCGCGACGACGCGCGAGCATCACGCGTGAACCGGAGCAGAGCGTGCTACGCAGCGGGCGCGAGGATTTCCTTGAGCGCTGCGGCGATGTCGGGGTATTGGAACGTGAAGCCGGTGTCGAGCGCCACCTGCGGAACCACCCGCTGCGAGGCGAAGAGCACCTGGGCGAACTCGCCAAACAGGAGCCGCAGGCCGAGGTAGGGGGCCGGCATGAAAGCCGGCCGCCGGAGCTGGCGGCCGAGCGCCTTGGTGAACTCGCTGTTGCGGACGGGATGCGGCGCGACGGCATTCATCGGGCCGCGGATCGACTCGTGCTCCGCGGCATGGAGATAGAGCCGGGCGAGGTCGCTCACGTGGACCCACGGCATCCACTGGCGGCCATTACCCAGCGGCCCGCCGGCGCCGAGTTTGAAGGGAGTGAGCATCTTGGCGAGCGCACCGCCTCCAGCGCCGAGCACGATCCCGGTCCGCTCGGTGACCACCCGCACGCCGAGCTTCTCCGCCGCGAGGGCCTCCTGCTCCCAGGCCACACAGACATCGGCGAGGAAGTCGTGCCCCGGTGAAGCCGACTCGGTGAGTTCCTCCTCACCGCGATCGCCGTAGTAGCCCACGGCCGACGCGGACACGAGCACCCGCGGCCGGTCTGACACCTGGGAAATACCCTGCACGAGGTTTCGGGTGCCGACCACGCGGCTGTCGCGGATCCGCGCCTTCTGCGCCGCCGTCCAGCGGCCCTCGGCGACCGACTCGCCGGCGAGGTGGAAGACTGCCTCCACACCCGCAAATGCCTCGGCTGGCGGCGGCCCTGCCATGGGGTCCCAGCGGACGATCTGGCCCGCGAGATGGCCAATCTTCTCCCGGGCCCGGTCCGGATTCCGCGAGAGCACCACGGGTCGGTCGAGCATTCGCAGGAGCCGCGGTCCCACCATGCCGGTGCCGCCCGTGACAAGTGTCTTCATGGAAATCCTCGTTTGTGTGAGCCATTGTGGGCCGCGTCGCGCCGGCCCTGCGGGCTTGGCTGTACCAAACGGCGGCGGAAGTATAGACAGATAGATCCCGCCCGGCGCCCTCCGCGTTCCCTTCCTTGATCCAGCTCCCGTTTCCGCCGCGTAGCAGCCTTCGTCGCGACCTGCTCGTGTCGACGATCGACGCCATGGCGTTCAGCGTGATGGTGGGCTGCGGCGAGACCTACTTTTCCGCCTTCGCCCTGGCCCTCGGGCTGGGGCCGGTCGCGGCCGGCATGGTCGCGTCGGTGCCGGTGCTCTTCGGCGCCCTGCTTCAGCTCGCCTCGCCGCTGGCGGTTGCGAGGATCGGCAGCAACCGTCGCTGGGTGGTGGTCTGCACGCTCGTGCAGGCATGCTGCTTCATCCCGATGGTGTGGTGGGCCATTCGCGGTGATGCGCAGCTGTGGGAACTGCTCGCCGCCGCCTCGATCTACTGGTCGGCCGGGATGGCCGGCGTTCCCGCCTGGACGGCGTGGATGGCGTCGCTCGTGCCGGACCAACTCCGCACGCCCTACTTCGCCAACCGCAACCGCCTCAGCCAGTTCTCCGTCTTTCTCGGCTTTATGCTCAGCGGCCTCGTGCTCCAGTGGGGCGAGGCGCGAGACTCGCTGCTCACCGCCTTCGCGGCGATGTTCGTCGTGGCCGGTCTGGCGCGGCTGGTATCGACCGCATGCCTGTGGTCGTGCCGGGAGCCGCGTCCGCCCGTGGTCGATGAGACGGCCGCTCCTGACGCAACGCCGCTGGCACGTCGGGTGACGGGGGCTCTCCACGGCATGGCCGGCCGCAGGTCGGGACGGATCGTCGCCTACCTCTGCTGCTTCGTGTTTGGCACGCAGTTGGCGGCTCCGTACTTCACGCCCTACATGCTCCGGGAACTTGGCTTCTCATACCACGCCTTCATGCTCGTGTTTGGCACGGCTTTTCTCTCGAAGGCCCTGCTGCTTCCCGCCATCGGCCGCCTCGCATCTCGGGTGGGGCCGCTTCGCCTGATCTGGATGGCCAGCCTTGCGATCGTGCCACTGGCGCTGCTCTGGCTGCCTTCGAGAAACGTCGCCTACCTCTGCGGCGTGCAGGTGGTGGCCGGGGCGTGTTGGGCGGCCTACGAACTGGCCGTCACGCTGATCTTCTTTCAGGAGGTGCATGCCGCGGAGCGGACCGGCGTCGTCTCGGTCTACAACCTCGGGGTCGCCCTGGCCACGGTCGCCGGCGCCGCGACGGGCGGGCTGATCCTCCGCTCGCTCGGGGAGACGTGGCAGGCGTATGCGACCGTGTTCGCGGTGTCGTGCATCGCTCGGCTCGCGGTGATCCCGGTCCTCCGCCGCGCGATGGCGACCGTCTGACCTCAGCCCGCCGGCATTGAGGCTTCGCGGGCGAGGCTGTCGAGGAATGTCCGGGCCTTGCCATACTCGCCGGCCGGATACTCCGTGACCCGAGTCTTGAGTGCGTCGATGAACTTGGTGATGGTCTGCTGGATCGCCAGGTAGTCGGAGTATTGAATGCTGCCGCCCGTTTCGGCGCGATGGGCGAAGAGCGGGTCGAGCCGATCGCGATAGGGCTTGTAGCCCTCATCGGTGAGGACCATCGGATACTGGATGTGGCCGGTCACAGGGTCGAGTTGCGTCGATCCAAGCCGCGGCGGGGCGGCCATCTTCGCCATGCGGATCGCCTGGTCCTGCGTCACCGGCGGCCCCGCCGCCTCGGCCCGCTTGTCGCGGTTCTCTTTCCGCATCTCGAAGTACGTCTCGGTCCAACGAAGCCTGTTTTGGATTTCCAGGGTCTTGGCTTCCTCCCAGTTCTTGGCGGCTTCCGAGTTCTGGAGATTCTGGTAGCCCTGCGCCCGCAGCACCTCCGACATGCCGTAGTCGGCTGCCTGGCCGGCGGTCGAGGCATAGCCGCCGCGGTTGTAGCCCATGCCGCCCCACTGGGCGGTGGCGACTGCAGATGCCAAGCCGCAGCATGCGGCGAGAAGAAGACGGATGGAAGGCGACGTCGCGCGAATCATGGCAGGAGCCTCGGGGAACGTGGGCGGATCGAGCGGGACGTGATTCGGAAAACTCACGATGCCGAAAAACCGGCCGTAAGTATACTCAGACCCCGTCGGATGAGCGATGGAGAATTGGCCGGGCGCGGCGGCACGGAGCCGTGTGGCGACCCGCGCGACAAGCCTCGTTTTCGGGAGTAGCAGCCAGCATGATGCGCCAGCCTCATCAGTTCCTGCCGGCCGTGGGCACGGCCGCGATCGCAGCCCTCCTCGCGGCAGGGTGCGCCGAGACCAAACAGCCCCCACGGCCGGTCGCGAAGGCCGAAGCCAAGGCCGAGGTGGAGACGACCGTCAAGCAGCCCACCGCGCCCGCTGCAGGGCAGGCTGATGCCACGTCGGAGGTCACTGTCGGCGAGCTCGTGAAGAAACTCGCCGCCACCGCCGACAGTGGAGAGCGGGTGCTCGTCATCGATGAGATTGGCGCCATCGGACAAAACGCATTGCCTGCACTCGACGCGCTCGTCGCGGCGTTCGCCGACGCGGACCCCCGCGTCCGCTGGCATGCCACCCGGGCCGTGGGCCTGATCGGCGAGGATGCCAGGTCGGCGATGCCTGCGATCGTCAAACTGCTGGCCGACGCCGACCCGATCGTGGTGACCCAGGCCGCTGCGGCACTCGGCACGATTCGCGAGGACGATGGTCGCGAGCCGATTCCTGACGCCGACGCCGCCACCTACGCCGCGGTGATCGAGCCACTTGCCAGCACCGCCGTCCATCCCGACGGACGCGCCCGCCGTGCTGCCGTGCGGGCGCTTCGCCGATACAAGTCGCTCATCGACCTGAAGCCGATTGTCACGAAGCAGTTGGCCGACGCCGATCCTGGCGTCGTCATGTCGGCGTTGCACACGCTGTCCGACATGGGCGACGAGGCCGTGCCGTTTCTCACGGAGGCCCTGAAGGACCCGAAGTCGAGGTATTGGGCGGAGGTGGCGCTTGCGGAGATTGGCCCCGACGCCGCCCCGGCGACTGCTGCCTTAACGCAGGCGGCCGGAGAGGGAGCGACGGAGGAGCGACTGCAGGCCATTCTCTCGCTGGCGGCCATCGGCGAGCCCGCCGCGTCGGCGGTACCCGTGGTCGTCAAGGCGCTCGATTCCGGCGACGCGGCGCTGCGGCTCCCCGCCGCCTTCGCCCTCGGACGCATGAAGTCTTCCGCTGGCGACGAGAGCCTGACGGCGTTGGCGAAGGGCGACGATCCATTTGTGGGGAGCGTGGCGGCGTGGGCCCTCGCCCGTATTCATCCCGACGACAAGCAGCTCGTCGATGACGCTGTCGCCCGGCTCCGCAAGGGGCTTGCCAATCCCGATCCCGACGCCCGCGCTGCCTGCGTGAACGGCCTCTCCGACCTTTCGGACACGTTTGCTGGTGATGCCCGCGAGCAACTCGCGGGCGAGTTTGTGGGCCTGCTCACCGACACCGATCCCAAGGCGGGCCAGGCGGCAGGGGCGGCGCTCATCCGCCTCGGCGGAGCGGCCGTTCCCGGGTTGCGGGCGAAACTCGCCGATCCGGCGATCCGGCTCAACGTGCTGGAGATCCTGGCGGCGATGGGCCCGGTTGCGAAGCCGGCGATTGGCGAACTTGTGACCGCCCTCGGCGACGCGGACCCGGCATACCGGGGCGGTGCTGCGGTGGCGATCGCCGCGATCGGCGCCGAAGCGGCCGAGGCCGTGCCGCAGTTGCAGAAGCTGGTCGCCGACGACTCGGCAGCCGACGGACTGCGTTACGCAGCCGCTTACGCGCTCGGGAAAATCGGTCCGACGGCGGCCGCTGCCGAGCCGGTGCTTCGTGAACTCTCGCAGTCGCAGGACGAACTGATGGCCACGATGGCCACGTGGGCTGGCCTCAAGATCAAGCCGGACGACGCGTCGCAGTTCGACCGCGCCATCCCGCTGCTGCGTCGGGCGCTCCGCGGCGATCGGGAAATGGTGCGACTGGAGGCTGCCGTGGCGCTCGGCGACATTGGCCCTGCCGCCGCACCGGCGATCCCGATTCTCGAACTGGTCTCCGAAGAAGACTCGGTGAAGCAGGTCCGGGAGGCCGCCGCCGCAGCGCTCGAGAAAATCCGGGCCAAGTAGTCCCGGGTCACACGAATCTTGAGGCGTTGCAGGGGCTCGGGGCTGCCCCCCCGTAGCACAGGTTTTCAACCTGTGTGCCTTCCCGCGGCCACTCGTAGCACAGGTTGTCAACCTGTGTGCCCTCGCGGTTTGCATCGCGCTCGGGGCTGCCCATGCCCGTCGCCGGACGCTCGCTCCGGCCCTCCAGGCAATCCTGTTCGGCACGGCAGTTGCGGGGCGGGTCTCCCCACATCTGGCCTGGCTTTGGGCTGCCCACGTAGGTGCAGGTTGGCAACCTGCACAAGTATCCCGCGGCGGCTCGGGGCTACCCACGCCCTCTCGCCGGACGTTCATCTCGGCCCTCCAGGCCTCGACTCACTGCATGTCCGCTGCGCTTCGCCATCCTGGCTGCGCTTGCTCCCATAGCCCGCTCGAGGGCATGGGTAGCCCCTCGCTAAGTTCGTGCCTCAACTGCGCAGCATCGAAACCCGCGTGCCGCTAGGGCCGTGGCTTCGC
>Ga0304730_1002898_pt1 | contig 11889 bp, 9 predicted proteins | sample M_130628_MF_Meta_FD_190474 | JGI IMG/M metagenome (GOLD analysis project Ga0304730, IMG submission 190474) | Freshwater microbial communities from Lake Montjoie, Canada to study carbon cycling - M_130628_MF_MetaG (v2) (version 2) | ecosystem: Environmental > Aquatic > Freshwater > Lake | place...
CACGCCAAAACCGTAGGTCAATGTGACCATGCGGGGCACATTGATGCCGAACGCTTGAACCAAACTGGGATTCTCTGTGGCTGCTCGCAAATAGGCGCCAAGTTTGGTGCGCTCTATGACAAACCATGTACCTAGGCAGACGACCAGAGAAACCACGATGACCCAAGCACGGTACTTGGGTAAGAACATAAAACCTAAATTGAAGACACCTTGAAACACTTCAGGTGACGGGTATGGCATGCCCGAAGAACCAAATTCATGACGGAAGACGCCTTGAATGATCAAGGCCAGGCCAAAGGTGAGAAGCAAGCCATACAGATGGTCAAGCTTGTACAAACGCTTGAGCATGGTCTTTTCAATGAGCACGCCCGTAGCGCCCACCAACAAAGGGGTGAGTATGAGTGAGACCCAATAATTGATCCCGAGTTTATTCAGAGAAAGATAAGCCACAAACGCACCCAGCATGTACTGGGCGCCGTGGCTGAAGTTAATGATGTTCAGCAAGCCGAAAATCACCGCCAAGCCTAAAGAAAGCAGCGCATAAAAGGACCCGTTGATGAGACCAATTAGGAGTTGCCCAAAAAGAGCTTGGGAAGGAATACCAAAAATTTCCATGGCGATAATTCAGCTTGCTTTAGGAGTGGTTTACTTTTTGACCAGTGGGCATTCGCTTTCCGACAATGGGCGGAAGGCTTCGTTTGCTGGAATGGTGGAGACCAATTTGTAATAGTCATATGGGCCTTTGGATTCCGAAGGCTTTTTAACTTCGAACAAATAGGCGGGGTGAATTTTGCGGCCATCTGCGCGAACCGTGCCTTTGCCGAACAAGACGTCATCGGTTGGCAACTCTTTCATCTTGGCGGCCACTTTGGTGCCATCATCGGTTTTGGCGGCGTCAACTGCTTTCAGGTAGTGAATGACGCTGGAGTAAACACCCGCATGAACCATCGAGGGGTACTTACCGCCATTGGCAGCAGCAAATCGCTTGGTGAATGCACGGGTTTGCTCATTCAAATCCCAGTAGAAAGTTTCGGTGAGCATCAGGCCTTGAGCTTTTTCTAAACTGAGCGAATGAACGTCAGGCAAGAAGACCAACAAGCCGGCCAAGTTTTGACCGCCTTTGGTAATGCCAAACTCAAAAGCTTGCTTGATCGAGTTGGTGGTGTCGCCACCGGCGTTGGCCAAGCCAATGATCTTGGCCTTTGAAGCTTGAGCTTGCAACAGGAATGAAGAGAAGTCTTGGGTTGGGAAAGGCGTGCGAACTTTGCCTACCACTTTGCCACCGTTTTTAAGCACAACGGCTTCGGTGTCACGCTCCAAGGCATGACCGAAAGCGTAATCGGCAGTTAAGAAGAACCATGTGTCACCACCACTTTTGACAATGGCTTTGCCCGTGCCGTTGGCCAACATCCATGTGTCATAGGCCCAGTGGATGGTGTTGGCATTGCAAGCTTTGCCCGACAAGTCAGCTGTGGCAGAGCCAGAGTTGACATGCAATTTACCTTTGTCAGCAGAGATTTTGGCAATGGCCAAACCGACAGACGATGTAGGCACGTCGGCAATCATGTCGACTTTTTCTGTGTCGTACCACTGACGCGCCACATTGGAGCCAACATCAGGCTTGTTCTGGTGATCCGCGCCAACAATTTCAACTTTCAAGGTGCTTTTTGAAGCCCGGATGTAGTCTTCAACGGCCATTCTGGCGGCAACGACAGAGCCCTGCCCTGTAATGTCTGAATACAAACCAGACATGTCATTGAGCACACCAATTTTGACAATGCCGTCGGAAATTTGCGCTTGAGCCGATCCGGCAAAAGCACAGGCGGCCGCAACGGCCAAAGAAATAAGATTGCGTTTCATCGTGATCACTCCAGTTGAATTAAGAAAAGTCAGACACCCAAATACTCATGCAACATGCCCATCTTGCTTGAGAGTTCCTGTGAGGAAAACCCTTCCACAATTTGCCCATGTTCCATGACATAAAACCGATCTGCCAACGGAGCGGCAAATCGAAAGTTTTGTTCCACCATGATGATGGTGAAGCCCTTGGCTTTTAAAGCCGTGATCATTTTGGACAGTGCTTGCACAATGACAGGCGCTAGACCTTCAGAAATTTCATCCAACAGAAGGCACTTGGCACCTGTGCGCAAAATGCGGCCGACAGCCAGCATTTGTTGTTCGCCGCCAGATAGCCTTGTACCCGGGCTGCTGCGCCGCTCGTAGAGGTTGGGAAACATTTCATAAATTTCATCGACGGTCATGCCACCTGGGGCAATGACAGGCGGGAGCATGAGATTTTCTTCGCAGGTGAGCGCAGAAAAAATACCGCGCTCTTCAGGGCAATAGCCCAAACCTAACTTGGCAATTTCATGCGTGGGCCAATTGACTGTTTCTTGGTTGTCAATGATGACAGAGCCCGTTCTGCGCCCTACCAATCCCAAAATAGATTTAACGGTGGTTGTGCGGCCTGCACCGTTGCGACCTAGCAGAGTGACAACTTCGCCATGATTGACGGTCAGATCAACGCCATGCAAGATATGCGATTCACCATAGTAGGCATGCAGCTGGCTGATGCGCAAGAACTCTGTGGAATTAGCCATGGGCGCCTTCCAACTCGTTGTCTGCTGTGCCCATATAAGCTTCCAAAACTTGTGGATTCTTGGAAACTGTTTCGTAGGGGCCTTCGGCAATGATTTGGCCTCGCTGCAACACACTGATGGTGTCGGCAATGCTGGCCACCACATTCATGTTGTGCTCCACCATCAGAATGGTGCGATTGGCGCTTACTTTTTTAATCAACTGAGTGACGCGGTCTACATCTTCATGGCCCATGCCTTGCGTGGGTTCGTCCAACAACATGAGTTCGGGGTTCATGGCCAAGGTGGTAGCAATTTCCAAGGCGCGCTTTCTGCCATAAGGTAATTCCACAGCGGTTAGATTGGCCATGCTTGCAAGGTCCACCTCGTCTAACAAAGTCATGGCGCGGTCGTTTAACTGATTCAAGATGCGCTCGGAGCGCCAGAAATGCATGGAAGTACCCGTGGCACGCTGCAATGCAATGCGAACGTTTTCCATCACGGTGAGATTAGGAAAGGTGGCAGAAATTTGGAAAGACCGAACAATGCCTTGACGCGCAATTTGCGCTGGCTTGCTTTGGGTAATGTCCTTGCCATTGAACAAAATTTGACCGCTGGTGGGGATGTGAAATTTGGTCAGCAAATTGAAAACAGTGGTTTTGCCAGCGCCATTGGGGCCGATCAAGGCATGGATCTGGCCTCGCTTGACGCTGAGGTTAACGCCACTGACGGCAACAAAGCCCTTGAACTCTTTCACAAGTTCGTTGGTTTTCAAAATGAAATCATCAGACATGAAGCTAGGCACCGAATTCTAGAAAACACACACAGCAAGATGGCTGCGGCTATAACGCAGGCTATTGTGAGGCAAGTGAACACCCTTCAAGGCTATGGTTATCCCGAATTCCGCCTCCCAAATGTCTGGGAAATGAGCTTTAACTCAAGACCATGCCGCCATCGACGTGAATAGACTGGCCCGTCATGCCGCTTGATTCTGCAGAACCCAAATAAACGGCCAATCCCGCAATTTCTGAAGGGTTTAAATTTTTGAATTCTTCAAATTGAGGGGATCAATGTCCGCAAAGTTTTGCAACGATTTGCTTTGCATTTTCTGCAGTGACACGATCACCTCGCCAGACTGTGTGTGCATCTGCTCTGACGATGACAAAATGATGGCTGTATTCAAGCGGCCTATTTGGATAAGCACTGACATCCAATATTTTGAGAGGCATGTTGGCTTCACCAGCAGCTTTTATAGCCGCGCTTACTTCTGCATCGCATTCGGGCTTGAAGCAAAGCAATGTGTATGCAGAGCCTAAGGCATCGTACAAAGAAGTGTCTTGTTCAAGCCAGAAGTGTGGGGCTCTGCAGCCGGGCACTGTAGAGGCCGTGAAACTGCCCATGCTGTAGTCAGGTGCAGACTCAGCGTCGTAAACCATGACGGGCGATTGATCGTAAAAATAGCCGAAGTTCAAACCTACGCAGCAATATTGCTGAACATTCAAGTCGTACAAATCTTGGCCAAATGCGGCCCTAGCCTTTGCACCCTCTGCAGATTGTTCTTCTAAATTTTCAGGGATTTCTTTTCGGCGCTTGCTCATGGCGTGCGCGTGGTTCATGGCAAAGTGCGAAACCTGCTCAGTGATGGGGTGCCGTTCTTTTTCATAGGCACTCAAAGCAAATGGTGAGGCCCAAGACTCGATTTGCGCCGCCAAATGCCAAGCCAAATTCGAAGCATCTGCCAAGCCAGCGTTCATGCCGTAGCCCGCATAGGGCACCCACAAATGGGCCGCATCACCCGCCACAAAAATTCGGCCTTCTTGCAACTTGTCACTCACCAAACGACGCCCGAACCAGTCTTCTTTGCTCATCACTTCGTATTCGAATTGATCGTCTACACCTAAGATGGTACGTATGGCCCAATCACGATCGACTGACTCAAAGTCTGCTTCATGGTCACGAAGGTAATTGTGAATGAGCCAAACTTCTTTGCCATCGATGGCGTAAATATTGCCGCTTCGCCTTGGGTTAACCGTGAACATGGCCCAAGCAGGCGGTGCTTTCATGTGTTCAATTAAATGAGGGGCCCTGATGCATGTGCTTTGAACGCGCTGCACCACCTCATCGCCAACCAGTTTGGCGCCTATTCCTTTTCGAACCATCGATCTGCCGCCATCGCATCCGACCATGTAAGCAGCAGACAAGGTCAATGCTTGCGAATCGGGTTGATCTAGATTTTGAATTTGTGCCGTCACCTGATTTTTATCTTGCGTGAAAGCCAGCACTTGATGCCGATACAAACAAGTTATCAAGGTTTGCTTTTGAACATGCCGTCTTAAGATGGGTTCAATGTACCTTTGGTTGATTCTGTGCGGTGGCTCTGGCGTTGGCCAGTTGCCATCGGGCCCAGAATGATCGGTCAGTCGAGTGTTTCTGCCAGGAATATGAATTCTTGCTATTTCTTCACCCAATGTGGTGGTTCTGTAAGACACATCATGCGGGTATTCATCGGGCAGGCCTGCTGCTCGCAAGTCTTGAGAAACACCCAAGGACCTGAAAAGCTCCATGCTGCGAGAAGAGATGTGATTGCACTTGACATCAGGCATGGTCTCTGCCGACCGCAATTCAACCAAGAAGCTGGGTATACCGCGTTTGGCCAAGCACAAGGCCATGGTCATGCCGACGGGGCCACCCCCCACAATGAGCACGGTCGTATCAATTTGGGAGGCCGTATTCATAAAGGAATATTCAACGCATCGTATTCAAACAGCCAATCGTAGCGCCTTCTCACTTTTTCCGGCTCCCATTCAGCACTCACGTAGTCAACTGCTTTGTCGGAGTCAGAAAGTTGTGGGTTGTGAAAGCGTTTGGCGTTGTCGCTAGATCGGTTCACGATGTCGGCTGTGCGCTGCCAACGCAAATTTTCAAATTGGGCAAATGCTTCTGAAGCGGTGTCTTGCAATGACAAGCAGCGAGCCATGACGGCGGCATCTTCAATGGCCATGTTGGCACCTTGCGCTAAAAAAGGCAAAGTGGGGTGCGCAGAGTCGCCCACCAAACAAATCGAGCCTTGCGCCCAACCTTTTTGAGGCGATCGGCCCAGCAATGCCCATTTGAAAGGCTGTTCAATTTTGCGCATCAACTCACATACATCTTCATGCCAGTGGCCAAAATCTTGAAGCAATTCTTCGTGAGTTCCACGCTCTGTCCACGACTCTCCACGCCAGCCATCTTTTTCAATGATGCCCACTACGTTCATCAATTGTCCGCCGCGCACAGGATAGGTAATGACATGCGCACCTGGCCCCACCCAATTGGTACCCACTTGGGCTTGTAAATGCGAAGAGATGGTATGGATAGGAACCAACCCACGCCAAGCCAACAAGCCCGTAAATTGCGCTTTGTCTTGGCCCAATAATTTTTCACGCAAAACAGAATGCACGCCATCTGCCGCGATCAATCCAAAGGCATGGTACTGGCTACCATCTTGCAATTCAAAGCTAGCGCCAGAAGCTGTGCTGTGAGCAGAAACAACTCGCGCATTCAGTCGCACAGGTTTGTCTGAACGAGCATTGAACGCCTCTAACAAAACTTTGTGCAGATCGCCCCGATGCACCATCCAATAAGGCGCACCAAATCGAGATAGGCAGTCGTCACCCAAATCAAACAGCTTCCAGCGCTGCCCCGTGTTCCACATGCGAATTTCTTTGCCGTTCGCCTGACATACCAAGCCCAGCAAAGCTTCTTCTAAGCCTAAACTTTTCAGAACCCTTGTGCCGTTAGGTGAGATTTGCAAGCCCGCACCTACCTCGCCCAATTGCGAAGCTTGTTCGTAGACATCAACCTTGAAACCCTGCTGCAAAAGTGCAAGTGCCGTGGTCAGTCCTGCAATGCCCGCACCCGCTATGGCAATTCGCTTTTCTGTCATTCTGCTTTGATGTTGTTTTCTTTGGCCACTTGCGTCCAGAGCTGAATTTCTTGCGAAATGACTTTGGCAAAATCTGCTGAAGAACCGCCAACGGGTTTGATGTCGAGTTTGCCCATGCGCTCTTGCACATCAGGCAATGCCATGATGCGAGCCACTTCTTCTTGCAAGCGTTTCACAATGGGAGCAGGTGTGCCAGCTGGTGCCAACAAGCCACTCCAAAAATTCACCGACACATCGATGCCTTGCTCTTTCAAGGTAGGCACTTGTGGGTAGGCGGCCAGGCGCTGCTCTGAGGTGACGCCCAAGGCGCGCAATTTACCGGCCTTTAACAAAGCCGCAATGGGACCAGAATCGATGAGGGTCATTTGCACTTCTTGAGTCAAGACAGCATTGATCGATGGTGCACTGCCTTGGTAGGGAACGTTCAGGGCTTTCAAACCCGTCTTCGCTTTAACCAACTCCATCACCAATTGAAATGAAGCCGAAGGGTAAGAATAGTTGAACTTTGTTGGATTGGCTTTGCTCAAGGTCACCAATTCAGCAAATGATTTGGCCGGCGACGCTTCATTGACCGCCAGAATCATGGGGAATGAACCCGCCAATGAAATGGGCGTCAAATCTGTCATGGGGTTGTAGGCCAATTTGGCCACCAAGGCGGGGTTGAACACAATGGGGCCACTGGCAGCCATCAGCAAAGTGTAGCCATCGGGGGGGGACTTGACCACCAACTCGGTGCCCACTGCCGCGCCAGCACCTGGTTTGTTTTCTACCAGCACGGGTTGGCCCAATGCAGGCGCTAATTTCTCGGCCACAACACGCGCCAAAATGTCATTGGCACCACCAGGCGCGTAAGGCACCACAATGCGGATTGCTTTGTTGGGCCATGCGGTTTGAGCTTGCACTGATGTGCAAAGACCGGCCAACATGAGAAGCGCCACGCCCACAAGTGTCTTGCGTTTGTGCGTCGTAAGTTGTGATGTTTTCATTTCAATCTCCTGTCTAAACGGTGTCAAATTTTGAAAATTAATTTTGGGTTTCTGGAGTCTAGAGGTGCAATCAGAGCGGCGTGATGCGAACATGAAGCAATGCACTTTGCCCTGCATCCAAGGCGGCCAAACATCTTTCGATGGCCGCTTCAACTTGCTCAGGATCTGTCAATCTTTCGCCATGCGCGCCAGCAGCTTCAGCAATGGCGGCAAAGTCTGTTGAGTAGCCTAAATCAGAAGCAAACTGATTGGTGCTCTTGGCTTCACCTTGCGGATACATGCGCAAGGTGGACTCTTTCACTGCAGACCATCCGCCGTTGTCCAGAATCACCGTGAGAATGGGCAAGCCATACTGGTTTGCAACGGCATAGACCGAGCTTGGATTGCTAAAGTAAAAAGAGCCATCACCCACAAAATGAATCACCCTGTTATCGGCTTGTGCCAGCTTAATGCCTAGTGCTGTACCCGCTGAAAAACCCAAGCCACCACCCGACAAGCCCATTAAGCTGCCCGGCACCTCGCGCGGTATTTGCTCAAACACCGCCATGGTGTTGCGAATGGCCTCATTCAAAACAACGTCGTGCAAATCAATTTTTTGACCCATCACGGCGCACAGGTAATGTGGATTGATGGCGTTGACAACACCCTTTGCTTGGGCAAGGGAAGCTGCCTTCTGTTTGTTTTGCGCATGCGCTGTTTTGAAGGCCAAGCCCCTTGCCGCCGCTTTTGTTTTGAACTCTGGTGTGGCACTGCTTTCAATGATCTCAATCAATTGCACAATTAAGCGAACACTGTCACCCTCAATGCGCGCGTTGAGTGGGAATCCCCACATGGGAATATCGCGCTTAATGGCATCCACATCCAACTGAGCCCAATAGGCGTTGGGGTTGACACGTGTCGTTTTGGGAATCCATGGGACATCGACATCGACCATCAATCCGAAGTCTGCCTGTTCTGTGAAGGCGGCAGGGTTGTAGCCGGCAAAATAAGGCGAGTCACGCCGTATGTTCATGTAGATGGTATTGAATTCACAAACCCGCATGCCACACAAGACAGCCAATTTTTCTATCAGTGCAGGCGCCTCGCGGTTTCTGCCAGCATAGGCGGTGACCAGCATTGGATTGTCTGAACGCATGAGCTGCTCAGCAATGGCGCGAACTGCACTTGCATCTGCACCCTGAGCTTTGACGGGTAAGTGATTTTGATGGCCATAAGCTCCCACGCTGGCAGCGTCAACAGGTGCTGCCAAAACCTCTCTGGGCAATGTGAGGTAGACCGGTCCAGTAGGGTCACTTTGCATGACAGCGCCAGCTCTAGACACCACTTCATGCGCCATAGAGGGCCAGGCCAAGTTGTACTCCCACTTGACATACGGCCTCACCACACTGGCTTGATCAAAGGGTTCTTGAATGAAATGAACATATGTGTCGCGGCCACCTGTTACACCATCGAAGGTGCTCATGGGCGCGCGACCCGCAATGAGCAGAACAGGAATTCGTGTGCGGCAAAGATTGTGCAAGCCCATGGCAGCGTTGGCTGTTCCCGCATCAACGTGGACCAAAACGGCTTGTCCACGACCCGTAGCAACGGCATAGCCGCCCGCCATGTGAACCGCCGTATTTTCATGCGGACACAGAATTAACTTTGGAAATGCTCGGCCTTGCTCGCGCCAATGCGCCATCTCTTCAATCAAGGGCGCATGGTCAGTGCCCAGATTGCAAAACAAATATTCAATGCCTAAATCAACCAAGCCTTGCAGCAAGTCGTTGGAAGCGGTGCGGATGTAGGGTTGAGACATAAGTTATTTATTTGACAGACCCGCTGCCTTGACAACAGGCAACATCTGTTTGAGTTCAGATTCAATTCTTTGTTTGACAACTTCGGGCCCTGCGCCATCGCTCTCATGGCCCAACTTGGCAAATGACTCACGGGTGCTGGGCATTTCCAAATACTTTTTAATCTCTTGACCCATTCTTGTCACGATGTGGGCTGGGGTCTTGGCTGGTGCATACAGCGCCATCCAAATTTCAAATTCTATGCCGGGGTAGCCCGCTTCTGCCAGTGTGGGAACTTCAGGCATAAAGCGTGATCTTTGGCCCGATGCCACAGCCAAGGCGCGCAAAGTACCAGCTTGAATTTGACCTTTCACAGGGGCAAGGTCGGCCATGACCATGACGACCCGGCCTGTGACCAAATCAGAAATGGCAGGTGGAAATCCTTGGTAGGGCACATGGATCATGTCAACGGCAGCACTTTGCGTGAGCATGGCTGTGCCCACATGTCCCATCGAGCCAATTCCATTGCTGGCATAAGGCAGCCTGCCTGGTTTCGATTTGGCATCTGCCATCAGTTCTTTGAGTGTGTTGTAGTTGTTGGCGGGCGCAGTGATTAAGAAAAATGGCAAGCGTGAGACCATGCTCACCGGCACAAAATCAACCAAGGGCTCAAATGGCAATTTACCCGTATGGGTCAGAGGCAACAATGACATGGTGGAGCCGCCAGTGAGCAAAAAGGTATAGCCATCTGGCGGTGCACGAGAAACCATTTCAGCGCCGATCACCGTGCCACCACCCGGCTTTGGATCCACCACAACAGATTGGCTCAAAGCCGTGCTCAAGTGTTGTGCCACCAATCTAGCTGCAGCGTCGACACCGCCGCCCGCTGGGTAAGGCACCACAATGCGAACCGGTTTGGCAGGCCAATCTTGTGCCAAGCTCAAGAAAGGGAGCGCACATAACACCATGAAACTGGTGAACTGACGAAAAAAGTGCGTCTGCATAGGTTTGCCATTCCAACGAATATTTATGATTGCACGCTATCACGCCCCTCTGTTTGAGGAAATGATGGAAACCCCAAGCGCGTGAGTTTGTGTCACAGAAAATTGAATTCTTTTCTACCTGATAACAACCGGGCACCGCCTAGGTTCAAGCCCTGATTGCAATTGCAGAAACTCAAAGCTAGAGTGACCCCAAATTAGGAGCTTGTATGCGCATGCGTTTGATTCAGTGGGTATCTTTCGGGTTGGTGGCCTTGTTCGGGTCTCTAACCACCCTCTCAGCATTTGCCCAAGCGGCAGACTATCCTTCGAAGCCCATCAAAATTGTGGTCACGTTTCCGCCTGGCGGAAGTGCAGATGCCATCATTCGAATTTTGTCGACACGGCTCAATGACAAATTGGGGCAAGCCTTGGTCATTGACAACCGGCCCGGCGCCGGCGGCAACATCGGCCTCAGTGTGGTTGCCAAAGCTGCCCCAGACGGGTACGTATTGGGCGTAGGTGCCGCTGGCGGGCTAACAGCCAATTCCAGCCTTTACCCTCAAATGCCTTTTGATGTGGCCAAAGATTTTCAGCCCATTACCATGTTGGCTGCCATTCCCTTTGTCTTGGTGGGCCACCCTTCAGTGCCTGCAGACAACATGCAGCAACTCATTGCCTATGCCAAGTCGCAACCTGGCAAAGTATCGATCGGCCACGGTGGCAATGGCACCGCCATGCATTTGTCGACGGCCTTGTTCACTCAAATGACAGACCTCAAAATGATCGAAGTCCCATACCGTGGCTCTGGCCCTGCGGCCATGGACACACTGTCTGGGCAAATTCAATTGTCAATCACCGACCTGGCCGCCGCCCTGCCCCACATCAAAGCGGGCAAGTTAAAAGCTTTTGCTGTGACCAGTCCCAAACGACTGAACAACTTGCCTGAAGTCCCTACACTCGCTGAAAGCGGCCTAACGGGCTATGACTCCACAGGCTGGTTTGGATTGGTGGCTCCGGCTGGCACACCAGCGGCCATCATTCAACGACTGCACACAGAATTTACGGCCGCCTTGAATGACGAAGCCATCAAAATTCAGATGCGTCAAAGTGGCATGGAGCCTGTTGCAACCTCCATGGAAGGCTTAGATGCCTACATCAAAAGCGAAACCCAAAAATGGGCCAGAGTCATTCGCCAAGCCAACATCAAATTGAACTGAAGTATTTATGAATTTGAAATTTGACAGCGATGTGCTGGTGGTCGGTGCGGGCCCTGTTGGTCTAACTTTGGCCATGGACTTGGCACGCAATGGCGTCAAGGTTCACATTGTTGAGGTTCGCAAATTTGCAGAGCCCCCGAACGTTAAATGCAACCATGTGTCGGCCAGAAGCATGGAAAACTTTCGAAGACTGGGCGTTGCACCCAGTTTGCGTGCAGCTGGACTGCCAGAAGACTATCCAAATGACGTGGTGTTTCGAACCGCCATGACAGGCACAGAGCTGACTCGCATTCCAATTCCTTGCCGTAAAAACAGGTACACCGAAAGAGGGGGTCCTGATACCGAATGGGACACACCTGAGCCACCGCACAGAATCAATCAGATTTACCTTGAACCACTGCTTTTAAAACACGCCGTGGCGCAAGAT
>Ga0304730_1002899_pt1 | contig 11877 bp, 11 predicted proteins | sample M_130628_MF_Meta_FD_190474 | JGI IMG/M metagenome (GOLD analysis project Ga0304730, IMG submission 190474) | Freshwater microbial communities from Lake Montjoie, Canada to study carbon cycling - M_130628_MF_MetaG (v2) (version 2) | ecosystem: Environmental > Aquatic > Freshwater > Lake | place...
TATTGTTTGAAGGAAAATAATAATTAAGGATAAGTACATGAGTCAAGATATTTTACAAAAAAAGAATTTCTTTTTTATTGGTGTTGGAGGAGCAGGCATGAGTGCTATTGCACAATATTTAGCAGGCAATGGGAAAGTGGTAAAGGGCAGTGATCGATTATTTAATTTTCCCGAAAACGATTACATAAAAACTCAATTGCAAAAAGAAAATATTGAATGTTTTTTGCAAGATGGAAGCGGTATTGATGAACACACAGAAGCCATTGTGATATCTACTGCGATTGAAGATACAAATGTTGAAATTGCAAAAGCAAAAGTATTAAATATTCCAATCGTTATTCGGGCTGAATTGTTGGCGCAAATTTGTGCAAGCAAAAAAACAATCGCGATTGCTGGCACATCAGGTAAATCAACCACTACGGCGATGTTGTTTCATATTTTGTATGAAAATGGGGTGAGTCCTTCCTTGATAACTGGGGCTGGCTTGGCAAGTTTGCAACAAGATGGGAAAATAGGGAATGCCTATTGTGGAACTTCTGATTGGTTGTTAATTGAGGCTGATGAAAGTGATGGCACTTTGGTGAAATATAAACCAGAAATCGGCTTGCTTTTAAGCATCGACAAGGATCATAAAGAAATGGATGAATTATTTGAAATTTTTCAAACATTTAAAAGTAATACCAAAGGGCCATTTGTAGTGAATCAATCTCATACGTTGGCAAAAAAATATTCACAAAATACTGCTCAAGATTTTGGTGAAGGAACGCCTTTTGATGGGATAAATTTTTTTCAAAAAGGTTTTGAAATTTCGTTTGATGTTCGAAACTCGATGCCAGGTGTAAACCCGAACATCGAAAATCACACATCGAACATCAGAATTCCTACAATAGGAAAACACAACATGGAAAATGCTTTGGCTTGCATAGCAGTTGCCAATATTGTGGGAGTCAATGTGGAGCAATGTGCGAATGCGCTAAAAACGTATGGTGGAATTTATCGTCGTCATCAATTATTGGGAGTAAAAAATGGAGTGACCATCATTGATGATTATGCACACAATCCTGCAAAAATTGCGGCGTCTATAAAGGCTTGTCAGCCTGTTGGAGATAAATTAGTTGCTTGGTTTCAGCCACATGGCTATGGTCCAACTCGCTTTATTCGCAAAGAGTTAGTAGAAGAAATTTCCCAATCATTAAGGCCACAAGATGAAATTTGGATGAGTGAAATATACTATGCAGGAGGAACTGCAGTGAAAGATATCTCTGCCAACGACATTATCAATGATTTGAAAGCTAATGGCGTAAATGCTTACTTTGTAGAAGATAGAAAAGAATTATTTGCTCAAATGAAACCCACATTGCAACAAAATGCTGTACTGCTTTTAATGGGCGCTAGAGATCCAAGTTTGGAGAAGTTTAGCAAAGAAGTGTTTGATATGATGTAAGGAGTTTTTCTTATTGTAAATTTATTTAAGCCTACAAACTGTCATCTTTTGTTACTTCCAAGTGTTTTTGAATTCTTTTTGATATTGTTCAAATGGTTTTGTTTTGTGAAAATTGCCTACAAAATAAGTTGCAATCAATTCCATGTTGTTTACCTCCAAATAGCCAGGAACGGGTTGTGGATTAATAAAACCTTCATCAAAAAATAGGCTGGTAGGATAGCTCATTCGCCCTCCCATCCATTCAATAGCTAAATCGTTGGTTTTGCCACCATTCGTAAGGCCATATTTTTTTCCATTGAATAAAACCTCGTCTGCACGCTCTGCATTGAAATGAATGCAATAAAAATTTTTATTAAAATAATCAATGACGTTTTGATTTGAAAAAGTTTTTTTGTCCATTACTTTACACCAGCCACACCAGTCGGTATATACGTCTATATATACTTTTCTGGGTTGGGTTTTCATTTTCTCTTGAACTTCTTCAACGGTCATCCATTGAATTTCATTTAATGTGCTATCAGTTTTTTTCGATTTAGCTTTTTGACCAATCGCAAATAATGAGAAGCCCACAACTAATAAAAAAGATATAGTGTATTTTAATTTGTTATTCATGATTCGAAAATTTCTTTTGTAGTTTTGTTCAAATATACAGACTTTACATAGTTCTTGAACTTTGCTGGGGCTATTCTCAAATGCAATCAGTAAAAAAAGCCCTTCTTGTTTCAATGAAATTGGGAGATAAAATGGAGTCTTTTAATATAAATTGATATGATAAATAAAAAAATTGCCATTGCGGTTACAGGAGCCTCCGGAGCTATTTATGCCCAAGTGCTTTTAAATAAATTAGCTAAAATAGAGGGTTTGGAGCTGGCATTGGTGATGTCCGACAATGCAAAAGATGTTTGGAAGTATGAATTAGAAAATGAGGACTTCAAAAATTTATCCATTAAAGAATATTCAGTCAAAGATTATTTTGCACCATTTGCCAGTGGCAGTAGCACTTTTGAAGCCTTGGTTATTTGTCCTTGTAGTATGGGTACACTGGGAAGAATTGCAAATGGCATGAGTGATAGTTTAATTACACGAGCAGCCGATGTTATGCTCAAAGAAAGACGGAAATTAATTTGTGTAGTACGCGATACTCCTTACAATTTAATTCACATCGAAAATATGCAAAAAGTAACCTTGGCAGGGGGGATTATTTGTCCTGCATCTCCGTCATTTTATTCATTACCCAAAACGTTTGAAGAGCTGGCAGCCACAGTTGTTGATAGAGTCATTGGGTTGTTGGATATCAAAATAGATACTTATCGTTGGAAAGAATAGTTTTTACTCATTGAGTCTTTAAAAACATTGTGGAAAAGTCTTTTTTCAAGTGGTTGTTATTTTTATAAAATCATTTATTTTTTATTATACCTTTGGCTGAATTAACTTTTTTCACACCTTTTCATGGCTGATTTTTCACAAAATAGAAGTGTTTTTATTCGCATTTTTTTTATTGCAATCCCTGCAATTATTTTACTTCGTTTGTTGTTTTTACAAGTATTTGATTTTGGGGGCTACAAAGAAGCCGCATTAGGGCAAGCCGTTTATATCAAAAAAATATATCCTCCTCGGGGTATTATTTATGATAGAAAGGGAGAAGTGCTGATGAATAATAGCGTGGTATATGATTTAACCGTTGAGCCTAAAAAAGTAAAAGCTGATTTTGATACAGCATTTTTATGTAAACTAATTAATATCAATACCGCCGATTTTTCGAAACAGTTTACCAAACTGATAAAAAAATATGGCTGGCAATCTAAAAACTTAACCTTATTTAGAAATTTATCTCCAGCTGTTGTGGCTCGCTTGCAAGAGAACATATATGAATTTCAGGGTATCGATTTAATAGCACATGCCGAACGTAATTTTTCCTATGATTGTGGAGGAGGAATTTTAGGTTTTATCAATGAAATTAGTGAGTCTCAGTTAAACGATGAAAAATATTCGGATTATGAAAAAGGCGACTATATTGGAGTACGAGGTTTAGAATATACTTATGAAGAAGAACTTCGTGGAAGCCCTGGAGTTCAATATCTTTTAAGAGATGTGAAACAACGAATTCAAGGCCCGTATAAAAATGGGGAAATGGATTCTTCTTCAATTCCTGGAAAAAAAATAGAATTGTTTTTGGATGCTAAATTGCAAAAGTTGGCTGAGACAATGATGCAAAATAAATTGGGATGTGCGATTGCAATAGATCCAAAAACAGGAGGTGTTTTAGCTTATGCAAATGGACCTACTTTTGATCCTAAATTATTAACGGGAGCCGACAAAGGAAAAAATTTAGTGGCTCTTTATAATGATGCAACCAAACCGTTATTAAACCGAGGTATACAAGCTACTTATACTCCAGGTTCAACATTTAAGCCACTCACGGCCTTAGTAGCATTAGACGAAGGCGTTATTACTCCGTCTTATGGTTATGGTTGTAATGGTGGCTATTTTGCTTGCGGACGAAAAGTTGCTTGTACGCACACAGGAGCCGGACATGCTGCGAATCTTGGTTTGGCAATTGCCCATTCATGCAATGCCTATTTTTGTCATGTTTTTAGATTATCGATTGATGCTGCTAAATATGGCAATGTGCATGTTGGATTGCAAAAATGGCATCATTACATGAATGATTTTGGATTAGGACATCCAACTGGGATTGATTTGCCGAATGAAAAAGGTGGACAAATTCCAGATTCTAATTTCTTCAATAAAATGTATAATGGCAATTGGAATTCATGTATGATGAGCATTATTGGAATGGGACAAGGTGAAATTTTATTAACGCCACTTCAAATGGCCAACTCTATGTGTTTAATTGCAAACAAAGGATTTTATTTTACACCCCATTTTGTAAAATCAATTGATGGAGACAGTACACATCCAAAATTAAAACCTTTTTTAATAAAACATAAAATAGGAAACATAGCAGACTCATCTTACCAATGGGTGGCAGCAGGTATGCAAGAAGTAGTAGAACAAGGAACTGGTAAAATAGCCAAATTGCCCGATGTTGCTGTATGTGCTAAAACAGGAACCGCTCAAAATAACGGGTCCATGTATGGCAAAGTAATTAAATTGCCCAATCATTCAATGTTTGTAGCTTTTGCACCTCGCGAAAACCCAAAAATAGCAGTGGCTGTAGCAATTGAAAATGGAGGTTTTGGTGCAACTTGGGGAGGTCCAATAGCGAGTTTAATGATAGAACAATATTTACATGATACAATTTCATCAAAGCGTGTACCACTGTTGAAAAAAATGCAAACGGCTAAAATAATTATCAATTATACCTATTTAAAAGATTCGTTGGATCGTCAAAAATACCGTGAAAAAGAATTGCTAAAAAATGGAAATAAAGATAGTCTGCGAAAAGCGATTGCAATAAAAGATAGCATCAAGCATTCAAAAGATTCGATGTTGGCTAGGTATTATTTCCAAAAAGTGTATGGTAAAAAACTAAACAATTAATATAATTTTAAAGTGAGTTATAAAAAAACATCCGTTGTTGATAGAATCGATTGGACATTGGTCATACTTTTTTTAGTACTTTCCATTATCGGTGTAGCTTGTATTTATTCTGTCGAACACAGAGATACAGATATTAGTTTTTTTATGAGTAATAGAAGATATACTCAGCAGTTTATTTGGTTAGGCATATCCTTGTTATTTGGTTTTGTAATTATTCTTTTGGATAGTAAATTTATTACTGCAATTCCTTTTTTAAGTTATGTTGTTGGGTTCATTTTTTTATTATTAACGCTCACCCCATTAGGTAAAGCCGTTAAGGGATCGAGTTCATTTTTAAATTTAGGTTTTTTTACATTTCAACCGGGCGAGTTAATGAAACTTTTTGCGGCCTTGGCCATAGCTAAATTTTTATCGTTACAGAATACAAATTTCAGTACCACCAATCACCGATTGACCGCTGCTGCGTTGGCATTGGTGCCCATGCTATACATTATGCTTTTTCAAAATGAAACAGGTTTAGCATTGGTATATTTATCGTTTTTTATAGCAATGTATCGAGAGGGGTTGCCAAATATTATTTTAATTATTGGGTTCTCTATTTTTGCTTTAACGATAGCCACTTTATTAATTCCTAAAAATTATTTATTTATTATTTTATCTGTATTGGCAGTATGGATTTTATGGTCGCAACGAAAACAAATTAAACGCAATAAAGAAATTCTTTTTTTAGTTGCAGGGATATGGTTTGTGGGAGTATTGTTTTCACAAGTCATGGTTCCTATTGCATTTAAAAAAGTATTAAAAGGGTATCAAGTACAACGTATTTACACCATGATTGGTCAAGATGTGCCAGAAGATTACTTGCATGAAGGTATGGATAATAAAAAACAAAATGCAGCCAATTACAATGTGAGTCAATCAAAAATTGCCATTGCCTCAGGAGGCTTTTTTGGAAAAGGTTTTTTAAACGGAACACAAACTCAATATAATTGGGTGCCTGAGCAAGGAACCGATTTTATATTTTGTACCATTGGTGAACAATTTGGATTTGTTGGAAGTGTTTTATTAATAATGTTGTATGTAGGTTTTTTGTTGCGAATTATTTTTATTGCTGAACGACAACGATCTGTATTTAGCAGAGTGTATTGTTATGGTATTGGAGGCATCATGTTTTTTCATTTAATCATTAATATTGGCATGACGGTTGGGCTTGCACCTGTTATTGGAATTCCACTCCCATTATTGAGTTATGGAGGAACTTCGCTCTTAACTTTTGCAATTATGATAGTGATAATGGTTCGGCTAGATATGGACAGACAAATGGTTCTTCGCTAAAATCAAAATTGTAAAATTTTATCATTCACATAAAAAATATTATTATTTAAATGAAAATCTTTCCACTTTCAGAAGGCGTTTTTACCATCGGGCATGATAAAATATTTATCCCCTTTAATGAAGAACAAGATGAATTAAATGACAGGTCTATTGGCTCCTTGTTAGTAGAAATTCAACCATTTTTGGTGCAAATAAATCATCAAAATATATTATTTGATACTGGCCTAGGGTATAAATTACCGAACGGTGAATTGCAAATTCATCATAACATCAGAGCCTTAGGGTTAGAACCAAATGAAATTCATAAAGTAATTTTATCTCATTTGCATAAAGATCATGCAGGCGGAATTTCTTATATAAATGAGCAAGGAGACGAAGTATTGAGCTTCCCCAATGCAACTTATTTTGTTATAGATAAAGAGTTTGATTTTGCAGTAGAGAATGCAGGAAAATCCTATACGTTGGAAGATTTTGCTATTTTAAAAAGCTCTATGCAAACAGAGTGGTTGTCTGAAAAAGGAACGATAGAAGGCATGATTGATTTTGAAGTGACTGGCGGGCATAGCCCCTTTCATTGTTGCTTTTTAATTCGTGATGAAGATGAAAAAGCGTTTTTTGGTGCAGACGTTGCTCCTCAATTAAAACAACTCAAAACAAAATATGTAGCTAAATATGATTTTGATGGAAAGCGAAGCATGGAACTAAGACAAGAATTTGCACAAAAAGGGAAAGATGAAAATTGGACATTTATGTTTTATCATGATGTAAAAACGCCAATTGGTATGCTGTAATAGTTTTTTAGGTAAAAGAAAGCGATTGAGCAAAACGAATTTATTACAAAAATAAAAAATGATTTGCTATCTTGATTTGTACTATCTTTGGTTACATTAAATAAATAACCATGGAAGAATTAATTAACAAAATTATGAGCGAAGTAGGATTAAGTTCTGAACAAGCTGCAAAAACAGTAACTACAGTAATCGATTTTGTAAAAACAAAATTACCACCAGCACTATCTAGTAACATTGAATCTATGTTTTTAGGCACACAAGCAGAAACACATGAAACAAGTTATGCCGAAAAAGCAACAGAATTTGCCGGCGCTACGAAAGATAAGTTAGAGGATTTAGCTGAAATAGCAAAAGACAAATTAAGCGATGCTGCAGACCATGCTGAAGATTTTGCAAAGGACACCCTAGGCAAATTAAAAGGTATGTTTGGCGGAGATAAATAAATCCCATATACAATGTAATAAAAAAGCGATTCTATTGTAGAATCGCTTTTTTTAAATCTAAACTCTATCAATTTCGATACACATTTTACTTGTGTATAAATTAAAATCTAAAATTTTTCATCGACAATAAAAATAAAATTACCGCGTAAGCATCTTGATTGTCAAATTTTTAATTAATTTGTCGGCGAAATGAAAAAAGGAATTTTATTTTTAGTAATTTTTTGTGTGACCATCGTTTCTTATGCAGGAAAATACACAGGCACGTATAGTTTCAACAAGGGATTAAATAAAGCAAATGCAACTATATATGTCAATCATTATAAGGATGATTCGGCTTTTATTTATATAACTGCCGTTTCTGGCATGCCCGATTTTAATACCTTAGATTTTAGAGGGTTTATTACCATTTACGACAATGTAGCGAGTTACACTTTTAAAAATAATTGCAGCATTCAGTTTCAATTTTTAGGCAATAATTTAACGATTACAGAAGATTCATTGTGTCATTTACAATGTTCGCTTGCTGCAAAATATAAGAAAATGTCCCCCGTTTTGAAGAAGAGCAGTATCATGGTTTCAGATTATGTTGAAAAACAAGGAGTGATTAAAACAGATATGGTAGAAGTATATAAAATTCCGTTGTTGGAGAGCGAGCTTGCTTTAACATTATCGAAAGAAGTACCAGTGAAAATGATAGATGAATACAAACAATTTTATTTAATTGAACTAAAAAACAAACAAAATGAGTTTCTTTGGGTATTGAAAAAAAATATTCAAATAATAAAATAAATGAAAGAACTGATTTTGTCGTTGTTGAAGTACATCTCTTTGCCATTTGCCTTGCTGTACGGCCTCGTTATTTTATTGAGAAATAAATTTTACGATTGGAAAATATTTGATTCAATCGCATTTAATTTACCAGTGATTTGCATTGGTAATATTACAGTAGGTGGCACAGGCAAAAGCCCACATGTTGAATATTTAATTGAGCAACTAAAAAATGAATATCAAGTTGCAACACTAAGTCGAGGTTACAGAAGACATACAAGAGGTTTTAAATTAGCCGATGCGAACAGCAACGCAAGAGATATTGGAGATGAGCCTTTTCAGTTTAAATCAAAATATCCTTCAATAGAGGTTTGTGTAGCCGAAGAGCGCATGACAGCAATCCCAGAATTGTTGCAACGTAAACAAGACATTCAAGTAATTTTATTGGACGATGCTTTTCAACACAGAACTGTAAAAGCAGGATTGAATATTTTATTGACGGATTATGATCGATTGTTTACAAGGGATTTTATTATGCCATTTGGTTTGTTAAGAGAAAGTAGAAGTGCTTATAAACGTGCCGACATTATCATTATTACAAAATGTCCTCAACACCTTACTGCTGATGAAAAACAGAAACTGATTACTGAAATCAAACCATTGATTCATCAACAAGTTTATTTTTCGGCTATTGATTATGCCAATATTTATGCCTTAACACCTTTTCAAAAAGAGATTAGCAAAGAAACTGAAGTGCTCTTAGTAACTGGTATTGCCAATCCTAAACCATTGCAAGAGAAGTTGGAAAAAGAATTTAAAAAGGTACATTGCTTGCCTTATAAAGACCATCATTATTTTTCGATTGATGATTTAAATGAAATGAAAGATGCATTTAATCACTTTGCTACATCGAATAAAATTATCATTACTACCGAAAAAGATGCAGCTCGTTTAATGTTGCTAAAAGATGCAATTTTGGAAATGAATTTACCTTTTTATGCTCAAGCAATTCGCATTCATTTTTTATTTAATGAGGATGTATTGTTAAATGAAAAAGTAAAATCGTTTGTAGCTCCATTTTATCCATTTATTGTGGACGAAGTTTTTACCGAGGAAGAGGAAGTGGACTTGGATTTCGAAGAGATAGTTTAAATAAAAGAATAAGTCAATTTGGGAGTATCTAAAATCACTTTAATTTTATTTAATATTTTACTTTTTCAGGAATTTTCACTGAGTAATCAAATTGCAAATCTTCATGCAATGTAGCAATTAATTTTTCAATTTTTTTGATTTGACTTTGATATAAATTTACCATCACTTTATGATCTTTCCAATGAAGTGATAATTGATTCATCTCCTCACAAAAATGAATGAGCACATTAATTTGAGTAGTTGGGTTTTCAGAAAATTTACAATATTTAGTAATGAATCTAAGAATTTTTCGAATGGTTTTTTTAGCGAAATATACAGTTTCTGTATTTACATCTTGAAATAAAATCGTTACTTCCTTTTTAAGTTGCAATACATAATTGGGTTCATTCGAACTTTCAAACAACAAATAATGCAATAACTCTTTATTTTCTTTTTTATATTTTATCAGTTTATTGCAAACTTCAATTAGCTCAGCCTTGGGCATAGCTTGAATTTCTTTTTTTAAAAAGGCTAATGACGTCGATTGCATTTTTTGATATTTTAGTTTACGCTATTTTCTGTGTATGTATTTCTGTTGGTTCAATTGCCATCCATTTTACAAGAATTTTATATTCTACTTAGAAACTACACATTCACTTTCAAAAGTAAGGCATTATTATTTTTTGAAATCAGAAGTTGCTGTTTTAAAATGTTTCAATTTTATTAAAACATATCCACTTTCACCGAATTTTTAATCAATTTCATTATATGTGGATAAATAAATAAGGTGTAAGGATATTGCTGAAAGTCAATGTGTATAACTGTGTGAATTTCATCTGAATTGTTGCGCATAAATATTAACTAAAATAGATGCCGAAGAATCCTTGAAATAAAATTACTTTCGTGTCCCTCTAATTTTTTTAATATACATCATGGCAGTTTCTACAAAATTAAATACTCGAACAAAGAAAGCAGATTTATCACCGATGCTTTATGGTAAATCGGCACCACAAGCGTCTGATTTAGAATCAGCAGTTTTAGGTGCAATCATGTTGGAACCACAAAAATTAGCAGAGTGTTTAGAAATTATTCAATCACCAGAATGTTTTTATAGCGATGCCAATCAACGCATTTATGCTTCCATTCGCAGACTATTTGACAATGGTTCCCGAATTGATTTTTTAACCGTTACAGAAGATTTAAGAAGAAACAGTGAGCTCGAAATGGTCGGTGGAAGTTATTATGTAACCAGCCTAACAAGAGATGTAGTGAGCAGCGCACATATCGAAGAACATGCACGTATTGTAATGCAAAAATATATTATGCGTGAGTTAATTCGCATGAGCGGCGATGTAATTAGTGATGCTTATGAAGATAGCACAGATGTATTTGATTTATTAGATAAAGCAGAAACTAATTTGTATGAAATTACAGATAAACATCTTCGTAAAAATTTCTCAAGCATCAGTTCTATTTTATCACGAACGATGACGGAGATTGAAACCCAAGCGCAAAAGAAAGATGATTTTACGGGCATTCCTTCCGGTTTCAAAGCATTGGATAAAATTACTTCTGGATGGCAAAAGACTGATTTAATTATCCTAGCAGCTCGTCCTGCTGTTGGTAAAACAGCCTTTGCCTTAAATTTGGTAATGAATGCCGCAATGAACAAAGAGAAACCAACTGGGGTTGCATTTTTCTCTCTGGAGATGAGTGCTGGACAATTGGTAAAAAGGATGTTGTCGGCTGTAACAGAAGTGCCTCTAGAAAAAATTTCTAAAGGGCAATTAGCTGATCATGAAATTGTACAAATACACCAACGCATGCCTCGTTTAGGCTCGGCAAATATTTTTATAGATGATCAAGCAGCACTAAATATTTTTGAACTTCGTGCAAAATGTCGACGATTAAAACAAAAGTATGGTTTAGGAATGGTTATCATTGACTACTTACAATTAATGCAAGGCAGCAACGATAAAGGAGGAAATCGGGAGCAAGAAATTTCAAAAATATCTCGGGATTTAAAAGGCTTGGCTAAAGAGTTAGAAATCCCAATTATTGCACTTTCTCAATTAAACAGGGGTGTAGAAAATCGTACCGGAGCGGCTAAACTTCCCCAATTGAGTGATCTTAGGGAGTCGGGAGCGATTGAGCAAGATGCGGACATGGTTATGTTTTTATATCGACCAGAATATTATGGAGTAGATAAAAATCCTGAAGGGGAACCAATTCCTGGAGAAACATGGATAAATATCGCCAAACATAGAAATGGTACTACAGATGTTGTAAAAGTGAAAGCAAATCTTGCATTCCAAAAATTTGAAGACATGCCCGACGTAAATAATTTTGGTACTCCACCGCCCAATATGCAAGATCCATCTGCTGGGATTAAAGGCACCTATGGTGAAGGTCCAAGGCTTAGCATCGATGATGGATATGCTAAATTAAAATCAAAAGCCAG
>Ga0304730_1002900_pt1 | contig 11876 bp, 10 predicted proteins | sample M_130628_MF_Meta_FD_190474 | JGI IMG/M metagenome (GOLD analysis project Ga0304730, IMG submission 190474) | Freshwater microbial communities from Lake Montjoie, Canada to study carbon cycling - M_130628_MF_MetaG (v2) (version 2) | ecosystem: Environmental > Aquatic > Freshwater > Lake | place...
GTGTTGGAGTCGGTGTTGGAGTCGGTGTTGGAGTCGGTGTTGGAGTCGGTGTTGGAGTCGGTGTTGGAGTCGGTGTTGGAGTCGGTGTTGGAGTCGGTGTTGGAGTCGGTGTTGGAGTCGGTGTTGGCTTAACAAGAACCTTTACACCTTTGTTCCAAACCAACTTCTTGCCGGACTTAACACAGGTGAATTTGTATCCATTAACTGTTGAAGTTGTATTCAACTTTGTGCAAGTTGCGCCTGCTTTAGCCGTAGCAGCAAATGCGTGATTGGATGGCAAAAGAGTGGCCAAAAGGAGAACTACAAGGGTGGGTGTTAGTCGGCGCATACAGCGAGAATAAACGTTTAAAACTCAAAATTTAAAGATTTAAACCTTAAATCCTCGTGAAATCTCTAATTCTTTTTAATTCCCATTCTTGGAATAGGCTTAAAGTTTTACGGACTCCCCTAGTTTTCCAAGGTAGTAATTAGATAATTGATTTGCTGGCTTGCCTTGTCCAGCATGCTGACCTTCGAATGCATCAGATCCATCTTTACCACAAATGGCACGGATGACTGCCGCACCGCCTGGATGCTTAGTGATCCACTTGGTTAAGTCAAAAACATTTCCGTAAACGATGCTCCAGCAAGTTGTGCCTGAATCATGCTTCTTCACTTCTTCCAGAGTTAGCTTAGTCAGACCACTGATCACGCTTGCACTTGGGGTAGCAGACTTCGATGGTAAAGGACTCTGTGTTGCGCTTTCAGATGGAGTTGGTGTTGCGCTAACTGATGGTTTAGGCGTTGGAGTTGCCTTAGTGACAGTTCCCTTTTTCCAGATAAGTTTCGTGCCTGATTTAACGCAGACATACTTAACTTTAGAAACAGTCTTAGCAGTTCCAACTTTGGTGCATTTGGTGCCAGCAATTGTTGCAGCTTGAGAAGGCATTGCGACTGCAGATAGAAATACCGCAGTCAGAAGAACGCTGGAGTATGCCTTAAATTTCATGGGCTAAAAATAGCGCAGGAGTCTTGAGCACGCATATTCTTGGATCTGTGAGAACTCTGTTAATCAATGGCTCTGTTTGGACCAGCTTTGGCCAGTTAACTAATGCGCTATTGATCGAAGATGGCCGAGTTTTAGCACTTGGCTCAGATGCATTTTCAGGTAGTGCGGATCAAACAATTGATTTAGCAGGTGCTTTTGTAATGCCCGCATTTGCCGATGGTCATGCGCACCCCCTATTTGCTGGTCGTGAAGCGCAAGGACCGAATGTAAATGGCTTGCAGTCGGTGGCAGAAATAGTGGCTGAGGTAAAACGATTTGCTGTAGCAAGCCCCGATTCGAAATGGATTATCGGCGGGGCATACGAAGCAGCAATAGTTGAGCGTGGTGATTTTGATTCGCATTGGTTAGATGAGGCAGTAAGTGATCGCCCCGTCTTATTACATGCTGTTGATCATCATACGATTTGGGTAAATAGCAAAGCACTTGAAATTGCTGGGATAACTTCTTTGACCAATAACCCCGATGGCGGAACGATTGCTAGACGTGCAGATGGTTCACCTAAAGGCACATTGCGTGAACCTGCAGCCATGAATTCAATTACCAAACTTGCACCTGAACGAACTTTGCAAGATGAACTAAATGCAATCGCTTGGGCGAGCGATCAAAACTTAGCTGCTGGAGTTACCTGCTCGATGGATGCCTGGGTCGAAGACGGCATGACTGAGATCTATGTAGAGGCCGCGAAAACTGGTCACCTGAAAGTAGATATGAATTTAACGTTTCTGGCCCAGCCGGAAAAATGGCGTAGCCGAGTTGATTACTTCAATCAGATGCGCGAACTAGTTGCAGCACTTCCAAAAACTGCTGGGCTGACTGCTAAGTCAGTTAAATTCATTTGCGACGGTGCGCTCTCTGCTGGAACTGCCGCAATTCTTGAACCCTATCTAGATGACCCAACTAGCAAAGGTCTGCTGATCTGGAGCGACGCCGAAATAATTGAAGCCGCGACAACCTTTGATAAAGAACATTTACAGCTGCATATTCACGCTATTGGCGATGCTGCGGTTCGACAGGCGTTAGATGCAGTTGAAGCTGTTATAGCGAGTAACCCAAGTTGGGATCGGCGCCCCGTAATTACCCATGCACAGTTAATTGATCCCGTTGATTTGCCTAGGTTTGCCGGGCTTGGTGTGATTGCTAATTTCCAACCGCTCTGGACTTATTTAGATCCGATGAATAAAGAACTTATCTTACCGAGAATTGGCGAAACTAGAAATAACCAGCAATACCAACTTCGTAAAGTTATTGATTCAGGTGCACAGATTAGTTTTGGTAGCGACTGGCCAATCACAGATTTCACTCCTCTTGTAGCCCTAGCGGTGCCACTTCATCGTCAGTCCCCCGATCAACAACCGCCGCAAGGTTGGAGTATTGAACAAGCGATAACCATTGAAGAAGCTATGCACTTTTATACCGCGGCTGTGGCTCATCAATTATTTCGCGAAGGCGACTATGGCACTTTAGAAGTTGGCAAGATAGCTGATTTCATTATTCTTGATGCAAATCCGATGCAAATCGACCCGCATGAGGTGCGTAATATAAAAGTTTTAGCTACTTATCGAAAAGGTGAGAAAGTACTACTTAGCTAAATTCCAGAGTGCAAGAACGGCCAGTGCGGCTTCTTCGCCCTTGTTGCCAATTCCAAGTCCAACATTTGAGCGCTCTACTGCTTGCGCTAAGTTGTCACACATCAAGACACCAAAACCAACTGGCTTAGATTTAGCAAGTGAAACTTGCATGACACCTGAGGTAACGCCTTGGCAGATGTAGTCAAAGTGCGCTGTATCACCGCGCATCACTAAGCCAAGAACCACTGCTCCATCAAAACCTTGATCTAGCTTTAACTGGGCAGCCAGGGGTAGTTCAAAGGACCCGGAAACAGTGAAGGTTTCGAATTCAACTTGAGCTGCTTTGAAAATCAGCTCTGCACCAGCGGCTAAGTTGTCACAGATTTCTGGATGCCATTTCGCAGAAATAATGGCGACTTTCTTGCCTTTTAAAGCGTTTAGATTAAGTGATTCTAAAGTTGGTGATGTTCCGGCCATTAGATCTCCCCTAACATGTGCTTCATTTTATCCTTCTTGGTAAGCAAATATGAGCGATTGAATTGATTAACAGCAGGTGCAACTGCAATAACTTTCACGGATCTGCCACTTTTTGCGGTGGCATCAACTTTGGCTTGGTTATTCGTAATCAACTCAACATCCTTGATCCCTAATTGATCCAAGATTGAAATTAAGTCTTGCCAATCGCGGGAATCGTTTTCGTGCCCTAATTCAAGGTTAGCTGCAATGGTATCTAAGCCAGCGTCTTGTAATAGATATGCCTTGATCTTCTCGCTTAGTCCAATTCCGCGACCTTCTTGACCGCGCAAATAGATGATGTAGCCAGAACCATTTTGAGCAATCAACTTAAATGAGCTCTTTAACTGTTCACCGCAATCACATCGCAGTGATCCAAAGGCATCACCCGTTAGACATTCAGAGTGAGCTCTAATTAGAGTTGGTGACACATCAGCCTTTGATCCATCGCCGATAAATTTCAAGACTGCGTGATCCACGTTTGAGTTTCCTTTAAGCGTGGCTATCTGCCATATGCCGCTTTCATGAGGCAATTGCGCCCACGGAATCAGTTCGGTAGCGACTAAATTCTTAGGTAATTTGGTTGATGCGTATAGCGCCAAGTCTTCAATTGTTATTACCGGAATTTTGGACTGTTCAGCAAAATCAAAGAGCTGCTGACCTTTCATTACGGTTCCATCATCATTAACTAATTCCGAGAGCACCCCTGATTCACCTTGTTTAACTAGTTGGCAAAGAGCTAGCCCAGCTTCAGTGTGACCACTTCGCCCAGCTAAGCCTTCGGGGTGTGCAATCAAAGGAAATACATGTCCAGGACGAATGAAATCTGTCGCCTTGCTCTGATTAGAGGCCAGTCTACGCACGGTATTGGCTCGCTCTGTGGCGCTAATACCAGTGGTTAAACCGGCTTTAGCATCGATAGAAACAGTGAAGGCCGTACGACGCAGATCTTCGTTCTCTCGAACCATGATCGGCAAGTTAAGTTCCTTAGCTCGCTTAGCACTAATTGCTGAGCAAATGATTCCTGATGTGTGGCGGATCAGGAAAGCCATATCTTGATCAGTGATTTTCTCGCCAGAGATAATTAAATCGCCTTCATTCTCACGATCTTCAGCATCGATCACGATGAGGAATTTCCCTTGGGCAAAAATTTCTACCGCTTCGGCAATGTTCTTTAAAGTTTTTTCCATCTTAGTTATCTCTATTGGTTAGTCGTTCAACATATTTGGCTAGAACATCAACTTCAATATTTACTAAATCGCCAGGTTTCTTAGCTGACAAATTTGTCTTAGCAAGAGTCTCCGGAATCAACCAAACAGTGATTTGATCTAATTCATCCTGCACTGATCCCACAGTTAATGAAACGCCATCGATACAAATTGATCCTTGCGGCACTACATATTTCATAAGTTCTGCAGGAAATTGAATATCCATCTGTAGCCACTTTTCACCGGGGCTCAGAAGTGCAATTGACCCAGTGCCATCGACATGGCCCTGAACAATATGTCCACCTAAGCGTGAGTTCACTAGAGCAGCCCGCTCTAGATTTACTGGATCGCCTTTTCCTAGGTTTTGCAGTGAAGTGAGTTTCAGGGTTTGCGTCATGACATCGACTGAAAAAGAATTGCCATCAAATTTTGTAACCGTTAGGCAAGTGCCATTTACTGAAACAGAATCCCCAATATTTAACTGAACGGCAAATGGCACTGATTCAAAGGTGAATACTGCAGAGTCGGTAGCCATGTCGATGCTTGCTACTCTGCCTATGCTCTCAACTAAACCAGTAAACATTTAGATCCCCGTTTCCTTGGTTAGCGTGATTTTTAAATCATTACCGAATTGCGCAACATCTCTGATCAAAAAGTCCATTTTTTCCTTGATATTGGTAGCTCCCAGGTCACCAATAAATGATTGGCCAGAGCCCAGCAGACTGGCAGCTTGGAAAATGAGTAGTTCATCAATTAGCCCAGCCTTTAACAGCGCAGTTCCTAATTCACTTCCTGATTCAACAAAGACTTGGTTGAAGTCTCGCTCAGCGCAAAGCTTCAAGAGATCTGAAAAATCATGGCTGCGCAGGAATACAGTTTCGGCGGCATCATTGTGCAGATTGAAATCACTTGGAACTTCACGTAATCCCATGACAATTCTGACTGGATTGGTTTTTCTGGTTGTTTCAATATCGCGAGGAATCAGATTGGGATTATCAGCAAGTGCGGTTGATGTGCCAACCAAGATTGCCTGGCTCTCAGAACGTAGCTGGCTAACTTCTGCCCGTGATTCTGGGCCAGTGATCCATTTTGAGCTGCCATCAATTGCCGCAGTTCGGCCATCTAGCGTGGTTGCAATTTTCCAGATGATATATGGACGGTTGTTTTTAATCTTATGTAGCCAAGCACGATTACTCTGAGCAATTTCAGGAACTTCACCATTGAAAGTAACTTCAATTCTGGCGGCTTCGAGCGCTTTAGCTCCCCCACTTGCTAACAAGTTAGGGTCGCGAACTGCATAAACAACTTTAGTGATGCCGGCTTTAATAATTGCTTCGGTACACGGCCCAGTTTTCCCGTGGTGGTTACAAGGTTCTAGAGTTACATAGAGCGTTGCGCCTTTTGCTAATTGGCCAGCTTGATCAAGAGCCACAACTTCGGCATGAGGGCCAGTCTCATGGAAACCTTCGCCAATAATTTTGCCAGCAGAATCAACGACAACAGCGCCGACAATTGGATTTGATCCAGTTAAACCGAGGCCAAGGCAGGCTAATTCATTAGCTCGCTCGAGCATTGAAATATCTAACTCGCTAATGTCGCACCTCCCTTAGAAATCTTTAGTAGCGATTTCCGGGGTGCTTAATTCGCGCTCAGTTTTTTAATTTCTGAGCGCCAAACCTAGGCAGGCATGGTTAGCCCACCTAAATTATGTTTCCTCTCATCCGGACTTTAACCGTCGGTCTTGGAATTACACCAAGTCCACCGAGCGCTGGATGCGTTCGGGTCGCAGACTTTCACTGCCGGTTCGGAATTACACCGACCCCGGAAACAATTGCTTAACGTTAGCACGACGAGAGATGGCCTCGCGATCGGCCGAAACTGGGCCATAAGTAGTAGTTCGCTGGCGTGCAGGGCGGTTAGCTAACTGCGCAATCTCTTCTAATTCAGCAACTGTGCGAAGTGAGCCATTTGTGCTGCCCGCCATACGACTGATGGTTTCCTCCATCAAGGTGCCGCCGATGTCATTCACGCCACCAGCTAACAATGAGAGAACACCATCGGGGCCATATAAACCTAACTTAACCCAAGAACATTGAATGTTATTTATTGATCCAGCCAATAACAGCCTAGCCATTGCATGCACAACTCGATTTTCGCGAATTGTTGGGCCAGGCCTGGCGACGCCAGCTAAATAAATTGGCGATGAGTAATGCACAAAAGGCAGCGGAACAAATTCAGTAAAGCCACCTGTCTCATCTTGCAGATTTCTAATGGTGAGAATGTGGTCATACCAATGAGATTCATTATCAACATGCCCATACATCATGGTGGCTGAAGATTTGATTCCGAGTAGATGTGCTTCGCGCACAATTTCTAACCAAGCTTTTGCTGGCAACTTTCCCTTAGTCAGAATCCAGCGAATCTCATCATCTAAAATTTCAGCAGCGGTGCCCGGAATTGTGCCCAGACCAACAGCTTTAGCTCGCTCTAGCCATTCTTTGTAACTGATGCCAAGTTTAATCGCACCGCTAAAAATTTCCATTGGCGAGAAAGCGTGGATATGCATATCTGGGGCAACTTCCTTAACAGCCTTGGCAACCTCAAAATAAATATCACCAGATAAATCAGGGTGAATACCCGCCTGCATACAGACTTCATTTGCACCTAGTAGCCAGGCTTCGTTGACTCTGGATTTAATCTCATCGATAGATAGAAGATAGGAATCAGCATCAGTTTTACGTTGGGCAAAGGCGCAGAACCGGCAGCCGGTATAACAAACATTTGTGAAGTTAATATTTCGATTAACAATATAAGTAACATCATCGCCAACAAGCTCTGTGCGCTTTTCATCGGCAGCCTTTACTAATAGTTCTAGCTCTGGGCCATCGGCGGCAAAGAGAGTCAGGGCCTCTGATCTATTTATTGAGCGTGGATTTTCCACAACCTTGGTAAGAGCCGAAACAAAAGAAGATTTGATGAAGGCCGAATTAGAAGTATCTAGTGACTTTAGTTTTTCGGAAATGCTTTGCCAATTTCCATAAATTGAATCAAAATCAGAGCGGGAATCAGCTTCGCGACCAGCCGTATCAATTGAATTACCTAAATCTGTGCGGCCCAGGCTTTGTAGACTTTCACCGCTCTCCTGCCAAGGCATCCCAACTGGAATTACTCTTGAAATTGCTAAGCCTGAAGCATCAGATAACGCAGCTATGTGACCCTTTAGCTTTGGATCTATCCAGCGCTCTGGTGAGACAACATAATTAGAATAAATTGTTAGCCGTGGTTTTAATTCAAAACCAGCTAACTCACTTTGCTTCGCCAAAAGTTCTATCTCTGGCCATGGTCGTTCAGGGTTTACGTGATCTGCAGTAATCGGTGAAACTCCACCCCAGTCATCAATGCCGGCGGAAATTAGTTCAGCAAATTCAGATGGTTCAGATAAATTTGGTGGTGCTTGAATTCGCATGCGTGGCCCAAAGATCAATCGCGCAACTGCAATACAGGCTAGGTATTCCTGACGATCGGCATCTGGTGAATTTCGCATCGCAGTATCTTCTTTGGCACGGAAATTCTGAATAATGATTTCTTGGATATGCCCATAAGTTTTAGCGATCTCGGCCATCTTTAGAAGTGAGTCAGCGCGTTCAGCAATTGTTTCGCCGATGCCAACCAAGATTCCAGTTGTAAATGGAATATTTAATTTTCCGGCATCTTCAATGGTGCGCAGTCTTACCGCTGGATCTTTATCTGGGCTACCAAAGTGAACTTCACCTTTTTCGGTGAATAGCCTTGATGATGAAGTTTCCAGCATCATGCCCATGCTTGCAGCCACTGGTCGCAATCTAGACATTTCTTCAAAGCTCATTACGCCAGGATTTAAATGCGGCAATAAACCAGTTTCTTCGAGCACTGCAATTGCGCAAGCACGCAGGTAATCCAAAGTTGAGGAATATCCGCGTTCAGATAACCACTCGGCTGCAACATCCCAACGATCTTCGGGGCGATCACCCAATGTGAACAGCGCCTCGAGGCACCCCGCTTTCGCACCTTCTTTAGCAATCTCAACAACTTGGGAAATTTCTAGATATGCAGCGGGCAAATGATTGGGCGTGGTTGCAAATGTGCAGTAATGACAACGATCACGACATAAACGAGTTAGCGGAATGAAAACTTTAGGTGAGAAAGTAATTACACCTGGTCGGCCGAGTTCAATTAAGCCAGCATCACGAACCCGAGCGGCTGCCTCGCATAATTGAGTTAGCTCTTCATCACGAGCTGCGAGTAAAACAGAGATTTCATCGATATTAAGAGTTGCAGCATCGCTAGCCCGGCGAAGGGCGCGACGCATAGAACTTTCGATGACTAGCCTCCCTTTTCTGCCTGCACTGGCAGACTACTTGATTCTGTTAGATTTGATTAGGTGTTTCATCTCACGATCTATTAAATTCCATCAGGAGTAATATCTAAGCATGCCTAACTTATTCGATCCCATCACGCTTCGTGGCTTAACATTCAAGAACCGAGTCTGGGTTAGTCCGATGTGTCAGTACTCAGCGATCGATGGCGTAGTTGGTGACTGGCACATGGCACATCTTGGTGCATTTGCAACCGGTGAAGCTGGCTTAGTAATGGCCGAAGCAACTGGTGTTGTTCCAGAAGGTCGGATCTCAATTGCTTGCCCTGGAATCTACAACGATGAACAAGTTTCTGCATTCAAAAAAATAACTGACTTCGCGCATACCCAAGGTGTTGCGATGGGAATTCAATTGGCACATGCTGGTCGCAAAGGATCAACCATGCGACCAACTGATGATCATTTAATGGCAACTCCAGCCGAAGGTGGTTGGACTACACATTCGGCATCAGCGCAGGCTTATCACGGCATGCCCGAGCCAATTGCTCTGACGGTGCTGCAGATACATCAGTTAGTTAAAGATTTCGCTCATGCTGCCAAGAATGCAATCAAGGCGGGTTTCGATGTAATTGAAATTCATGCCGCCCACGGTTACTTGCTTCATCAGTTCTATTCACCGTTATCTAATCTGCGCACTGATGAATACGGTGGCTCATTTGAGAATCGTGTACGTTTCTTAATGGAAGTTACCACCGCTGTACGAAAGGCAATTCCAGAAACAACTCCCCTTTTCATTCGTATTTCAGCGAGTGACTGGACAGATGAAGGTTGGCAGATCGTTGATTCAGTAGAACTTTGTAAGCAACTAAAAGAAATCGGCGTTGACTTAATCGACGTTTCATCTGGCGGCAACTTACATAATGCACCCATAAAGCCAGTACCTGGCTACCAAGTTCCGTTTGCGCAAGCAATCAAGGTCGAATCAAATATTCCAGTAGCCGCAGTTGGCGCAATTACTGACCCTCATCAAGCGCAAGAAATCATCAACTCAAATAAGGCTGATGCCGTATTCCTGGCGCGCGCAATGATTAGAAATCCACGTTGGGCAATGGCTGCTGCTGAAGAACTTAAGGAAATGATTAGTTGGCCAACTCCGCTTGAGCGAGGCCGCACCTTTAGAGGTTAAGTGTTTTTAAGAAACTGAAATAACGTCTACGACGAAAATCAAAGTTTCATTTGGTCCGATTGGACCACCACCGGCTGCGCCATAACCAAGTTCGGCTGGAATTACTAGCAAGCGACGTCCGCCTTCTTTCATTCCTGGAATACCTTGTTGCCAGCCCACGATTACACCTGAAAGTGGGAACGTTGCAGGAGATCCGCCATCCCATGATGATTCAACGACCTGGCCAGTTGACCAAGCCATAAGTGTGTAATGAACTGTCAGAGTTGAAGTAGCGACTGCTTCTTTACCAGTACCAACGATGATGTCATTAGTAACTAGTGTTGTAGGAGCAGTTCCTTGTGGAGCGCCGATTACTGGTTTGCTGCCTGCTTCACCTGTAACAGTTGGGTTAGTTGCTGTTGCATCGTTTGACACTGATTTAGCTCCACATCCGGTAAGTGTTGAAAGAGTTAACAAAATTGAAAGCGAAATTAAAGTTGCCTTCTTTGTACGAGTCATTATTCGTTTCCAATCTCTTTGATTAAGTCGAAGTCGCCGCCACCAAGTTGGCCTTGGGCACGGTAAAGCTCAAGCTTTGCACGAGTATCAGCAATATCTAAATTGCGCATAGTTAACTGACCAATGCGATCTGTTGGGCCAAAGGCCGCATCTTCTGTTCGTTCCATCGATAACTTATCTGGGTGATAGCTAAGCGCTGGACCGGTTGTATTAATAATTGAGAAATCATCGCCGCGACGCAAGCGAATAGTTACGGTGCCGGTAACAGCCGAAGCCACCCAGCGAGTTAAAGATTCGCGCAACATAAGTGCTTGTGGGTCAAACCAGCGGCCTTCATAAAGTAAACGACCTAAACGACGGCCTTCGGCGTGATAGTTAGCAATGGTGTCTTCGTTATGAATCGCACTGATTAAGCGTTCGTAAGCGATAAATAGCAGCGCCATTCCTGGTGCTTCGTAGATACCGCGACTCTTCGCTTCGATAATACGGTTTTCAATCTGATCGGCCATTCCTAAACCATGACGGCCACCAATTGCATTCGCCTCGTTCATTAAAGCGACAACATCATCGATGCGCTTACCGTTAATTGCAACTGGGCGACCTTGTGCATATTCAATAGTCACATCTTCGGAATCAATCTTTACTGCCGGATCCCAGAACTTAACGCCCATGATCGGTTGCACAAGTTCAATTGAAGAATCTAGAAGTTCTAGGCTCTTGGCTTCATGTGTTGCACCCAAGATATTGGCATCAGTTGAATAAGCCTTTTCGGTGCTGTCGCGATAAGGCAAGTTATTAGCTACTAACCATTCCGACATTTCTTTACGTCCACCAAGTTCGGTAACGAAATCAGTATCCAGCCAAGGCTTATAAATCTTTAGATCTGGATTAGCTAGCAGCCCATAGCGATAGAAGCGCTCAATGTCGTTACCTTTGTAAGTAGAACCATCGCCCCAAATTGAAACTGAATCTTGCAACATTGCACGCACCAAAAGTGTGCCGGTAACTGCGCGGCCAAGTGGCGTGGTATTGAAATATTGCTTTCCACCAGAACGAATATGGAAAGCTCCACAAGCAATCGCCGCGAGACCTTCTTCAACTAGTGCGGTCTTGCAATCAACTAACCGTGAAATTTCGGCGCCGTACTCTTTTGCACGATCTGGAACTGAATCAATATCTGGTTCGTCATACTGACCAAGGTCTGCGGTGTAGGTGCAAGGCACTGCGCCTTTCGCGCGCATCCAGGCAACAGCCACTGATGTATCAAGACCGCCAGAAAATGCGATTCCGACTCGTTGGCCAACTGGAAGTGAGGCTAAGACCTTAGACATGGGCATATCCTAACTTAAGAGAATTGATTGATTCGTCAGTAATAATCGTTATAAATCTGAGATTAAGCACCTGCGTTACATTTCCGCCTTGCTTTGATGGCGAACTGCCTGAAAGTTAGGTTTACGCTATGACTTCACGCACTGCAGCCGATAGTAAGTGGTGGCAAGAA
>Ga0304730_1002903_pt1 | contig 11872 bp, 10 predicted proteins | sample M_130628_MF_Meta_FD_190474 | JGI IMG/M metagenome (GOLD analysis project Ga0304730, IMG submission 190474) | Freshwater microbial communities from Lake Montjoie, Canada to study carbon cycling - M_130628_MF_MetaG (v2) (version 2) | ecosystem: Environmental > Aquatic > Freshwater > Lake | place...
ATCTCCTATGTGCTCGAGGCTGGTCTGCACGGTCACGGCATGGATGAGCTGTCGCGCCTGTGGCTGGGTCACGAGCCGATCAGTTTCAAGTCGGTCACCGGCACCGGCAAGGCGCAAAAGAGCTTTGACCAGATCGGCCTAGAGGCGGCGACCCCCTATGCTGCCGAAGATGCCGACGTGACCTTGCGCCTGCACCAGACCTTGCGTCCGCGCCTCGCCAAAGAGAACCTGCTCACCGTCTATGAGACCCTCGAGCGGCCCTTGCCCGCCGTGCTGGCCCAGATGGAATGTGCCGGGATCAAGGTCGATCAGGACCGCCTGCGCCAACTGTCCCACGAATTTGCCCTGCGCATGAACGATCTGGAGATCAAGGCCCAAGAGATTGTCGGCCACCCGTTCAATCTGGCCAGCCCCAAACAGATCGGCGACATCCTATTTGGCGAGCTTGGCCTGCCCGGCGGGAAAAAGACCGCGACCGGGGCCTGGAGCACCGATGCGGCTGTGCTCGAAGACCTAGCCCTGACCGGCCATGCCCTGCCCAAGGTCTTGCTGGACTGGCGCCAACTGGCCAAGCTGCGCGGCACCTATACCGAGGCCTTGGTCGCCGCTATCGCGCCGCGCACCGGGCGGGTCCATACCTCGTTCTCGCTGGCGGCGACCACCACCGGGCGGCTGTCCTCGTCGGACCCGAACCTTCAGAACATCCCTGTGCGCACCGAAGAGGGCCGCAAGATCCGCCAAGCCTTTATCGCTGAACCCGGCCATGTGCTGATCAGCGCCGACTATAGCCAGATCGAGCTGCGGCTTCTGGCCCATATTGGCGATATTCCCCAGCTCAAGAAGGCCTTTGCCGACGGGCTCGACATTCACGCCATGACCGCCTCTGAGATGTTCGGCGTGCCGGTCGAGGGCATGGACCCGATGATCCGCCGTCAGGCCAAGGCGATCAATTTCGGCATCATCTATGGCATTTCCGGCTTTGGCCTCGCCAACCAGCTCTCGATCCCACAGGATCAGGCCGCTGCCTATATCCGCACCTATTTCGAGCGTTTCCCCGGCATCCGGGCCTATATGGACAAGACCAAGGCCGAGGTTCACGCCAATGGCTACGTGACCAGCCTGTTTGGTCGGCGCATCAACATCCCCGACATCCGCGCCAAGGCCGCTGGCATGCGTCAGTTCGCTGAGCGCGCAGCCATCAATGCGCCTATTCAGGGGGCGGCCGCCGACATTATCCGCCGGGCCATGGTGCGCATGCCTGCAGCTCTCGCCCAAGAGGGCTTGAAGGCCCGGATGTTGCTACAGGTCCACGACGAACTGGTGTTCGAGGCCCCGGAATCAGAAGCCGCCGCTGTCTGCGCCCTCGCCAAGCGGGTGATGGAACGGGCGGCAGAGCCTGCCGTCCAGATCAGCGTGCCCCTCATCGTCGAAGCCAAGGCCGCATTGAACTGGGACGAGGCGCACTAGCCGTTAGATGGGCCCTGAGCTGGGACGCTGGCCTCTAAGAACCGCCTTACGGCAGCCGCCGTTTCCGGTGAGGCCGCTATCTCTTTGCGCACCTCTGGCAGGCGCAGAAGCTTCATGGCCTCGGCCTTGGCCCTATCGGCAACGGGTCCGCTCGGCCCCGCCTCGCCCAAGCTGAGCGTCAAGAGCATCATCAGGCGGTTAGCGGGCGTAAGCTGAGCCTTGATGATCGTGGCAATATATTTGCCCTCAGCCTCGACCAGTCCCCCGACCTCACCGATCCGCTTTACAATCGGATCAGAATCCTCTGGGGTCAGGCCCGCCTTGGTGATGGATTTCTGCATCCGGGCCAGCGCCTGCAGCTTGGTGCGCGGTGGCTGGATCTGCCCGACCACATCACGCTCGAATTTGAGCGCCCCAACCGTGCTGCGAATCCAGCGGGCCGCTTCGCGCTTATTGGCCCCGCCAATGACATTTTCCAAAAGCCGGATCAGCGCCTCGACCTCTTCGAAGGCCGTGCAGTCATGGCCCATATAGGCGGTGACGAACTCCGTACTCATCAGCATGCGCGACCGGTCGACAAAGGCCGCCTGCACATCCTCGGGCGTCATCAACTTGCCCGCGCCAAAGGTCAGGGCCATGGCCAGGGCGCGAAGCATCTCGACCTCTTGCGCCGCATTGTCCGGACACAGACGTCGCGGGCCGAGCAGGTCTCGCAAGATCTGCCGCGCGATAGAGGCGCGAACCGCAAAAAAGGCCTCATGGCCAAGCCATTGGGCCAAGCGAACCGCCGGTCCTTCCAGCGGGGGAAGGGACTTGGTCACTGCCGGTTCGATGCGGATCAGATCATCGACCGCCTTGGGCGCGGCCAATCGGGTCATGGCCGCCAAGCGCTGGCCCAGATTGAGGTTTGCCCCCAACAGGTCCGACAGGCCCTTCTTTGACCCCAAGATCTCAGAGAGAGGCTGCTCCAAAACCTTGAAAGCCAAGGCCTTGGGTCCATCCGCCATGGGCATGGCCGCGCCTGCAATCTTATCGGCCAGATCGAGCAGAGCGGCGACCTTCTGCTTCCAATTGCGGGCGGAGGCCAGATGGGCCGCAACGCCGCCGCCGAGCAGATAGGAAGGGTCTGGCTGGCTATAGAGCCTGACGGCGGCTTGAGCGAACCCCTCAGTGGCCGGATCGGGGAAGCGGCCCTTTTTGTGATCGGTGCGAATCCGCTCCAAGGTGCGCTCGGTCAGGCCTTGAAACGACCGCACGATCTCATGGACCGATATGCCCCGGCTTTGGGATTCAGGGATCGAAATTTTCTGGATGGCACCCTGCAGGTCCATCTCTGACCTTTCGAGCAACTCGGCCATATCCGCGCGGTGCAGCAGTTCAAAGGCGGTAATGCCGTTCCTATTGAGCCACTCCTCGAGCAATCGGGTAATCCGGTCGCGCGAATGCATCGAATAGAGGTCCGATGGACTGACGCACAGGGGGGCCTGATCCTCAATCTTGGCCTTCTTCGCCTTAGCCTCGACCTCGCCCTTGGCGAGGATTGTTGAGGTCCGAAATCCTAGGGTTTCGGCGTCCATGGTCTCTTTGGTCACCCTGACCGCCGCCGCCTGTCGTTCGGCCAATAGGGATTCGGCGGTCGCCAAGGCGATGGCCCGGTCTTCGGTCGCGAGGGACAGGGTCCAAGGGGCTCCCGGCACGCGGCGAATATAGAGTTCGTAATGAATGGGGGCTTGGGCCATCGATCCTCCGAAGGGGGCCATAGGTATAACTATTTTATCATCTGCGAAACTATCACCTTCGAAAGGCGCGCTTGATCGTTAAGGCTCGCCATTGAATGGCCACATCTGTGGGGCTAGCCTATAGTGGCGGCGCGTCTCGGCGCGCGCGGACGGAAGGCTTAGGTGTTCAATGGCGAAAATTACCCTGGTCGATGATGATGAGAATATCGTCACCTCCGTCTCCTTGGCCCTCGAAAGCCACGGCCATGTCGTGAAGGCCTATTATGACGGTGCCTCGGGCTTGGCTGCCCTTGAAAGCGATCCGCCTGACCTGGTCATTCTCGACGTCAAAATGCCCCGGATGGATGGCATGGAGGTGCTGCGCCGCCTGCGTCAGACCTCGAACATCCCTGTCATTATCCTGACCTCCAAGGACGAAGAGATCGACGAGATCCTCGGCTTCAACCTTGGGGCCGACGACTATATGCACAAGCCCTTCAGCCAGCGGCTGCTGATTGAACGGGTCAAGGCGGTCCTGCGCCGTGCGCGTGACGATGAAGAGGCTGGCAATCCCGGCCAAGCCGCTGCCACAGCGGCGCGCAGCATCAAGCGCGGTCGCCTGACCCTTGATTCAGCTCGCCATGACTGCCTGTGGGACGATCGGGCGGTGAAGCTGACCGTGACGGAGTTTCTATTGCTGCAATCCTTGGCCCAGCGCCCCGGCTTCGTCAAAAGCCGCGATAATCTGATGGATGCGGCCTATGATGATCAGGTCTATGTCGATGATCGAACCATCGATAGCCACATTAAACGCATGAGACGCAAATTTCGTCAGGTCGATCCGACCTTTGATGCGATAGAAACCCTCTATGGCGTTGGATATAGATATCGCGAAGCCTGAACCGGCCCCCTATCCCGATAGGCAAGCGGGGTTGGAGTCCGGCCAAGGTCAAGGAGCCAGCAAGGGGCGGCGAAAGCTGATTCCGGGCTCGCGCCTTGGCGGCCTGATCATCGCGCTGAACCTTCTGGGTCTGGCCATCCTGATCGGCGGGGCGCTGGTACTGAACGAGATGCGCCGCGGCCTCGTCAATGCCCAGATCGATAGCCTGACCACCCAAGGCGAGTTCATCGCCAATGTCATCGACCGCGCCGCGACCATGGGCGAGCCGGTCCCGCAGCTGGAAGTCGACCGGGCGGCCCAAACCCTGCAACTGCTGTTCATCCCAAGGTCCCAGCGCGCGCGGCTTTTTGATGCCCATGGGCATGAACTGGCCGACAGCTACACCGTTTCAGATCGGGTCGAGAAGCGGCTACTCCCGCCCGCACGCAAGCGTGGGACGCCCGCCCCTCCCGCCCGTAACGACGCCTCGCGTCCAGCAAAGCAAGAAGCTGCGCGCAAGGCGCTACAGCAAGAGGTCGCCCGCGCCCTCAAGGGTAAGCCCGTGGCTGGGATGAGGATGGGTGCCAATGGTGATCGGGTCGTATCGGTCTCGATCCCTCTGCGCCATGTCGAGGCTGTGCTCGGTGTGCTGACGCTCGAGTCCGGCGATGTGGACGAGATTATCGCGGCCGAGCGCAAAGCCCTCTTACCCTTCATCATCATGGCCATTGCCGTATCGCTGGCCTCGTCCTTCCTGCTCAATCAACTCATTGCCCAGCCGGTGCTGCGCTTGGCGCGGGCTGCCGACCGAGTCAGGCTCTCGCGGGCCAGAGCCATCATCTTGCCAGACCTCGCCGATCGCGAAGATGAGCTGGGAGACCTGACACGGTCCCTGCAGTCCATGACCTCGTCCCTGACCTCGCGGATGGATGCGATTGAGCGGTTTGCCGCCGATGTGGCCCATGAGATCCGCAACCCGCTCACCTCGATCCGATCAGCGGTGGAGACCCTCGACATCGTGTCTGAGCCCACGCCCCGTGCCAAGCTGATGGGCATATTGAAACAGGATGTCGGGCGGCTGGATCGCCTGATCACAGACATATCCAATGCCTCGCGTTTGGATGCCGAACTGTCGCGCGATGCGCCAAGGCCGATTGATCTACCGCGTCTGCTGTCCGACCTTAGCGCCCTCTATAGCCAAAGCGCCATGTCCGGTGAGGCTAGCGTCATCATGCTAGAGGCTGAAGCCCTAGAAAGCCTGACCATCAGTGGCCGTGAAGGTCCCCTCAGCCAAGTGTTCCGCAACCTGATCGACAATGCCCGCTCCTTTACCCGACAGGTCGGCGACGCGGAGCGCCAGATTCGCATTGAGCTTCGCAAGGTCGGCACCGAGGCGCGGGTCACGATCGAGGATGACGGCCCGGGCATACCGCCAGAAAATCTCGAAACCGTCTTTGAGCGGTTCTATACCTCGCGGCCACGCGGAGCGGTTTTTGGCGGCAATTCGGGGCTGGGCCTGTCCATTGCCCGCCAGATTGTCGAAGCCCATAGCGGCCACATCTGGGCCGAAAATCGTGTGGACGAGGAGGGACAGATCCTCGGGGCCCGTTTCAGCGTCAGCCTACCTTGCCTGTCGACATGACAGACCTTAGCCCCATTCACGGCGGCCTGATTGCCCGGCACAGGATGGGACGCTGGCACGGCGTCCTGATCCTTGGACCGTCCGGCTCAGGCAAGAGCCATCTGGCGCTCACCGCGCTAGCGGCGGGTTGGCGGCTGGTCGCCGATGATCGGGTCATTGTCTGGCCCGATGCGGGCAAGGTCTTCGGCCGCGCTCACCCGCAATTGACCGGTCAGATCGAGGTGCGCGGGCTCGGGATTATGTCCTCAGCGACCCCCGTCCTTGGCTTTTGTCAGATCGATCTGGTTGCCCAGATGGTGCCCCAAGGAGCCATCGAGCGCTATCCCGATCCGGCCCAGACGGTTCTGGTTGGCCGGTCCTTGGCCATCATCGCGGTAGATCCTTTTTCCGCCCTTTGCCTGCCAATGATCGACATGGCATTGCACCCCCTTCCCGTCCGATGATAAGCGGCATATGAACGGTCTGCGCAGCGTTCTTGCTGCGCTCGGGAGCAATCCCGTGTGAGGCCCCGTGAGCGACCCCTTGAGAGACCCCTTGAGAGATTTTGCATGATCGGGCTTGTGATCGTCACCCATGGGCGGCTGGCCGAGGAATTCCGTCAGGCGATGGAGCATGTCGTCGGGCCTCAGCCGGATGTTGTCGCCGTCTGTATCGGTCCGGACGACGATATGGAGCAGCGGCGCACCGATATCTTGACCGCCGCAGAGGCCGTCAATAGCGGCAACGGCGTCATCCTGCTGACCGACATGTTCGGCGGAACCCCGTCCAATCTGGCCATCTCGGTGATGGAACAGACCAGCGCCGAAGTCATTGCCGGGCTGAACCTGCCCATGCTGATTAAGCTGGCCAGCGTTCGGGGCCGTGAAAGCCTAGAAACCTGCGTCGCCCATGCCCAAGAGGCTGGCCGTAAATATATCTCTGTCGCCTCCTATGTGCTGGCGGGAGACAAATGAGCCTTAGCCGGACCGTCGAGATCATCAACGAACGCGGGCTCCACGCGCGGGCCTCAGCCAAGTTCGTCAAGGTCGCCTCAGGTTTCGATGCAGAGGTCATGGTCAGCCGTGAGGGTCAGACCGTCGATGCCCGGTCCATCATGGGCCTGATGATGCTGGCCGCCGGGATTGGATCGACCATCGACATCGCCGCCGAAGGCCCTGAAGCCGAAGCCGCCCTCGACGCCCTCAGCGCCCTGATCGCCAACCGCTTCGACGAAGAGCGCTAGGGTCGCGCAGCTCATATAAAGATATCTTTATGTCTTTATTGCCCCCTCGCACTGAAGGGGCTATAGACGGCCATCGAAATTCCCTTCAGGAGCCTCATCGTGGCCGACTATATCGTTGCCGACATCTCCCTCGCCGCCTTCGGCCGCAAGGAAATCTTGATTGCTGAGACCGAAATGCCGGGCCTGATGGCCACGCGCGAGGAATATGGTCCGGCCCAGCCGCTCAAGGGCGCACGGATCGCCGGTTCCTTGCACATGACCATCCAGACCGCCGTGCTGATCGAAACCTTGCAAGCCCTCGGCGCCGATGTGCGCTGGGCCTCGTGCAACATCTTCTCGACCCAAGACCATGCCGCCGCCGCCATCGCCGCAGTCGGCACGCCGGTCTTTGCCTTCAAGGGCGAAAATCTGGTCGAATATTGGGACTACGCTCACAAGATCTTTGAATGGTCGGATGGCGGCTATCCCAACCTGATCCTTGATGATGGCGGCGACGCCACCTTGCTCTGCGTGCTTGGCCCCAAGGCCGAGAAGGACGCCAGCGTCCTGAACAATCCGCAGAATGAGGAAGAAGAGGCGCTGTTCTCAGTGATGAAGCGCTATCTCAAAGAAAAGCCCGGCTTCTATTCGGCCATCCGCGACGCCATCAAGGGCGTGTCGGAAGAGACCACCACCGGCGTTCACCGCCTCTATCAGATGGCCACCAAGGGCGATCTGCCCTTCCCCGCCATCAACGTCAATGACAGCGTCACCAAGTCCAAGTTCGACAATCTCTATGGCTGCCGCGAAAGCTTGGTCGACGCTATCCGCCGGGGTACCGACGTGATGTTGGCCGGCAAGGTGGCTGTGGTCTGCGGCTATGGCGATGTGGGCAAGGGCTCAGCGGCCAGCCTGCGCAATGGCGGCGCGCGCGTCGTGGTCACCGAAATTGACCCGATCTGCGCCCTACAAGCGGCCATGGAAGGCTATGACGTCCAGACCTTGGACGACATGGCGGGTAAGGCCGACATCTTCGTCACCGCCACCGGCAATAAGGACGTCATCACGGTCGACCATATGCGCGCCATGAAGAACAATGCCATCGTCTGCAATATCGGCCACTTCGACAGCGAGATCCAAGTCTCCGGCCTGAAGAATTTCGTCTGGGACGAAATCAAGCCGCAGGTTCACCATGTCGAATTCCCCGATGGCAAGAAGATCATCCTTCTGTCCGAGGGACGTCTGGTCAATCTGGGCAATGCGACCGGTCACCCCTCCTTCGTGATGAGCGCCAGCTTCACCAACCAGACCCTGGCCCAGATCGAGCTTTGGACCAATGGCAAGGCCTATGAGAACCAGGTCTATACCCTGCCCAAGGCGCTGGACGAGAAGGTCGCCCTGCTGCACCTGGCCAAGCTCGGCGCCAAGCTGACGACCCTGACCAGCGAACAGGCCAACTATATTGATGTGCCGCAGGCCGGTCCCTTCAAGCCGGACCATTATCGCTACTAGGCGATCAAGGCTTTTTGTCTCAGCTGCCCCGCAAGGGGTGGTCAAGGGCGCGCGATCGGGGGCATAGAGGCTCCATGACGCGCGCCCTTTTGATGTCTAGCTTCGTTGCCTCCAGCCGCGTCGGCGGCGGGGCCCAATCCCTTGCCCTCGCGGTCTTGGGGATTGATGCTGTTTTGGCCCCCACGGTCCTGTTTGGGCGTCATCCCGGTCTTGGGGCTCCGGGCGGCGGCGCGGTCAGTCCGGACCTGTTCCAAGGGGTGCTGGACGGTATCGAGGCCAAGGGCGACTTTGCCGCCTTTGATCTGGTCCTGACCGGCTATTTCTCCCATCCCGATCAGATCCAAGCCGCAGCCAAGGCGATAGACGTCATCCGAGCCGCGCGGGCCGATGCCGGGCTGGCACTGCCGCTGGTGCTGGTCGATCCCGTCATGGGCGACACGGGCAAGGGTCTCTATGTCAAGCCAGAGGTCGCCGAAGCCTTGGCTCAGCATCTGGTTCCCCGCGCCGATATTCTGGCCCCCAACGCTTGGGAGCTTGGTCATCTGTCTGGCCTGCCGGTGACAAATCCGGCCAGCGCCTTAGCAGCCGCGCGCACCATGGGACGCACGGTGATGGTCTCGTCTGTGCCGTGCGACGGCGGCTTGGGCGTGGTCTTGGCCCTTAAGGGCGAGGCTTGGCTCGTCACCCATGCCCTCTTGCCGTCAGCCCCGAACGGGGTGGGCGATCTTTTGGCCGCCCTGATGGCGCAGGCCTGCCTTGCTGGCATTGCCCCGCACCATGCGCTCAGCCAAGCGGTCGGCGGGGTCTATGAGGCCATTGAAGCCTGCGGATCAGGCAGCCACAGCGATTTACCCATCGTGGCCATGGGCAAGCGCTTGACCCAAGGCTCTGATCAGGTGTCCCTGATCCTGCTCGACTAGGCCAAGGCCCAATGACTGATGATCCCCAAATCCACGGCCTTTGCCCTGACCGGTTTGCCGCCGTGCGGGAGGTATTTACCCAGAATTTCGCCTCCGGACAGGAGGTCGGCGCGCGTTTTGCCTTGGCTGATCGCGGCGAGATCATCATCGACCTCTATGCCGGGCACGCGGACCGCGCCCGAACCCGGCCCTTTGATGAGCGCACCCTGACGCCGATCTTTTCGACCACCAAGCTCTTGGCCAGCCTGATGATGGCCCGCCTCGTCGATCAAGGGCTCTTGGCCTATGACCAGACCGTCGCCTCGATCTGGCCTGCGTTCGCCGCTGAGGGGAAGGGCGCCATTACCATCGCCCAGGTCCTATCCCATCAGGCGGGGCTTTGCGGCATTGCCGAGGAATTTGATCCGGCCCTGTGGTTTGACTGGGACGTCATCTGCGAAAAGCTAGCGGCCATGGCGCCGATCTGGCCGCCGGGCACAGCCAGCGGCTACCACCCCATCACAGTCGGCTATCTGGTCGGTGAGATCTTTCGGCGGGTCGATGGGCGCACGCTGGGCACGGCGCTGAGAGAGGATCTGGCCCAGCCCCATGATCTGGACCTCTGGATCGGTCTTCCCGACAGCGAACATAGCCGCTGCGCCAATATGCAAAGGCCCAATGGCATGCCGGATTTGGGCGAGATGACTGAAGCGCGGCGCCTTGCCTTTGGCACGCGCTGGGCCGCGCCGCTGGGGCGAGAGTCGGCCCAGTGGCGACGTTTTGAGATCCCGTCAGCCAATGGCCATGCCACCGCCCCGGCGCTGGCAAGGATCATGGCGCTTCTGGCCGATGATGGACAGCTGGACGGGCAGGCGAGGCTATCACCGGGCACAGCGGCTGAGGTTATGCAGGCGCGTGTCACTGGCCCCGATCGGGTCTTGCCCCGTCAGGTCAGTTGGGCCGCCGGTCCCATGCGCAATAGTCTCGATCCGGCCTTTGGACCATCGCCCTTGAGCGTCGGGCACTATGGCTGGGGCGGCTCCTGCGCCTTTGCAGACCCTGAAACAGGGCTTTCCGGCGCCTATGTCATGACCCGCCAGTCAGTGTATCTGGTCGGTGACCCACGCGCGAGCGCCCTGATCGACGCGGTCTACAAAAGCCTTTAGGCTCAGAGCGCTGGTGACACGATGTCAGGCTCATCTTCTTTGGAAAGGGTTTGAGCGAGGCTGACAACGACCCGGCGACGACCCGCAGAGCGGATCGCACTATAGGCCCGGATCAATTCCAAGGCCCCAGTCTCTTTCAACTGTACAGCCTCAGCCGCCACCTGATCAGACACTTCACCTTCGACATCCAAATCCCCAATCAGGTCCTGCACACGGCACTTTAACGTGCGAGCAATTTCGACCAGACGCGAGAAGCTGACGCGGTTTGCACCCCGTTCATATTTCTGAATCTGTTGAAAGGTCAGTCCGACCTGCACGGCCAAATCATCCTGGGAAAGGCCCAAGGATTTGCGGCGTACGCGGATGCGCGCACCGAGAGCGATATCTAATGGGTTTGAAACGTGATCGACATTCATGGCAGCCTCTAACGGTAGTCGTCGTTCTGAATCATCGCGTTAACCCACCGACACGGCAAAACTTAGCCCTAAATACGATGTTAGGGTACTAATGAAATTTCGCCGAAACGTAATGCGTGTTTGCGTTAGTCTAAATTCTTCTTAAAATTGAACCAGATAGTCGGGGGTGTGATTTAAAGGGCAAAATGGCCCGAAATTGCCAAAATTGTGCCATTTCGAACGCTACGGCCTGCGACAATCCGTCTCAGTATTATGAAAGTTGCGGATCATATTGGCACATATACCAAACCGCGATTTGCGTGCTTGCATAATGATAGTGGGGATGAAAGGAATAGACAATCGACAGAAGCGAGCGGGCAAATCATGACCCAAACCAGCGACAGGCTTCAGAACCATGGGCAAGATGGTGCGCCCGCTTGGCCCTCGAATAGGAGGGCTTGGACCACCGTATTCGTCCTTCTCGCGGCCTATGCCGTCGCCTTTATTGACCGGCAGATCCTAACGCTCTTGGTTGAGCCGATCCGCCGCGACCTGCACATCAGTGACACCCAATTTAGCCTGCTGAGCGGCCTTGCCTTTACCCTCTTCTACACGGTCATGGGCATACCCTTAGGCTGGCTGGCTGACCGCGGCTCGCGCCGCAAACTGATCTTGGTCAGCGTCCTGTTCTGGAGCGCAATGACCGCGTCCTGCGGGATGGCCAAGAGTTTTGGCATGCTGTTTCTTGCCCGCATTGGGGTGGGGGTCGGTGAGGCTGGGCTTTCACCGGCAGCCTTCTCGATGATCGCCGACAGTTTCCCGACCGAAAAACGCTCTCGGGCCCTGAGCCTCTATGCCATGGGCGCGGTGGCGGGGGTGGGTCTGGCCCTAATCATTGGCGGCGCTGTCATTGGGTGGGCCTCAACCGCACCGCCGGTGGTTTTGCCTATCTTGGGTCAATTGCGCACATGGCAGTTGGCCTTTTTGCTGGT
>Ga0304730_1002904_pt1 | contig 11872 bp, 14 predicted proteins | sample M_130628_MF_Meta_FD_190474 | JGI IMG/M metagenome (GOLD analysis project Ga0304730, IMG submission 190474) | Freshwater microbial communities from Lake Montjoie, Canada to study carbon cycling - M_130628_MF_MetaG (v2) (version 2) | ecosystem: Environmental > Aquatic > Freshwater > Lake | place...
TGACTACGAGGTCGCCAAGGTCAACCTCGGCCGCGGAGCGTCTTTGATTGTTGCTGCTGCACTGCTACTTGACTATGTGATGACTGTTGCTGTGTCTATCTCAGCTGGAACAGACAACCTAATCTCAGCATTTCCAGATCTGGCTCCATACCGTGTGCACATGGCGGTAGGTTTCTTAGTTCTAATCTTTGCGATCAACCTTCGTGGCATTAGGGAATCTGGCGTTTCATTTGCTTTCCCTACATACATCTTTATAAGCACTGTGTTTGTGATGATTGGGTCTGGTCTATACAAGGTGTTTGTACTCGGTGAAACTCTTGTCACCACTTCCACAGACTATGAAATCCAAGGTGTTCACGACTTCTTAGATAATCCAACCCAAGCTGCGGTTGTGCTACTTCTACTTAGAGCGTTTGCTTCAGGTTGTTCTGCACTTACTGGAATTGAAGCTATTGCTAACGGTGTGCCTGCTTTCAAAGAACCGAAGATCAAGAATGCCAACATAACCATGGTTGCCATGGGCACCATCGCTGTGCTGATGTTCTTAGGTACAACTTGGTTGGCACTTACTTCAGGTGTGAAGTACTTAGAGCTCCCAGAGCAGCTCAAGGATCCGGCTCAACTAGATCAGTTCCTAACCAACGCTCAGCAATCTCTGATGGCGCAGGTTGGTATTGCCGTCTTTGGTAACAACTCGCTGATGTTCTATATTCTTCAAGCAGCTACAGCTGCAGTGCTACTTCTGGCTGCAAACACTGCATTCAATGGTTTCCCACTTCTGTCCTCAGTGTTATCACGCGATGGTTTTGCTCCGAAGATGTTGCAAACCAGAGGAGACCGTTTGGTCTTCTCAAATGGAATGCTTTCGCTCGCCGGTGCTGCTGGCGCATTGATACTTGTTTATCAAGCATCAGTTACTGGTTTGATTCAGCTCTACATCCTCGGGGTTTTCACATCCTTTACAGTTGGTCAAATCGGAATGATTGTGCACTGGCGTCGAGGAATCAAGAACAAAACTGTTTCTAAAAAAGAAGCGTTTAGTGGTTTGCTGATAAATGGTTTAGGTGCTTTTATGACCTCATCCGTTTTGATTATTGTTACCTTGACAAAGTTCACCCATGGAGCTTGGTTGGTCTTCATCATCATGCCTGTTCTTTGGGTAGTGATGTATGAGACAAATAAGTACTACATCGAAGTTGATAAAGAAATTCAACTAAGACCAGACATGAAGTTCGGTAGCAAAGGTGACTATGCGATAGTGCTGATGGACAAGCTAACTGCTCCACAGCTGAAAGCTCTCGACTACGCGCTATCCAGTAAGCATGACAAGTTAGAAGTTGTTCATATTGCTGTTGATCCAATAAGAGCAGAAACTTTTGCTAAAGAATGGGAAGAGTATGGAATTCAAGTTCCACTGCGAATAATCCCTTCCCCTTTTAGAGACTTCGGTGCTCCGCTAAGCGAATACTTAACTGAGTACAGACTGCTGCATGAACAGCAGCGCATGTCTATCTACATTCCTAAGTACGTTGTAGGTCACTGGTGGGAGCACATCTTCCACAACCACAGGGCTAACCGTATTCGTAAGCAATTGATGTATGTTCGCGGAGCCATGATTGTTCTCGTGCCATGGAGATTAGAATCTGCAGAGAAGATAGACCTCTTTAGTCGTGCACCACTGCCTGGCGATGTTCGCCGTGGTGAGATTCTTAGATCTAGTGGTCAGATGCGTAGGCACCGCGGTGAAGACAACAAGGTCATCACCATGGTTGCCAAAGACGATGCAACGCCAGATGACATCCTAGACTTGAAAGATGACTAAGCTTCTTTCCTCCGAGTACTTCCTAGTATTTCTAGGTGGGGGCATTGGCGCTCTGTTGAGATATGCAATTGGTAGCGCTTTAGAGTTATCTGTCGGGTCAGCACTTGCAGTTTCTATATCTTTGGTTCTTGTGAATGTAGTCGGTGCCCTGTTTCTAGGTATTATTTCTTTCCACCCAAGTTTTGCATCAGCTGAGCGAAAAGCCTTCTGGGGAACAGGTGTATCCGGTGGGTTCACCACTATGTCTGGTGTTGCACTCTTTCTCTATCAACCAAATAGTTTGGCAATCACAGCAGTGATGTTCGCTTTAGGTTTCTTGAGCTTTGCAGCTGGAGTGAACTTTGGTAAAGCTAAGGCTGGCTTGAAATGAGCATGGGCGAGATCTTCAACCCATTTCTTCTATTGGGCATTTTTGTTGCTGGCGGTCTTGGCTCAGCGCTCAGATTCACCATCAGCAAGCTCAATGGCTTCTGGCCTTGGGGTATTTTGATTGCCAATGTATTGGGCTCATTTGTTGCTGGTTGGGCCGTAATCTTCTTTGACGCTAACCTGACCTGGCTAGCGATTCTGGTTGTAGGGTTGGCAGGAGGCCTATCTACCTTTAGTGCATGGGCTGCCGGCACAGTTCAGCTGGTCGCCAGAGATCGCCCACTGGCTGCAGCCCTATACACAATAATGACCCTGATACTTTCCTCCACAGCTGCTTATCTTGGGCTTTTACTGGGCTAAGCCCTGATATACTAAAGGGCAGATTTACCGTTTCCTGGGCCAAAATAGCCCGGCCAAGAAAAAAGAGGGGGTCTCGACATGGGTCGTGGCCGTCAAAAAGCGAAGAACACCAAGGTGGCTCGCGAGCTGAAATACTTCAGTCCTAATACCGACCTGACTGCCCTGCAGGCAGAACTGGGCACCACGTCAGATGAACAAGAGTATGAAGACAAGTGGGCAGATCTTTATCCTGAGGATGAATCAACTGATGCTAGTTCAGAATCTGGAACCACAGAAACGGGCACTAGCGAATCTTCGCAATAGTTCACGTTGATTGTCCTAACAATGGACAACAATCCTTCTAATGTCCGTGCGACATGGCAAGATATTCGTCAGAGAACGTTTCCCTCTACCTATTACCCAGCATTAGCCAAATCTTCATAGTTGAAGGAGGATAAGTTGCCCGACGCGACATTTGTTTGCCTGGCTAATTCTCGTAAGATGAGCGGTCGATGCCTTGCAGGTAAGGCTTTCTATAACGGATCGTATTCCAGATGGATTCGGCCTATTACTGATCGACCGACACACGCACTTGAAACACCAGAACATCGAATCATCACAGGCGAAGACTCTAAGCTTCTCGACATCCTCGCAGTCCAGCTCCTTGAACCTAGGGCCCACGAGCACCAACAAGAAAACTGGCTTATGAACATGGGTGTTCCACTCAACAAAGTTGGTGAGTTTTCCTTGACAGAAATACATAATCTATTGGATTCGCCCACAGGGCTGTGGAGTATCGGTTCATCTTCCAGCTCTGGGCTAAACGATCGAGTGCCCTATGGAGAAATAGCGGATTTCGAGAATTCTCTTTACCTCGTTCAAGTTGAAAACTTCAAGATTGAAAGATTCTTTGAGGTTCACCCGCACAATCGAGTGACTACACGCGGAGTCTTTTCGTATGGAGGACACGATTACAGACTAAAAATCACCGACCCGGTGTTTGAGCTTGAGTACAACAAAAAGCCTGCGGGGATCTACCACATAAACAAGGCTGTCATAACGCTAAGTTTGGGCGAAGTTTTCAACAATAACTGCTACAAGCTGATAGCCGGGATTATTCCACTTTGAGCACAAGGATAAGATTGGTTTCGTGATTTACACAATTGGGCATTCGATACATTCAATTGAAGCTTTCATAAGTCTATTGAAGGCGTCAGGCGTTACTGCCGTGGCCGATGTGAGATCAGCCCCCTACAGCAGGTACCAACCCCAATTCAACAGAGAAGTACTAGAAAAGTCGCTGCATGAGGCTGAGATTGAATATGTATTCCTTGGCGATGAACTAGGTGGTCGGTCCCCTAATGAGAGTGACTTCGAGGATGGTCGAGTCGTTTACGCAAGGCTAAGGCAAAGACCAGAATTTGATAAGGGGCTTGAACGCGTCATAGCGGGCTCCCAAAAATACGTACTATCTCTGATGTGCACAGAGAAAGAACCTCTTGATTGCCACAGAACATTACTCGTCGCACAAGCCCTAACTGAGCTGGGTTATGAAACATCTCATATCCACAGCGACTCTTCCGTGGAGACTCACGATGCTGCCATTCAAAGATTATTGAAGATGCACAAGCTTGACGAGGAAGATTTGTTTCGGTCTCGCTATGAGCTGGTTTCTGAAGCCATTCTTCAACAGGAGCACAAAATTGCATATACGTCTAAGACCCCTGACACAGATAGAAATGTCGAAGATTCCCAAGGGGCTGCTTAGAGTTGATAGAGCCAAGTTCTAGTGTTTACACCATCGGTTTCACCGGTAAAAGTGCCGAGCGATTCTTTACTCTTCTTCGTGAATCAAAAGCCTCTAGGTTGATTGACATTCGAATAAACCGAACTTCCCAACTTGCAGGTTTCGCAAAGGAACAAGATCTAAGATTCCTGATTCCCCAGCTGACAAAAATGGAGTATCGAATTCGAGAAGATTTAGCTCCAACCAAAGAACTTCTTGCCTCCTACAGAAAAAAGGAAATTGGTTGGGATAAATTTGCTGAGAACTATCAGCAGCTCTTGCGGGATAGAGTGCTAGAAAAAGGGTTATCTCAGGAGGACTTTGCAAATTCGATCCTATTGTGCAGCGAAAAAGAACCTGAAAAATGTCATCGCACTCTTTTGGCAAATGCTCTTATCGAACAGTTTCCTGAACTTAAGATCGTCAACCTTATCTAGTCTTGTGCCTATATGGTTCAAGGTGTGTTTAGGTTTGATTACTAAAAGTTTTACTTGTACCTGCCGCGAAGTCTGACCGCTCCGCCGTCAACGCCTTTAGCGCCTTGAATATAGCCTTCGAGGGTGCAGTCATTAGATTCAACTATTCCTAGTTGCCACGTCTTTACGCCAGCTTGGATTAGAGACTCTTGGATATCAGTTGCTTTGGCTGCCTTAACAATCACCGCGAAACCTAGACCTAGGTTCCAAGTTGATTCCACTTGTTCAAGGGATAAGTTCCCCCATTGGGTTAATACTTGGAATACATCCAATGGCTTCCATGAGCTTCTATCAATATCTAAAGTCGTGTTCTTAGGCAACACTCTGGCTAGATTTGCTCCTATGCCGCCACCAGTGATATGACTCATGGCTTTAACGGATGAACCTAGATCGCTTTCAAGCAGGTTGTTGAGGACTCCGGTGTATAACTTCGTTGGTTCTAAGAGTGCTTCACCTAAAGATAAGTTGCCGAACTCTTGAACTGTCTTGTTGTAATCAAGTTGGCTATCTCTGATGATCTTGCGAACCAGTGAGTATCCATTCGAATGGAGTCCGCTTGATTCAAGCCCTAGAACAACATCACCAACCTGAACTTTATGAGGTCCTAGTAGTTTGCTGTATTCAACTGCACCTACTGCAGCTCCTGCAACATCGTATTCGTCTGGCTTAAGAAGGCCTGGGTGCTCTGCTGTTTCTCCACCAATGAGTGAAACGCCAACTTCTTTACAAGCCTTGGCGATACCTGAAACAATGTCGGCAATTCTTGTTGGCACTACTTTGCCTGTGGCTATGTAGTCAGTCATGAACATGCTCTTAGCGCCAACCACAACTATGTCGTCAACAACCATGCCAACCAGGTCTTGACCTATGGTGTCGTGCTTATCAATTGCTTGAGCGATAGCTACCTTTGTGCCCACACCATCGGTAGAGGTTGCAAGTAGAGGTCTATCAAAAGTTTTTAGAAATGACACATCAAACATTCCTGCAAAGCCACCAAAGCCACCAACAACATTTTCATTCAAAGTTTCTTTGATGGATTTCTTCATTAACTCAACTGCAAGATCTCCTGCATGAGTGTCTACACCGGCTGAGGCATATGCATCAGTCATTAGCAGCTTTCACGATTTGGTCTAGTTCACTATCCGGTCCTGGTTCGCAAGCAGCTGGAGGCTTCTCTAACAGATTCTTACCCAAACGATCTTCAGCAGGTAATTCAATAGGGTAGGTTCCAGTAAAGCAAGCTGTGCAGAGCTGTTTCTCTTCTTGGTTAGTTGAAGCCACCATTCCATCTTTAGACAGATAGCCGAGAGAATCCGCTCCAATAGACTGTCTAACTTCATCCACACCAAGGCCAGTTGCAATAAGTTCTGCACGGGTAGCGAAATCAATTCCATAGAAACATGGCCAGGTAATCGGTGGTGAAGAGATTCTTACGTGAATTTCTTTAGCCCCTGCTTCACGAAGCATTGCAACCAGTGCCCGTTGAGTATTACCTCTAACTATTGAGTCATCAACCACGATGATGCGCTTACCTTTAATTTGTTCTTTCAAAGGGTTGAGCTTAAGCCGGATACCTCTTTGGCGTATGGTTTGTGAAGGTTGGATAAAGGTTCTACCAACATATGCGTTCTTGACTAGTCCGTGACCAAAAGGAATCCCTGACTCTTGGCTATAGCCAATCGCCGCTGGAGTTCCTGATTCAGGAGTTGGAATAACCATGTCAGCTTCAACCGGATGCTCTTTGGCTAAGGTCTTACCCATCTCAACTCTGGCATCGTAAACAACTCTGCCGTTGATGGTGGTGTCAGGTCTTGCTAGATATACATATTCAAAAACGCAACCAGCTCTTTTTGTTTCAGCAAAGCGTGATGATCTGAGTCCATGCTCATCGATAGCAATAAGTTCGCCTGGCTCGATTTCTCTAACGTAGCTAGCTCCAACAATATCTAATGCTGCAGTTTCAGATGCCACCACCCACCCGCGGTCTAGCCTTCCTAGAACCAAAGGTCTTACTCCTTGTGGGTCTCTGGCTGCATAAAGTGTGGTTTCATCCATGAACACCAGGCAGAATGCACCTTTCACTTTAGGAAGTAGTTCGAGTGCAGTTGACTCTAAAGTGTGATCCATGTCCCCTGCAAGAAGTGCCGTTAGCACTGCAGTATCTGTAGTGTTACCACCGGTTATTTCATTCTCGGTTTGGTCAGGATACTTTGTCTTCAGCATCTCAAGAAGTTCAGAAGTATTGATTAGATTTCCATTGTGACCAAGGGCCACTGTTCCAGATGAGGTTCTACCAAGAGTTGGCTGTGCATTACGCCAAGAAGATGCGCCGGTTGTTGAGTATCTGTTGTGACCAACAGCAATATGACCAACTAGAGATTCAAGAGAAGATTCTGAGAAAACCTGAGAGACCAGCCCCATATCTTTATAAACAAGAATCTTCTTGCCATCAGAGGTTGCGATACCAGCTGATTCTTGACCACGGTGTTGTAGAGAGTAAAGACCAAAATAAGTAAGCTTTGCTACTTCCTCCCCAGGTGCCCACACTCCGAATACACCACACTGATCTTGCGGACCCTTTTCATCGGGTAGCAAATCGTGATTTAGTAGTCCATCTCCACGAAGCAAGGGCAGTTTCCGTCTCTATGAGTGGGGGTTGCGTGCTTGTAAAACTCAAGTCTTGACGTCTTCGTCGCCAAATACTTGGCGTTACCATGCTAGTTTAGCGGGCTACTCGGTTGTGGTTTTGGAGACTTGCACATCCTTGGTTTGGCGCGCTGTCACTGCATCAAATATCACCGCTGCTAGCACTCCAAGACCTGCTCCAAGTCCTAAACAGTAAACCAGCAGCTGAGTCAGAAATCCTGCCGTCTTACCATCTTGGGTGGTAACAGCCAGGGACAGAATAATCGCCACAATGCCACCAAGCAACACTCCAGTGAGCATAAAGGGAATGAACTTGGGAGCTCGACGGATCTTGGCCGTCTCAGTTTTATCTTTGGACATGCTTCAAGGTTAGCGGCAACACTTCGGCCAAAGATGCCCTAACCCCACTTGAACTAACCAAATGATCCTCAACAGCCTTGTCCCAACCCAAAGACCCAAGGGCTAGATCAAACCAAACCTTTGGGCTGAGTTCGACCACATTCGGTGGAGTTCCTCTAGTGTGCCTAGGCCCTTCAAGACACTGTGTAGCTCCTAGAGGGGGAACTCTAACTTCAACTGAGTTGCCTGGTGCAACTTCAGCTAACTCTTCGAGGAGATAGCGAACAGCTGTGACAAATAGCGCATCAGTTATGTCTAAATCTTTTGAAAGTTTTTGGGCTTGAATTACGGCGTTGATTGCGTCAATGCCGTCATCATGTTTGATTCTTCTTCTAGCCATACCTCTAGGTTAGTGAAGATAGCCGATATAAATCTTTAGCGGATGAACTAAGCAGAAGTAATTGATCCTTTACCGCTTGCACCAGTTGGGATGTTATACATCTCATAAACTTCGATATCTTTAGTTAGCTTGCCCTCGACTCCAGCAAGGATGTCTATAACTGTTTGCTGCTCTATATGATCTAGCCAGTGTTGTTTAGTAGTCCAAGCTTCTATTTGTATAAGCCTGCCGTCAACATCTTCATTCATTGTGTAAAACTCACAACCTGGCTCTTCGTGGACCAACGGAGTGACCCTATATAAGAGGTCGCGAATCTCTGAATAAAACTCTGGTTTAGGGGTAAAGATTGCAACTACCGTGGAGATGGTTGTCATCCGTTTTACTTTTCTTGTTTGAACACTGAATCAAAGGAGTTCTCCGGTGTCTTCCAAAGTAATGATCTAACAAAACCAAGTGCTTCTTGCGCTCCATGCAGACGATCCATTCCAGCATCTTCCCATTCAACAGAGATAGGTCCTTTATAGCCAATAGTGTTTAGGGCTCTGAAGGATGACTCCCAGTCAATCTGTCCACGACCAGTTGAAACAAACGTCCATCCTCTTTTAGGGTCGTCCCAACCAAGATGTGAACCAAGTCTGCCGACTCTTCCATCCTGTTTTCTAACAAAGGTATCTTTGCAGTCAACGTGATAAATGCGATCTGCAAAATCAAGAATAAAGTTCACCGGATCAATGTCTTGCCAATGCATGTGACTTGGGTCCCAGTTCAAACCAAAGGCCTTGCGATTATCAATCGCACTAAGAGTTTTTACCGTCGTGTAATAGTCGTAGGCAATCTCTGAAGGATGAACTTCTAGAGCGAATCTAACTCCTTCAGAGTCATAAACATCCATGATTGGGTTCCAGCGATTGGCAAAGTCTTGATAGCCAGCTTCGATTACTTCCTTAGATACCGGTGGAAACATTGCAACATACTGCCAGATAGATGAGCCAGTAAAACCAACAACTGTGTCAACTCCAAGTTTGCGGGCAGCAATAGCTGTCACCTTGAGTTCCTGGGCTGCACGTTGACGAACACCCTCAGGTTCTCCATCTCCCCAAACCTTGGCTCCAACAATATCTTTGTGCCTGAAGTCGATTGGGTTATCGCAAACAGCCTGTCCCTTTAGGTGATTGGAGATTGCATAAAGCTTTAGGTTGTATTTATCTAAAATCGCTAAGCGCTCTTTCACGTAATTCTCGTCTTCAGCAGCACGATAAACATCGAGGTGTTCACCACTACAAGCAATCTCCAAACCGTCATAACCCCATCCGCTTGCAAGTTTCGCAATTTCTTCAAGAGTTAGATCTGCCCATTGCCCGGTGAAAAGTGTTACTGGACGAGTCATTTGCCTATCCTTTTGTTAGCTTGCCAACATTTTAGTCTGGCTTACGCTTGAAGTTTCTGGGACGCTTACCCAGCTCTGGCTTTCAGCTGATAACAGCACTGCTTCGATTAGAGCAGCAGAGCGAAGGCCGTCCTGAAGGCCTGGCACACCTTCAACCGTATTGCCTTGAAAGCCTTGGTATGCGTCCGCGATGAAGTCATTGAATGCGTCCTGATAGCCCTGAGGGTGGCCAGATGGCAGGTGCGAGAGTCTCTTTCCATCAGCCGAAGTTAGAGTGTCATTACCTCTCATGAGAATCTGATTTGACTCTCTTCCACCAATTAACAGGGTGTCTGGGCTCTCTTGGTTGAAAGTGTATGACGCTTTAGAACCATCTACTTCAAGGAGTAACTGGTTCTTTCGACCAAGGGACACTTGACTAACAGTCAAAGTTCCAGAAGCTCCACTAGCTGTTTCAAAGATAATATTCGCTATGTCTTCAGTTAAAACTTTGACCCCATTGCGTTCTTGATAAGCCTTAGCCGTGTTAGCAATAAGTCGGGAAATTCTATCCCCGGTTACAAACTCCATCAAATCACACCAGTGTGTGCCAACATCAGCAAAAGCTCTTGACTTACCTCCAGTAATAGAGTTCACTCTCCAGTTATCTGAATTTGGATCCGCTAACCAATCTTGCAAATAGTTTCCGTGCATGAGGTGAACTGACCCTGCTTCACCGGCCAGAAGCTTGGCCCGCATCTCTCTAACAATTGGGTAAAAGCGATAGGCAAATGGAACTGCAAAACTAACTCCACTATTCTTTACTGCTGATTCAATAGCGCTGGCTTCTTCGCTGTTTACTGAGATTGGTTTCTCACAAACAATCTGCTTGTTAGCTTTTGCAGCAGCCACAGCTATTTCTGCGTGTAGCTCGTTAGGTGTGCAGATGTGGACCACATCTACATCGTCAGATGCAACAAGTTCCTGCCAGGAATCAAACGTTTTAGGGATGTTGAATTTTTGTGCAAGAACTGATGCTGACTCTGGGGTTGAACTAGCTATAGCAAAAAGTTCATGGCCTGAGTTTCTAATTGCCCTGGCGTGGACGCTGGCGATAAAGCCAGCTCCAATAATTCCAGATCTAAGTTTGGTTTGCATGGTCTTACTTCTTTCTCGACAATGCCACAGCAAGGATAATGATTGCGCCTCGGACTACCTGCTGTTGGCTAACATCAAGGCCAGCCAAGATTAGACCATTGTTGATAAGTCCAATAAACAGTGCTCCAAACAGTGATCCAACTACTTGACCTCGCCCACCAAACAAACTGGTACCACCAAGAATTACCGCAGCGATAACAGATAGCTCATCGCCAGTTCCCCACTGGAATCTTCCAGATTGCAAACGGCCTGCGTAGAGCATTCCGGCAAGGGAAGCAATCACACCGGAAAGTAGTAGAACCATGAACTTGACTTTTGCTGTTTTCACTCCGGTATAACCAGCAGCTACTAGGTTTCCACCTGTTGCTCTAACGTGACGACCAAACTTTGTTTTGTTCATGACGATTGCACCGATTGTCACAGCTACAGCAACCCAGATGAGCAAGCCAGGAATAGGGCCTAGATCTGCTCCACCAAATATTGCAATAAAGGTTTGGTCCGCAATTGGGATGGGAGCTGATGATGTGATCCAGCGAGCTACACCAACAACTAGTCCCAGCATTCCAAGGGTTACTAGAAACGAAGGTACTTTCAGCCAAGCCACAAGGCCACCACTTATGGCACCTGCGATAGCTCCAACAGCAAGACCCGCTGCTATGCCTGGAATAAGACCAAAGCTGTCTATTGTCATAGCAGAAACAACAGCAGCAAGACCTGCAACCGATCCGATACTCAGATCAATCTCTGCTGCTGCAATCACATATGTCATCGCTACAGCCATGATTGAGATGGTTGCTGTTTGTCTAAAGATATTCAAAAGGTTGTTTGGGCTAGTGAACCCTGAATCACCTAGTAAAACTGCGAAGAGGATGAACACAGCAGCAAAACCTATATAGATAATGTTTTGTTGCCATTCGAATCTCTTGAAAAGATTCAAAGCTGAACTAGTTGTGGTCTTGGTACTCATGCTGCTCCTTGAATTGCTAGTTGTAAAAATTCTTCGCAAGGGATTTCCTCGCGGTTGAGACTTTTTGAAACGTGACCGTCTTTGAGAACTAGGATGCGATCTGAAACAGATAGTAGCTCCGGTAATTCAGAGGAAATCAGAATTACAGACTTGCCGCTGTCAGCAATCTTTCTAACCAGATCCAAGATTTCGCTCTTGGTACCA
>Ga0304730_1002909_pt1 | contig 11856 bp, 16 predicted proteins | sample M_130628_MF_Meta_FD_190474 | JGI IMG/M metagenome (GOLD analysis project Ga0304730, IMG submission 190474) | Freshwater microbial communities from Lake Montjoie, Canada to study carbon cycling - M_130628_MF_MetaG (v2) (version 2) | ecosystem: Environmental > Aquatic > Freshwater > Lake | place...
CATTTCTGGAGGAATGGGATCTGGTTTGGAGTAGTCATCAATATAAATATCTAAACCATCCATAATGTTATAGCGGGGATCAGAAAATAATTTCTTCATGGCCGCGCGCTTGACATCAGGATCAACTCCGCTTTGCATGAAGACTGAAAAATCATCTTGATGGTTAAGCTTTGCAACATCGTCCAAAGTGAGTTGCGGTAACGTAGCTGTTTGATCTAGGGCAGTATTTTGCTGATCAACATTGAGCTTTGCCTCTGCGACTGCGTCGGGAACAGTTTTCAGCGCACTAGAATTAGACTTAGTTGCTGGTTCAGGCGTAACCTTACCTGCCTTGCGTTGCGACCAGCGATTTAGAAAACCATCTGCCATTATTCCTCCGCAGGGCGCACTGCACCCTTGAATGATGCCGGTTTTTGGCGCCGCTTTGGCTCAGGGTGATATTTTTCATCGACATATTCTTTAAGCCAAGAAATATGCTCAGTACTCATCAGAATATTATCAACCGCTTCGCCACCATCTAATAATCGTGCCGCTTCGTTATAGCTTACTAAAATCCGATGGGGAATTGCCAGCGCCTCATTAGCCGTTAAAAATGCTTGCGATTGCTGATTGATATACGCTTGCGGTTCTTCTTCTAAGCGCCACATGACAAACCAACACGGGCTTTGCGCGGTCACATTTAAGTAATAGCCTTCCGCTTCGTCAGCAAAGAGATTTAAGCTAAAGCCCGTAAAAAGCCACGACTCACCCAAATCATTACGCTCTAAAAAACGGCCGCTTATTTTTTGCGGCGCATTTTCCACTGCATCCGCTCCAAATTGACCCATATCTGGGATCACCTCTTGAGGAAACCAGCGATGACTAACCCACTGATTAGTCATTTTTTGTTTACGCATGACAACTGCAAAATGCATAAAGCCTCTCGTTTCTAGTAAACGTTCTTCAGTTACTTAAACCATTAATCAGGGGTAATGCCTTTATCTTTAATTACTTTAGCCCACGCGCTAGATTCTTTTGCCATGTATTTAGCAAGTTCATCACGCGACGTTGGATTGGGAGTTAACCCATGCTCTGTTAAAGAAGCGATCACTTCTTTATCATTCAATACTTTGACAATTTCTAAGTTCCAACGATCTAACAAAACCGCGGGGATTTTGCTTGAGGCAACAAAGGCATACCAGTTCGTTGAATCAAAACCAGGATAACCCGATTCAGCAATGGTTGGCACATTAGGGAATAAAGGTGCTCTTTTAGCACCTGTTGTAGCTAAAGGAACCAACTTACCCGCCTTAATATGTGGGGAAGCGGAAGACAGCGCAGAGTAATAAGATGAGACTCTCCCAGCTAATACGTCTACTAAAGCCGGATTTCCCCCTTTGTAGGGAATGTGTACCAGATCAATATCCGCTCGTAAATTAAATAATTCGCCCTGCAAATGGGATGCGGAACCATTCCCAGTCGAGGCGTACGTTAACTTACCGGGTTCTTTTTTTGCTAAAGCCACAAATTCTTTTAGCGTCGTCACACCAAGAGAAGGTGGTACTACTAATATATTCGGAAAACTCATCCCCATGGTTAAAGGCGCCAAATCCTTAACAGGATCATAAGGTAGCTTCATTAAATGGGGTGCAATTGTTAATGGTCCAATTGAGCCCAATAAAATCATTGAGCCATCTGTTGGTCCACTTGCCACCGTAGCGTGGGCAATATTCCCGCCAGCACCGGGCTTATTATCAACCAGGACAGTTTGACCAATATTTTCGCCCAATTTTTTAGCAATTAAGCGCGCGCCGGTGTCAGCCGCGCCACCAGCAGCAAAACCAACCACCATTGTGACTGTTTTTTTAGGAGGAAACTCTTGTGCCTGCAAAGCTGGGCTTAATAACAACCCCATCATCGCCACTAAAGTTACCTTCAATAGGCGTAATAAATACGATTTTTTATTCATATAAACTCCTTGGCGCGACTGATTAATATCTATTGCAGGCTATTTTAGGAGCTTTTGCAGAATTATTGATTCAACGCTACAATTTTTTATTAGCTCACCCTAGAAACTATGATGAAATATGTTCTCTCCAGTAGGATCTCCAGCTTTCACCCTGCACAATTTTTCTGCGTAATTACCCTGGGAATGCTCTCTTTGGGCGCAAATTCGTATGCAGCCACTGGCGCGGAAACGTATCAGCAAGTGTGTTCTGCTTGTCATACTGGAGGGCTGAATAATGCCCCGAAACTTGGCGATAAAAAACAATGGGTTAAGCTAATTAAAGAAGGGCAAGCGCATATCAGTGCTGATGGTTACTATGGCGTGAGAGCTATGCCGGCCCGAGGCGGCGATCCGAACTTATCCGTCGCAGAATTTGCTGCCGCTGTCGTATACATGGCAAATCAAGCCGGAGCAAATTGGCAGAACCCAGATGAAGCCATGTTAAAAACCATCAATGCGCGTCTGGCCAAAAAACAAGCACAAGCTGCTGCTAAAAAAACGTAAGTATTTTATTTCATGAGCGATTTACTGCCTTACATCGAAATTGAAACTGCCCCGAATCCACAGGCATCAGTAATTTGGCTTCATGGACTTGGTGCCGATGGCAATGATTTTGCGTCGATCGTACCTCAGCTTGATTTAACAGGCTGTTTACCGATTCGCTTTGTATTTCCTAGTGCACCTAGCATGCCCGTGACTATTAATGGCGGCTATGTGATGCCTGCTTGGTACGATATTGCTGCGCCTGATTTGACCCATCAACAAGATGTCAAAGGCATTCAAAAATCAGCTAGCGCTATAGCTGCGTTGATTGAAGAAGAGATAAAAAAGGGTATTCCTTCTAACAAAATAGTCCTTGCTGGGTTTTCACAAGGCTGTGCGATGGCTCTATATATTGGTTTAAGTTTTCCACAGCCCCTAGCAGGCATCATGGCTCTGTCCGGTTATTTACCGCTCGCAGAAAATTTTCTCAGCTTTAGAAATAGCGCCAATTTCAATACCCCTATTTTCATGGGACATGGTGTTTGGGATCCAGTGGTGATTCCACAGCGGGGTGAAGATTCTCATGCCTTACTCAAAAAACATGGCTACCAGGTTAATTGGCAAACCTACCCAATGGAACACTCGGTTCATCCAAATGAGCTAGCAGATATTTCTCTATTTCTACAGGAAGTACTGGCAGTTGCTTAGTTAACATCTTTCAAGCAATTAACAATTATCGGTTGGGCACGCCTTAATGCAATTTTGCCGCTTCATGGCACAACTATTTTGTGCTACCAAATCCGTTGCTTTTTCCAGGCACAGATTATTGTTCATATCGCACTCACGCACGCAGCCCTGGTCCTTATTCCCCATATCAACATTGGGTGCATAAGTGCCGCAAGCACTTAAGGTAAATAAGCAGATCGCGCCTACACAAACTAATTTATTCAAGTACACAATAATTCCTAGGTCTACTGTTAAGATTTAATATTATCTATTAATTAATTCAAGCTTGTGAACCCCTTATAACCAATATGAATAACCCTATCAGGCGTAGGCTTACAGTTTTTTTTATCGGCTTGTACCTTTGTTTATTTGGCGCCAGTGTTTATGCGGGTCTAAAAGAGGATCTGCATGATGGTCAGCATGTGTTATTGATGCGCCATGCCGATGCTCCTGGAATAGGTGATCCAGCGGGCTATAAACTCGATCAATGTGCTACCCAACGTAATTTAGGTGAGCGCGGACGCAAACAAGCTGAACTCATTGGTACTTGGCTAACTAAACAAGGTGTCGATAAAGCGCAAGTATTTTCCAGTCCCTGGTGCCGCTGCGTGGATACCGCTAAATTACTAAAAAAGGGTGCCGTCACAATTGAGGCCTCGCTTGGCTCATTTTTTGATGACATGTCTTTAGAAAAAAGCCAAACTCAGGCGCTGCAAACATTCATTAAAAATAGTCTTGCTAAAAAATCTCAGCCGCCCTTAGTTTTAGTAACCCATCACGTCAATATTCAAGCATTTACAGGCAAGGTGGTGAATGTGGGAGATATGGTCTTAGTGAAAGTCAATCAAGCTGGGCAGTATGTTGGCCATACCCATTTCCCAAGCCCAATGCCATAATTTTTTCTCTATATTGATTTACGAAACTGAATAATCTCCTGGTCTATTCGATCTAAGTTAATCATTCCATCGCGTGGGTGTTCGATATCCAGAATTAATGAGATTGTCGCCACCATCATGACGATAAAAACCACCGTTAAAAGCCAGTCGCGGCGCTCTTCTACTCCCATAATGTATCCAGCTACCAAGGAGCCAGCAAACGCGAGTAAAAATAGCAATGCCCACATGGCTGGTGGTGGATGCATTCGCATCGCCATACGCTGGTAATCAGCAGCGTCAAACATGGCAGTAATGGATGGCAAAATTTTTGCCGCGAGTAATTTATCTGCAAAGTTTAATGAACTAATATTGTTGACCGATTTCAAAGCAGCCTGCCATATTTGATTACCGACATCTATTCGTTGTTGAAAAATTTTCGCTTGATCTTCTAATTGCATTGGTTTTTTATAAACCTGAAGTCGTAAATCAATATATTCTTTAAGTAATTCTCTTAGCTTTGGTTGATCTTCGGCTTTAAGTAAGTCGATGGATAAATAAGCGCTACCAATTGTGGTGAGCTCACTCATGATTAAGTCTCGACGCTTATCAAACCGATCAGAAGCACCTGAAAAGGTAATGGCGATGACCAAAGCCAACAAACCAAAAATTGCTGCCATGAACGTATCGCTAGCATTGATCTTACTAGCCTTATATTTTGCTTTAGCACTTCGCCCTACTCGCCAGCCAATCTCTACCATTAATACCATGCCTAGCAATAAGGCAATCGCAACGATATGATTGTCGATAATGAAAATTCTTAAGGCGTCGTTCATCTTAATTATTCATTTTTTGGGGTGAGTTCTACATCTTAAATCAAAATATCTAAAAGCTAGCTTTTACGCCCACCATAATGCTACGTCCAGGTTGAGGTGCATACAGTCGCACTGGCATGGGCGTTGTGGCATAACGGATATCTTGATTTAACAGGTTTTTTAGCACCATATACGCCGTCCAATTAATTTTATTAATTTTTTCGGTATAGGAAACTCCGCCGTTTAAAAGGCTATAGCTTGGCGTTGGGCCAATTTCAAATGAGGCTAGTCGAGTTTGCTGTAAACCGTATATATACGTAGTATTAGTTAGCCAACCGCCCCTCCGATGCGCTAACTCAAGGCCCATGCGGGGGGCGGGTTGGAGGGGTAAATTACCGCTAATTTGGCCCCCACCATTAAACGTGCCATACGATGCATCACCAAAAATCCGTCCAGCAGCCCCCTGTTGATTCCAGTTATAAGTAAGCTCACCTTCTGCACCGCGAATGGTGGCATTTGCTTGTGATGACTGCACTACCGAAAAGTTTTCATTGGAGGGGCTATACGCGCCAGTATAAAAGCCATAAATATAATTAGAAAACATATTTTGATAAACGCTAGCTTTACCTCGTAGCAAGCCAATTGTTTTTTGAATATTCACTTCAAGGTTGCGGGACGTTTCAGTTGATAAATTCGAATTACCCACATCAAAGGTAGCAGTGGCATCGTGCGGACCATATGAAAAAAGCTCTTGTGCGCTTGGCGCTCGTTGCGACACAGTAAACGCCATTCCCAAGCCGTAGCCGCCCTGCAGATTCCACATGCCGCCTGCAGAATAAGAGAAAAGATTAAAGTTACGATTTTGCAGTGTAGGCGCAGTGGGACTTGGGCTGCCATTTTGACTTGTAAAATCAATATCGGTTGGAAATGCCGTTGACTGATTGGGATTTTGTGAAACTAAGTTATAACGTGCACCTAAACTGGTTTGTAAAGCGCCAAAACGACCTTCTTCAATCCAAAATACCGAATTCGAATTGCTTTTGGTGGGCGGCACAATCGCATAGTTATTTGACTGCAAGTCGGTAGCGTTTAAGCTCGCCCCAGTAAATTGAGCGCCAACAGTGCCGCTCCAACCCAATACTTCTTTATGGGTCAATTCAAACCTAGCCTCGTTAGCCTTATTGCTCCACTGAGTAAAGGCAGCACCGTTATTGTTGTATTCAGTATGTAAGTAATTGATATTTGCCGCATTAAATTTAAATGAGGAAAAACCGGCAAATGGATCACGGGTTTGATGACTAAAGTCGTACCGGTTTTGAGATTGTTGAATAAAGCCTCCCTCACTCGTCGGTGTGCCATAGTTATGATTGAGGCGCTCAATTGAAATGCCGGTATATCCAGACTGTCCAACATACGACGCACCTAAACCTAAATTATTTTGGTTGCTATAAGAAAATGGTAGTTTGCCGCTGTAAGGCACATTCACTGGTTCACCCGGATTAATTGCCCAATTTGCATTTGGGCCGTTTAATTCAGCATTGCCTGGAATGCGGTAGTTATTCGCATTATTCACGGCCGTATCTAAATGCAATGCAACTGAGCCGATCGCGGTATCGAGATCCAATGAGGCGGCCTTCCCTTGATTAACGCTTTCTACGCTGGTATTGATTACGCCGGTCGTGGCGTCGGGTAGATTAGTGAGAATACGGTCATTCACAATATTGACTAAGCCACCGCTTGAGCCCGAACCATACATTAAGGCTGCAGCACCACGTAAGATTTCAATTTGCCGAGCTGTTTGAATTGGCGTTGCCACGGCATGGTCGGGGGAAATATTCGAGACATCGCCAACCGATATACCGTTTTGTAAAATTTGTACTCGTGGGCCATCTAAACCCCGAATGACCGGGCGAGAAGAGCCCGAACCATAACCGGTAGCAGATACACCTAATTCATTTGCTAACGTTGCACCGAGCGTAGCACCGAGTTTATTTTGTAACTCATCGCCAGCCAAAATTTTTGTCGGCGTCAAAATACTTTGGCCACCCTCACGCGAACCGGTAACGTCAACTTGTAAAGAGTTGGCATCTTGAGTTTGCGCAAAGGCTAGCGCACTTGAGCTCGATAGAGCCAAAGCAAAAGCCAGTTTATTTACTCTAAAATTTCTCATTCCTACCTTGATCACTCTATTGCTTAGCAATAGTCTTAAAGATGTTTGCCTGCAAAAGGCAAACCGAATCTAAAAAGTGTTACAAGTTAAAGGTAGGAGGCGCCTGAGATTGATAAAGCCAAAATGCTGTTTGCTTAGCCTGGGAAATGAAAACTGCAGCAAGCAGGCTATTGCTCTGTTGCTGAAGATGAAAAGTAAAGCTTACTGCAACTAGTCCGCCGCCCAACACTAATGCATCAAATAGGTGGCAACTACTCTGAGCCTGGCCAGACTGAATAGGTCCAGACTGACTTGTATGCTCAAAAGCGCTGCTGAACTGCGCTTCTACCCCCACGCCCGAATGCACAATGCCGTGATAAAAACCGAGCCACTGGACACCAGCTATAGCCAGCGCCAGCAAACCTGAAACCAGCAGGAGAAACGTTTTACGTTTAATGGCGGCGGCTGAGATTAGAGACATTGCAGAGTATTTTACTTAAATGAAAGGTCTAATTCTCAATGAACCTATTTTTGCGCTTTTTTATAGCTAGCTACTGCTTCTTTTAAATCACTATATTCTTCACAACCAAAAGTACAGGCCTTATCCAGGCGAGCTAATAAGCCCTCGGCACCCGGTAGATTTTTATTGAGTAACATTAATTTTCCGTAATACTCTAAAGCGCCACGATGGGTTGGATCAATTTTAAGTGCAGCCTGATAATATTTTTCCGCGCCAACTAAATCAGGTGGGGTTTTCTTACGCAAGCTATAACCCATTAAATTATTCCAATCCGCTGAAGCCGGATCATTAGCCGCCTGCAGTTGCTTAATGGCGTCATCCCAATTGCCCGCTTTTACTGCAATGCGAGCATTAATTAACCAGACGGGGTCAAATTTAACCGGCGGGGAATCGGCAGCAAATGCCATCCCACAAAACTGACACACTATGAAAAATGATAGTAGATATTTTTTCATTAAATTCCTCATAAAGTTCCTTATTGACGTTGATACGAATTATAAAAATTATCCTGAATTACATAAGCCTTACCCTGTGCCTGTAAAACTAAATCTTGCGTAAGCGTCTTGACTGTATATTTCCACCCATCGGGTAGCTTTAGGCGGGTAGCTAATTGTGCCAAATCATTCATGGACAAGTTAGGATCAGCAATTTGAGAATACGATTGCATAATGTAAGTCTGTCCTTGGGGCGAAGTTAGTTGGTAAGTTAGTGTGCCGCTCTTGTAAATAAAAGCCGTATTTCGATTGACGACATTTGGCACAAAGAACTGTGTGCCTGCTAATTGCCGCTTTATACCCACATCTAAAGTAGCTCGGAGACTCATTTCAATACCGCCAAAATTCTCGATGACATCATTCGCGGTTTTGCCGGCCGCCTTAATCTCATCCATGGTCCAGTAACGCGGCCCATTCAGACGCACAAATGAGGCATCATTTTTTTTCTCAATTGCATTAACGTCGAGAGCTTTCCATAATGCTTCAGGACACGCGTTAAGACCCTGAGTATTAAATACTTTGATCGTCAGGGTACCCAAATGACGCTTGCCATACAACACTTCGCAATAGCGTAGGTTACGCAAGCCTGATATCGATTTAGTGTAATGATTTTCTGAAGGAGGTAGATTTACCTCGTTCGCCTGAGTTTCTACCGCGTATGCTGCGAAGGGAGTAAATAACTGAGCGAAGAAAATAAGACTTAAAACACCGATGTTAGTAATTGTCATCATTAATTAAATAAATAAAGAAGCTGATTTGCTGAAAATGGGCCAAAATGATTAACCAGAGGCTTGATTTGCTGGCGCCCGATATGGCTTAATTTTACCTACAAGCCAAAAGGTTAGCAAACCGCACAGTACTGCGCCATAGCCAACCCTGTTGTAATGCTCAATTTGTCCGCTTGGGCTAATAGTAATGACCATGCCGGCAATTACCGAGGCAATACCTGAGCCGAGCATTTGCACTGAACCAATTAAGCTCATAAATGTGCCCCTGTTTTTGGGCTCAATGACCTGGCTTACCATGGCCATTGCTGGAATCATGCGCCCAGAAACCAAAATAAAAAATGCAGTGGAATTGATGAGTACCAACCAAATGGGTACAGGAACTAAATTCGTCGTGACGATGATCGGCACTAAACTCAAGATTGCCAAGGCGCGAAAAGTACGTTCTTTGCCGTAGCGATCGGCTAAAGACCCAATATAACGCGAGCTCAATAAAGACGCGATACCACCAAACAGATAGACCAAGGAAATATAGGCATCCGGTACACCTACATTCATGGTGAAGTAGAGCGCAATATACGGAATGACTGAAAATCCAGTCAACATAATCAAAGCCATAAAACCAAAAGCAACCAAGTGATCGCGTTGTATCACCAGGCGATAAATTTGTCGAAAGCGATTTCCATCCGCTTTATGGGCCAAATGACCGGCTATTGAGGGGATAAATTGGTAGCCTAACCAAAAAATAGCGCTGGCTAAAAGTGCAATAAAAATAAATGGGGCTCGCCAACCTAAAAAGGAAATGTGATTCGCCAAAAATAAACTTAAGGGCACGCCCGCAACGGTCGAGACCGAGAATGCTGCCATCACGGTACCAATTGCCTTGCCACGGCGCTCAAACGGAATCGTATCAGCCACAATGGTTTGCACTAAGGAACCTAAGATGCCACCAAAGACTCCAGCTAAAGCGCGCGCGAGAAACAGGGTTTCATATGATGTTGCTAGGCCACAAGCTAAGGTAGCTAGGGTAAAGGCAATGTAGAGAGTTAACAATAACTTGCGCCGCTCGAAGCGATCAATATAGTACGTAGCAAAAACCCCTGCGATGGCAGCTGCAAAGGTATAGGAGGAGATAAGTAAGCCAAATTGATGCGTATTAATTTGGAAAGCGCTAATAAATTGAGGCCCCAAAGGCATCATGATCATAAAATCCAGAATGTGGGTAAACTGAATTCCCGCTAGCGCAAAAAGAAAATAGCGCTCGCTTTTTTTGCTACCGCCTAAATATTGCAGTACTGAATTGGGGCTCAAGGGAATTTCCGCGATTTAACGTCTAAAATGAAGGGCTACTTAATAATACTTAGATAGTATGTATTATTTAATCTGACTCAATTATCCTGTATCCCATGACGATCAAACGCATAATTCAATGGCTGTTACTAACTTCAGGGCTTTTTCTCACTTTCTTTGGCTTATTAACATTCATATTTGTACTTTTAGGTCTGTATCAGTTTGAATTATTTGATTTTCGCCTATCCTCAGGCGTTCGCGTAATTAGCGAATTGTCGATTTCTGGCTGTTTACTCTTAGCTATGAGTTTTGGCATAGATGATTATTTTAATGAGTCAACTACTTAAACAATAACGAAGGAAATATATGTTTAAAAAATCAGATTTTTTTATCCTACTAGCTGTGGTTATTTCTTTTATAACTTCTGCTTATTTATGGTTTGTGGTGGGCGATAAAGACCAAGCTATATTTACTTCGCTTTGGGTTCCCTCCATTTTTGGCTTTGGCATTTACTTCAAGGTCTCCGCTTTATTGAGTAGAAAAGTATGAGTAATAGTGTTCTCTTAGTAATATCTGTCTTAGTATTTTTACTATTGATTACAGGTCTAGTCCTCATGGTGCGAGAATTTATGGGAATGATGGAGGAAGCATCTCCTGAAGTAAAACATTGGCTCGATACCAGTAACGACAAAAAACAAAAGTAATTTGACTGCTTAGTAAATCAGCGGCAAAAGCTTACGCACGTGTTTTTGATAATCTGAATATTCAGGAAAAGTGGTAACTAACCACTGCTCTTCTTTTCTCGATTTGATGTCAAAGAATAAAAAAATCAAACCCGCATAAGCAAGTGTTAGTTCGCCTTGGGTGATTAAAAACCAAGCAACAGATAGCAGAATGACCCCAAAATAAATCGGGTGCCGAACCAATCGATATAAGCCACTTCTGACGAATTTAGCGCCTACTTTTGGTCTGGGTAGTGGGGTAAGGTTGCTCCCTAACTGAAATGCAGCCACCACAGAAAAAACACTGCTTACCAAGAATAAGATCCAGCCAAGCCAAGCTAGCCAATCACTTATTCGTCCGGTCCATATTTTTTCACTGCTCAAACTACTGGGGCCGAAGAAAAGTAAAACCAATAATAAAGCTTGAATAAGGACATAGAGCCCCCCGCGCGCAAAAATGGAGGGTGGGCGTCCTGAGTTTGGTTTACTCTCCATGACTTGATCCTGTTTTAAGCATCCCTCAATGGTATGCCCTTTCAGAATATAATGATCGCATTGTTCAATGCTTCTTTTTTAAAGACCTTCTGCCATGAAAATGAATCTGCAAAAAACCCTATTATTTTCTTGTACTGTATTTAGTTTCTCGTTCATGGTAGCGCCAACGGTACTGGCACAATCGACAAGCCCTTCTCAACCCCCTACTGCAAAGGTAATTAAAGTGACTGAATTAAAAAAAATTGATGTTCTTGTCGGCACTGGTGCCGATGCTACTGCCGGCTCAAATGTGTCGGTTCATTACACCGGCTGGCTATACGACCCCAGCGCGCCCAATAATAAGGGTAAGAAATTTGATAGTTCATTAGATCGCGGTCAACCTTTCGGTTTTCCCCTCGGCGGAGGTCGTGTGATTCGCGGTTGGGATGAGGGCGTAGCAGGCATGAAAGTTGGCGGCAAACGCACTTTAATTATTCCTCCCGAGATGGGTTATGGCGCTAATGGAGCGGGCGGCGTAATTCCACCCAATGCCACCCTACTATTTGATGTTGAATTATTGGGCGTGAAATAAGCTTCTT